>ERZ894232.342-NODE-342-length-65154-cov-11.516122_pt1 | contig 65154 bp, 46 predicted proteins | sample MGYA00380296_ERZ894232 | MGnify/ENA primary metagenome ERZ894232 (study PRJEB32331, sample SAMN06328433) | human gut metagenome | biome: human gut microbiome; feature: stool | host: Homo sapiens | collected 2014-08-14 ...
CTCCAAGCTGGCCGGTGTCAGTGAGCCGGAGCGCAAGCGCAAGATCATCGGCGAGAAGTTCATCCGCACCTTCGAGAAAGCCCAGCGTCAGGTCCTCGAAGAAGCCGGCGCCCGCGGCAAGGAAGTCAAGTTCCTCGTGCAGGGAACCCTCTACCCCGACGTCGTCGAATCCGGCGGCGGCGACGGCGCGGCCAACATCAAGTCCCACCACAACGTCGGCGGGCTCCCCAAGGACATCAAGTTCCAGCTCATCGAACCGCTGCGTACCCTCTTCAAGGACGAGGTGCGCGCCATCGGCACCGAGCTCGGCCTGCCTGACGAGATCGTCTGGCGCCAGCCCTTCCCCGGCCCGGGCCTGGGCATCCGCATCATCGGCGAAATCACCAGGGAACGCCTCGACCTGCTGCGCGAGGCCGACGCCATCGCCCGCGAAGAGCTCTCCCGCGCCGGCCTCGACCGCGACATCTGGCAGTGCCCGGTCGTGCTACTCGCCGACGTTCACTCGGTCGGCGTCCAAGGCGACGAGCGCACCTACGGCTCCCCCATCGTCCTGCGACCGGTCAGCTCGGAGGACGCCATGACCGCCGACTGGTCGCGCGTGCCCTACGACGTGCTCGCCACGATCTCCACCCGCATCACCAACGAGTGCCGCCAGATCAACCGCGTGGTACTGGATTGCACTAGCAAACCCCCAGCAACCATCGAGTGGGAATAGTAGATAGCCCTTTGCGAGGGAGGTCGGAAACAGCCTCCCTCTTTTTTTATTTACATGCCATGGGTGTCTGCGGACTGTGGTGTATATGGTATATACAAGCCAGCTACGCAATCTCTCAAGCTGTTTAGCTGGGATAATTGTTTACTGGTACGTTTTAAAGTGCTTTCAATTACCGAAGCAACGCCATCAATTCATTTCAAATTAATGCTGACCGGCAGATTGCTTTTGCTCGCAAGGGATCGCTCAGGTTGGTACTCAAATTGTACTCACGACGTTTTGAGTATCGATTGGCTGGTGTTCATAGACGTCGGAAATGAGTACTGACTTCGGGGGTTTCGTTATCGCATATTGCATTTAACCCAAATAGAGGCGCTCTTCATTAGGCATAATGCAAATGAGGAGCGCCTCTGGGTTATTGCTTGCTGTTGGTGCAACGCCGTCCAATGCGTGTCTTGGGTGGATGCCCGCCAAGCAAGCTAGGCTCGTCGTAAGCGGAGGCGACGTGGGCGCGGGTTCGTGGCCGTGCACGAGCTGTTGGTTTTACGGGTTCTTGGCGCTTGCGCCGGTGGATGGCATGAGCGCGTTGTGGCGCACGGCGCGAATGTAACACGCGTTCAACTCGCGTTCGGCGCTGAAGGAGGCCACAGCCGTCACTTCGCGGGAGTTGTCGTTGAGCGGTGTTATCGCTTCGGGCACGTTCCGTAGCCTCAAGGTACTTATGAGCGGAAATGGGGCCAAATGAAGCTCGGGCATCAGCTTCGCGACGACGGGGATGGACGCCGTGGGGACGTCGGGGCATCTGAAGACAAGACAGTTGGTTGGATATGCCGAAAAGACGAACGAGCTGAATGGGAGAGTGCTACAATAGCCTAAACGGGAGTCATTAGTGAAAGTGTGGATACCATGAGACACGTATTCAAGGGCAAAAAGCTCGGCTGGGGCGATGATAAGACCGAGGGCGTTTGGTTCGATGCTGACCACTACACCAAAGAAGAGGCTGAGGCGGAGTTCAAGCCTTATCAAGGGGTTACTCAGAGAGGTTATGACTACACTGGGTACGAGTATGATGGGGAACGCTATCACCATTACACCTACCTTGGCGAATTCGAGGATGATGATATGCCTACCAGTGATGCCGACCTTTGGAATCGAAAATAGGCATTTTCCTTCCATATAGCCATCGGTGGCCCCGGCGCTTTGCTGTTGATTGCTTTTCGTTCTCCCCTATTAAAGAACAGTGTGGAGCAACGAGAAGCGCACTTCCTTTGTGTTGTGGCTTGATGGCCTTGTGGCAGTTCCAGCATGTTTGAGGCATATTGGTGAGCCGGTACATGGCGTCGCGGCTGATGCGCAGCATCGCGCACGCCTCGTCGGCGCCGAATATCGCGTTGGTTGATGCGATGAGCCTCACCTGGCTCCTGCTAATGCTCTTGGTCATGGTCGTCCTCGAGCTCCTTTCGTCTCGAGGCTCCCTCGCGTGCCCGGCCGCGGGCGGCTCCCGGGGCGGTCGCCGTCGTCATTTCCTGCCGCCCCTCGACTCGATGTAGGCGTCCACCGACGCCCTCGAAACCAGGAGCTTCCTTCCGAGCCTGTACGAGTCGATCTCTCCCGGCCAGATGAGGTCGTATGCCTTACTCCGGCTCGCCCCCATGTACTCCTGCATCTCGATCACCGTCATCCACTCGTCGCGGCCCCGGTTGCCCTCGGGCGCGGCGCATTTCGTAGCGTGCGCCATGGTTGCCTCCAATCTTTCCGCGCGATACGTCTGCGCGGTCCTGTGTGCGTTTACGTCTGCGCGACGATTGAACCGCCTGACGGCGATTGACACGCCCGACAGGAGCGGAGATGGGTCGAGGTGGGTCGAGCTGGTCGGGCCTTCACGAAACGGCCATGAGCCGTACGCCTTGGCTGGCAGCTAAGTCCCCGAAAAGCAAAAGGCGCCCGTGCGGGCGCCTGCCTAGGATCGAAGTTCGTTCAGTTGTGTTCGGAATGCTCGTCTTCCGCGGTGCTGTCGTCCGGGGTCCGGCATCTGTCGTTCGTCTCTTCTTTCGTGTTTGATGTTGCGTGTTCTGCGAGCGACCTTTCGAGGGCCTGCCGGCCCGTTGCCCCAGATGCACCCGGGTAAATGGTATCCATCCGTTGGACACGGCCTGCTGCGGTTGTAATTTCGGACGAGCGAAAGCAGACGAACGGCGCGAGAGGTTAGCGCGGCCTGCGGCTGGCCATGCGGTTTGGGCCGCGGAAAGGCTCTTCTCGCCATACCCGGAGCATCAATGGGAACAGGCGCATCGGGCGTTCAATCTACCTGTATAATGGCGGCATGTTGTTCGGGAAGGAGTTCTTCTTATGGAGCAGGCACTATCTGCCCTGGGCGGTGCTGTCCAGGGCGTTCACCCCTTCGTTATCTATCTTGCGGGCATTAATGCCCTCACGTTCATTCTCTTCGCGATCGACTACGCGATAGCCCGTTACAACCAGGACGAGGATACCGGCCTCATGGACGGCAGGATCTTGACCCTGTTCGCCGTAGCGGGCGGCGCCCTGGGGATGCTCCTTGCCCTTATGATCTTCACCAGGAACCACATGAACAAGCACAACATCGCCTGGTGGTTCAGCGCCATAGTCTTCTTGATTGTGTGGGTGCTTGTCGTGCTCGTTTGGGCCGGAGTCATCGTCGTCGATCTGGAACCGGGCGCTTCGTTCAACGCGCCCGTCATCGTCGCTCTCGGTGCATACCTTCTCGCCATCAACGTCATCACGTTCGCCGTTTTTTGCCTGGACAAGAAGAGGGCGATTGACCGCGGCAGCAGGTTCCCCGAAGCCACCTTGCTTGGTCTCTCGCTCGCGGGAGGGGCCCTTGGAGGCATCGCCGGGATGCGCGTCGCCCACCATAAGACGTCCAAGTGGTATTTCGCGGTGGGGCTGCCTGCCTTCATCATCCTCCACGTCGCGCTGTTTCTTCTTGCCCACGGCGCTGGGCTTGTTTAGGGGGACCTTGAACGGAATCTTTGGTCAACATCCTGACGACCCTATTTCCCGCTTTTGCTTTTCTCGGCATCATACTGTTCGCATGCGATAGGCAGGATAAGCGGAAGATCGAGCTCGAGAAGGTCAAGGCAAAAGCCGAGTGGGACCGTGCGAGCGAGTGTTTCAGGGACGATGTGACCCAGGAGGGGTTCGAGGAGATCGTCGAGGCTACGGGGTGATCCGTCAAAAGGCTCGAGTCCCTTTCCGTGAACGGGCACAAGGTTTACGGGACCGTCGCTTCGCTCAGCGGCATCAGTTCGTGGAAGTTCGTGATCGACTTCGACTACAAGGGCCACCTCACGAGCGACTACACCGTAGCGAGCTCTAACGACGGCTCGGGCATAGCCGAACGCGTGGCAGACCGACCGCCAAGAGGATTAGGTCTTGGACGCCGACGGACCGCATAGTGCGCGCGGCTTTCTGCCCCTATTGCGGTGTCAAGGCGTCCGGTGAAGCAGCGTTCTGCTCTTCCTGCGGGGCTAAGCTGCTGCACGTGCCGAAAAGGCCGTAGCTGGGTTTGCCCGGGGCATCTGACGGCAGGGCGAGCTAGCGTCTCCGAAGAAGCGCTCCCATTTGGGGACGCTTCTCGGATTCTTGGGTTTCTTCCTTTGGGGCCATTTCTTCTTCGCACTTTCCGATGATCGCTGTAGCCTCTTCGGCGGTTATCTCCTCGAGCTCCCGGTACTTACCCACAGCGATGCCGTCAAGGGCCCCTCCCGCGCAGCGAGCCCCCTGTGGGAAACCGTTCCCCGATGGCGAGCCGTCTTTCTAGAGAAACTTCTTGCGTGTCTCCTTAAATATGCCCTTCTTGAAATCGGACCATTTGCCGAAGAACTTCTCGTCCGTCGCGGTGGCTCGTATTCTCCGCCAGCAGGGTTTTCGGATGATTCCGAAAGCCCTTTTTTCATGCCCGAAAATGGCTTCCTTTCAGCGATTCCAACCAGTTTGGCCCATATGCCATTTTGCCGTGTGATGCCTTCGAATGACGTTGGAAACGCCGATATCGATGACACATTAGGTGACACACATGACGGACCAAATCGGTGTGTCACTCTATCGTCGAAAGGAACTCCGGCATGTTCGCTCATCCCAGTCCAGGGACATGTGCATCTGACGCCTCCCGCATCCACGTCTTCGTTGGGGAACGTGATGCTCCATGTTTACACTTTTTTACACTTTTTTACACTTTTTTACTTATTTACACTTGTTTACTTTTTTTGCATGCTGAAAAGAGTGATAAACGTTGGAATTTCAACGTTCTTGCTTACACTTTTACACTTGTCCCTCTCTCTAGAAGGACAAGTGCCTTCCAAAATCCTTCTAAACCGTTGGAATCATTGGGATTCTGCATATTTTTCAAGCTTGAATGAGAGTGAAAAAATGTACACGTCCATGTCGGTCGCCACGGCTCCGCAGATCGGAACGGAGGTCCTATGAGCGGGAGACGAAAGTTCGGTTCGGTCCTGGTGCGTTCCGCCCGCGACGGGCATAAGTACGTGCAGGCCCGCTATCAGCCACCGGTATGGGCCTATTCCAAGTGGCCCGACCTGCCGAGGCACTATACGAAGAATTTCGATGCGGAATACACTGCGATGGCCGAAGCATGGCTGGCGGAACAGGAACGGCTCATCAAGCTGGGAAGCTGGGAGCCGCCCCGAATCGAGAAGACCAAGGAACTAAGTTCGACCATAACGTTCCGCGAGTATGCGCTCGACTTCGTGCAGAACCGCAGAAAACCGAACGGACAACGGATAGCGCCGACCACGCGCGAGAAGTACCTGCAATACCTGGACGATTATCTGCTGCCCGTCCTAGGCGACAAGCCGATGGGAAGCATCGGTCCGCGGGACATCGAGAAGTGGGCCGACTCCATGAGGGTGGGCAAGGCCGGCGAGGGTGCCTCCGTCAAGCACAAGGCATATGTGCTGCTGCGTGAGATCTTCAGGGATGCGTGCGAGCGGGAATTGGACCAGGACGGAACCACTCTGCTCAAATCCAATCCGGTGCACATCCGCATGTACAAACCGACGGCTCGTTTTCGGTACGTGGATATCAGTATGGAAGAGCTGAATGCGCTGTATCATGCCATGCCGCAGCGGTTCGCGGTGGTGGTCTACCTGTCCGGGGTCATGGGGCTCCGGCCGGGAGAGGTGTACGGGCTGCAGCGAAGGGACGTGAGGCTCAAGGACGACCTTTCGGAGGGCGTGCTTGACATCGTGAGGGCGGCGAAGGAATACAGTCCGAAGGATCCGGAAACGGGCAAACGCCATAAGAAGGTGCTGGTCAACGAAACCAAGAGCACCGGAAGCGTCAGGCATCCACCGATACCGGGGTTCATCTGCAAGGCGCTGGACCTGCACCTTCGAACATTCGTGCCGGACAATCCAACCGCTTTCCTGTTCACGGGACCAAGGACGTGCGAGGTGGTCAACGCCCAGACGGTACGCAACGCCTGGTACAGGGCGCGCAAAAGCGTTCCGAGGCTTGAAGAGAAGAAGGTTTCCCTCTATAACCTGCGCCATCGTGCCATCAGCCATATGAAGGCGTATACGAATTCGGACAAAACCGTGATGGAATTCGCGGGGCACGAACGGCTGGACACAGACCGGCACTACCAGCATGCGGTGGAGACGGAACGGCGAAGAATCATTTCGGGCATGGAGAACGACGCCAAAGACGCGATCCCCTCCGTTTCCGGGAATGACGTACCCGTGCCGCGGAACGCCGGAGACACATCCGTCGAGATTGCCCGTCTTCTGGAGAGAACCGACGTGGCGGCACGCATAACGCTTCTCAAGGTCATGGACGCCAACGAACGAGAGGAGGTGATGCGCCGGCTATCGCCCGAGACGAAGGAAGAAACCCTGTCACGGATGCTGATGGAACCCCAATGACCGTACATGGCATGAGCCGATATCGGACGTCGTAACAAGGAACCGACGTGGTAGCTATAAGCCCGGGCAACCGTCCGAACGTAACCGAATCAGACCGGAAGGGTCAGAAAGGAACGAAACAATGGCAAACGTACGCACGATGGACTCGATTCATCGGCCGTTGGCGGTCACCGTCTCTGTAGCGGCACAGCTGCTGGGATTCAAGGACACCAAAAGCATCTACACGCTCATCAGACAGGGCAAAATCAGAGCCCGCAAATCAGGACGTATTTTCCTGATCAGCTACAAATCACTGGAAGATTACGTCGAAGGATGCTGAGAGGCATCGCAGGAAAGGAAAAGCGTCTGTCGCTGAACAACGACAGACGCCAACAAAACCAATGAACAGTATAACGCAAAAAAACGGAAAAACAAAGCAGACCGACTATGTTCTGACGCCAATGCTCGATGAACTGGTACGGAACGTCGAATTCCTGGGAGAAAACGTGTGGTTTCCATCTGGAGCGATCACTATATTGGGCGGACGCAAACGCTGTGGCAAAAGCACGCTCGCCCTGTACGAGTGCGCGAGATTCTCGGCCATGGGCAAGAAAGTCCTCATCGTGCAGCGAGAGGACGATGCCGGTCTCGTAAAGGCAAAACTGCAATGCATGGGTGCCGATCTGGGCAACATCATGCTGTACAAACGTCGTGCCGGCGGAATCGAGTACTGTGGCTTCAACGCCGGAGACCTGCGGGGAATCGTGGAATCGGCTGGAAAGATGCACGCGGATCTCGTGTATATAGACCCATTGCATGGTCTCGCCGCAGGCCGCATGAACGACCAGCAGTCCGCCGACTGTCTGATCGCGCTTGACGCCATGGCGAAAAGAAACAACTGCTGCGTGCTGGGCGTCCTCCACGCGAAGAAGGATCCGGAGGACGTGTCATACGCCATTTCCGGATCCGATCAGTGGGTGGCCAAGGCACGTTCCTACCTCTACCTTGAAACATGTCCGAACGCATCCGATGTGGCCGTGTGCCAGCAGGTGGATGCGTCGTACTCCGATACCGTCAACGCCAAAATCCGCTTCGGGATACGTGAATGCGTCGGCGACGACGGAGAGACGTTTCCGGTACGGGTCGTGGTCGAAACCGCGCCGACCGACGATACCGCCCAAGACTATCTGGATCTCAAAAACGTCATGAAAGAGGATCGGACGGACCCGGTGGTCAGGGAGGCCATGGCCGAATGGATGCATGCTGCCGTCCATTTGAATGGCAATCATATGCTGACGAGAGAGCTGTTCCATCAGGCGGAGAGCAAGGACCGCAGGTGGACTCCCGCGAAGCTCAGAAAGGCTTTCTCGCTGGCCGGCTTGGGGCAGGCCAGGGCGGCTGAACGCGGCAGCCGTTCCATCGTCTACCTTAAGGATCCATCCGAGTACTCGGGTGAGGAGGCGGAACGTCTAGATATGGGATCCACCCCGGAAACGCTCGCCAAGGAATGGGTCGCGACCGTGCCACGTTGAATTATCAGGTGCGAGGAAATCTCGCACCTGATAATTTCTTCCGCCGGCAAATATCAACTGGCACATAATGCGCCAGTTGATATTTTGATCTGGTTTCGGTCGTTTTGATTATGGAGCTATCTGAGGGTGGATGTTGTGTGTGGGGAGATGCTCAAAAATCCCCGAATATCAGGTGGGACATTATGTCCCACCTGATATTTTCCGTCGTGTATCCGTAATTGTTGCGACCTTGATATTTTGACTGGCGTCGATTGTTTCGGCTGCGCAATATGGCCATAAAGGTAAGTGTTGCATATGGAAGTGATGCAACGCTTAAAGAGTGTGATATCAACTGCGCCATTCTGCCGCAGTTGATAATTTCGTCGAGATGCCAACGTGATCAGGCAGTCCGCACTCCGCCAGAAATGGGTTCCGAGCCGAAAAACTGCCAATTGGGGAATCGCCACCGCCCAGAAATAAGGCTGTCAGCCCACAACCCATAACATGTTTCTTGACACTGTTCCGCCGTGAAGAAATGGGTTCGGCATCAGGCCGCACTAACTGGAAACATCTATGGTCCAAGCTCGATGAAATCCACATTGTCCTCGACGACGAAGACTGTCAAACAGTGCGCACGGGAGATGCTTAAGCGCAGAATATCAACCCGTGCATTATGCACGGTTAGATATTTCGATCAGGTTCCAATCGAATTAAAGCAATAAACGTTGCACATGAAAGCAATACAACACTTAAAAAACCATTATCGACTGCAACATTATGTTGCAGTCGATATTTTTGTTGTTCGTGTACTGTGCCCCAGTGGGGTTCTCAATGAGGAATATCAGGTGCGAGGAAACCTCGCACCTGATATTGGAAGGGACCTGGTGGTCCGCAAAAGTAAGTGTTGTGTGTGAAAACGATGCAACACGTAAAAAAAGATTAATATCGACTGGTCCATTATGGACCAGTCGATATTCTGAGCCTCCGCTGATCATTGCGATTGAGGGATGGTCTACGTGCGGAAAAGCCCGGAAATAGATACAACGGGTGAGGGACGATGCGGCGTTGATGAGCGGCACCGTTCCCGAGGGATTCGGCTGCGGGGCTTCCATCTGCCGTACTGATATCGAAGCCGGCCCGGCGAATCCGATATCGGAGCCGGTCCAATGAACCCGATATCGGACCAAAAGAGGAAATGAGCCAGAACCATGTGGACCAATTGAGCCATGGACCAAGTGGTCCACATGGCGACGAATCGTTGGAATGAAGCCAAAGGCTCACTTTGGACCACTTGTCCGAACCGATATCTGAGCCGGCCCATCAGCCGATATATCGGTCAAAGACCAAGTTCGGGATCATATGGTCCATCGGCATGGCGTGGTCCACAAGGCTCAAATATCAGAAAGGGTCTCCCATCTGCTGTACAGATATCGGAGCTGGCCCAGCGAATCTGATATTGGATGGAGTTTGATGATCTACAAAAGTAAGTGTTGCATATAAAAACGATGCAACACTTAAAAGCTTCCGAAGGCAATTATCGACCGGGCCATTATGGCCCGGTCGATAATTGCGCCGTGATGACAACGTGAGAGGCGGTCGGCGTCTCATTCGTGCCGCATGCCGTTCTTGGGATCGGAGCATTCGACGGAGCTCGGAATATCTGATGTCCCATTATGGACCATCAGATATTTCCCTTCGCCATGCAGAACTGGCGGGAAAGGTAACAAGAACAGATAAGCAGATGCAACAGGCAGCAAAGCAAGACGAAAAAGCAAGAAGAAGACATACAGGAAAGAGAAGAATCACACAATCAAAAGCAGACCAGAAGAACAAGCAGGACGACAACAGACATAAAAACATCCATATCTACGATCAAAGCAGAAAACCAAAAACTATGACTACCCAAAAAAGACCATGCGCGTCTTGCACCCTGCTACGCGGATGACGCCTGAAAACGTCGGAATACCACCGTTTTATAGGGTCTGTTAATTCGCCGCCGGGGTTTCGACCCGATATCGGCGAATTAACGTCGGTGTAGATCCTAACGGATCGGGAAGCAATGGCAGTCGCTTACGGTTAAGTGTTCTATCGGTTGCTCCATAATAGAATACCGATAGAACACTTACATTTGGAGGTCGGCAGTGAGCAGAGGATTGGGAGCACAAGAACGGAAACTGCTGGAACGCGCACGACGGGAGGGCCTTACGCCGGTGCTGCCGGACGACATGGACGCATTCTCATCCGAAGCGTCCAGCATCAGAAGAGCCGCACGCAGACTCCAAGACAAGGGGCTGATCCGTCTGAGCCTCATCGACAGGAACCGCAGGAACGGAAAAAGCAACAATGGCGGCTTCTTCGTGAACGTGCTGCATATGGAGCCCGTGCCTTGGCCTATGGAGCAACGGCGGGAATGGCGATACCCAGAGTATCTCCATAGTTAAGTGTTCTATCGGTACAACATTATGTTGCACCTGATATTTTCTTCACACCAGTGAACGCAACGGAGCTCACCGCCAGGATTCACCCGTCTGTCTTATCCTCTACTGCGGAATCGGCCTCACGTATCCGAGGTGTCTCAGCATATGTCCCGCTTTGCCCTGCATGCCGTACTGGTCGATTTCATTCATGAGGTCAGCCACATATCCGCCGACTCGTCCTTCTTACGTTCGGCCAAAGCTCGTTTTCTCCGGTCGTACGCCTGCCGGCATGCCGTACCGCAGAATCTGGTGGTCGGCCCTCGCCTCGGCTTGTCGCACACCGGGCAGATCCGCCCGTACCGCTTGTCCAAGCCGCGTTTCCTGCGTTTGATCTCGGAAGCTTTCAACTTTTCCACTTCACTTGTATGACCATGGGCCGATGTCCCGATTCCAGCGTCCGCCTGCTATGTTGTCCTCGCGCCAGATATGCTTCAAGGCCGTCTGATAGGTAACCGTCGTCTCCTTGCGGTCCAGGTCGCCCGTGTATTCGTCCTCGAGTTGTTCGCCCGGTTCGTCAATGCGTCCCATGAACGTGCGTGGCGCCCTGCCTTCCGGACTCACGTCCGGATCGTCGTTCCACCGTCTCACGCCGTTCCAGTGGACGCTGTCGGCTATCAGATTCATCCCGTCCGAACCGATCTCAGCGGACAGCCAACGGAAATCGTCCCCGTAATCGATGGGGATCATCGGATTGATCTGGAACATCAATATCGACTGACGGGCAAGTTGATAGACCATTTCGACCACCGCCCTGTCATGCCCGGGAGCGATCTCGTTGTAGTCGGCGATCTCACGACTCAAAGATTCCAAGGCGTCCTGCCGGTCGAGCCACGCCTGCAGCAGACGGTCGTCCCGCTCCTTCTCAATACGCCGACACTCGTCAGTCTTTTCCATCCGAATCTTGCGTTTCGAATAAGCCTTGGCACATTTCCTATGCCACCGCCGATACTCGCCCTTCCTTCCCGCCTCCGTGGTCCTCTGACAGACCTCGTTTTTCTGGTTGACCAACTTCCCGCACACCGGGCAACGGGGATATTTCACTGCTTTTTCCATACTCAACTCACATTCGCCACGCTCTTAATTCGCCGATATCGGGTCGAAACCCCAGCGGCGAATTAACAGACCCTATAAAACGGTGGTATTCCGCCGTTTTCAGGCGTCATCCGCGGAGCAGGGTGCAAGACGCCCATGGTTTCTTTTTGATGGCTAAAGTTTTTCGTTTTGCTTGGTTTTGATGTCGATATCTGTTTTTGGTCTGTTCTGTCTTTTGTTCTTGGTTTTGTGTGGTTTCTTTTTTCATGGTTTTCCTGCTTGTTGTCCTGGTGTCTTTTTGCTTGTTTGCTTATTCCTAATCTCATATCCGATGAGTTCGTTCCCGGCTCGCATTTCCGGCCGCCCGGAGTCGGAACCGTCCCATAGTGTGCGTGCTTGCACGCCAGGGCCAATGTCGGACGTAATCCACTGAAGCCGATATCGGTTCAAATAAATGGTTCAAAATAGATGTTTGGCTTCATTCCAACGATTCTCGATTTTTGGTCCTTGGTTCAAAAACGAAATGGTCTTGGCCTGCTTATTTTTGAATCGATATCGAAACGGGCATATTGGCTCCGATATCGGTATTAGCATCAATGGTCCCCGGGTTTTGGTCTGCCGCTTCATCGCGGATGACGGACCATGAGAATGGTCTCTAATCCGATATCAGACGGGTCCATTTGGTTTTTGAATCCCGACCCACAGCCCATAGAGACCGATACCAGCCAGATCATACCGACATAACGACGGGAAATATCAGTTGGCGCATTATGCGCCAACTGATATTTGAATCCTCATAGATAGCTTCAAGGATCAAGGGTCACGATCCTTCCTAAGTCAGCCTTCGTAGGATGCGTACCACCTGCACACATTCCTCACGGTGAATATCTGATGTCCCATTCTGGGACATCAGATATTCTGCACTCCGCCGACCGCCTCTCACGCCGCAAGCTTTTTAAGTGTTGCATAGTTTTTATATGCAACACTTACTTTTGTAGGCTGTTATGTTTCAGGATAGCGCCGGCATAGCTTATCTTTGGCTTTATCGCAATGGGTTTGTCTGCGGCAAAACCGAACCGCAGACAAACCCATCGAACATGTCACTTATTCCATTCCTTCGGCCAGCAGGTGGGTTTGGTCTTCTTCTCGTTGAGCGCGGGCAGGCCGTTCATGATGTCGACGGTCTCCACGCTCACGCGGATGACCTTCTCGACCAGATCGACGATGTAGCGCGGGTCGGGCGAATACTCATTCGGGTCGTTGACGATGCCGCTCTTCTTGTCCGTCGTGATCTGGTAACGGTCCATCAGCCAGCCGATGGCGGTCTTGCCGTTCACCACATATTCATAAGCGCGTGGCGGGATGCCTTCGATAGTCAGGTTCTCGGCCACCTGCAGTACGGTTAGGTCCTTGACCTTCTTGCCGGTCTCGGGGTCCGTGACCCTGCGCGGATACGTCATTTTCACCGTGCGTCCCGGATCCGTGGAATCGCCGAACTCGGTGACCTCCCACGGCTTGACCTTCTCGTAGCCGAGGTGGAGCTTGGCGAGCTTGCGCCCCGCATCACGGAACGCAGGGAAGTCCATGGCCAGCGGGATACGCGGCAGCTCCTTCGCCAAGTTGTTGCCGAACCGACGCCGGTACTCCCTGCTATGCAGGATGCCGTACACGTAATAGAATATGTCTTCCTTGGTGATGCCGGGTATCTCCGGATACGCTTCCTGGAACACCTTCAATCCAGCGTCGGTGATCGCGTCGTGCCGAACGTACTGTTCGCCTTTGCTGCTTTTGTCGAACACCAGCGTGCCTTGGTCATCGCCGAAAAGTGTGTTGTACGCGACGGGAACATCGCTGGGCTTGGCCTCCTCATACCAGTACAGGGGGAAGCACTGGCCGTGGTGCATCACCTCAAGATCCGGCACATCATGGGTGATGAATGCGCCGCGTTCGCTGACGATGATCTCAAGGTTCTTCGCTCCGCGGTACGGGAACAGCTGCGGCTGCAGTCCAGGTCTGTCATTGATTTGCGTATCGAACCATCCGTTGGTCTTGCAGAACGGACGGTACGACATGGTTGATATATGGTCGTCGTTGAAATTGATTTTTTTGTTCCGTTTGATTCGAGAATATAGGAATTCCGACCACGAGATACTGGATTCGTCCTGTTTGACGGTTTGCCGGGGGAGCTGTTTCTCAGCGGTTTCTTGATAGGTCTTCAATTCCGTATTGAAGAAGGTGATTGTCTTCTTCATGTTCGCGGTGAGTTCCGGTTTTGAGAAGTTGTATGCCCATACGTCACGCTGGGTCTTTACGCCTGCGGACCATGTGGAGAACAGGCCGGTCGGCAGTTTCTTCACGCCTTCCTGCACGCCCATGGGAATGAAGCTGAGATAGCTGTCGTCGCGCTGGTCGAGCCAATCGCCGTGTTTGTCCTGGTCGAGCGTCGTCCATTCGGGATCGTGGTCGACCGCTTCCTTGAGGATGCGGAACTTTTCGTCGCGTGTCAGGTAGTCGCCGATGTCATGGTAGTGGATGGCGCCGTTTTCGTCGGAGTTGGGGTTTTTCACCAGCATGGTGATTGCGATGGTGGCTCGGGAGCCGGATGCGAAGATTTTCCCGCCCTCGCGGCGTGATTCCTCTCCTTGGGTGCGCTGGTTGCCGCGCAGATTGTACACGTAGATGGAGTTGAACTCCTCCTTGAAGCGGCGGCGCACGCCCGCGCCGGCGGCTCCGGTGAGCCATCCGCCGTTGGACACGAAGCACACGATGCCGGAGTCGCCGATTCTGTCGGACGCCCAGCGGAACGCGCGGATGTAGTGGTCGTACAGCGAGTTGTTCAACGTGGCGTCGCTGTTCTTCACGTACGTGGATTCGATGCGCCTGTCAAGGGTCGGGTATTTCGTGTTCCGGTTGCCGGTGTTGTTGATGTCGCCGGCACGGTAGGGCGGGTTGCCGATGATGACCTTGATTGGCAGTCGCAACTGCTGTTCGACGCGTTCGGTGTTCTCCGCGAACATGGTCGTATCGACCGGGTCGTCGGCCTCGCCCATTTGGAATGTGTCCGTCAGCAACGCCCCGGGGAATGGCTTGTAGTCGCCGCCCATACGGGAGTGGTAGGACTGTTCTATGTTCACGTCCATGATCATCGACGCCAACGGCACGATCTCGTTGGAGTGCAGGTCGTGCTCGTATTTGTAGGGCAGGTCCTCGTCATCGATGAGACTCTTGTCCTCGATGAGGCGGCACATGTACGTGCCGGTGCCCGCGAATCCGTCGAGCACGTGCACGCCCCGGTCGCCCAGACTCATACCGAATTCCCTTTGCAGGGCGCGTTGGACCATGTGCAGTTGGGCGTCGACCACTTCCGCGGGCGTGTACACGATGCCGAGCTCCGCGGCCATGTCCTTGAATGCGATGGAGAAGAAGTCGTTGTAGATCTCCTTGATGAGGTTCTGCCGGGCCTGGTCGGACACGACCTGGGCGGCGCAGGTCCTCACCGAATCGTACAGGTCCGCGAGTCTCGAGTCCGCGAACCCGCGTTCCAGTCCCGCCTTGTACAGGTCGTCCAGCGCGCGGTCCATGCCTTTGACGATGGGGTTGTTCGCGACGACCTCGGGATTGTCGAACAGGGACTCGAAGATCGGTCGGGTGATCTCGTGCTGGGCGAGCACGCTGACCGCCTCGGTCTCGGTGTAGTTCGAATTCAGGCTGTCCCTCAACCCCTGGAGGAACCGGGCGAACCCGTCGGACGCCTTGCCGGATCCGACCAGATGGGCGATCGCCTCGGCGCGCGCCGAAGCCACGTCGGCCACATCTCGGGTCCATTCGCCCCAGTACACCTTCGTGCCGCACTTGCGCACGATCTGCGCTTGGATGGAGCGTGCCAGTTCCCTCAGACTATCGACGTTCAGCTCGCCCTGTGTGGCTTCCTCGTCGCCATTGTCCGTCTCATCTGCGGAACCGGAATCCGTGGGGGCTTCGCCGTCGCCGATATGCGGTTTGGATGTTTTCTTCCTGCGTTCGTTGACGCGGCTGTCGTCGAGGATCTCGACCTCCACGATGTGGCTCAGCGCGTCGGTGTCACCCAAGGCTGCGGCGTTGATCTTCGCCTCGAGGCGTTCGTCGTGGCCACGCAGCGCGTTGACGACCTGCCAGACGACCTGGTATTCCGGGCTGTTGGCCAACGATATGGTTGGATCGACGCCCTTGGGCACGAAGATCGGTAGGATGATGTACCCGTATTCCTTGCCCTCGGCCTTGCGCATGACGCGTCCGACGGACTGGATGATGTCGGTGCGGCTCTTGCGGCTGCTCAGGTAGATGATCGCATCCAAAGCGGGCACGTCGATGCCTTCGGCCAGACAGCGAGCGTTCGACAGGATGTGGCAGGAGCCGTCGTCCTCCGCGAGCACGGCGAGCTTGTCCGCGCGGGTCAAGGCGTCCATGCCGCCGTCGACATGGTCCACGTCGAACGTGACGTTGCCGGCCGCGTCCATGAGCGCGTCGCGTTCCTCCCTGTTCTCCTCGCCCAATGCGACGGTGTACGCGTTGATCACGTTCTGGAACTCGTTGCTGAGCTGCTTCGACGCCTTGATGCTCGACGCGAACGCGATCGCGTGGCGCAGGAGACGTTTCGCGTCTCCTATGTCGACCTGCGCGTGCCGTCCCATGGCCTTGAGGCCGCTCGCGTGAGTGCGGTCGAACAGGGCCTTCCAGATGCCGATGAACTTGGCCTGGTCATCCACCTTGACCTCGATGGCCGAGCCGAGGTGCTGCTGCATGGTGGCGGGAAGCATGTCCTCGCCGACGTTCATGACGACGATCTTGTAGTCGGTCAGGATGCCCTTCTCCACGGCCTTGCCGAAGCCGAGCGTGTAGCACAGGCGCCCGTACGTCTTCTCGTCGTCCATGCTCGCGATCGCGACCGCGCCCATCACGTCGGCCTTCTTCTTCGCGCTCGTATCGTAGATGCGTGGGGTAGCGGTCATGTACACGCGTTTCGCCGCGTGGATGAACCCGTTGTCGTGGACCTTCTGGAAAGCGCCCTCGCCGTTGACGACGCCGGTGGTGCGGTGCGCCTCATCGCATACGATCAGGTCGAAGTCGGGCAGGCCGAGCTGTTGGGCGCGGGCGACCACGTCGATGGACTGGTAGGTGGAGAACACCACGTTCAACGCGTCGTCGCGCCTGCGGAAGCGGGAGGCGATGGTGTCCGCGTTCGTGGTCGCGGGATACGGGATGTCGGACAGCTGGCCATAGCTCTCGTCGTCCTTGAGTTTGGACGCCTTCCCGTCGGAGCACACGACGTACGGGTTGATGCGGCCGCGCACCTGGTCGACCCATCCGCGCATGGTCTGGGACACGAGGCTGATGGACGGGGCGAGGAACAGGACCGTGCCGCCCGGGCACAGCTCCTCCGACAGTCGCAGCGAGGTGAGCGTCTTGCCTGTGCCGCACGCCATGACCGCCAGCGTCCGGTCGTGGTCCTTCAATTCCGTCTTGATCGCGTCGATGGCCTCGCGCTGGTAGTCGCGCGGCTCGAACACCTTGCGTGTGTCGGCCGCGTCGCCGGTGAACGGGCTCCAGTCGATGTTCGCGTCGCGGATCCATTCCAGGTCGATGCGCGTGATGTCGCGGTCCTTGTGGTCCGTGATGTACGTCTCGAGATTATGGCTCACCGCGGGCGCGGTGTCCGCGATGATGAAATGCTTGTATCGTGTGTCGGCCATCGACGCCATGAAGAACGTGGACACGTCCTTGTCTGACAGCGTCTTTGAATAGCATTTCGCCTGTATCGCCCAGTACTCGCCGTCCGTGTCCTGCGCGACCAGGTCGATGCCGGTATCCTGCCTGCCCGGGTTCGTGGGCGCGTCGTCCCACATCCACACATGCTCGAACCGGTCCCTCCACGCTGGGTCCTGGGTGAGGAACCATTGCACGGCGCGTTCCCACCTCGTGCCCTGCTGGCGCTTGTCCACCGACTCCTCGACGATCTGGTCGAACACTTCATCGACGCTGACGGCCATGGCTGACTCCTCCGATTGGCTTATAAATCCGTAGCTTAGTTTAATGGATTACAAGTATTCGCCTAATAAAGGGCTGTGTGGATTTCTCCGAGAAGATGTCTGTGGCCCTCAATGCGCCAGTAGCATTTAGAACGCTAATGGCACGTTCAACAAGCCGTTCTTCGGGGCAAGTGCCCTTGAAACCGCTGAGGCTAATCAACGTTCAGAGATTTCGTCAATAAAAGATTGAATCGCCTGATTCTATTCAGAATATGTGGCTAAGCATTGCGAGATGTCCGAATCGCCGCGCTCCTTATATTTCTGGATAAGGTCCCTGAATGTGGCGTTTGAAGGGAGTCCTATTGCCGAAGCAAGATAATGACGAGCGAGATCGATGTCGCCTGTCGCCGGCAGGCAGGCTAGCGCTAAGGCATCGCGTATATCGCTTTTGCCTACAGTGCGCATGGGGATGATACTGAATGATTCGTCATCGTTGAATAGGCAGAATGCTTCCTGTCCTACGTTTACTACCCCCTCTACAATGAATCGTCTGATTGTTCCAATAGTTATGACGCTACTTGTCCAGGCGATTCTTTGAAGTCCAATGGGAGAAGAAAGGTGCTTGACGTCGCCAGGTTTCAAGTGAAGTATGTTGGCTATTGCCTTAGTCGCATAGAATCCGCTTCCATCCTTAAGTCTTTGCGTGACGGTGAATCTAAATGCCCATCCCTTGTCTAGCCTGAAAAGCTTTGCGGCGGAATATGGGTCGACAGAGGACTTCGCGCCATTCGAAGATCTTCCTAGGAACACGACATTCTCTCGTACGGAGAAAGGTCCTTCGTTCAGTTTGGCCCATAAACTGCTTTTAGAAAAGGAGTATCTATCAAGTAGTTCATCGATTAGCGCGTCATATTGCATCGACCCATCATGAGCGTTCAGCATATCGGTGATCGTTTGCTCGATGCTGTTATATTCATCAAGACCCCAGTCGCGCAAACCCCACATTCTGACATCAGTCCGTATGGCGGAACGCGACTTGTAGAGTTTTTGACGGAAACCTTTCGCACTAGTGTTTGGATCCACGATTGCTTGCAGTTCCTCAGTTGGCATAGGTTGATTTTCTATCTCCAGGATCGCTTCGGCATATTCTCCGATGTTGCTACACAAAATTAAATGGTCCTTGTAGAAAGTAATTCCGCAATACTTGGCCCAGTCGATAATGTCGGCGAGTTCATCATCATACGTTTTAAAGGCAAGCAGAGCATCCTTGTCGAAAACGCCGTGCTGACTTGCTTGCTTGCCTAGTCTGTCCTTGAACAATCGTTTTGCTTCCAGAATCGATGGTGTGGCTAGCCAACCGTCTTTTTCCTCATATGTGAACCTGCAATAGTTACGTAACACCCATTTGACAGGAGTTGTTGAATTTGGGAGATACTTTTCAAACTCGGGAAAAACAGTGTTCAGTCTCGATGAACGTATGAATTTTTTGTCGTTTGTGAACAAGGAGGACAGCTTTTCATCAATGGAGAACTCATCAAATACGGGTTGCATCCTGTCTCGAAGGTTTTTCTCTATTTGCCGGATTCTTTCCCTAGTTACTCCCAGATCTCCTCCGATGGCTTCGAATGAACGCGGTTCTTCCATGAGGAAACGCTCATTGAATATTTTGTATTCACGCTCATCAAGATCGCAAATTGTGCTAGATAAGGCTAAAGGAAAATTGTCCAGTTGGATTGGCTCTTCATCTTCATCGGAATCGCTATCTTCGATGGAAATGTAGTCATCTAGGTTTTCTAATGATTCGAAAAGCTCGGTGGAAAATCCGATTTCGTCCATGGGAAGATTGTCATATGTGAAGGCGTTGAGCCTGTTGACTGCCTGTTTGATGCCTATTGGCATTTTAGAGTCGTAAAGCACAAGGAAGGGCCCTTCATTCCCTTTTCCATGAGTCTTCTTCCAATCCGTTATCTTCTTAAGGTTGCTCATCAAATCGGAATTAGTGTCACCGAACAAATCCGACTCGTTCAGAGTGCCGTTTTCTTCGCTTCTCATAAAGCCTCAATTCATTCGCGATAGACTCATGCTTATACTACCTATTTGATGATGGCCCGAGAATCTCGCATGCCTTTTGTGGAAGTAATGCTGCTTGATTTTATACGAGTCCCTTCTGTTGTCACGCTGACCATGCTTGCATTCTTCTGCTCGTGGTATTGGTGCTGTCCTTAAAAACAAACCGCGGAAAATCAACGTTTTCTATGCTGCTGGCCTGCGTATGAAGCCACCGACTTAAATAAAAAACTTTGTGTTGAGATTGGGATGAGGGATACGCCTAATGTCGGATCTATTGCCTCATGGCGGATCAATGTCAAGAAATATGTATGGGCTTGTGGGCTGACAGCCTTGTTTCTGGGTAGTGAACGATTTCCAAATTGGCTGTTCTCCGGCTCGGAACCCATTTCTGATGGGATTCGGACTGCCTGATCACGTTACCGTTTCGACGAAATTATCAATTGCGGAATAATTACGCAGTTGATATCACACTTTTTAAGTGTCGCATCGCTTCCATATGCAACGTTTGTTCTGGCAATTAATGTGATTGGAGCCGAATCGAAATATCTGACGGGCCATTGTGACCCATCAGATATAGATACTCTTCGTACGCATTGCTTGGCGGTCCTCGTCATGGCAGCATGGGCGTATGAAAAGCAAGAAGCTGCCGCCCCAAAAGCCCTACGCTTCGCTCCGGTCTGCTTTTGGGTTGCCTAGAAATGACCCATGATCCATATCTCGTTGCATCTGATTTGGTCGGATCTGGCGTGGAAGTCGGGGCAAAGCATGTGTAACGGACCCATGACCCTTGGAATTATTAGGTTTGTGGCTTTTGAACAGAAAATGCACACTATAGACAACTCTATAAAGTGTAAAAGTGTAAGCAAGAACGTTGAAATTCCAACGGTTTGTTACTCTTTTCAAAACAGTGAAGAGTAAAAAGAGTAAATGTGTAAAAGTGTAAATCAGAGGCCCTGATAGGCGCTTAGAGTGACAAATAGAGTGCTACAATCAAACCAGTAATCGCTGAAAGCCTTGCTATCACTGGGTTTGAGGATAGTTGTTAGGGAATCTGTATGCTCCGCGTATTTGATCGCCGTGAGTTCCATGGTGCAGATGTAGTCCGCCGCCTGCGAAAGCCGGTACTCGGAGGGCTGCGCCGATCGGTAGACGACGGCGTCCTTCGAGAGCGCGTACTCGACCGCGCGATGGAGCGACTCGGCGATAGAATGCTGGCCGTTGTCGTAATAGACCTTGACCATATCGTAGGATTGCAGCTCCGCGAGGTTGTCGAAGAGGAAGTTCACGAGGTCCCTTCGCATCGTCCCCGCGAGCTTGTCGAGCGAGGCGAACTGCTTGGTCGCGTATGCAAAGGTGTGGTACCTCACGGGCATGTGGCGGAAGAAGACTCGGAACGAGCCGAGCAACATCTTGCGCGTCCTCAAGTCGAGCCCCGAGTACTGGTCCTTGCCGTTCATGAGCGGCGACGCATGGAAGGGTATGTCCGGGAGCCCCTTGGCGCGAAGGGCGCCCTCATATGCCGCGATCGAATCCGCGATGCTCTCGGATTGGTCGTGCATGACGACGGTAAGCAGGTAGTGGCGGTCGGAGAGACCGTCGCTTCCCGACTCGTCGACGAAGATGCTGAGTTCTCGCATTGTTCTCCTGGATAAGAAAAAAGCCGGGGAAAACGTCCCCGGCACTTGGAAGCCTTCCTAACGGAAAACCAATTACCTTATACCATATGCTGTCTGAAAATTCAAGGGAGATCGAAGCGTATCCGGACGTCAGCGGAATCTCAAAGGCGGTCCGCCGCGCGCTTTGGGACAAAAACAAAAAAACTCAAAGCCCTGAGTTTGAAAAAAGTTGTCCCCACTTTTGTCCCCGAGGCCGACGAAACACGACACGGTGTTACTTGGCGGCACTCGGCTCGAGACGGCGCCGAAAACTGGAGGCAACTGGAATGACGTGACGGCAGAACTGAAGCCATCGAATGGGAGTGAATTTGGAATAACGGAGTGTCCTCGTCGTTGCTCCTCAGTCGCGGTACCTTTGTACAGCTTCCTTCGGTGCGCCTAGAGGCCGCGCACATCGCCGAATTTCACTCGCAGATTCTTGTAAGACCCCCAGCCGCTTCGCGACTGGTGGGGGGTGGCCCTCGTAAAGAACCCGGTATAATCGTGCAGGTACAGCGCTCCGTTCGGAAGGGACTCTCACTGCACATGCGACAGGGATTCGACAACGAGAAATATATCGAGCTACAGGCCGCCAACATCCGAAAGCGCATCGCGCAGTTCGGCGGCAAGCTCTATCTGGAGTTCGGCGGCAAGCTGTTCGATGACTATCACGCGTCACGCGTGCTGCCCGGCTTCGAGCCGGATTCCAAATTCCGCATGCTCAAAAGCCTCGCCGACGACGTGGAGATCGTCATCGCCATCAACGCCAACCACATCGAGAAGGCCAAGATGCGCGGCGACCTCGGCATCACGTACGACGAGGACGTGCTGCGACTCATCGACATCTTCCGCTCGCGCGGATTCCACGTCGGCTCCGTCGTGCTCACCCAGTACGCGGGGCAGCCGGCCGCGGACACCTATCGCCGGCGCCTCGACCAGCTCGGCATCACCTGCTACCTGCACTACCCCATCGCAGGCTACCCCCACGACATCGAGCACATCGTCTCCGACGACGGATACGGGCGCAACGACTACATCGTCACCACGCGCCCGCTGGTCGTGGTCACCGCGCCCGGCCCCGGCTCCGGCAAGCTCGCCACATGCCTGTCGCAGCTCTACCATGAGAACAAGCGCGGCATCGCCGCCGGCTATGCGAAATACGAGACGTTCCCGATCTGGAACCTGCCGCTCAATCACCCGGTGAACATCGCCTACGAGGCCGCCACGGCCGACCTAGACGATGCCAACATCATCGACCCGTTCCACCTAGAGGCGTACGGGAAAACCACGGTCAACTACAACCGCGATGTCGAGGCGTTCCCCGTCCTCAAGGCCATGATGGAGCGGATCATGGGCGAAAGCCCCTATCAGAGCCCCACCGACATGGGCGTCAACATGGCAGGCTACGCCATCGTCGACGACGAGGCGTGCCGGGATGCCGCCCGCATGGAGATCGTGCGCCGCTACTTCGCTGCCACCGTGCATCTCAGGCGCACCGGCACCGGCGAGGACCAGGTCGAGCGGCTTCGCTCCATCATGAAGAAGGCCGGAGTGGACAAGGACCTGTCGCCCGCGCGGTCGGCCGCGCTGCTCAAGGAGGAGACGACCGGGGCACCGGCCGGCGCTATGGTACTGCCCAACGGGCGCGTGGTCACCGGCAAGACCGGCGAACTGCTCGGCGCGGCAAGCGCGCTGCTGATGAACGCGCTCAAAGCCGTAACCGGCATCGACGAGAACCAGCGCGTCATCGACGAATCCGCCATTGAACCGATCTGCCGGCTGAAAACCGAGCACCTGTCCAGCATGAACCGCCGCCTGCACTCCGACGAAACGCTGATCGCCCTGTCGCTGACAAGCGCGCAAAGCCCGACCGCGGCCCGCGTCATCGGCGGGCTGGAACAGCTGCGCGGCTGCGACGCATTCTTCTCGGTCATCATCTCGTCGACCGACGAGGAGCTGTACCGCAAACTCGGCATCAACGTATGCTGCGAGCCGAAATACGAGCGGCTGAGCCTGTATCACAAATGACGCACGCGCCCGGTCGAACCGCCCCGGCCGCGTTTACCGCCATGTCAACGCCCGGCAGCGAACGATCGGGTACTACAATGTCAGTAAGTGTGAAACAAGGCGGTCACACGAGCAGTACCATCCCCGACGAGGAGACAAACGTGACAACAACGAACATCTACATCGCAAGTCCTGAAGGCGCAAACGGACGCAACGTCGTGGCATACGGCGTGCTCAAGGCGCTGACCACCAAATTCAAGACCACCGTGTTCCGCCCCGCGGTCTCCAATCACGACCACTTCACCCCCATCCTGCTGAACGCCTCCAACGCCGGCCTCGGCGTCGCGCTGTCCACCGGACTGGACATTCACCAGGTGCGCAAGGACAAGGAAGGCTCCCGCGGCGACATCGTCGCGGCGTTCAACGACGCGATGAACGTGTCCCGCGCGGACGCGGCGCTCATCGTCGGCACCGACAAGTCACACGTCAACGACCCAACCGCCTACGAGTTCAACGCGAACATCGCCGCCGACCTGCAGGCCGGCGTCTTCCTCGCCGTGTGCACCATCGACCGTTGGCCTGACGAGCTCAAGGACACCGTCCGTCTCTCCATCGAAGGCATGGAGGCCGCCGGCAACAAGGTGCTGGGCATCTTCGTGACGGGCTGCGAGCCGCGCCACTCCGTCTCGGTCAAGGACACGCTCGCGGACTTCGGGCTGCCGGTGTGGACGATCCCCCAGATCCCGTTCACCGAGGCGTCGCAGGCCGATGCGGCGCTCGCCGCCTTCCAGGCGAACGTGCCAACCGAAGAGGTCCTGCGGGCCATCAACGTCGAGATCGACTTCCCGATCACCTCGTACGCCTTCCAGTACAGCCTGCTCGGCCGCGCCAAAGCGAACAAGAAAACGATCGTGCTGCCCGAAGGCGAAGAGGACCGCATCATCAAGGCGGCCGACTACCTGCTGGAGCGCGAGATCGCGAACCTCATCATCGTGGGCGACAAGGGCGCGATCCTCGCCCGGGGCGCGGAACTCGGTCTGACCCATCTGGGCAAGGCACGCTTCCAGGCCATGGACGACGAGAACATCCTCAAGCCCATGGTCGCCAAGCTGTGCGAGCTGCGCGCCAAGAAGGGCATGACCGAAGAGCAGGCCCGCAAGCAGCTGACCGACGCGAGCTATTTCGGCACGATGCTCGTCGTGCTCGGTTACGCCGATGGTCTGGTGTCCGGCGCGGTCAACTCCACCGCAAACACCGTGCGTCCGGCGCTGCAGGTCATCAAGACCAAGCCCGGGCAGAGGCTCGTCTCCGGCGCCTTCCTGATGTGCTTCAAGGACCACGTGACCGTGTTCTCCGACTGCGCCATCAACCTCAACCCGGACGCCGAACAGCTCGCGGAGATCGCGCTGCAGTCCGCCGTGACCGCCAAGGCGTTCGGCATCGAGCCCAAGGTCGGCATGCTCTCCTACTCCACCCTCGGCTCCGGCAAGGGGCCGGACGTGGACATCGTCGAAGAGGCCACGCGAATCGTCAAGGAGAAGGCTCCGGACCTGCCCGTCGTCGGCTCCATCCAGTTCGACGCCGCATGGTCGCCCGACGTGGCAGCCACCAAGGCCAAGGGCAACGACGTGGCCGGACACGTCAACGTGTTCGTGTTCCCCGACCTGTGCTCCGGCAACATCGGCTACAAGGCCGTGCAGCGTTCCTCCGGGGCGCTCGCCATCGGCCCCGTGCTGCAGGGCCTCAACAAGCCCGTCAACGACCTCTCACGCGGTGCGACGGTGCAGGACATCATCAACACCATCGCACTGACCGCCATCGAGGCCCAGTGACGCGGGTGTTTTAGCGGTCTCCACGCGATACAGCCGCTCTTTACGACCACCCCAGTCGATTCGCGACAGCCCCCGCCAGCGGGGGCACGTGCAATCTGTCGTTCGCTCTTCACCTATAACCAGCCCCGCTGTTTACTTCACGGCTCAGCCCGTCAGCGGGGCTTTTCTCTTTGGTGGCTCTCGGCGAAACCTGCGGCGCTGATTTGTAGCAAGCAGCGAGTAATCTATCAGATGGAAAGCCGTGTTTCGCGGTACGTATCAATCATGGAGGATGCCCACAATGGCGAAAACCGTCCTTGTCATCAATTCCGGTTCCAGCTCTATCAAGTATCAGCTGGTCGATCTTGAGTCCGGCGAAGGTCTGGCCTCCGGTCTCGTCGAGAAGATCGGCGAACCGGTCGACGGTCACTACAAGCACGAGTACAACGGCGAGAAGCACGAGCTCGAAGAGCCGATCCACGACCACGAGCAGGGCCTCAGGCGCGTGCTCGGCTTCTTCAAGGAGTACGGACCGGACCTGTCCGAAGCAGGCATCGTCGCCGTCGGTCACCGTGTGGTTCAGGGCGGATCCCTCTTCCCGAAGCCGGCCCTCGTGACCGACAAGACCATCAACGCCGTCAAGGACCTGGCCGTGCTCGCCCCGCTGCACAACGGCCCGGAGGCCAAGGGCGCCGAAGTCATGCGCGCGCTGCTGCCCGACGTTCCGCAGATCTTCGTGTTCGATTCCTCCTTCTTCTTCCAGCTGCCGAAGGCGGCCAGCACCTACGCGCTGAACAAGGAGATTGCCGACCAGTACCACATCCGCCGTTACGGCGCCCACGGCACCTCGCACGAGTTCATCTCCTCCGTGGTCCCCGGCGTCATCGGCAAGCCGGCCGAAGGCCTCAAGCAGATCGTGCTGCACATCGGCAACGGAGCCTCCGCCTCCGCCGAGGTTTCCGGCAAGCCGGTCGAGACCTCCATGGGTCTGACCCCGCTTGAAGGCCTGATGATGGGCGGCCGCACCGGCGACATCGACCCGGCCGTGGTCTTCCACCTCATCCGCAACGCCCACATGAACGTGGACGAGCTCGACACCCTGTTCAACAAGCGCTCCGGCATGATGGGCATGACCGGCTTCGGCGACCTGCGCGAGGTTCACCGTCTGGTGGCCGAGGGCAACGAGGACGCCAAGCTGGCCCTCGACGTGTACGTGCACCGCATCGTCAGCTACATCGGCAACTACACCTACCAGATGGGCGGCTGCGACGTAATCACCTTCACCGCCGGCGTCGGCGAGAACGACGACATCGTGCGCAAGATGGTGTGCGACAAGCTCGCCCCGTTCGGCGTCAAGCTGGACGAGGAGAAGAACGCGAAGCGCTCCAAGGAGCCGCGCATCATCTCCACCCCGGACTCCTCCGTGATCATCGCCGTCATCCCGACGAACGAGGAGCTGGCCATCGCCCGCAAGTCCGCCGAAATCGCCGAGAACGGCGCGGACACTTACGGCAACACGTTCACCAAGTGACGAACTGCCGTTAGCAGGCCGCAGTCCGTCTAACGCAAACGGACGAACATAAATGAGGGGCTGATTCCGCTGGGAATCAGCCCCTCATCGTATATCCGTGATATTCGTCGCGGTCACCGCTCCAACATGCCGGTCCACATGCCCACGAAATCGGGCAGTGTCTTGCGCGTGGTCTCCACATTGACGATTCGGACGCCCGGCACGGCCAGCCCGATCATCGCGGCGAACGTCGCCATGCGGTGATCAGCGTAGGATTCCATCACCTCACCGTGCAGACGCTCAACCGGCACAGGAGTGATCTCGATGCCATCCTCCAGTTCGCGGGCCTCTCCCCCGATGCGCGTGATCTCCGTGACCAGCGCCTCCAGACGGTTTGTCTCATGACCACGCAGATGACCGATGCCGAGCATACGGGTCGGAGCATCGGCAAACGCCAGTATCGCCGCGAGCGACGGCGCGATCTCCCCTGCCGCGGTCAGGTCGAAATCACCAAGACCATGCACATGGCCGTCGCCACTCACCTCGCAATACCGCACGCCGTCCTCTTCGGGGAACGAGACGCGCGCGCCCATGCGTTCCAGATATCCCGGCAGCAGTCCACCGGGCTGGGTGGTCTCAGCAGGCCAGTGCGGCACGCGCACCGTGCCTCCGGCGATCAAAGCCGCGCCGAGGAACGGCGCCGCATTCGACAGGTCAGGTTCGACGACCACGCGTTCCGGCAGCTGCAACGCGGCATGGCCGACTCGCCAGACGCGAGACTCCTCATCAGCGGTCGCATTGCCGCTCGCGCCGTTCACATCAGCGACGGTCATGCGGATATGCGGCAGGCTCGGCGTCTTCTCCCCCGTATGCCGCAACTCCAGCCCACCGGGCAGGCGCGACCCGATCAGCAGCAGACCGGAGATGAACTGTGAAGAGCCGGACGAGTCGATGCTCACCTTGGCGGCAGCGGAACCGTCATCGGCCTGTTTCCCATCATGACGCGGTGGCGTGATGGTGAACGGCAGCCGGCCGTGCTCGCCGTGGTATTCGACGCGGGCGCCAAGCTGTTCGAGCCCGTCGAGAACCGGCTGCATCGGCCTCGCGTATGCCTGATCGTCTCCATCGAACCGCACCGGGGCGTCCGCGAACAGCGCCAGTCCCGGCACGAAACGCATCACCGTGCCGGCGAGTCCGCAGTACACGCCCACATTGCCGCTGAATCGGCCGGATTCCGGCGGCGTCACCGTGACCGTGGTGTCGTTTTCCGGGTCGATGTCGCAGCGCACACCAAGCGCCGACAGCGCTCCCATCATCAGTTCGGTGTCGCGCGAGCGCAACAGCCCGACAAGCGTGACGGGCTTCGCGCCAAGCACGGCGAGGATCAGATACCGATTCGACAGGGATTTGCTGCCGGGGATGGTCACGGTCGCGTTCAGCGGGCCGTCAGCGGTCGGGGCCGGCCACAGGTTGTCATTGTTCGTTTCGCTCATGCGTCCAATCGTATCGTCTTCGTTCGAGTTATGGCATTTTCCGTCCGCATCGGCGGAATCGTTCGCGCCCATGTCGTCATTTCCGGCAACCGGGCCAGGCGAGCCCCAAACGCCACCGCGCGCATTCGACCTTTCATCTGTCAGCGCTCTCATGAACGCGGTCCTATACTGGGCGATACGAAAGGAGGCCAGGATGGCGACCATGATGCTCACATCGACGCTGCGCGGAGCCACAGGGATGATCCCGCATGCACTGCCCGGGCTGCACGGCGGTCGACTGGCGTACATCACGACCGCCGCGGCTGTAGAGCCATGGGGGTTCGCGCATACGATGCTGACCCGCCGCCAACTGCGTCAACTGGGATTCCGCGTCACCGAACTGGATGTTTCAACGGCCGCTGCCCCCGACGTGCGGAGCACCCTCTCGGACGCCGACTGCATATATGTCGGCGGCGGCAATTCGTTCTTTCTGCTGCAGGAACTGCGGCGGACCGGCGCGGATGCGCTGCTCGCCGAACGGATAGCCGACGGGATCCCGTATATCGGCGAATCAGCCGGTTCGGTCATCATGTCGCCGGACATCGGCTACTGCTCCATCATGGACCGCACGGATCGCGCCCCGGGTCTGCGCGACTACAAAGGACTCGGTCTGACGGATTTCCACGTGGTGCCGCATCTGGGCAATCCCACGATGGGTCAGGCGGCACGGCTCATCGTCGAACGGTATTCCACGGAGCTCGACCTACGCGCGCTCACTGACCGTCAATCACTGCTCGTCAGGGACGGCGGCACCACCATGTTGCAGTCATGACGGGGCATCACGGTTCGAGCACGACCCCTTTCCGGCGCGATTCGCCATCTTCTCTCCCCCGGTCATGGGCGAAAAGCCCGGAATCACATCGTCATTGAACCGTATCTACGTTTCGAGGGGTTGATTTCGGTCTCGCCGGACATCTATCTACGTTTCGAGGGGGTGCCAGCCAAGTATGAACGCTCCCAAAACCGTGCAATCCCAGCAGCAAAAAGCGCTTAATACTTCGGATATCGCGTTTGGGCAACCCCCTGAAATGCAGATAGATGTTCCTGATCCATCAGATCAACCCCTCGAAATGTAGATACCACCAATTTCGCCCACACTAATCCCGATTTCACACCTCAAACGGCGATTAGCGCAGCCCGGGACCGCGTTTCCATTCGGAATTATTCAGGCGGCGGCCCACTGGCGACGATAGGATGGTCAACAGCGGCCAGCACCGCAATCACCACCGGCGCCATTAAAGGAACCAGCATGGAATTCGTCATCGGAGCCGTCATCATCATCGCGGCGGTCGCCATCGCGATATGGGCCGCCACCTCGCATCAGGGCGGTGCCGGCGCGGCGCCCGACGCATCGGCATCCGCAACTTCACCGTCGCGGCGCGATGCCGACGGCAAGGTCGTGTCCCGCACCAGTTCGCGCGACGGGGACACCGGCATCGCCACCACCGTGGTCACGCTGAAGGACGGCACGACGACGGTGACCCGCACGATGCCGGACGACAGTAGCACCAGCACCACGACGGCGGGCGGCTTGGGCGCAGGGTCGTTGCAGGAGCTCGCCGCCTCGGTGCAGGCGGAATACCTGTCTCGACTCGGATCATACACGCTCGGCCCCGGCGCTCATGAGGACAGTCGCCGAGAGATGTTCGACGGCCAATGGCGAGACAAACTCGACCGTGCGGCGAACAACTACAACGTGTACTTGCCGTCAGGCTTCCGGCAATTCGACTTCTGCGTCAACCGCGCCATCGACGATTACATGCGCGTAGGCCGACCGTATGGAACACCGAGCGCGTACACATATCGATACAGCGAGCGCACGACGTCATCCTTCAACCCGACCCCTTGCGCATTCGTGTTCGACATGTGCTCGTTCGGCACGCCCGTACCGCAATGGGATGCGGACATGGCCGCCTTGCGCCAGGCCGTGGCATCGACCGGCGAACGCGATGTCACGGAGCGCGACGACGGCAACCACCACATCATACTGGTGGACGGGTCGGTCGGCGACGCGACGCGGAACATCCTCTACCGCGCGTTCGCCCAATGCGCACGGGCCTGATGATGCGTATCATAGAGCGGTATTGCCGGGGCAAGCGGAACGACCAGTCGCTCAACGAGGACGGGATGCTGGTCACGGATGACTTCGCGGCCGTCGTGGATGGGGTGACAAGCAAAAGCGTGCGGCACCTGTGGCGGCGTCGTGGCGAAGGATCTGATGCTCGGCGTCATCGGTGGCATGCCTGCGGATGCATCGATGCGACAGATGCAGCGGGCGGTTGACGAATGTTTCCAGGCCCGCTACCGCTCGCATGAGGCCGGAATTCGGGTGTTCGCGGATGAGCCAGTGGAACGTCTGCAGGTCAACGCAGTGGTATACAGCGCCCGGCGGCATGAGGCGTGGCTGTTCGGGGACTGCCAGATCATGGTCAATGGCGTGCAGACGCCGACGACCAAGGATGTCGATGTGTTGCTCGGTGATCTGCGCGCGTTCACGGTGCTTGCGCTGCGAGAGATGCAGGACGGCACGCCCGACGTCCCGATATCCGGCTCGTTCGGCGCACCGGCTTCCGATGCGGCGCCGAAGGACCCGTCGCGCGCGATGATACTGCCGTTCCTGCGGTTGCAATCGCAGTTCGCGAACAAACGAGGGCCGTTCGGCTACTTCGTGTTCGACGGGTTCACCGACATGACGTACCCCATCCGCACTGTGCCCGTCTCTCCCGGCGATGAGGTGGTGCTCGCGTCTGATGGCTATCCGCTGCTGCGGCCCACGCTCGACGAATCGGAACGCGAGCTGCAGCGGCTTCGCAGCGAAGATCCGGATCTGATTGACCGGTATCGGTCGACCAAGGGGTTTCAGGGTCGCGCGACTTTCGACGATCTCACATATCTGCGTTTCATCGCCTGAGCGGCTTAGGCTGTCGCTCGCCTGGCCGCGCGGCGAGGCCGGCTGGAACGATGGCCCATCCGACTTCGCCGCCGCCCGTCCCGAGTCGGATGAGTCAGGCCAGGGTCTTTTTGATGGCGTCGACGAAGTAGTCGAGGTCGGCGGGCTTGCGGGAAGTGATGAGGCGCCAGCCGTTGGCGTCATCGATGTGCAGCTGCTCGTCCACGTAATGGCCGCCCGCGTTCTCGATATCGGCACGAATGTAGCGGCAGGGGGCGGCGGTCTTCCCTGCGATGAGTCCGGCATTGACCAGCAGCCATGCGCCGTGGCAGATCGCGGCGATCGGCTTGCCTTCGTGGGCGAATTCCTGCGCGATTGCGATGGCGTCCTCGTTCACGCGGATGCGGTCGACGTTGCAGGTGCCGCCGGGCACCACCAGCAGGTCGTAATCACCGGCGTTGACGTCTGACAGCAGCGCGTCCGGGGTGAGCGTCTCGCCCTCGTACCGGTCGTGGCTGACTGTTTCGCACGGGTCGAGCGTCGCGGCGGCGAGCGTCACTGCGGCTCCTGCGGCCTTGAGGTCACGCAACGGGCGGGTCAGCTCGGTTTCCTCGATGCCCCAATTGTTCACGATGATCAGTACCTTGGCGTTCTCGACGGCCATGGCTCCTCCTTGTTTGTTTGCGTTTCCGCGATGCGGCGAAATATCGCTTCCATCATGCCCGCTTGCCTGTCCGTCGCTACGTTTCAGGCCGTCGGCGAAGAGCTATATGCACCGCCTCCGGCAGGTCATTCCCGTCCGGCGCGCTCTTTGACCAGCGTGGCCATTCGTTCGACAGCCGCGGGCGTGGCGTGGTCGAAGAACAGGCTGGTGCGGGTGTCGAGCGCGGCGATCGACGCCATGTCGTCGTCCGTCAGCGTGAAGTCGAAGATATCGATGTTCTGCGCCATGCGTTCCTTGTGCGTCGACTTCGGCAATGCGACGATGTCGCGCTGCATGAGCCAGCGCAGAATCACCTGGGCGGGTGACTTGCCGTGCCGCTCGCCGATGGCGACGAGCGTCGGATTGGTGAACATGCCGGACTTGCCTTCGCCGAACGGCGCCCACGCCTCCTGCACCACACCGTGTTCTGCCATGTAGGCGTGCGCGTCAACCTGCTGGTTGAACGGATTGGTCTCGATCTGGTTGACCATCGGCGCGATCTCGTTGAACGCGATGAGGTCCGCGAGACGGTACGGGAAGAAGTTGCTCACGCCGACGGCGCGCACCACGCCGTCCTTGTAGAGCTTCTCGAGCGCGTGCCATGAGCCGTACACGTCGGAGAACGGCTGGTGGAGCAGCAGCAGGTCGATGTAGTCGGTCTTGAGCTTCCTGAGCGAGACCTCGACCGATTTGAGCGTCTGCTCGTAGCCGTAGTGTTCCAGCCAGACCTTGGTGGTGACGAACAACTCCTTTCGGTCGATGCCGCTGGCCTTGATGCCGTCGCCCACCTCGGATTCGTTGAAGTAGGACTGTGCGGTGTCGATGTGGCGGTAGCCGGTTTCGATGGCGTCGGCGACGCAGCACGCGGTGTCGTCCTTGGCGATCTGGAAGACGCCGTAGCCGAGCTTGGGCATGTCGACGCCATTGCGCAGGGTGATGATCTCCATGGGTATTGCCTTTCGTTGATGTCAGGGTTGGTGTTCCCTCTAACGGGAGCCGTGTTATGACTGCCACTATATTTTCCGGTAGTAGCTACCGGTCAAATCACGACACACCGGTAGAAACTACCGGTAAGCACTGCCGGATAATAAAAGAACGTAAGGAGGGGCACCATGTACACGATGAAGCAGACCTGCGAAGCGACCGGTCTCGCCTACGAGACGTTGAAGTTCTACTGCAACGCCGGTCTGGTGCCGAACCTCAAACGGGATGCCAACAACCGCCGCGTCTTCGACGACCGCAACATCACATGGATCAAAGGTCTGCTGTGCCTACACCGTTGCGGTCTGAGCATCGAAGAAATGCGCCGATACACTGAACTGTGCTTTGAAGGCGAGCCGAGCATCCCCGAGCGCAAGCAGATGCTCGCCGACAAGCGGGCGCGGCTGGTCGAGCAGCTCGCGGAGATTCGGGATTCCATCGACTTCATCGACGCCAAACAGCGCTTCTACGACGGCGTCCTGTCCGGCGACATCCCCTATACCAGCGTGCTCACCCCCCCATCCGCCGCGCTAGGCGAGGACGAATAGCCTCGCCCGAATGCGCCGTAACCTGAACTCATTTGTCAAGGTACCTTGTATTACTCATTAGGTACCTTGCAAAAACGATGGAGGCGGACGAACACGACAATGAACGACAAAGCGCTGGCGGAGCTGTTCTATGATGCGGCGCGTATCAGCCATCAACGCGAAACACGACGCGACCATTCGCTGATATACGGCAGCGGCCAGTCGCGCTGCCTGCTGACCGTCAGTGGTCTCGGGCCGGTCAGCCAGCGCCGGCTCGCCGCGATCCTCGGTATACGGTCGGCATCGCTGAGCGAATTGCTCGGCAAAATGGAGGCGCGCGGATGGGTCGCGCGCACTCCCCATCCCGAAGACGGGCGCACCTATCTGGTCGCGCTCACCGAGGAGGGCAAGGCCGAGGCGATGCGCCGACGTGCGGCCGATAACGGAGCCACCGGTAAACTGCTCGAAGTGCTCACCGCTCAGCAGCGCGAACAATTCGCCGAAATCCTCACCGTGATCAAAGAGCACTACCAAGAGCTCGATAAGCAAAACCTTTAGTTGGAACTTGAGCCTCCGCAGAGAGCCAAAAATCGAAACGGAATCATGCCAAACACCACTACACACGTCACAACAACCACCACCGAACAGCACCTCTTAGCAACCACCGTCGCACGTTGATCTTCATCAACATCATGCTCTCGTGCATCGCCACCACCGTCATGGCCACGGCGCTCACCACGGCTCTGCCGCCCATCACCAAGGATTTGGGCGTCAGCATGCAGACCGGCAGTGGCTCACCAGCGGTTATTCACTGGCCATGGGCGCATGCGCGGCGCCGCTGATCATCATCCCGATCGTGTTCCTGCGCGGCAAGCAGGAGAACCATTGAATCGCGTTTGCGCCAGAACTGGTTGGTTGATTGAAGCCAACGCGACAAGATTCGGTGCGGATCTCGACAATGTGATGTGGCAGTGAGATGCGACCGGGCGCATCAGAATTATCGTGACCTGAATGTCGTGTTGGTCGGTTGGCTCACGAGTTGGCTCACAGACTGCGAGGGATTGCGACGACATCGTTCTCCGCGCCGTATGCCTGATTTCCCTTACACTTTCAGGTATGCGTTTCATGATTCGCAGGTATCGGCCCGATGCCGCGGAGGCCACGATGGCGGTGTTCCGTCGGCCCGCGACCGGCATCGCCTCCCGGGATTACAACAGCGAACAGATTCGCGCATGGGCCGGGCATACCGGCACACCTGGGCAATGGAACGAACGCCGGATAACGGTGCACACATGGGTCGCCGAAACCGCGAAATATCCGCTCGAAGACCCCATACGGGAATCTTCCGAAACCTAGAACGTTCCGGTCGGGTTCATTGACGTCGACAAAGCCGGGTATATCGACATGCTGTTCGTGGATTCCTCATGCTCCCGGCAGGGCGTGGCCTCGCTATTGCTCGGACAAGTCGAGCGGTTCGCCGACGCAGCCGGCATCGATCGGCTCACCGTCCATGCCAGCATCACCGCGCGGCTGTTCTTCATGCAGTGCGGTTTCCGCGCCTCCCCGACGCCGGACTCGCGCCGCCGGCAGCGTTCGACCACCGCCGACTCGAACAGGGCACCTTTGAGCTTGGGCACCTTCGGCTCCGGCCTGCCGGCCTTGGCGGTCAGGCTGCGTTCGTAGTGGCCGGCACGGTACGCCTTGCGTTCGCCGGTTCGTTCGTATCTCGCGGCGTTGGCGATCTCGTCGGCCTGAAGCGTCGGGCATCGCGTTGACTATTTGTTCTACCTTGTCACGCACCATGGCGTCGAGCTTTGTCTCGAACATGGCGTCATCGAACTGTATGATTTCCTTGGACATGGCCTCTGCCTCTTTCCAATCGCGGTTTTCTAGTGTTAGCGACTGAAAATCGTACCCGGCACGGGCCATATCCTCTTCCAGGAAACTCAAATCACAAAGTGCGCAGGATTTCGGGCCTTACCCGGCACTGTTCTACGCTTTAGACAGTCTTCCGTCAAAGGCTTGGTTGACGAGTGCGTACACGGTCTGAGCGACGCCCACTACGCCCGCGAGCACGATGCCCCATATATAAGTACCGTCGAATCCGCCGGTGGCGGCGATGGCGATGACGCCGAACCGGATGGATGCGGCGAGGAACACGGATCCGACGTATCCGCTGGGGAATATACTTCTTGAATACCCGAACGAACGCGGGCACGATCAACGCCACGAACCCGGACCCGAGCGTGATCACGGTGCCGATATCCGCATGATGCTCCTTAGACGATGTAGGCGGCCTCCGCCACCGCACCGAAGGCCACTGCAGCGACAACGTCCGTCAACACGATTTCAAGCTCTACTCCCACTCCCCAAGCGGGAGTAGGGCTCCGGTCGGGCTGACAGGATTTGAACCTGCGACATCCTGCTCCCAAAGCAGGCGCGCTACCAAACTGCGCTACAGCCCGATGTGCCCAGCCCAAGGCAAAGCACAAATGTTGAGTATACCATAGGCCGAGACTGAGCCCGTTTTTCAATTATCACCGGGTTCCGTAGGCCTTGGCAACCGAATCCGAGGCCATTGGACTCGACCCGCATCTTCCACCCCGCCAATGGTCCAAATAATCGGCGCAATGTAGGCCCCTCCCATTGCGTTCCTAAGTGCGCGCCGAAACGACGAGTGCGCGAACATAGGTACGCAAATGGCCCTGTTTGCGTACCTATGTGCGCACGGTCGTCGTTTCGGCGCGCACTTAGGAACGCAAATCCGGACGACACATCCCACGCATGAACAGGCACCACGCCGCATGCCGGTCATCGTCCCACGCCTCCCCGTCATAACCCCGTACCGTCGCGTCACAATCTCGTCCCGCACCGCCCCTCCCCGGCCACCAACGCAACACAGCCGCGAAACCGCACGAGTACAATGGATATCCGGACGGCGAAAGGGGTGTCATGGGACGTCATCAGCGAGCGGAGACCCTTGGTCTGATCTCATTCCTGATCTGCGCGATGGTCGGCGCGATAATGATGTCGCTGTACATGCAGTTCGCCCCGGCGATCTGGCAGATCACCCAACGACGTTTCATGGTGTGCGCGGGCATTCTGGCCGGTTGCGCCGCCCTGTCATTCTGCGTCGGTTACGCCAGCCACTCCCATTCGCTCAACCTGCAGCGCGGATGGTTCGCCCCGATTCGTCGCGTGTTCGAAATCCTCGCATTGTCGATCGTGTACGCGGCGACCGTGTTCCTCTCGTCATTCGCCCTACTCGGCGCAATCAACGGCATGATGGGGTCGGCGACGTTCAGCGGATACCTCACCCCCATCTGCGCCGGCTTCGCGGGCGTCGTCGGTTATATGACGTTCGTGCAGGCGGAGATGATGAACGCGAAGACGTTGGCCTCGCTGCTGCCGTTCTTCGTGATTTCCGGCGTGTGCACCGCCGGCCTGACCACCGACGACCCGTACTGGTACCACAACAATTTCTCGCAGCTCGGCGACCGCACCACGTTCGCGGCCCGCATGTTCAACTCGACGCTGATGCTCGCCGGAACGTGCATCATCATCGTCAGCTACTTCGCCATCTCGGAGCTGATCACCACCGAACGCATACAGCGAGCACGCCATCAGATGAACAAAAGCACCGGCACCGCCGCCGATGACCGCGACATCGCGCATTTCACGTTGCGTATCGCCATCCTGTCGCTGCTGCTGACCATATCCGGGCTCATGTTCATAGGCATCGGCGCGTTCCGCTATACGCCGCACCCGATCATGCACAACGTGTGCGCCAAGGGACTGACGGTCATCATGGGCGTGTTGATGCTCTCCCTGCCGTGGCTCGCCCCGCGGATACCGAAGGTGATGTCGGTGATTTCCGCCTTGGCGATTCTGATCTGCTCTGCCATCGGCATCAGGATGCTGATGGGCCAGGAAACGCTCACCAATCTCGAAGCGCTCGCCGGACTGCTGTTTCTGGGATGGTTCATCGTCTTCTCAAGGCAAATCGCCGCAATCGAGGCCGATCGTCTGCACGATCAGCTGATGATGCTGCAGACCGGCACTGGTGCCAGCACCGATGCCGGCCCCGGCAATCCAGCCCGAGACGCGGACGGCTCCGGCCCCAACGAGCAGGTCGCGGAACTGCAATCCCGCCTGTCGAACGACCGGTAATACGCAAGTCACCGGTCGGCGCCTGCCTAGCGTAGCGCACACAGTGCGCAGGTGCGAAGCACCTGCCACGAGATCTCAGCTGTCCTCGCGACGTACCGCCGGGCAATCAGAACTCTTGAGCAGCAGGAAGCTGCGCGCCTGGGCGGTGATGGCGAATCCCGCCTCATAGCTCAGCTCCGGCCCCTTGGGGTTGTATGTGTCGATGAGCAGCTGCCACTTCTTGCCATACCGCTCACTGGGCAGAGTGAACATGATCGGCTCGTAATGCGCGTTGAAGATCAGGATGAAATCGTTGTCGATCATCGGCGAACCGTACCAGTCAGTCTCGGGGATGCGCGAGCCGTTGAGGAACACCATCATCGAGAACGCGTGCGTGTTCGACCAGTCATCCATGTCCATGATTGATCCGGTGTGGTCGAACCATTCGATCTGCGGGATCGTCGAGACGTCCTCGCCCGGCTCACGTCCGGAGAAGAAGCGGCGCCTGTGCAGCACGGGATGCTCCAGCCGCAGATGGATCAGCTTGGACACGAACTGCAGCAGGTCCTCCTGCTCGGGCGTGGAGTCCCAGCTGCGCCACGATATCTCGTTGTCCTGGCAGTAGGCATTGTTGTTGCCCTGCTGGGTGCGTTCCACCTCGTCGCCGCCGCAGATCATCGGGATGCCCTGGCTGACCAGCAGCGTGGAGAACAGGTTGCGCAGCTGCCGCTGGCGCAGGTTGTTGACATCGCTAATGGTTGTGGGGCCTTCCACGCCGCAGTTCCATGAACGATTGTTGCTTTCGCCGTCGCGGTTGTCTTCGCCGTTGGCCATGTTGTGCTTGTTGTTGTACGTGACCAGATCGTTCATGGTGAAGCCGTCGTGCGCGGTGATGAAGTTCACCGAAGCGACCGGCCTGCGGCCGTTGACCTGATACAGGTCGGAGCTGCCGAGCAGACGGCTGGCGAACTCGGGAAGCGTGGACGGCTGCGAGCGCCAGAAGTCGCGCACGCAGTCGCGGTAACGGCCGTTCCATTCTGACCAGCTCGACGGGAACCCGCCCACCTGGTAGCCGCCGGAGCCGAGATCCCACGGTTCGGCGATGAGTTTGACACGTGAGATGACCGGATCCTGTTCGACGATGTCGAAGAATGCGGACAGCTTGTCGACCTCCTGGAACTGGCGTGCCAGCGTGGCGGCCAGATCAAAGCGGAAGCCGTCGACGTGCATTTCGGTGACCCAATAACGCAGCGAGTCGGTGATGAGCTGAAGCGCGTGGGGAGAGCGCATGAGCAGCGAGTTGCCGGTGCCGGTGGTGTCGAAGTAATGCCGCGGATCGCCATCTACCAGACGATAGTACGACTGGTTGTCGATGCCCCTGAAGCTCAGGGTCGGGCCCATGTCGTTGCCTTCGGCGGTGTGGTTGTAAACCACGTCGAGGATGATCTCGATGCCAGCGCGGTGGTATGCCTTGACCATCGCCTTGAACTCGTTGACCTGCTCGCCGCGCTGGCCTGAGCATGCGTAGGCGTTGTGCGGCGCGAAGAACCCGATGGTGTTGTATCCCCAGTAGTTGCTCAGTCCCTTTTCCTGCAGGAACGAGTCGTTGACGAACTGGTGGATGGGCATGAGCTCCAGTGCGGTGATGCCGAGCTTTTTCAGGTATTCGATCACCGAGGGGTGCGCGAGGCCGGCGTAGGTTCCGCGAATCTGCGGCGGCACGTCCTTGTTGAGGTTGGTCATGCCGCGCACGTGGGCTTCGTAGATGACCGAATCATGGTATGGCGTGTTCGGATGCTGGTCGTTGCCCCAGTCAAAATAGGGGTTGACGACTGCGGACTTCATGGTGTGATCGGCTGAGTCGAGGTCGTTCATTGGGCCGTCCGGGTCGGCGAAACGGTAGGAGAACAGGCTTTCGTCGCCGTCGATGTTGCCTTCGATGGCTTTGGCGTAGGGGTCGAGCAGCAGCTTGTTCGGGTTGCACCGCATGCCCTTGGCGGGATCGTACGGGCCGTACACGCGGTAACCGTAGCGTTGCCCGGGTTGGATTCCGGAAATATAGTTATGCCAGACGTACGAGTTCTGCTCGGTCATCTCGATGCGCGTCTCTTTGTCGTCCTCGTCGAACAGACATAACTCGACCTTGTCCGCCACCTGCGAGAACAAGGCGAAATTCACGCCAGAACCATCGTAGTTCGCACCCAACGGGTACATGGAGCCGGGTCGTATTTGCTGCATGGTCATATTATCGCACGCCAACGTGAACATAGTTAACTTCAAACCGATATAAAGAAAAATTCTCAGCAGACTATGTTTGTTTTACCATGAATACTTGTTGTTTTTTTCATAATTCGCTGAATCGTCTCATGCTGTATGGCGATGACGGAGTTCGACGCGGTGACCGGCACTCCGGCGAGTTGGCGCCAGGTCACCCACGCAGATTCCACGTGTTCGTCGGGATCGAACCGGCGCGGTCGGCTTTCCCAGCGTCGCAGGTGCATGACCATGATGTTGGCGAGCTCGTCACTCATGCCTTCCGATGAGTAGAACGCCCCCACATGGTCGAATATGACGCCGTCCTCTCCGACCGGCACCACGCCGGTCTCCTCGGCGAGCTCGCGCAGCGCCGCCTGCTCCACGTCCTCTCCATCGTCCATCAGTCCCGCCGGCAGACCGTAGGCGAACAGGTCGGATCCTACGCGGTACTCGCGCTCCAGCAGGTACAGGTCCCGGGCCTCGTCATGGACGAGCATGACGACGCATGGCGCGTGACGGCACACCTGGCGACGCACGGTGACGCAGTCCCCGCCACCGGCCGGCAGCGCGATGCGCATGTCCTCCACGTCGAACACCGCCCCTTGGTACACGGTCTGTCGTGACAGCACGACGGCCCTGCGATCCCGGCTGTCCATGACGATGCCGTCGGTGGAGCGGTCGAGCAGCGCGTCGACCTGCCGGGTGATGTCGCTTGCGGCGGCGGTACCCACGGTTTCGGCAGTGCCAGCGGTGTCAGCGGTTGAACGGTCAGGCATGATGAATGGTCCTTTTTCGAAAGAAGTTGTCAGCGATGTGCAGCGGCAACCGGCTAGCCCCGGCAGGGGATGTTCAGCGTCCACGGATCGGTGTTCATCGTGATATGGGTGGTGCGTATGGTCTCCCCCGTCGCCCGCTCGACCGCCGCGGCGATGTCGTCCGGGGCGTATCGGAACCACAGCGACTCGATGGCGGAATGCGGCGTGTTAATCAGCGCCGGACGCGCGACGGCGTTCCCTGCCGTTCCCGTATTCCCGGCCGAGGGGGCGGCCAGTCCGCGCGAGAGCAGCGACGCCTCGTACCGCGCCTGTTCCAAGGCGTCCGTCGCCGGATGATGGCGCAGGTCGCTGGTCACATACACATCGGCTCCGCTGGCCCGCACCTCGTCGAACAGCGAGTCCCCCGATCCCGGCAGCACCGCGACGCGCCGCACGAGCGACTGGAGGTCGCCGGCGACCTGAATACCAAGATTCGTGGCCGGCAGCGCCTGCGCCACGCGATGCGCGAAACGCTCCAAGGTCATCGGCTCCTCCAGCAGGCCGACACGACCCAGGCCCACGGCGTGCGCAGACCCCGGGTCGTCGATGGGCACCAGAGGCCGCTGATCGACCAGGCCGAACGCGTCGGCCGCAGCCTGCCCTACACCGCGCCACGCGGAATCGGCGTTGGTGTGACCCACCCACAGAGCGCAGTGATGGCTGTACAGTTTGCCGACGATGGCGCCGTGCACGTCCTGTCCGGAGACGGCGTGCACGGAACGGAACAGCAGCGGGTGATGGCATATCAGCAGGTCGGCGCCGCGTTCGATGGCCTCGTCGATCACCGCCATGGTGGGGTCCGCGGCGAATGCGACCAGTCCGACGTCGGCACCGGGCTCACCGACGATCAGGCCGGGCGCGTCCCAGGATTCCGCATAGCGCAGCGGATACAGGGTTTCCACTACGTTGACGACCTGTCGAAGCGTGGTCATGGCTTGTCCTCTTTTTCTTTTCTTGCCGTCGTTGTTCTCGCCGCCGTGCCGTCGCCGTCAGTGGGCGGCGAGCTGCCAGTCGGAGCCGATGCCGGTGGACACGTCCAACGGCACGGCGAGATCGACCGCGTGCTCCATGGCGTCGCGCACCAGGCCCGTCACCTGCTCGGCTTCGCCGGGGGCTATCTCCACCACGAGTTCGTCATGGATCTGCAGGATGATACGGCTACGGACCTTGGCCTTGGCGAGCGCGTCGGACGCGTGGATCATGGCGATCTTCATGATGTCCGCGGCCGAGCCCTGGATGGGCGCGTTGAGTGCTCCCCGCTCGGCGGCGTCGCGTATGTTGCGGTTCGGCGACTGCAGTCCGGGGAAGTACCGACGCCTGCCGAACATCGTCTCGGTGTATCCCTTCTCGCGGGCGCCGGCGACCAGGGATTCCAGATACTCGTGGACCTTGCCGAACGTCGCGAAATACTGCGATTTCAGCCGGTCAGCCTCGCCGGGGCTGATTTTGAGCTGCTGGGCGAGACCGTAGGTGCTCAATCCGTACGCCAGCCCGTAGCTCATCGCCTTTACGTGGGTGCGCTGGTCGGGGGTGATGTCGTCGACGGGGATGCCGTACACGAGGCTCGCCACGTACTTGTGGAAGTCAGCTCCGGAACGGAACGCCTCGATCAGCGCGTCATCGCCCGACAGGTCGGCCATGATGCGCAGCTCGACCTGCGAGTAGTCGGAGCTCAACAGCGACTCGTAGCCCTCTCCGGGCACGAACGCGGAGCGAATCTCGCGGCCCTCGGCATTGCGGTTGGGGATGTTCTGCAGGTTCGGGTCGACGGAACTGAGCCGTCCGGTGGCGGCCACGGTCTGCTCGAACGTGGTGTGGATTCTCCCGTCATCAGGGTTCACCGCATCGATCAGGCTTTGGACGATCTGCTTGAGCTTGTTCGTCTCGCGATGGCGCAGCAGCGCGGTCAGGAATCCGTTGGCGCGCTCGTTGCCGACGGATCGGACCGCGAGATCCTGCAGCGCGGACGCATTGGTCGTGTACGAACCCGATTTTGTTTTCTTGGTCGGCTTGAGGCCCATGTCGTCGAACAGCACGGCCTGCAACTGCTTGGGGCTTTGCAGGTTGACGCGGCTCCCGGCGAACTGCCAGGCGGTCTCCTGCGCGTCGCGAGCGTCGACGGCGAACCGGTCGCGCATCTCGGTCAGGCGCATGAAGTCCACGCTGGCACCGACCTGCTCCATGCCGAACAGCACGTGGGACACCGGCAGCTCGATGGACTGCAGCAGCCTGAACTGCTCTCGTTCGTCGATCTTCGCGGCCAGCATGTCGGCGAGGGCGCGAACCATGGCCATATGAAGCAGATCCTTGCGCTGGTCGGCCGGATCGACGTCGCCGCTCAAGTCCAGCTGCCCCTGCGCGACGTCATCGGCATTGTCCAATTGCAGCTGCAGGAAATGGGATGCCGCCTGTTCCAGCGAATCGGCATGATAGTCCGGCTGGACCAGGTATCCGGCGAGTTTCGTATCGAACCACGGCTCGGCGAGGTCCAGTCCGAGCGACGCGAGGATGTGCGACTGCTCCTTGTACCCGTGCACGACTATCCGGTCGGCGTGCCCGTCAAGGAACCGCTGCAACGCGGGACGGACGCCGGCGATCACGCCGGCTTCCAGCACGGCCGCCTTGCCGCCGACCTCCAGCATCAGCACGCTGCATCCCGGGTTCCCGGGTTTGGATGAGCCTTCGGCATACAGCGCGCAGGTCGATGCCATGACGTCGGCGCAGTGCGCCCGGTTGCGCGGCTCATCATCCGAATTGTCGGCAGGCGAGCCGAGACCGTCTCGTGCGGAGTCGATCCATGCCGCCAACGCCGCCTCATCCGCGATGGTCACGGCCTCGGGAATCCTCAGGTCGTCGGAGGCGTCCTCGTCGTCTGCGTGCTTGTCAGCTGCGTCGCCGGCCTGCTTGCCGGCGTTGAACGACTTGAGCACCTTGCTGCGGGTGCGCGGGCCGAATTCGAGGCTGGTGAACAGTTCCGAAAGCGTGTCGGCGTCCACCTCGCCGAATGTCAGATCCTCGATGCCGATACCGAGGTCGACGTCGCGCCGCAGCGCGTTGACCTTGCGGTTGAGCTTGACCTGCTCGATGTTCTCGCGCAGCGACTCGCCCTTCTTGCCGCCTATCTCGTCGGCGTGCTCGATGATACCCTCAAGTCCGCCGTACTGGTTGATCCACTTCGCCGCGAACCCGTCGCCGACGCCGGGCACGCCGGGGATGTTGTCGGCAGTCTCGCCACGCAACGCCGCAAGATCCGGGTATTGCGCGGGGCTGACATGGTACTTGTCCTCCACCGCCTGCGGCGTCATGTGCTTGAGGTCCTTGAAGTGATGCCCGGGATACAGCACGGTGACGCGCTCGTCGATCAGCTGGAAGGCGTCGCGGTCGCCGGACAGCACCAGCGTGTCGTATCCGGACCGCTCCCCCATCGCGGCGAGCGTGGCGATGATGTCGTCGCCCTCATACCCCTGCTTTTCGACGTAGGTGACGCCCAGCGCCGTGAGCATCTTCTGGATGAGCGGCAGCTGGGTGAGCAGGTCCTCCGGCGCCGCTTCGCGGGTGCCCTTGTATTGCGGCAGCATCTCGTTGCGGAAGGTGCCGCCCTTCATGTCGAACGCGACCGCGAGATGGTCGGGCTTCTCGCTGTCCAGCACCTGGGACAGCATCGTGGCGAAACCCCATACCGCGTTCGTGGCCTGTCCGGCCTGAGTACTGAAATTTTCCGCCGGTAAAGCGAAAAACGCGCGGAACGCAAGCGAGTGGCCATCGACCACCAGCAACGTTCCACGCGTTTTCGTCTGGGCGTCGTCGCGCGATTCGCTCATTCCCCTACTTCCGACGGCTTGGGATCGCCATACTTGGCGATGATCGCCATGGCCAGACGCTTCTTCGGGATGCGCTGATCCATCGAGGTCTTCTGGATCCAGCGGAAGGCTCCCTGCTCGGAGAAGTCCGCCTTGTCCATGAGCAGGCCCTTGGCGCGGTCGACGAGCTTGCGCTCCTCCAGCGTGTCTTCGGCCTTCTTGAGTTTCTCCTCGGCCTTCTTGAGCTGCTCTTCGGTCTCCTTGAGCTTGTTCTCGCTGGTCTCGACGTTGTCGAGCAGGTCGTTGATCTCGGAGAAACGGCCCATCGCGACTTCCAGGGCGGGCAGCAGCTTGGATTCCTCATACGGCTTGGTGACGTAGGCCATGGCACCTGCACCGGTCGCCTGACGGACCAGGTCGGGTTGCGAGAACGCGGTGAGCATCACCACGGGAGCGATGTTCTCGTCGCAGATGACGCCGGCGGCGGCGATACCGTCCATACGGGGCATCTTCACGTCCATGCACACGATATCCGGGCGGAACTTGCGCGTCAAATCGACGGCCTCCTCACCATTGGCCGCCTCGCCGACGACCTCATACCCATTATCCTCCAGCATGGCCACCAGATCCATGCGGTTCACCGACTCGTCCTCGGCGACAACGACCGTGCGCTTCTTGTGCACGGCGCTCTCGACGGGCTCGCCTTCGGAGACTGCCTTCAGCTCGTCGGCGGAAAGCACCTCCTCTACCTGACCCTCTTGCTCTTGCGTTGAGGTCTTCTTTCTTGCCACCATGCTCACAACCTCTTTTCCACGACACAGTGATTCATCGACAAAACTTCATGTATAACGATAACATAGAGATTCGGCGATGCGGCACTGTGGCTCACCCGATAATGCAACGTGCCCTCGGTGGGACTCGAACATACCTATATATTATGGGCTCTTTTTATCTTGTCGAACACATGGTGGCGTTCGTGTGTCCGGTCTTCCAAGGGGGTAAAGTGGTGACCCCGTTTTGTTGAGGCCCGGTGGCGGGGCTGTTGCAGTCACGGGGGTGCCCCAACCGGCCGGGCTTCTTTCGAAGGTGAAAGAAGGTGGTCCTCATGGTCGAGGTCAGAACGGAGAAAGGCCGACGCAGGAGGTTCGGCAGCGTGTACACGCTCAGGCGTGGGGACGGGACCGTCATTTCGTGGGTGGCGCGGTATCGCGATCCGGTCACGCGCAAGCGTGTGGAACGGCATTTCGGCCCGAAAGGCCATGTGGCCGCGCTGGCGTTCCTGGAGCAGGAGGAGATGCTTGTGCGGATGCACAGGGCCGGCGTGCAGGAATACGTGCATCCCTCGGAGCGCAACGGGCGGTCTCGTGGTTCGGAGTGGACGTTCGACCGGTTGTGTGATTGGTATGTGGAGCGTCATCGCAAGCCGGACGGGTCGCCGTTGCGCGGCTCGTCGGCGCGGAATCTTCGGGCGGACGTGTCGCATCTGCGTCGTGCGTTCGGTTCCCTGCGTTTGCGTGAGGTGACGGCGGCCGTGATCTCGGACTGGTATTTTGGCCCGCATGAGGAGGGTCTTTGGGCGTTCCAGCGTGCGTGCCAGCGGATGAAGAGCATCATGCGCGATGCCTGCTCCCCCGGTGTGGACGGTTCGCCGGCTTTGTTGTTGGCGAATCCGTGGAGCCTGCCGATCCCGCCGGATCCGACCCCGGGATCGTGGCTGGTGCCGCCGGTCTCGTCGGAGACGCTGCGCAAGTTGTATGACGCGTTCCCCGAGTATACGCGGATCTCGGTGCTGCTCGCGGCGTGGGCCGGAGGCATGCGCATCGGCGAGGTCTGCGCGCTGCGCGTGGATTCGTTCGATCTGGAGCGCAAGGTGATGCATGTCACGGGGTCCGTGAACCATGGCCCGGATGATCTGGGCCCGTCCCGGGTCGGGGAGACGAAGACGTCGAACTCGGTGCGCACGGTGGTGTTGCCTGATCTGCTGGTCCCGCTGATCCGCGAGCATCTGGAGCATCACGATCCGTCGAATCCGATGTTCTTCCAGGCTAAGGCCGGTACGGTGCTGTCGCGCAGCACATTGCAGTCGCATATGGAGAGGGCCCGGAGGAAAGTGGGGTGCGAGGGGGTCACCTTCCGCACGCTGCGCGTGACGCATGCCACGCTGTTCATGCAGGCCGGCGGCACGCTGCGGGAGGCGATGGACCAGATCGGCGATCAGACCGAGGAGGTGCTGGTCAGGCATTATCTGCGTTCCGTCCCGGAGCATCAGCGGGACGTCGCGAACCGGATGGCCGAGGAGATGGCGCAGGCCGATCCGGCGCTGGCGATTCGCATGGGTCTGGAGCCCGTGGGCGATCGCGAGAAGAAGTCGGAGGAAGCACCGGAGGAGACATCCGTCTCCATTTCTCCCGAGGCTATCGCCGCGGCGTTGGCTCGTCTGTTGCTCAGGTACCTGGGCGGTGCGGCGTCCGATGGTCCGCCGGCACCGTCTGGCCCGGTGGCTGACGACGCCGGCGGGTTCGCGACTGAGTGAGCGGGCAGATGGATCCTCCACGGTTCTTGTCCGGGCCGGGGTGGGGTTCGCTCCGGTCTTTCTTCTGTCCTGTCTGCCCGTCGCTCGGTATCGGGTCCGGCTCTGCCGGGTCGGGCGTGGGTTCCGAGGTTCGGATGGAGGTGGGCTCATGGCTGGCGACGGAGGCAAGGGGAACGGAAAGGGCGGTGGCAAGGGCGGCGCAATCAAGCTCGCGGCGGGCGCGCTGGCCGGTCTGCCGGTAATGCTGTTGGTCGTGATGCTGCTTCCGGTGATTGTGGTCGTGTCCCTGTTGGCGCAGGCGCAGTCGGCCCGCGCGTGTGTGGAGGGGGCATCGTCGTGGGTGGCGTGGGCCCAGGCGATCGCGGAGGACGATTCCCATGGGTATTCGCAGCCGAACCGGGACAAGGGCGTCGACTATGACTGCGCATCGCTGGTGTGGTATGCGTTGAAGAACGCCGGTCTGGATGTGGGTTCGGTGCCGTTCGGCACGGCGGACATGGATCCGGTGATGCGCAAGGCGGGGTTCTCGGTGATCGATGCGTCGGATTCGTCGCAGGTGCAGGCGGGCGACGTGCTGTGGAGGCAGGGCCATACGGAGATCGCGATGGGCGGCGGACGGTATGTGGGCGCTCATCAGGACGAGGATGGAGGCGTCCTGGGCCGTCAGCCCGGGGATCAGACGGGCGACGAGATCAGTGTGCGGGACTATCCTCCCGTGTTCACGCGCATCTACCGGCTGTCCTCGGGCACGGGCCAGGCGGTCAGCTCGTCCACCGGCTCGTCGTCGGGCTCGCTGGTGGGCATGGACGAGCAGGCGGCCCGGGCCTGGTTTGGCGGGCGGCAGGGCCCGGACGACGCGTGTTCGGCGTACGCGTACGGGCAGTGCACGTGGTGGTCGTGCATGCGAGGGTATCGTATCGGCTGGAAGAAGATCGGCAGTTTCTGGGGCAACGGGCAGGACTGGGCGTCGAGCGCGGCGGCCGCGGGATTCCGCACGACGCGGACGGCTCCGGTAGCGGGCGCGTTGATGTCGGTTCCTGCGGGTGTTCTGGGATCGTCGGCCGCGTACGGGCATGTCGCGGTCGTCGAGTCCGTGGATGCGGGCAAGGGCACGGTCACGACGAGCGAGAAGGGAAAGGATTCACGGGTGTATTCGCGCACGTTGCCGATCGTGAACGGAGCCACGTACATCCTTCCGGACACGGAGATCACCGGCACTGGCTCGTCGTCCGGCTCTTCTCAGGCGGATGCGGTGTCCTCGTGCTCGATCGAGGCGGTTTCGGGCCAGTCGTCCGCCGGCTCGTCCGATTCGGACGGGGCGAGGGCCACGCCCGCCCGCGCCAAGGCCATCGCCCGCAGGAAAATGAAGGCATACGGGTGGGGAGATGACCAGTGGGACTGCCTGTCGCGTATGTGGGAGAAGGAGTCGGGCTGGCAGTGGAACGCGGAGAACCCCGATTCGGGCGCATACGGGATCCCGCAGTCGCTGCCCGCGTCGAAGATGGCGTCCGCGGGCGTGGACTGGAAGACGAACGCGGCGACCCAGATCGCCTGGGGCCTGGACTACATCAGGACCAGGTACAAGACGCCGTGCGGCGCGTGGGCCATGTGGAACACTCAAGGATGGTACTAGAGGGGAACGGCCGGACGGATGAAGAGTCTTCCTTCCAGCAATAGCTTGTGAATCAGGTTGTTGCCGAGGATAATGATCTGCTTGTGCATTGGCATACCAGTATGCTGGCGCGCGCTCTGCGCATGTTCACCGGTATCGGCCGGCCGTCGCGGCCTCGCGGGGTGGTGTCCGTCGTGGATCATTGTCGGATTCGGGAGGCTTGTCGTGGATGCTGTGCTGTGGGCTGCTGGTGATGGTCTGGCACCGTTGTCGCCGGATTCGTCGTGGGATGTGTCCGGGTTGCGGTGGCTGGCAGGCGGGGTGCTGGCGTTGTGCCTTTTGGCGGCGGTGGCGTTGGTGGTCATGGGCGTGCTGACGATGCTGCCGGGTCGCCTGTCGGGCAATGCGATGGAGGGGGCTTTCTCGTGGCGTCGCCTGTTGGCGGCGCTGCTGGTCCCGTTGACGGTGGGCACGTGTTCGGTCGGGTGGGCGTGGGGCGCGACCGCGTATGGCGGCATCGGCTTGCAGCCGTCGTCCCAGTATGCGTCGAGGCAGTCGCGTGGCAGCATGTCGGATATGAAGGATGTGGCCGACAAGGGGTCGGACAGTCTGGGAGGGCTGGTCGCGCAGTTGGGCAAGGAGCTCGCCAAGGGCGTGGCCGACACCGTGTCGAAGGCGGCGAAGGAGGCGGTGACCACCGCCTTGTCGTGGCTGCGCAAGCCCGGCGAATGGTGGGCATGGTGGGCCGGCTCGGACGGGACCGGCAAGAACGGGTTCCAGAAGTTGCCGGACAAGTTCGGCGAGTGGGGAAGCTGGCTCATCAAGCATCTGCCCAAGCTGCCGGTGATGCCGGTCCTGTGACGGGCCGTCCTCGCGCGCGGCACCCGGTATCGGACGGCCGGGCCGCGCGCGTCCGGTGGGCCGCGTGAGATGAAAGGAGGCATCATGACTGTTGATGCGATATCGTTCCATGCCGTGCGGAAGGCCGTGATGGCGTTGGCTCCGGAGGATCTGAGCGGTCTGAGCGTGACCCCGAACTGGACGGCCCTGCCGTTCCTGCCGCTGCTGCAGGAGATGGTCGGGGGCCTGTGGACCGCGGCGATCGTGATCGTGGTGGGCGCGTGGATATGCGCGGGGATCGCGTGGCTGGCGGGCAAGGTGTTCGAATCGTCTACGATGCAGCGGTATTCCGGCATGACGTTCATCTGGCTGGCGATCGGCACGATGGTGATCGGCTCGGCCGTCACGATTGTGAAGTTCTTCGCGGTGCAGGCGCTGTTCTAGCCGCGTGGGTCCGTGGCGGGCGGATGCCCGCTGTTTCTTTTCTCGCCGTCAGGAGGGTGACATGTCCGCGTTGCTGATGTTCCTGCTGCCGAACCTGCTCGATTGGATGGTCAAGGGGCTCGACAGGGCGCTGGCCGCGCTGATCCGCAACGCGGTGGTCGGGTTCGGCGGATCCCTGTCCGTGGCGCAGTGGAACGTGGCGATCGGGGTCGCGAACCGGTTGGGTTGGGTGATGGGGTTCGTGAACATGGCTCTGTGCGCGCTGGGAGCGGTGGCGGGCGCGGTCCGCGCCCGCCCGGCGGAGTCGTTGAAGAGCTTCGCGATGGCGTTTCTGGCGTGGCCGGTGACCGCGGCGGTGATATCGATGGTAATCCCGCTGCAGGGCGTCGTGGGCCAGCTGACGGCCCGCGTGATGGATTCGGCCGCGGGCGAGGGCGCGGATGCGGCGTCAGGCTCGTACATCATGTCGTTCGTGTCGCTGATGTTCGCCCCGCTGGGCGGCATCGCGTGGCTCCTGCGCGTGGTCCTGTACCTGGTGCTGGTCATCGGCGCGGTGGGCTTGGCGCTGAGCATGTCGATGTGCTCGCTGAGCATGATACTGCTGGTGGGGGTGGCGCCGGTCCCGTTGATGACGTTGGGATGGTCGGCGTCGCGCCGGGTCATGACGAAGTGGGTGCAGGCGTTCCTGGGCGTGCTGCTGGCCCCGTTGTGCACGGCGCTGATCATCTACGTGGGCGGCGCGCTGATGAACTCGTCGGCGTCCGGCCTGGAGGGCCTGTGGAATACGCTGGTGGGTCTGGCGGCGATCCTTATGGGCATCTACAGTCCGCGCCTGCTGATGCCGGCGGTCAGTTTCATCGGGGACAACGTGACCGCGCGCCTGCAGGACGGGGCGGCCGCGGCCGGACGGGGCGCGGTGACAGGCGCCGTCAGGGCCGCGGCGGACGTGACGCGCGAGGTCGTGAGAATCGCGGCGGCCGGCATTTTGGGTGGTCCCGCGGGCGCGGCGGCCCAGGCGGCGGGCGACGCCGGTCTCGGCGACAAGGCGGGCGGCCTGCTGGGAGGACTGTTCAAGGGGCCGTCCGACGGGACGTCCCGGCCGTCTGGAGAGGACGCGGGCAAGGATGCCGGCCCGTCCGGCGCGGAGCCTGGGACGGATCCCGTCGGAGGCGGGAGCCCCGTCGTCGGGGACGGGGGCGTGCCGGCGGTTCCTTCCCCGGATCTTCCGCCCGCGCCGGACGCGGCACCGGTTCCTGTGGGGACGCGTCCGGATGGGACGGAATCCCGCCCGGACGGATCAGTCATGGAGGGGCGGGCCTCGGACCCCGCTGCTGGGGCCCGGATCCAGGCGGTACCGGGACCGGGCGGCCTTCCGGGCGAGGCGGGGCTTCCGGGAGCGGCGGGATCCAGCGGCCAGGGCGGTGCCGGTGGCCAGGGCGGTGCCGGCGAGCCCGGCGAGGAGGGACACCCGGGCCGCGATGGACTGCCGGGGCCGCATGGGCGCGAGGGTGCCGCCGCGCCGGTATCGGCACGAGGGCCGGTGGTCGGGTGACGCACGGCCGCATGGCCGCGCGAGGTTCGGGATTCTGGAGGATGCATGTCCGTCGATGATGGTGGTCAGGGGGCCGGCGTGGTGCCGTCGGCGTCGTTCAGCCGGCTGAGCGCCACGAACGTGGTGTTCGGCCGCACGTGGGCGCAGCTGGCGGTGGGCGTGGCCGGGCTCGCGATCATGGTCGCCGCGTTCGTGGCGGGCATGAACCTGCCGCTCGCGGCGCTGGGGGTCGCGGTCATGGCGTTCGGCCTGGCCCGATGGCAGGGGCTGAGCGCGATGGCGTGGGCGTGGATCTGGCTGCGCTGGCGCAGTCGATGCCGCGAGGGGACGAACCGGTGGGCGTATTCGAGCGCGCTTGCCGAGGGCCGCCCCCTGGGGGTGCTCGGCCTGTGGCCGGGTGTGGAGGACCGTCTGGGCGTGGTCGAGGGCGACGGGGTCGAGGCGGTCGGCACCAGGTTCGAGGGCTGTTGCTACCTGTGGGACGCCGCGCGCCGTCAGGCGACGGCGGTACTCACGGCCTCGGTCCGCGAGTGGACGCTCGCCGCCGACCGGGACAAGGCGGACCGGGCGGCCGGCCTGTGCGAGCTGCTGGCCGACCTGGCCGAGACCCCCGGTTTCAACGAACTCAAATGCAGCGCCATGGTGCTGCCCCAGCGGGCACCCGTTCCCCCCGCCTACGCGGACGGCGACGGCGTGCCGGACTGGGTGAGGAAGGATATCGCCGAGCTGTGGAGGCTGCCGGCTGTGCTCACGCCGATGGGAGACGAGACGTATGTGAGCGTGAGCGTGGACGCGGACCGTCTGGGCGTTCGCCGGTCGCGCGGAGAGCGTGCCGATGTGGGCGACGCGCTGGGCGGGCTGGTGCGGTCGCTGATCGCTCCGGGCCTGGCGGCGTGCGGGTGCCGTCCCGGCACGATCCGCTGGTGCGGGGTCGACGACCTGCGCGACGTGGTGGCGCGGGTCGCGGACCCGGCCCATGCGCACGCGCGGCCCCGTGTGGGGCGGGACGAGCCTACCGTGACGTACATGAGCGAGGAGGCGGACATGGTGACGTTGGAGTCGTGCGTGGCGAGGTCGTTCCTGGTGATCCAGTGGCCTGACAGGCCGGTGCCGGCCGGTTGGACGCGCACGCTGCTGTCCGACCGGGAGTCGCGCATGATGGGCGTGTGCCATGTGTGGCGGCCGATGACGATGGCGAAGAGCGAGCACGACCTCGCGAACCGCGAGGCGAGCATCGAGCAGAGGGCACGCGCGTCCGACCTGCGGCGGCGCAGCCGCGACGAACGGCGCGAAGAGGACGAGCAGCGCCAGCGCGCCCGCGAGCAGGAGGCGAACTGGCCGGACACCGACCACCAGGGGTATGTGACCTTGTTCGCCCCGGACAGGGAGTCCCTGGACCGTTTCGACGCGGACTTCCGCGCGAAGGCACGCGCGTGGCACCTCAGGTTCGCGAATCTGCGCGGCCAGCAGCTCGCCGCGCTGCAGACGATCCTGCCTCTGGGGGCGTGACCGTGCGGCGCGGCGGCATGGGGCGCGGGCGGTACGACGACGCCCTTGCGGGCCTTCGGGACGATGGAGGGGAACGGCCGGATGGACGGGTCCGGGGGTTTCTCGGGGCCATGGCGCGGGCGGCGGGCTCCGCGCCGCGCAGGGCCCGGGTCGTGTCGGCGGCCATGATCGCCGCGCTGCTCGTGTCCGGCGTGGCGGCGGGCGTGTACTCGTCCGCGCGGTCGGCGCGCGACCGAGCCATGGAGGACTGCCGGCAGGCCGCGGCCAGGCTTGAACGGGCGCGGGGCGAGTACCGCGGGCTCGTCGCGTCGATGCCGGCGGACCGTCCTTCCGGGGCGGGCTCCTCACGCGCCTGGGACGCCCTTTCCGCGCTGTCGGGCTCCCGTCTCCCCTCGGGCGTGGACTGTGAAGCCGTTTCGGGCCGTTCCGGCCTCGACGCCGCGGCGGGCGAGGCGGCGTCCCGCGCCGGCACGGTCGAGGACATGCGCGACAGGGCGCGATCCCTGCTGGATGCCATGGACGCGGAGTACGGGTCCGTCCCCGGCGACGACTTCCCCGAGACGGTCTCGGGCAAGGACGGGGACGGCACGCCGTCGCCGGCCCGGGCGGCGTCCATGGTGTCGCTGGCCGCGGCGCTGGCGCGCGCTCGTGCCGTGCTGGCCGCCGGGGACGGCGAGCACGGGGTCTGGGCCGCCGGGCGTCTGGACGAGCTGGTCGGGGACGCGGCCGCGATGATGGAGGACCCGTCGTCCGGCGCCGTGGGCATGTCGGTCCTGGCGCGGGACATCACGTCCCTCGCGGCCACCGTCGCGGCGTCGCGCGACGCGGGACTGGGCTGACACGGCACCACCGCATGCGCCCGGTATCGGGGGTGTCCGGGGTGGATGGGTGCCGGCCGTGCCGGTTGGCGGCCCATGATTGAATTGATTGCAGGAACACCCCCGTGCATGGGCGCAATGGGGGCATCGAGGGATGGAGGATCGTGATGGACGAGGAACGCAGCGAACTGGAGGACCTGACCGCGGGCTACATCGCGCGAGGCGAGGCCGAGGGCCTGGCGAGCGACGCGCAGGGCATCGCGGACCGTGCATGGGACGAGGGCGCACACGACGGCATGGGCGACGTGGCGACGCCCGACCTGCCGCCCCGCCCCACGGATCCGGAGGCCGTGGGTGGCCCGTTTGGGGAAGGCAAGGCCGCAGGCTCCTCCCCCGTTTCTCGCGGTCGCCGCCGCCTGATGCCCGTGATCGTGGCCGTGATCGTGGCCGTCCTGGCGGTCGGCACGGCAGCGGGCGTGATGGCGTGGCGCGGGAACGTGGCCGCGAAGGCGCTGTCCGACGCGCGGTCCCGTTGCGTGGATTCGCTGGCGAAGGCCGGCACGGCCCGTGACGCGTACATGCAGGCGGTCGCGGCCGCGTCCGACATGAAAACGGTGAAGTCGGATCAGGTCGCCGATCCGAAGGTCGTGGCCGCTCTGGCATCCGAACTGGACGCCAAGACCCCGAAGACGCCCGCGTGCACCGCGGGCGACGCGGACGGCCTGGGCACCACGGCGGACGAGCTCGACGCGCAGGCGAGATGGTACGCGACCCACGAGGCGAATGTGAAGACCGCTTCCGAGAACGTGGGCAGATCCAGGGACGAGAAGACCTTGGGCGACGCCCGCAAGGCCCTCGCGGACAAGGAGTCCGCCGCCCGCAAGCTGCTCAAGGACTCGGACGGCAAGACCGGCGACGATGTCGCCCGCGCGAAGCTCACCCAGGCGATCAACACGGCCGTCGAGGCAGGCAAGGGCACGGACGTCAGGAAGATGGACGACGCCAGGAGCGCTCTGGACAAGGCCATGAAGTCCGTGAACGACGCGGTCGGCGCGAAGAGGAAGGCGGACGCCGCGGCCGCGGAGGCGGCCAAGCGGGCCCGCTCCTCGGCCTCGAACAATTACGGGGGCACATCGAACCATGGCAACGGCACCACGGGCAACGGCGGGTACCGCTACTCCGGCGGCACCTCATCCAAGAGGAACACCGGCAACAGCATCCCATCCGGTTCGGGCGGTTCGGGCGACACGCCGCAAAGCAAGGGATGGGGATGCGGAGACAACTGCAGTACGGCCCCAAGCGATGGCCATGGATGTAATCCGGTAACTGGCGCTTGTGGCATCGGCTAATCTCCGATACCTTCCTTGTTCCGGGGTCCTCTCCTTCGAGGGGACCCCGACGCATATATATAAGGACTCTCACATTCGGATCGCCGTTATCGGCGCGATCCTTCCTTCCTCCGCGTGATGGCGATGGAACCGTCGACGGACGCCCCGGCTTCACGCATGGCCGTGATGCCGGGCAAGGACGCCGGCCGTTCCTCCCCGCGGGCGCGAACGCCTGCGGTGTGACGCATTGATGGAAGGAAGGGACCCTATGGGTTTCAACATGGATTGGCTGAAAAAGGGCCGGCATGAGGATGCAGCATCCACGCGCAGGCGCGGGCGCAGGCTGTTCTCGCGCACGACCGCGTTGCTGACCGCGGGTGCGATGCTCGCGGGCGGCGGCGTGCTCGCGTTCGCGGGCGGCGGTTCGGGTTCGGCCGGTGGCGGCGGCGGTGACGGCGGCAGCTTCTGGCAGGGTTGGGCCTATAAGGACAACAACGACGGCGGTTGGGGCACGGACCTGGCGGCCGTGCAGAGGGCCGTCAAGTCCACGGGTGTTGCGTGGGATTCGTCGGGTCCGGCGAACACGTATGCGACCCAGGCGCTGAACGAGGCGAAGACGGAGTGTTCGACCCGTTTCGACCAGGCGCACCCGGATCAGAGGGGCAGGGCGAACTGCCGTGTCGTCGGCGTCGGTTTCGTGGCCTACAAGGCGTCGAACGGCAAATGGACCTACCAGGGCGTCGCCACCGCGTCGCGCTCGTATTGGAACGACAACTGGTACAACAAGATCGCCACCGGAACATATCAGAATAACAACAATCAATATAAAACTTCCGATACCTTCAAGGACGAGCCGGGCATGACTGTCAACAAGCTCGCGGAGAAGGTGTTCGGTGACGCGGGCAGGATCTCCATCAGCGTGATCGTCCTGAACCAGTACGAGCCGGGCGGCGTGCCGTCCTACAAGCTGGGCGTGACCACGAAGGCCGCGTCGAACGGCGCGAGCGTCGGCTCCAACACCGCCGTGCACGATGTCATCACCACGACCGGCGGGAAGAACGACACGAACGTCACGGCCAACGTGAACCTGCACTACGACGGTCACCCGGCAGGACTCTACAAGGCCGCGAAAGCCACGCAAAGCGTGGCCGTGTCGACCGCCGGGTCGACGAACAGCCCCTCGTTCACGCCCGCCAACTTCGGCATGAAAGAAGGCTGGGCCGAGGGCACGTACTGGTTCGACGTGCAGGTCGCCAAGCAGGGCAACATGAGCGCGGCCGTGGACACGCCCGACCGTGAGGCGTCGGAGACGTTCACGCTCAAGGCCATACCGCCCGACAAGCCCCATAAGACGATCACGCCGGGCACGAGCGCGGACGGCATGACCAACCGTACCACCATCCGGTTCGACACGGGCACGGGCGGCTACAGGGCCACGATCCGCGACGTGATCGACCCGCAGGGCGTCACCTACACGGTCTCCAATTTCAAGCTCATCGACACGTCCGACAACAACAAGGACGTGAGCGCGCAGTGGACCATCGGCTTCGACAAGACGGCGAACACGGTGAGCGCCGTCTGGAAGGGCAGGTTCATGCCCAACAAGCACACGCTGGAGTTCAGCTTCGACGTGACCGTCTCCAAGCCCAAGGGCGATCCGGTCAAGGACAAGGCCGACTACGCGTGGAACCAGAACCCGGCCGTGGACACCGAATCGCGCGAGTTCCCCACGTTCAAGCCGAACCCGGACAAGAGCTGGATCCTCTACCAGGACGGCAAGTGGGCCGCGGTCATCGACCCGGACGAGTCGAACAAGACGGGCGCGGACGACCACGTGTTCCTCGACGGCGACAAGGTAGGCTCCGTGGTCAACGGCACCATCGGCGCCAACCTCGCCCAGACGCCCACCACGCTCACCCTCACGGACGACTGGTCGAAGGCCGCCTACATCTTCAAGGCGGACGACGTGAAAGCCATGCGCGCGTACGAGGCGGACGCGACGACCGACAAGCAGTCGTCCGTCACGGACATCGTGAACACGGGCAAGGACGTGACCGCCCAGTGGACGATCACCGTCAACGGGTCGAAGGCCACCGCCACCGCGAACAGCGAGTACCTGGCCGGCCTCAAAGGCCTGAAAGCCCCCAAGCAGGTCACGCTGCTCATCCCCGGCACGATCAGCTTCGCGTCCGGCAAGGGCGCAAGCCAGGCGCGCAAGGACTTCGGCAAGAAGCCCGGCGACGAGCTGACGTTCTGCACCGCGCCCCGCGACACGGCCGGCGCGAACGGCGCAAGCCTGACGAACAGCGGCTCGCAGACCTTGAACGGGGCCGTCGAGCAGACCAACGAGCCGAAGATCTGCGGCTACGTGCCGCCCGTCGTCAAGGACGTGATCGGCGAAGGGTCCGAGGGCGGCGACCAGGCGAGCGTGGACGGCAAGGTCGTCTACCCCGGCCAGAAGGTCGAATACCAGCTGACCACCCAGCCCAACCTGCCCGCAGGCCTCGCATACCAGGTCGGCAAGGTCGTGTTCACCGACACGTACGACCAGTACCTGACCCCCGACAAGCAGACCGTCGAGATGATGGACCTGGCGAGCGGCAAGGTGGTCCCGAAGACCAAGTACGACACCAAGTGGGACGAGGCCAAGCACCTGTTCCAGCTGACCGTCACCGACCAGGCGCTGCTCGAAGAATGGAAGGCGGGCGCCAACCCGCGCGTCCAGATCCGCTTCGAGGGCACCGTGGCGAAGGACGCGCCCGGCGACCACAAGGTCAACAACCAGTGGATGCTCACCCTGAACAACAGCCTCACCCCCTCGAACGAGGTGTTCAACCTGCCGCCCAACTTCCAGCCGTCCAAGGCCGACAACCAGTCGAAGGAGCAGGGCGACCCGACGATCAGCATCGACGGCAAGACCCTCATGCTCGGCGACACCGGCCAGTACGTCGTCACCCTCGACGCCAGGCAGAAAGACCAGGCGTACAAGGTGTGGAGGCTCGGCATCAGCGACGACTACGACGACGAGTACGTGGACGTCGACCCCGCGAAGATCGAGGTGCTGGGCGCCGACGGCAAGGACTACTCGAAGGCGTTCAACATCCAGGTCAGGGATGGTGTCGCCTACGTGTACGCCAGGACCGTGGACACGAAGGCGCCCGCGACCGGCGAGACCGTCAAGGGCGACCCGCAGCCCGAGGACCTGAAGGCCTACGCGGCGAACACCGCGCATGACGCGCTCAAGGACCCGGCCATCGACCAGACGCTGCTCGGCCAGACCTACCAGGTGATCCTGCCCTACAAGGTCATCAAGGTCACTGACGGGTACGTGGTCAAGAACGTCGCGACCCAGCTGGTCAACCAGGTGTCCAAGACCACCAACCAGGTGTCCAACCCGTTGAAGCCCATCAACCCGGTCAAGGATGTGGTCGTCAAGGTGAACGGCGCAAGCGCGAACGGCAAGAGCGTCTACAAGGACTCCACGTTCCTGTACCGGCTCGACAGCTCGGTCATCCCCGCGAACCGCGCCTACCAGACGGTGAGGAACTGGAGCATCAGCGACCAGCTCGACCCCGCCTACGACAAGCTCACCGGACAGTGGGCCGTGTACGCGGCCCGCGACCTGTACCAGGACGGCAAGGTCATCGCCAGGAAGGGCGAACGCATCGCCGGCAGCGACTTCGACTCCTCGAAGCTGGGCGGCGACCTGTTCGCCGCCCGGCTTGACCCGGCGACCGGCGCCACCGAGATCCGTGCGACCGACGCGTACCTGAAGCTGGTCTCCGCGGACGAGGCGCACGAGCAGGCGTGGACCGCCTACGTGCAGGTCGTGCGCGTCAAGGTCACCGACCGGCACGAGAACGTGTTCACCGAGCATTATAACGGCCACGACCAGCGGTCGAACATCGTGTGGACCCGCACCCCCGACCTCACCCCGAGCCTCAAGATCGAGAAGTGGGACGAGAAGAGCGGGTTCCCCAAGGGCGACCGCGACGACATCAAGGACGCGCTCGACAATGCGAAGGACGGCACGGTCATCGTGTTCACCATCACGAACACCAGCAAGGACGACAACGGGCACGGCGCCTGGTTCAAGGCCAGCGACCTGAAGCTCCACGACCGTCTGACCGCGGGCACCGGCACCGTCACCGACCTGAAGTACCCCGACAACTGGGATACGCTCGTGTTGAAGCCCGGTCAGAGCGTCAACGTGAAGGGCACGCTCAAGGACATGACCGGCACCACGCACTCGGACCGTGCTTCCGTGACCGGCACGCCGCTGATCGAATGCCCTGTCCAGGACGGACACCCGTTCGACCCGGACACGGACGCGACCGGCGAGATCCCCGCGGGATTGAAGCAGGTGAGTGTGGATGGCGTGACCCGCTGCGCGAGCGGCACGGTCGAGTCGAACACGGACGACTGGCACGGCAAGCGCCAGCCCCTGTCCACCACGGGCGCCGCGATGCTCGGCATCATCGGCGTCATGACCGCCCTCATGGCGGCCGGCGGCATCACCCTGATCGTGCGCCGCCGGGTGGGGATGCTCCCGGAGGGCGCGTCCCGGGGCGCGTAAGCGTCCCCTGTCTCTTCCGGCCGGGGCGGGTGGCTTGGTCCCTTCTTCCTGCCCGTCCCGTCCGGATCCCCTGATGTTCCCGATGGTCCGGGGTCGCCCGCCACGGTGGCGGTCCGCCTTGGACGGCGATTGGAGGTGATGCCTTGCGGGGCGGCGCCGGATGGCGTGTGCGTGGCCCCGTGATTCCTTATTCCCTGTACTTCTCTTCTCCTCTGGGCCGTGCGACGTCGCGCGGCCCTTTTTCGTGCGCGGCGCCCGGTATCGGAGGGTGGTCGGGTGGATGGTCGGGACCTGCATCCGGCGGGCCCCGCAGACATGCAAAAAGGAGAGGGTCATGCTCACGCTGATTGTTTTGCTCGCTCTCGCGGCCTGCGCCGCGACGCTCGTGTTCCAGGGGCTCGCCTACCTGGCAGCCAGGCCGGGGTCCATGTATTTCGGCCGGTCGCTGTCGCGGCGGGTCTCGTCGATGCCGCGGGGCGCCAGGAGGCGGGCGGGCATGACCCGTCTCCTGCTCGCGATCGTCCCGTTCGCTCTCATGGTGCTGGTCGCGGCGGCGACCGTGGCGCGATGACGGGCGGGGACGGGCCCGTGTCGCGGGACGCGGCCCTCGCGTATGTGCCCGCGCCCACGCGCGCCGGGGGCCCTGAGGTCCTGTGGCTGGCCGGCGCGGCTCGGGCGCGGCGTGAAGGGCGCGCATGCGGTCCTCCGCCGGCGCATGCCGTGTGCCGTTCCGACCTAGGGGCCGTGGAGGGGGCCCGCGATGCGGTGCGCCGCTCCCTGCGCGAGCGGGCCCTGGAGCGGGAGCATGGCGAGGACGAGGCGGCCCGCGACCCGCACGGCCGGCTGCCGGCGGGCCCTTCCGGCCCGTTGTCCGTGCTGACGCGGGGGTTCGCGTTGCGGCCGCTGACGCCGTGGCATCAGACCAGCACGGGGCGGGCGGGCGTACTCACGCTGCTGACGGCGGGCTGCGGGAGTCCCCGGGTGCCCGGCCCGCCCTTGGGCGTGGACGTGCTGACGCGCGAGCTGTTCGAGTTCGACCCGTGGGGCGCGTATGACGCGGGCATGGTACGCAGTCCGGACCTGTTCGTGTCCGGCCTGCGGGGCATGGGCAAGTCGTGGTGCGCGAAGGCGTTGGCGGTGCGGGAGATCGGCTGGGGGCGGCATGTGATCGTCCAGTCGGACCGGCAGGGCGAGTGGGCGCGGGTCGCGCGGCATGTGGGCGGTCAGGTCGTCTCCCCCGGGCCGGACGGGTATCTCAACCCGTTCGACGCTCCGGCGCGCCCCGCGGGGGCGGATACGCGGGAGTGGCTGCGGCGCACGATGCTGTCGCGCCGCCAGTCGTTCGCGTCGCTCGCCGAGGCGCTGCGCGATCCGGGACGGCCGTCACCGTTGGACACGGACATGACCGCGATGCTGGAGCTGCTGATCGGCTCGTATGGGGCGGGGCCGATGACCCTGGAGGACGCGGTGCGCCGGCTGTCGGACACGGGGTGGGTGGACCGGGTGTACCAGGACGCGCCCGGGTTCGCCCGCCAGCGGGATCTGGCGGCGGAGAAGGCCGCGGCCGCGGCGCGCGTGTTCGCTCCCATGGTGGCGGGCGGTTCGATGAGCGGGATGTTCGACCGGGAGAGCACGATCCGGCCGGACCCGTCGAGCCCGATGGTCGTGTTCGACACGTCGGGGCCGGCGGTGCAGGATCCGGCCGCGCGCCGCGTGTATATGAGCGCGGTGACCGGGTGGGTGGACCGGGTGCTGCAGTCGGGCGACGGGCTGCGGCGCGACGTGGTGTGCGAGGAGGCGTGGTTCCTGCTCGCGAACCCGCGGATCGTGGAGAGTCTGCAGGCGAGGCAGCGTTCGGCGGGCCATTGGGGGTGTTCGACGTGGCTGATCGTGCATGGCGCGGCCGACATGACGGAATTGTTCGACGAGGGGTCGGGACAGGCGGGCCGGGTCGCGAACCTGATGGATCTGACGGAGACGAAGGTCACGTACGCGCAGGGGTCCGCGAACCTGGGCATGCTGCGGCGCCTGATCCCGGACATGGGCGCGGACGAGGCGGAGGTGATTCCCTCGCTCGCGCCGGGCGTGGGGATCTGGAGGATCGGCGGCGGGCAGCCGCGCATGGTGCGCCCGCTGGCGGGGCCGTCGATGGCGGCCCTGTTCGACACGAGCGACATGAGGAGGGCGTGATGGGGGTTTCCGGGCTGCGGCCGGCGGAGGGCGTGGGGCATCTGATGCCCGACGCGGACCTGTCCGGCGGCGTATGGGACGGATTGTATTCCCGGGGCGAGCGGGACGCGGATTCCAGGCGGGCGCTCATGGCGTGGTGGCGGCGTTGGGAGGCGTCCCCGTCGGGACTGTGGGTGGCGACGCGCACGCGTCTGCTGTCGCGTCTGAGCGTGGAGGATTCCAGGCTCGTGCCCCGTTTGGGCGCCGTGGCGGCCCTGGCATGCCTGTGTGGCGGCCTGCTGTCCGTGATGGCGGCGGGCATGGGTCCGGCGGCGTGGCTGGCGTGCCTGCCGTGGGTTGCGGCGGGCACGGCGACGGGGATCGGGCTGGCGGTGTTCTGGGATGCGTACCGGGACAGTCCCGAGCGTGCCGCGGACTGGCTGTCGTCCCGTCCGGGCATGGCCACGTGGCGGCAGGCGCAGGACGAGATGGGTGCCCGTGCGGTGGTGCGGGACGTGATACCGGCGGTGCTGCCGCGCATGCTCGGCGAGGCGCGGAGGCGGTCGTCGCTGGGACGTGCGGCGCGCTGGCCGATGCCGTGGGACGCGGCGTGGCTGGCCGGCGAGGCGTGGGACATGGGCGTGTGGCTCTCGTCGGAGCGCCACGTGTACGTGCTCGGGCCGACCAGGAGCGGCAAGACCGTGTGCGTGGTGGTCCCGGCCGTGGTCGAGGCTCCCGGGTTCTGCCTGGCGACGTCGACGAGGGCGGACGTGATCCGTGCGACGCGCGCGTGGAGGGAGAGGGGCGCCGTGGACCGGGCGTCCGGCGCGAGGTACGGGGGCCGGGGACGCACGTGGGTGTTCGACCCCGAGGGCGTGGGCGCCGGCTCGCCGGACACGCGCCACGACCTGGCGTGGACGCCGCTGGCGGGATGCGACGACCCGGGCGTGGCGCGCAGGAGAGCGGAGACTCTGGTGGGCGTCGGCGGCCTGGGCGAGGGGTCGCGCAACGCGGAGTGGGGCGTGAGCGCGGGCGGGTACGTGCAGGCGCTGCTGTATGCGGCCGCGGTCGCGGACCTGCCGCTGCGCAAGTGCTACGAATGGTCGTTGAGCCCGGAGCGGGCGCAGGAGGCCGCGGACCTGATCCGCCGTCTGACTCCGGACTCGCGCATGGGCCAGTGGGCGGCGACGCTGGAGGCGCTGCCGTATGTGGATCCGAGGCAACGCGGTTCGGAGTGGTTCGGCGTGAAGAACGCGTTCCAGGTCCTGTCGGACCCGAACGTGCTCGCCTCGATGGATTTCGGCCCGCACGATCCGCGCCTGTGCGCGCCGGCGGACATGGTATCGCGCGGCGACACCGTGTACGCGATGTGCCGTCCGAAGCGTTCCGGCGGGATCGCCGGCAACGCTGGCGTGTTCACGAGCCTGCTGCTCGACACGTTCCAGGAGGCGTGCCAGGGACTCGCCCTGGGCGCGGGCGCGGGGCCGCGCGGCAGGATCGAGCCTCCCGCGCGGTTCGTGCTCGACGAGCTGAGCGGCATCGCCCGCTGGGACGGGCTGCGCAACGCGGTCACCCAGGGCGGCGGCAACGGCTACCAGGTGGTCCTCGTCCAGCAGGACCGGGCCGCGATGGTAGAGGACTACGGGCGCGAGTGCGAGCGGACGGTGTGGGACAACTGCCACCGGATGATGCTCAAGGGCGTGACGGACGACGACACGCTGCGCTTCTTCGTCTCGCAGGTGGGCCGCCACCGCGAGACGCGGCGTGATTCCAGCTGGAGCCCGGGGCATGGCGCGTTCGGCGGGGTGAGCGAGCGTGTGGAGCGCGACGATAGCGTCGACGCGCACGAGCTGAGCATGCTTCCGCGCGGCACCGCGGTCATCCAGCCGTTGGGATGCCGTCCGGTGCTGGCCAGGACGCTGCATTTCACGCGGCGGGGCTGGTATTCGCCCGACGGTCCCCGCGAGGGAGGTGGACGGTGATGGATTTCATGCCGATGTTCGGGCCGGATTCTGCACCGCCGGCCTCCGCCGCGCCCGACGCGGCACCCGTGCCCGGGGACGGGGCCGCCACGCCGTTGACGCTGACCGGCCGGCATGCGGACGGGGACGTGGAGGTGATGACGGCTCACGCGATCCGCTACGGCGAGTTCCTGGCGCGCGCGTACGCCGCGTGGGACCAGGCGCTGCCGGCCTGCTGGGTCATGCACGACGACGTGGTCATGGAGGTGTTCGCACTGGCCTGCTATCACGATGCGACGATGTCCTGCGATTCGCCCGGACTGTATCTGCCTCAGCTCATGGCCTCTACCATGGCCGCGCTCGACCGCGTGCGCTCCCATCTGGCGGCCGCGGGAGGAGCCGACCCGCGTCACCCGCACCGCATGGCGGGTGCCGCCTCGCGCCGCCGGCGCGCCGCGCGCATGGACGCGTACCGCCTGTGGGCCGAGACGGACGGGTCGGTGCCGCCCGGATGGGATGGGGGTCCCGGTCTGGCGGATCGCCTGACCTCGTTCGACTGGCCCACGACGCCGGAGCGCGGGGCTCAGACCTCGGGGATCCTGCGAGGCGCGCTCGGCGGCTGGCGGGACGCGGCGTCGGCCTACCACGCCCGTCTGCGCGTCGCGGACGACGGGGAGCGGGCCCGCGTGATGGACGAGTGCCGGCGCGAGCTCGCGGCGGCCCAGGAGGCGTGGGCCGCGTGGGAGGAGGCAGAGCGCGACACGCACGAGAGGCTTGCGCGCGCCCTCGCCAGGTTCCATGCCACGGCTCCCTCCCCCGCACGGGACGGGGGCGGGGACGCGGCGCGGGAGGCGGCGTCGCTGCTCGCCCGCGCCGGCGACCCCAGGTCTCCCGCCTCCTACCGTCCCGGGGACATCGACCGGCAGCTCATGCTCGCGCAACGCCTGGAGGCCGCGTGCGGAGGCGGGGACGATCCCCTCTCCACGCTCGACGCCCTCGCCGCGCGCGCCGCGGCGGCGCTCGGCGAGGACGGGAGGCACCCGTGATGGGCGTGGCATGGCAGATGGCGCATGTCCCGGATTCGGACGCGGACATCGACTGGTTCCTTCACGGCGACCCGCCCGCACCGACGGACGCGGTTCCGAGCCGCGGGCGCGGACGGCGCAGGGACCGGAACCGTCGGCGCAGGCCGTCGTCCGGAACCGCGGAGGGCGGAATCGTGCCGCTTCCACCCTCCGCCTCGCCGGACGCGGGTCCGGTCCCTCCTCCGCCATACGGCCGTCTCGCGGAGCCGCCCGTGCCACCGCCGCCTCGCCGGACGGCCCGGGTGGGTCCGGGAACCGCGGCCGCCGGCATGCCGCCCCCGCCCGCGGCGGGACGCCTGCCATGCCCATCGCTCCCTCTTCCGCGGCCCGGACCCCCGCCCGACGGAGTGGTGACGGCACGGACGCGGAACGGAACCCGGG
>ERZ894232.349-NODE-349-length-64152-cov-14.760410_pt1 | contig 64152 bp, 76 predicted proteins | sample MGYA00380296_ERZ894232 | MGnify/ENA primary metagenome ERZ894232 (study PRJEB32331, sample SAMN06328433) | human gut metagenome | biome: human gut microbiome; feature: stool | host: Homo sapiens | collected 2014-08-14 ...
CCCCACATCCCCCCCGGCCGCCCGCTCCGACAATTCCGGCATGTTCAGCCTGCTCGGCACGGCCGGCACCATGGGTCTGCACATGGTGTCCGGCCCCATTGTGGGCGGCGTATTGGGCTGGCTGGCGGACAAGTGGCTCGACTCCTGGCCCGTCGGCGCGGCCGTGGGTCTGCTCCTGGGAGTGGCCGCCGGTTTTCGCAACGTATGGGTGGACGCCCGTTATCTCATTCGCGGGCAGAACGACACGTCCACCCGAAACAAAGAAGAAAAAAACGCCCCTGTCGGCCGGAACGGAGGAAGACGCTCATGAGCGCGCGTCTCCATGACCCGTCTTCCCTTCATCCCGTATACCGCGTGGATCGCTGGCTATGGCGGCGCGGTTTCGTCGCGGGGCCGGTGCGCACCGGCGCGCGGGCACTTATTCTGTTGGCCGCCGCGCTGCTGACGGCCGGAATCGTCCTGCTCCCACTGGCCGCCTGGCCCTTCTGGCTGGGCATGGGAGCCGCGCTTTCGGCCTGGAATTTTTACAGCCTGGCCCTCTTCGTGCAACATGCCTTTCCGTCCGGAAACGAGGGAAGGGCGGCCTCTTCCGCCGCCCGCCGCCTGCTGCTCGGACAATTGCTCCGATCCAATTTGAGACTTTTCATTACCGGATTTTTCGTGTATACGGCGTTAGTCGCTTTTCGCGCGAGTCCGTTCGCGCTGGCGGCGGGATTGTCCGCCGCCGTGCTTATCTTACCGGTTTTATTTCTATTCCGGTATAATTCGCGCGCGGAGAAGTAAGCATTTTTGAGGAGGCCCTTCATGGCAGCAGCAGGTTTGCCCGAGCCGCTTTTGCTCTCCACCGTATTCCACATGGATGAGCTGACCGTCGGCGGACAAAGCGTCGACTTCAAGTACGTGTTTTTTACCTGGGTCGGCATGATCATTCTGGCTCTGGTGGGCCTTATGGTCCGTTCCCGCGTATCCCTGGTGCCGGGACGGCTTCAAAACTTCTTTGAAGCCCTGGTGGGCGGCCTGGAAGACTTCATCGTATCCAATATGGGCGAAAAAGGACGACGTTTCGTCCCCCTGCTTGCAGGCATCTTCATTTATATTCTGACCATGAACTACCTGGGCCTCATTCCCGGCCTGGATGCCCCCACGGCCAGTCTGAACACCACCGTGGCCGTGGCTCTGTCCGTGTTCATTTATTACAATTACGTGGGCATCCGTCAGTGGGGCGGCCATTACATCAAGCACTTCACGGGTTCCAACAAGGCTCTGATTCCGCTGATGTTCCCCATTGAAATCATTTCCCATCTGGCCCGTCCCTTGTCCATGTCGTTGCGTCTTTTCGGCAACATCTTCGGCGAAGAAATGACGCTGCTCATTTTCTTCAGCTTCGGCGCCAGCATCTATGTCGGCGTTCTGGTCGGCACCGTGCCTCTCTATTTCCTGTTCCTGCTGGGCAAAACCCTGCAGGCCTTCATTCTGTTCATCCTGGCCATGATTTACATCCAGAGCGCCGTGGAACACGCGCACTAGGCCGGGAGCGATTTCGGGGGAATGGCCCTTCGGGCCCAACTTAATAATCCGATTTGAGGAGTTCGACATGCGTAAACTCGTTCTTACCGCCCTGAACACCGTGATGCTGGTAGCCTTCGCCTCTCTGGCCTTCGCCGACGACGGCACCAGCGTCGGCTTCGGCATCACCGCTCTGGGCATGGCCATCGGCATCGCCATCGCCGCCGCCGGCTGCGGTCTCGGCCAGGGCATGGCCATCAAGGCCGCCTGCGAAGGCACCGCCCGCAACCCCGACGCCAGCGGCAAGATTTCCCAGTCCCTCATTCTGGGCCTGGCCTTTGTCGAATCCCTTTGTATCTATGCCCTGCTCGTCGACCTGATCCTTCTGTTCGTCAAGATGTAGCAGCCTTTTCGGGCGGCCGGGCCGGACCCGGTCGCCTTTCACCCCCGTCCCTCGGGCAGCATCATGAACCAGCCCCCCAAAAGCGAACATATCCCCCGTGCCACCATCCAGCGTCTGACCACCTACCTTCAGGTGCTGGAAACCATGCACAAGGAGGGTGTGCAAGTTATTTCCTCGGAGCCCCTGTCCCGCGCCTGTGACGTCAACGCCTCACAGGTCCGCAAAGATCTCGCCTACTTTGGCGAGTTCGGCGTGCGCGGAGTAGGGTACTATGTCTCCTATCTGCTGGAAGCCATCAAGGCCTGCCTGCACGCCAACCGTGAATGGCGGGCGGCGCTGGTGGGCGTCGGCAATCTCGGCCGGGCTCTGCTCAACCATCAGGAATTTCGGCGGCGCGGTTTCACTATTGTGGCCGCTTTCGACTGCGACCCTTTCAAAATCGGCGAGACGGCCTACGGCCTGGAAGTGTTCTGCACCAAGACCCTTGCCGAAAAATTGCCGGAACTGGATATCGAAATCGGCATCGTCACCACGCCCCCCGAACGGGCGCAGCGCGCCGCCAATCAATTGGTGGACGCGGGGATCAAGGGCATACTCAACTTCGCGCCCGCCCGTATCAGCGTGCCGGATCACGTGTTTGTGGAATACGTCGACTTCTTCCACCAAATCTACTCGCTGACCTTCAATATTTCCACCAAGCGCTGAGCTTCCGTTCCTTCCGGTCCTAACTGGTTCCGCGCCGTTTCTTTCGGGGAACGGGTGGCGTTTTTGTGCCGTTTGCGGCGCCTGAGCGGTATGACGGCGAAAAACAGATGCGGACGACGGGTGATATATTCCTCTGCGCTCGATGAAATTGGGCGCAGAGCCGTGGCGTCAGTCGCCCCTGGTGTCGGCCACGCGCTCCTGAAACGTCTTGACGTCACCGACGCGCTCTCTCCGACTGCCGGGGATGCCCCCATTACCTCCCCCCCCCTCGGGCGGGTTTGTGTGCGATCGGCCATGGACGCCGCCATGTTCCCGACTTCTCTGTGGGCCTCATTTTCCTTCCTCACCCGCCTGGCTCCGGCGCGTATTTTCACCTCTGCCGAGCTGGCCGCCTCGGCCCGCTGGTTTCCCGTCACGGGGCTGGCCTTGGGTCTGCTGACCTGTTTGCCGCTCAGGCTGGGGGTATCGACAGAGCACGTTGTGTTTCAGGCATTGCTGTATGTGGGGCTTATGACCTGGTTCAGCCGCGGGCAACACTGGGACGGGATGCTCGACTGCCTGGACGCCTGGGGCAGCGGCCGCCAGGACGGAGAAGGTCAAAATATGCTCGGGGTCGCTCGACTGGGCAGTTTCGGAGCACTGGGCCTGCTCTTTTTTCTGTTGATTCAAATTATCGGGGCGGCCCATCTGCTGGCGGCGCACAGCGCGGCCGCATGGGGAGTCCTCATCCTGGCCCCCGCGCTGGGACGCGCGTTCATGTTGGTTCCGGCCGCCTTGCTTCCTCCCCGCCGGATATCCACGCTGGGCCGCCTGGTGGCCCCCGGCTGCACGCCCTTTTTGGCCCTAATCTGGAACGCTGCTTTACTCCTCGTATACGGCGCGTTTTCCAGCCCCCGGGCTATGCTCGTGTACCTGACGGCAATCATGCTTGTACTGCTCGTCCTACACCGCATGGCTCGGGGTGAAGACGGATTTGACGGCGATTTTATGGGATTCGCCTGCGTGCTGTCGGAATGCGCGGCTCTGGCGGCCCCCTTGATCTGAATGATTGAAGCCGAGCTTTTGCCCTCTCCCGTTTCTTTCGCCGGCGGCGCAAGCGTCGCCTCACAGGCATCCCCGGCGTATTCGGGCGACCGGAAACGCATTTAAATCGTTCCGCACGCTTGATTATCCCGGCGACTGGCGTTATCTAAAAGTCATGGAACTACTGGACCTTTTAGAACAGCGTGTGGGAAGCCTCCTCGACGAAGTGGCGGCTTTACGCGTTGAAAACCGTCGTCTCCGCGAGGAGGTCGCGACGGGCCAGCATAAAGACGAAGAGATACGTGCGCTTCGGGACGAAGCGGCGCAGGAGAAGCAGGTGCGCGAACAGGCGCTGATGCGTGTGGACGCTCTGCTGCGCCGTATCCAGAGCCATTTGGAGGACGGCCCGGAGACGGCTCCGGCGGCGGCAGCGGACGCGAGTCCAGACCGGCGCTGAACCGGACTGTGATATGCACAGTTACCACCTCAACGTATTCGAGCTGGAAGTCTCGTTCAAGACGGAGGCCGACCCGACGCGGGTGGAGAACGCGTGTGCCTATGTCGAGAACCTGTACAGGGACCTGAAGCTCCATGGAAACCATCTCGGCAGGGACAGACTGCTGACGATATTGATTTTGGGAATAGCTGACGACCTGTTACAGCTCAAGCAGCAGGGTGTCGACGTGGAAACGCGCCTGAACGCTCTGGTGCAGCGTATAGAGAAACACGACACGCCGCCGGAATCACGGATTTCCATCATGGAACCTCCGTCTTCCGCCGGTTAGGATGAACTTCCCTGGAATGTGCGTAGGGAGATGTTGGTGCCGGCCTCACAAGCGTCATTAGGGAGCCGAGCGCCGAAATGGTGAGCAAGCCCGGTTGAACGGGAAGCCTGAAGTTTCGGCTAGGCGCCCACCTGAGACCCCAGGTCTCGTGCCCGCATCTTTCCACGGCATTCCGGGGTTCCCCCATCCGCTTTCTCCCCGGCTTGTAACCGGCCCGGGCCGGCGGTCGACGCCTCGATGCGGCGTGACCGCATGCTGTCCGCCCTCTCTCTTCCCCTCCCGATATGGTTTCCCCGGTCGCCCCGCGTCCGGAAGGCCCCGGCCGCCCGCCGCCATGCGTTGCGCGGGCCAGTCCCGGCGTGGCCGCGTCGTCAGACGTTCCCCACGCGCGTGGAAAAAAGCATATCGGGTTTCAACCCGTCAACATACCAGGGGAAGCAGCATGATCAGCATTTTCTTTCTTGCCGTCTGCGTCGTCCTCGCCATTCTCGGCGGCGCGGGGTTCGGCTTCTGGCTTCAGCGCCATCTCAGCAACAAACGCATCGGCGACGCCAATGATCTGGCCCAGCGCATCGTGGAAGAAGCCCGTAAAGAGGCCCAGGCCCAAAAAAAGGAAATTCTTATCCAGGGTCAGGACGAACTGTTCAACCAGAAGCGAGAAATGGAAAATGAATACAAGGAACAAGAGCGCGAACTGAAAAGCCGCGAGAAAAAACTCCAGGATATGAGCGAGCGCCTGGAGGAAAAAATGGAACGCGTGACCCAAAAGGAACACGACATCCTGGCCCAGGAAAAGGAACAGACCCGCAAGGAGCGCAAGCTGGAGGAACAGGCCGAGGAACTGGCTTGCCGCCTGGACGAGCAGGAACGCCGCCTGCAGGAAGTGTCCGGACTGACCGCCGAGGAGGCCAAAAATCGCCTGTTCGAGGAAATTGAAGCGCGCACCCGCCATGAGGCGGCGCGTATGATGCGCGTTATCGAAACCGAAGCCAAAGAAGCGGCCGATCGCAAGGCCAAGGAAATCATCGCCAGCGCCATCCAGCGCTATGCCGGGGATTATGTGGGCGAGCAGACAGTGACCGCCGTATCCTTGCCCAGCGAAGACATGAAGGGTCGCATCATCGGCCGCGAGGGCCGCAACATCCGGGCTTTGGAAGCCGCCACCGGCGTGGACCTGATTATCGACGACACCCCTGAAACCGTCATTTTATCCGCGTACAGTCCCATCCGCCGTCAAGTGGCTCGCATGGCCCTGGAACGCCTCATCCAGGACGGCCGCATCCATCCGGCCCGCATCGAAGACATTGTGCACAAGTGCGAACAGGAGCTGGAAGTCCAGGTACGGGAAGTGGGCGAACAGGCCACTTTCGACGCGGGCGTGCACGGCATCCACCCCGATATCATCCGCTTGCTGGGTCAGCTCAAATACCGTACCAGTTTCACGCAAAACGTGCTCCAGCATTCGCTGGAAGTATCGGCTCTATGCGGCATGATGGCCGCCGAACTGGGGATGGACGTCAAACGCGCCAAGCGGGCCGGTCTGCTGCACGACATCGGCAAGGCCGTGGACCACGAAATTGAGGGCTCTCACGCTCTGATCGGCGCGGACATCGCCAAAAAATACGGCGAGGGCAAGGATATCGTACACGCCATCGCCGCCCACCACGAGGATCAACATCCCGAAACGGCGCTGGCCGTGCTGGTGCAGGCCGCCGACTCCCTGTCCGGGGCCCGGCCCGGCGCGCGCAAGGAACTGCTCGAAAACTACGTCAAACGTCTGGAAGACCTCGAAGGCATTGCCGCCGGCTTCTCGGGCGTGTCCAAGGCCTACGCCATCCAGGCCGGGCGCGAACTGCGGGTCATGGTCAACCCGGACAACGTGGACGACGACGCGGCCTATCTGCTGTGTCGGGACATCGCGGGCAAAATTGAGGAAAACCTCACCTACCCCGGCCAGATCCGCGTTACCGTCATCCGCGAACGCCGCACCGTCAGTCTCGCCAAATAACCTTTTCCCGCCGAGGCCCCCATGTTCATCCCTCCTCCGGACTTTACCCCCGATTTTTCCAAGGCGGGCGGCCTGGTGGCCGCCGTAGCCCAGGATGCGGCCTCAGGCGAGGTGCTCATGCTGGCCTGGATGGACCGGACCGCCTGGGAAGCCACTCTGGCCACGGGCGAGGCCCATTATTTCAGCCGCAGCCGCCGGCGCCTGTGGCACAAGGGGGAAAGTTCGGGCCACGTGCAGAAGGTGAAGGCCGTGCGCCTGGATTGCGACGCCGATGCCGTGCTGCTGGAAGTGGAGCAGGCGGGCGGAGCGGCCTGTCACGAAGGCTACCGTTCCTGCTTTTTCCGGCGTCTGACCCCGGAGGGAGACAGCGAGGACGGCGTCACCCTCTGTTGCCCCCGCGTCTTCGACCCCGCCTCGGTATACGGTTCCTGATCCCGTTTCCCCTCATGCCGCCGCAAGGAGTATGTTCCATGTCCGCCCCAGCCTTCCCGTCTCTGTCCTCACAGCTTAAACTCGGCATCCCCAAGGGTTCCCTGGAGGAAGCCACCATTTCCCTGTTCGATAGGGCGGGTTGGAAAATCCATAAGCACGTGCGCAACTACTTTCCGGACATCAACGATCCGGAGATTACCGCCCGCCTGTGCCGGGTGCAGGAAATCCCCGGCTATATCCGCGACGGCGTGCTCGATCTGGCCCTGACCGGCAAAGATTGGCTGCTGGAAACCGGCATTCCCACCGAGGGACTGGACTGCTGCGGCCTGGGCAAAGACTCCGCCCCGGCCGGTTCGGAGGCGCCCGCGCGCCTGGTGTCGAATCTCATCTATTCCAAAGTGTCCAACCGGCCTGCCCGCTGGGTGCTGGCCGTGGCGGGCGATTCTCCCTACCGCTCGCCCGCAGACCTGGCGGGGAAACGCATCTCCACCGAACTGGAAGGCGTCACCCGGCGTTATTTCGACAAACTGGGCATTCCCGTGCACATCAACTACTCGTGGGGCGCCACCGAGGCCAAGGTCGTGGAGGGTCTGGCCGACGCCATTGTGGAAGTGACCGAGACCGAAACCACCATCCGTGCCCACGGTCTGCGCGTCATCGACGAGGTATTGGCGACCAACGCCGTGCTCATCGCCGGCCGCGCCGCCTGGGAAGACCCGGTCAAACGCCGCAAAATCGAGCAGATCGATCTGCTGCTTCAGGGCGCCTTGCGGGCCGAATCCCTGGTCTGCCTCAAGATGAACGCCCCCTCCGCCCGTCTGGACGCCATCCTTGACTTGTTGCCCTCTCTCAATTCGCCCACCGTGGCCAGCCTGCGCGACCCCGCCTGGCTGTCGCTGGAAACGGTGGTCGATGCCGACTTGGTCCGCGACCTCATCCCCCGCCTGCGCGCCCAGGGCGCCGAAGGCATACTCGAATACACGCTGAACAAGGTTATTTAAAGAAAGAGCGGCAACTGCGTTGCCGCAAAGACAGCCGGGCTTCCAGCCCGGTACAATACAGGCTTCGACGAATACTGGCGGAAGCGCGCCGGAACAAACCAAGAGTTTGTTCCGGCTCCGCAGGTAAAATAAATTTTCGTCGGCCGAGCCCGCCTCCCCTTCCTCATTTTTCCTACGCTTCCTCGTCTTCCTCCAGCCATCTTCGGGAACGTTCCACGGCGCGGCGCCAGTGGTGGTGCAGTTCGGCGCGACGGTCTTCGGACATACGGGGTTCAAAACGACGGTCCAGCTTCCAGCGAGCGGTCATGTCGGCCTTGTCTTCCCAGAAGCCGGTAGCCAGACCAGCCAGGCAGGCCGCGCCCAGGGCCGTGGTTTCGGTAACGCGGGGGCGTTCCACGGGAACGCCGAGCACGTCGGCCTGAAACTGCATGAGCATGTTGTTGCGTGACGCTCCGCCGTCGGCGCGCAGCGTGGTGGGCGGCATCCCCGAATCCACGGCCATGCTTTCCATGATATCCAAAGATTGAAGGGCGATGGCCTCCAGAGCGGCGCGGGCGATGTGGGCCTTGGTAGTCCCCCGGGTCAACCCCACGATGGTGCCCCGGGCGTACTGGTCCCAGTGGGGAGCGCCCAGCCCCACGAAAGCGGGCACCAGATACACGCCGCCGTTGTCCGGCACGCTGGCGGCCAGGGCTTCCACCTCGGACGAGTCGCTGATGACGCCCAGGCCGTCGCGCAGCCACTGGACAATGGCTCCGCCCATGAAAATGCTGCCCTCCAGAGCGTAGCGGATGTGCCCTTCGCGCTGCCAGGCCAAAGTGGTCAATAAATTATGGGCGCTTACCTTGGCTTCGGCCCCGGTATGCATCAGCATAAAACAACCTGTGCCGTATGTATTCTTGATCATGCCCGGTTCCAGGCAGGCGTTGCCGAAAGTGGCGGCCTGCTGGTCGCCCGCCATGCCCGCGAGAGGCACGGCCCGACCCAAAAATTCGGGATGGATGGCCCCGAATTCGCCCGAGGAAGGCACCACCTCGGGCAGCATGGACCGGGGTATGTCCAGCAAGGCGAGCAGTTCATCATCCCATTGCAAAGTATGGATGTTGAACAGCAGGGTGCGGCTGGCGTTGGAGGGATCGGTGGCGTGCACGGCCCCCTTGGTGAAATTCCAGACCAGCCAGGTATCCACGGTGCCGAACAGAAGCTCGCCCCGCTCGGCCCGCTGCCGGGCGCCGGGCACGTGGTCCAGAATCCAGCGCAGCTTGGTGCCGGAAAAATAGGCGTCGAGCAGGAGGCCCGTTTTTTGCCGGATCAAGGTTTCGTATCCCTGACGGCGCAACTCGTCGCACAGAGGAGCGGTGCGCCGATCCTGCCAAACAATGACGTTATATACCGGCGCGCCGGTGCGTCGATCCCACACCACGGTGCTTTCCCGCTGATTGGTGATGCCGGCCGCGCATACGTCCGAAGCGTCCACTCCGGCCCGGCGCAGGCATTCGACGGCCACCCGGGCCTGGGAATCGAACAGTTCGTTGGGATCATGCTCCACCCAGCCCGGTCGGGGAAAATGCTGCGTGAATTCCTGCTGAGCGATCCTTACAATGTTCATCTCGCGATCGAACAGGATAGCCCGCGAGCTGGTGGTACCCTGATCGATGGACAACATATATTTTTCCATAAGGTCTCCAAAGCATACGCCCCGGCACAGGCGGGGACGGCAGGGGGTCCTGGGGCGGAAACAGCATACCGGGTCGGCGCGCAAAAGAAAACCGGCGGAGCCCGGTCTAAACTTTTGTTTTCTCCGGGCCGATACGCACCATAGATACAAGGATGCGCTGTTTCCGGCGTCTGACGGCAAAAATTTCGAGCCGATGCACGCTCTTGATTTTCGTCGACACGACGGTCGCCGCCGCAAAATCCTGCACGTTTATATATCTGACTTTGCAAACCGGGTATACGCCCTTTTTCACGTTTTTCCGGCGGGGGAGACAATGCTGGATTACTACCGCTTCAAAGACATCGACGATCTGTTCGCACGCGGCCGCAACGATGAAGCTCGGCATTTGTTGATGGAAATGCAGGCCCGCTATATCGCCGTATGCGACGAGAACTCCACTTTACGCATGCAGGTGCATGAATACGAAGACATCCTCTACCTGTCCCGCAATCTGGTCTTCGACGGGGCGTGTTACTGGCTCGTCACCGGAAATATCAAGCAGGGGCCGTTCTGCCGCCATTGCTACAACCGCGACGGGGCCCTCATACGCCTGGACGCCGAAGCCGGAGACGGGTCGGGGCCCGGCGACGGACGCTGGCGGTGCGTGTGCTGCGGCGCGGTACATGAGCGGGAATATGCGACCGGGCGCGTCATGACGTTGCCCGCGCCCCGCCCCGCTAAAATCATCCCCTTCTCCGGTTGACACATAGCGGCCGCCCCACGGCCCGACAGGCGGCCTCAAACCTGCCGACGGCCGACGGAAACAAATAAGCGGCTCTTGTATCTTCCCGCTTTTGCGGATAAATTTATGGAGATATGGCATCTCCTTCCCCGCCGCGCCTCGACGCTCCCCATCCTTTTCAGTCGGCCTTGTTGCTGACGGCCCTCAACACCAACGCCTCCATCGACCGTGCCGTGTTGCGCGCCGCGGGCGTGCGTCAGGTACGCGTGGCCGCCACAGGCGTGGACGCGGCCCGCTATCTGGCGCAGCGGGTCAGCAAGGTGCTGCCCCCAAGCACGGAACTGGTGGTCTGTCTGCCCTCGCTGACCGATATGGGCGCGGCCGATTTCGCCGCGCTGGTCAGGCTGCATCCCCTGTTGGGCTATATGCCGCTGCTCGCCATCATCGCCGAACAAGGACAGGAAATCGCACTGAAGCAATCCGGTTTCAACGCCGTGCTCATCCGGCCGTTCACCGCCGTCATGTTGCAGCGGATACTGGCCCATATGGGACGCGAGGCCAGGGCGACCCGGACCGAACTTATCACCTCCCTGCGGCGAGAGGGTACGGTCCCGAACCACCAGGCGTTCGACCGCAAGCTTCAGGAATATATCCCGCCCGATCGGGCGACCATGACCGCCGAGGACAGCTACCGGATAGGCCGGGAATTGACGCGAGAGCGGCGTTGGGACGAAGCGTTGCCCTACCTGCAGAAGGCGGCGGCCGACGGGGCCACCCAGGCGGAGGCATGCCTGACCTTGGCCGCCCTATGGAAAGCGCGGGGCGAAAAAGGTAAAATACGCACCTGCCTTCTGGGCGCGTTGCAGGGCTTTCTGGAAAAAGGAGCCTGGGGCAAAGCCGACGCGTTGACCCGCCATATAGCGGCGGAATACCCGGACCAACCCAATCCGCTGCTGCGCGAGCTGGAACGCTGCGTGCGCACGGGCCGCCGAGACGACCTGCCGGATCTGGCGGGGCTGGCTTTGGAATACGTGACTGAAGCGGAACTTATCGACACGTTGCTGAAAGCCTGCACAGCCGCTCCGGATGCGGAAAGCTCCCTGAACAGCGTACTGGACGCCCTACGGGGCGACGAGTGGTCGGATTTGACAAAAGCGCTGGCTCGGGCCGCCGGACGCGATGCGGGCCCCGCGACAAAACGCCGGGGCTGGTTGCGGCGGGCCCTCGGCCTGGCGCGACGGACTCCACCCTCCAAAAAGGCGGACGCCGTTACGGGCGACCTTCCGGAGAGCATGCCGGACGAATTCCCGGACGAACCGGAGGTCTTTTCCTCCAGCGCCGATAAACCCGACCTTGCCGACCTTAACGTCTATCCTCCGACCGGGAAGCCCACCGGCCCGGTCATCGTCCCTCTCGACCAAGGAACGGACGAATTGCGCCCTTCGCGTCTGCCGGGCCCTCTGGGCGACGCCCTGACCGTCATCCGCGGCACCCGCCGCCTGTACCGCTCCGCAAAATAACGCTCTCTTGGTATGGACGGAGGTCCCCGTGCCGTTACACATCAACGCCTTTCATCTGGTCATGGGCTTTTCCCGAGCCCTGGACCTGGTCAATCCCGTGTTGGCGGGGCACCATCTGCATGTGGGCTATCTGGCGGACGCCGTGGCCCGCAAGCTGGATATGCCCCTCGCCGAAAGGGAAACCCTGGTCATCGCCGCCATGCTGCATGATACGGGAGCCATTCCACTGCGGGTCAACGCCGGCGATCTGATTTTTGAACGCAAAGCGGAGCTGCATTCCCGCGCGAGCCGGGCTTTTTTACGCTCCTGCGGAATTCTGGACGACGCGGCTGAAATGGCGCTGCTTCATCATGTCCCCTGGAAAGAAGCTTCCGGCATGGGCGCCGTCGCCCGTTCCGCCAACATCATCAATCTGGCCGACCGGGTGGATATCTACCTGCGCGGATGCGGCAAAACACCGGGGCAGGCGCGACATGATGTGCAAGAACATTTGCGGCGGCGGCAGCCGCACACGTTTCATCCCCTCCTCGTCCAAGCCATGCTGGCCGTATTGGACGACCCCGCCCTGGCGACCGTCGGACTGGAACGCGCCCCCCTTGAAGCATGGCTGGCCCGGGAATTCCGCGACACCTGGTCGGATACGGCCCAGGTCACCCGTTTCAGCCTGCTCTTTTCATTGATTATCGACTCCATCAGTCCGTATACGGCCGCCCACTCCGCCGGAGTGGCCCATACGGCTCGCGCCCTGATGCGGCTCCACGGCGGGGACGGCGAGGACGAAATATACGTGGCGGGCTTGCTCCACGACATCGGTAAACTGGGCGTGCCCGTCTCCTTGCTGGAAAAACCCGGCCCGCTCGACGATGATGAATTCACCACCATGCGACGGCACGCGGCGCTGAGCGGAGAATTGCTGGGCGGAGTTCCCGGCTTCGAAAACGTGCGGGACTGGGGCGCCCCACACCATGAACGCATGGACGGTCAAGGTTATCCTCACGGTCTGCGGGCGGGCGAACTCCCCGTTCAGGCCCGTATGGTGGCCGTGGCCGATGTATTCACAGCCCTCACCGAGGATCGCCCCTACCGACCCGGCATGCCGCTGAACGAGGCGCTGAACCTGTTGCGCAGCCTGCGCGGCAACCACCTCGATCCGGCGCTGGTCGATCTGCTTCTGAGCCATGCCGCGCCCATCAACGAAGAACGCCTGCGCGCCCAGGCCGAAGCTCGCCGCTTCGCCGCCGAATTGCGCCAGGCATGCGGCAACCCCGCTCCGGTCCGAGACGGAGCACGTCCCTCGCTGCCATGAATTCGGCGCGCTCTTCCCGTCTGCCGATCCGGACCGAAGCCGCTTGGACGCCCATCCTGTCCGAAGGTTCCTGGAGCCTGCCCACAGCCCTCAACCTGGCGGCTTTTTCCGCCCTGGCCTATGCCTCTCCGGAAGGACCGGGGGCGGCCCCGCGCGTGCTGGAAGCCCTGCGCCGTCGGACCGCCCAGCCCCGGCGCTTCGGCAAACTCAACACCCGGCTGGTGCTGCGCACCGCGTCCCCGAACGACGCACTGGTCGAGCCATACCGTGAAACCCGCCTGGGCGTGCAACTGTACCTCACCTCCAACCGCCACAGCGCCGTCATCTTTGTGCAGGGGACGGACGGTCCGCGCACCATATTGCTGGACAGCGCTCGGGCCCAGCTAAGCGGCAACGGCGGCCGCAATCCGTTGGAGGAACGAAGACCGGCGCTGGAACGTCTGTTGACTCAGGCGCTCACCCTGTTCAATCGGGAACTGCCGGTGGGGGATTTTTTGGATCACACCACGTCCCTGCTGGATTACCTTCTGGCCCCCGACAACCGAGGGGCGCATACCGGTTTCATGGTTCTGGCCGGAGCTTTTCTGCATTCCACGGCCTTCCGCCAGGCGCTGCGCGCCCATGACGTGCGCGGCAAACAACTGTTTATGACCGGCCACAGCCTGGGCGGCGCTTTAGCTTTGCTTCTGGCCCGCGAACTTCAGGGCCTGTGTCGCCGCCGCATCCACGTCTACACCTACGGCTGCCCGCGCGTGGGTTCGCCCTCATTCGTGCGGAGCATTCCCCGCCGTATCCTCCACTACCGTATGGTCAACGAGGGCGACCCCGTGGCCTGGCTGGCCTCCGGCCCACAGTGGAAGGATCACGGCCGCCTGCGCTTTCTGCGCGGCGACGGGCCGCCCGAAGTATGCCTGGCCCCCGTCCGGAGCCGGGACTGGCCTCCCGCGCATTTTCTGAACGCCTATGCGGCCCGCTTACGACGTCTTTTGCTTCACGCCACGGGATATGCCGACGACGACTTCCCCTGGCTCGATCCGTAAGCGTTTCCGCCCACAAGCCGTGTTTCCCAAGTTACGCCAAGTCGCGACGCGGAACGTCATGGCCTGGACTACAGCTTAAAGCGTTTTGTTATTGAAAATATTTTAGAGCAGATTAACTTTAACATTGTACAAGGGTAAAATTTAAGACACGCCCGCTTCAGCATCCGACAGAGCCGATGAATGGCGCTTATGCCTTCGCGGCGACCGCCTGCTCCGCTGTCGGAAGAGCATATTCAAGCCGAAATGCTCTAGCCGCCAGCGCCAAGCGCTTTACAGCTAAGGAGAGCGGAAGTCCCGCTTTGCTTGAGTCCGTAAAACAGTTCAATGACGAACTGCTCCGGAACTCTGGAGGAATTCCACAAAAAAAGCCCCTCCACGAAACGAAGGGGCCTGGCATCCACAGCGCACGGCGGCTATTCGCCGTTCAGTTCCACGCGGAATTTGCGCGACAGGCGGAATACCACAACTTTACGCGGCGGCAGGGTAATGGCTTCGTCGGTCTGCGGATTACGCCCCTTGCGGGCGTTTTTGTCGTAGGCTTCAAATTTGCCGAATCCGCTGATGAGCAGGGAATGGTCTTTTTTTACCGCCTGCTTCATAAGCCCCAGAAGCGATTCGACAATATTCTTCACCTCGGCGCGATTCCGATCGGTTTGTTCGTAGACCGCTTCCACGATGTCGGCCTTGGTAAGCGCCCTGTTCATACATGTCCTCCGGTGTTCCGGCTTGGCTGTTGTTCTTCCTCAAGGCGCGCGGCAATGGCCGCGGCCGTTTCCTGCATGACTTTCGAGTCCGGATAGGCCCCTTGGGGCCACAGCGTCAGCCCGTCATCCTCCGTGCGAGGAATGACGTGCCAATGAATGTGAAAAACGGCCTGTCCGGCAGCGGGAAAATTATTCTGCAGGACGTTGAAGCCCGTGGCCCCGGTGGCCGCCATCACGGCCCGCCCCACCTTTTTCAGGGCGGCGAACAGCGCGGGCGCCAAATCGTCGGGGGTTTCCAGCAGATGGGCGCAATGCGCCTTGGGCACCACCAGCGTATGGCCGGGCCGCACCGGCCCCAGGTCCAGAAACGCCAGCACCGCCTCGTCCTCGTATATCTTGGCGCAGGGTATCTCGCCCCGGACGATGCGGCAAAAAATACAGTCGTTGTCGGTCATACCGGCCCCCTCCCTTCAAAGCGCCGTCAACCCTGCTGACGGACGCCACTTCGTATGATATAAATAACATGGCAGGACAGCAAGACCTTTTTCGCCAATGACCGTTCCCGCATCGTCCTTTTCGCAGAATGCCCGGAGGCTCCGTCATGTCGCCCGCCCTCAGCTTTGCTCCGCCCCCCTCCGGTTTTCGCTTTTCCGTGGGCCGCCGCCTGCGCCGAGCAAACCGCATCCTACCGGTATTTCTGCCTTTTGCCGGTTGCCCGGCGCGCTGCGTGTTCTGCGCCCAGGACCGGCAGACAGGGGTCGGAAACGAAGGCGGCGTGGACCGAGCCCTGGAACGGGCCGCCGCCACACTGGAGGAAATCTCCGCCTGCCCGCCGCCCGGCGGTGTGGAACTGGCCTTTTACGGCGGCACTTTCACCGCCCTGCCCGCCGTCCGGCGCGAGGCCGCCCTGGCGCTGTTCGCGCGTTACAGCGCCCAAGGACCGGTCACGCGCGGACGCTGCTCCACCCGACCCGACGCGCTGGACGCGGCCGCAAGCGGGTCGGTGCTGGACCGGCTGGCGGAAGCCGGACTCGATCTGGTGGAACTGGGAGTGCAAAGCTTTGACGACGGCGCTTTGGACCAGGCCCGCAGAGGCTACGACGGTCGCGCGGCCGAGGCCGGATGCCGGGCCGTGACGGCGGCGGGCCTGGCTTTAGGCATTCAGCTGCTGCCGGGTATGCCCGGCGTAACGCCCGACGTATTCCTGACCGATGTGGATCGAGCCCTGGCGTTGCGGCCCGCCTGTCTGCGTTTTTATCCCTGTCTGGTACCCGAGGGCACGGAATTGGCCGCTCTGTGGCGCGCGGGCCGCTATGTCCCCTGGTCGCCGGAGGAAACTGTGAAAACCCTGGGCGAAGGGCTGCGCCGGGCCTGGGCGGCCGGGGTGCCCGTCATCCGTTTGGCCGTGGCCCCCGAGGCGGCCTTCGATGCCGGACTGCTGGCCGGACCGCGCCATCCGGCTCTGGGCGCCGAAATTCAGGCCGAAGCCCTGCTGCGGACCGTGCAAACAGTTCTGGCCCATCTGAACCGTCCTCCCCGGGGGCTCAGCCTGCCCCGCAATCGCCAAGGTTGCATGTACGGACAACGCGGAGCGTTGCGCGGAACATGGCTCGCCCTGGGGCTGCCGCCGGAACGCATCCGTTTTCATGCCGAACCGGAGGACGAAGGCGTGCTCTGGTAACGCCGCCCGAAACACGCAAAGGCGGGCGGGAAACCGTTTTTTCCCACAGCCTTTCCGAAATCCGCAGCCGGACGCCCGCCCCCCGAGAGCGTCATGACGGGCCCGGTTTAGAGCGGCTGGCTGTTGAAAACGGCAAGCGCCCCGGCGGCCGCGGGAGCGGTCGCCGGAGCCGAATGATCCTGAAAACCACGCTTTTTAGGCGAAATAACGGCAGCGCCGCTTTGGAAATCGGACAATTTCCAAAGCAAAATGCTCTAGGAACACACGCTCTCGGCCAGCGACTGCAACAGTCCGTTCAACTTGCCCACAATTTCGTTTTCCTCGTCCAATCCGTGCTCCCGGGCCAAAGCCCGGCTGTCCCGGTAGGTCAGAAAGCGCTTGTCGCCCTCTTCCCGAACCAGGATACGCAACGGCAAATCCAGGGCCAGAGTGGAGGCCTCCAGCATCAGTTTGGTGCCCACAGCCGGATTGCCGAACACCAGCACAGTGGCTTCGGGCATGGCGAGCCCCGCCCCGACGGCATTGGCTTTGTGGTCGAATTCCGCAAACAAGGGGATGTCGCGGGCCTTGAGCTGGGTTTTAAGCCGGACCACGGCGTCCTTGACCGAATGCCGACACGGCACGTGTATGAGATCGCTTCCCGACATACATCCTCCCGCCCGATCGGGCGACGACGAAGGGCAGACCAGGCCCGGCCCCCGGTTACAACGCATTCCGAACGTTCCGCTCCCAAGCGGAACCTAGTGCTGCATGGCACAAAATACTTCGTATTTTGTGCCAAGATCATTCGCCGAAAAACGCGGTTTTCGGCTCATTCACGGCGGCAACACCGCTTTTGAAATGGGACAATTTCAAAAGCAAAATACTCTAACGGATTTCCAACAGCACTCCGTCCGGACGTTCGGGCAGCACTTCTCCCACTATCCAGGCGCCGTCTCCACCCGCTTCCAGCAACGCCCGCGCCCTGTCCGCCAGATGTTCGGGGACGGCCAACAGCAAGCCGCCCGAAGTCTGGGCGTCGAACAGCACCGACACCAGAAGCGGCGACACGCGGGGCGAAACTTCCACACTGCAGGAACAGTAACGCTTGTTGGCATGGCTGCCGGCGGGGACCAACCCATCACCGGCATAATCGAGCACACGGTTCATGAGAGGCACGGACTCGGCGTCCAGAGCCACAGTGACCAGCGAAGCCCGGGCCTGCTCCAGGGCGTGGCCTCCGAGGCCGAAACCGGTGATATCCGTGGCCGCCCGCAAACCGAGTTCACGAATGACGGAGGCTCCCACCCGGTTCAGGCGGGAAGCCCAGCGGCAGAATTCGGCCTCGGCCTCTTCCCATCCGTCCCAATGAGCCTTGGCCACGGTGGACAAAATGCCCGTGCCCAAAGGTTTGGTCAAAATCAGCACGTCACCGGGGCAGAGACCGGCGTTGGTGGCCACATGGGCCGGATCGACGACACCGGTGACGGACAAACCGTATTTGGGTTCCTCGTCCTCCACGGTATGGCCGCCCGCCAACACTCCGCCCGCCTCGTGCAGCTTATCCGCGCCGCCGCGCAGAATGGCGGTCAGCACGTCCATACCCAGTCCCTCGGCCGCGGCCTTGGGCGTGGAGGGAAAAAAGGCGATATTCATGGCGCACCAGGGTTCGCCGCCCATCGCGTAGACGTCGGACAGGGCGTTGGCCGCCGCAATCTGGCCGAATGTGTACGGGTCGTTGCCGATGGGGGAAAGAATGTCCACGGTCTGGACCAGAGCGCGCCCCTCGGGCACGCGCACCACCGTGGCGTCCTCGTTGCCTTCGGGACCGCACAACAGGCGACCGTCCGGGTCGGGACTCGGCGGCAGATTCTCCAAAAGCCGCTCCAGAAACTCCGGAGCCATTTTGGCCGCTCAACCGGCGGCTTTGGCTTTGGACATCAAGGCCATTTCGCCCATGCCGTCCTCCTTATCCATGCCGCAGGGGCCGTTCGTTCAAGTTCTTCATCGTCAAGACGCACCCGCCCCGGTGAAGTCTGCGACTTCGGGCGACGTCGTCCCCTCGCTGCAAGGTGCTCGCGCGGCAATACGCTCACCGCGATCCAGGTCATCTTTGTAAGCGAAAAGCCACAGGCTGGCAAATACGGGCCGTGGCGGACACGTAAAACATATCATGCTCTTCCGGCCGTCCGCCATCCGGGCTATGCGAAGGGCAACACGCGCCCCGAGCAGTCCGCCCGGTTTGGAAAGAAACTTCGCTTTCCGGCCGCGCCGGGTTCGCGGCGCATCCCCCAAGGAGAACAACCATGAACAAAGGTCCCCTGCTGCTTTTGCTGGCCTGTCTGGCCGCGGCCCATCCCGGTCTGGCCGACGACAAAAACGCCTCCGCGGACGCCGCGACCGCCCCCAAAACCGAAAACTGCATCCAGGCGGCCACGTATGCGGGCGAGTTGCCCTGCGCGGATTGCGCGGGCATTGAAACTCTCCTGACCCTGAACAGGGACGGCCTGGCTGTTCTGACTTCACATTACCTGACCGACGAACCCAATCTATTTATCGAACGCGGCACCTGGAGCATGGAGGACAAGCTGTTGGCCGTCGCCTTTGGGGACGACACCCGCTATTTCACCCCCCTTCCCGACGGCGCGATCATGATGGTGAGCAAGGACGGCGAAGCTCCGGACGCCCTGGCCGACGCCTATACCCTGAAACCCGTCACGCCCCTCGACGCCGCCTCCTTCGCCGGGCAGTACGCCCTGAAAGACGATAACGGCGACGCGCAGACCCTGGCCATCACAGCCGAAGGAAACGACATGGCCAGGGTTGAGGTGAAAAGCCGCGACTGTGAATTCCAGGGCGCGGGCCGGGTGGTCAATGACGTTATCGAGCTTCCGTTCAAGACCGGCGGCCCGGATCAGGCGGCCGTGATGATCATCCGTCCGACTCAAAACAAGGGAGAATTGGCCCTGTTCACTTCGGACTACGACGAACGCTATACGCTCAACTACTTCTGTCGGGGCGGCGGCACTCTGGCCGGAGAATATGCGCTAAAGAAGACCGTCGCCCAATAACGCCGGGCGGAAGCACATCGCGCGCCTGCTTCCCACGATGCCCCCCTTGCCGGAGGCGTGAGCGCAGCGACCTTGGAACGAGGAGCAAGGGCGCGATCGGGCTTCGCCTGTTGCGCACGGTGACGAGCGACGAACGGAAACATGTCCTGGGGGGGCGCTGCGGGCTGTATCCACAAGCAATTTTGGCGGCTATCCTCCCTGGGGGAGCCCCTTCAAGGGGCTACGCTCGCTGGTACACAAGTAAAATGAAAATCCCGCTTCAAACAAAGCGGGATTTTCATTTCGCCTCAACAGCGAAAAAAGGCAGAATATACTTAGGCCTGAGCGGGTTCGGCGGCCGCGGCGGGAGCTTCGCGCCGGGTCAGTTCGATGACCGCCAGGGGAGCCGCGTCGCCGGGACGGCGAAGGGCCAGCTTGGTCACCCGGGTATAGCCGCCGGGAATACCGGCGAAACGGGGGCCGATTTCGTCGAACAACTTTTGCACCAGTTGGTGACTGCCGAGCACGCGGTAAGCCTGCCGACGGGCATGCACGTCGTCACGACGAGACAAGGTGATCAGAGGCTCCACCACGCCGCGCAATTCCTTGGCTTTGGCCTCGGTGGTGTGGATGCTGCCGTGCGTGAGCAGGGCCTTGGCCATGTTGCGGAACAGGGCCTTGCGATGGGAAGGATTCCTGCCCAGTTTTCTGCCGGAATTGTTATGCCTCATGGTGCTGCTTCCTCTTCCATTCCTGATATTTCTTGTCGAACGAATCGACCTTCATGCCGAAATCAAGCCCCATGTCGAGAAGCACGTTCTTGATTTCGTCCAGGGACTTCTTGCCGAAGTTCTTGGTCTTGAGCATTTCGTTTTCCGAACGCTGCACCAGTTCGCCCACCAGCGCGATATTGGCGCTGCGCAGGCAGTTGGTGGCGCGCACGGACAGTTCGAGGTCGTCAATGCTCTTGAAGAGATTTTCGTTGAACTCTCCGCTGTCGTTGGAACCGAGGCCGCTGTCGTCGGAGATCTGTTCATCAAAATTGATGAACACCGAAATCTGATCCTTGATGATCTTGGCGCTGTAAGCCACGGCGTCTTCGGGCGTCACGGAGCCGTCGGTCCACACTTCCAGAATGAGCTTATCATAGTTGGTCATCTGGCCCACGCGGGCCTGCTCCACCGAGTAGGCCACCTTGCGCACGGGCGAAAAGCTGGAATCAAGCTTGATGAGCCCTATTTCCTCAGACAGCCCCTCGTGCATGTCGGCGGGCACATAGCCCTTGCCCATGCGCACTTCCAGCTCCAGATGAAACTCCACGTCTTCGGTCAGCGTGGCGATGTGCAATTCAGGGTTGAGCACTTCCACATGCTGGTTGCCCTGAATATCGCCCGCGGTCACCTCGCCCTTCTGGCGGACGTCGAGAACGACGGTCTGAGGCGCGTCGGTGTCCATAGCCAGGCGCACCTGCTTGATGTTCAGGATAATATCCGTCACATCTTCCAGCACGCCCGGAATGGTAGTGAACTCGTGTTGCACGCCGGAAATCTTGACGGCCACAAAGGCCGCGCCCTGAAGCGAGGCCAAGAGCACTCGGCGCAACGCGTTGCCGATGGTGGTGCCGTAGCCGCGTTCCAGAGGCTCGCACACGAACTTGCCGTACACGGAGTCGGCAGGATCGTTGTCGCGGACGATCTGTTCCGGCTTGACCAACACCGCCCAGTTGCGGGCGTTGATGAGCCTGTTGGCTTGTTTGCTGAGCATGGGCATTCCTGCTTATTTGGAGTAAAGCTCGACGATAAGAGATTCGTTGATCGGAGTCTGAATATCGTCACGCTGCGGCAGGGCCTTGATCACGCCCTTGAAGGCGGCGCCGTCCACTTCGAGCCAGGCGGGGCAACCGCGGCGGGCGATCACTTCCTGAGCTTCAGCCAGAACCGGAATTTTACGGCTCTTTTCGGGAACGGAGACTTCGTCGCCCACGCGGACCTGCAGGGACGGAATAGTCACCTTGTGGCCGTTGAGGGTAAAAATGCCGTGACGCACCATCTGGCGGGCCTGGCTGCGCGAGTTGGCGAAGCCCATACGATAGACCACGTTGTCCAAACGGCGTTCAAGGGCGGACAGCAAGTTCGCGCCGGTCACGCCTTTGGCCATGTCGGCCGAGACGAAGTAGCCGTGGAACTGCTTTTCCAGCACGCCGTAAATGCGGCGTACCTTCATCTTTTCCCGCAACTGAAGCGCATATTCGCTGACCTTCTTGCGGGCACGGCCATGCTGGCCCGGGGCGTAGGGGCGACGGTCCTGGGAACACTTGTCGGTGTAGCAGCGATCGCCTTTCAGGAACAATTTGGTGCCTTCACGACGGCAGAGCCGGCATTTGGCGTCGTTATATTTGGCCAAGGCTAGGTCCTCCTTGCCTTCAGGGCGTTAGACGCGGCGCCGCTTGGGAGGCCGGCAGCCGTTGTGGGGAATGGGCGTGACATCACGGATGAAGGCAACCTTGAAACCGGCGGCGTTGATCGCGCGCATGGCCGATTCGCGTCCGGCACCCGGCCCCTTCACGTAAACGCCCACCGTGCGCATGCCGTTTTCCTGGGCGCGACGCGCGGCGGCTTCCGCCGTCACCTGCGCCGCGTAGGGGGTGGACTTGCGCGACCCCTTAAAACCGTTCTGCCCGGCGCTGGCCCAACTGATGGTGTTGCCGCGGGTGTCGGTGAAGGTGACGATGGTATTGTTGAACGAAGCCTGGATGTGCGCGACGCCCAGGGGCACGTTCTTCTTTTCTTTCTTTTTGGCGGCTCGTTTGGCTCTAGCCATGTTGCACTTCCCTTGGAGCTGGAGTTGACCCTCATGCGCGACGGACAGGCCGCCGCGCCCCGGCAGCTTCCCTTACTTCTTTTTGCCCACGGCGCCGCGACGCGGCCCTTTGCGGGTGCGGGCGTTGGTGTGGGTGCGCTGGCCGTGCACGGGCAGGCCGCGACGATGCCGCAGACCACGATAGCAGCCAATATCCATAAGACGCTTGATATTGGAGCTCACTTCGCGGCGCAGGTCGCCCTCCACCTTGTGATTTGTTTCGATTTCCTTACGGATTTCGTTCACCTCATCGGCATCGAGATCATCGATATTGCGCGTCCAGTTGACGCCGGTGGCGTCAAGGATTTGCAGGGCGGTCGCCCGGCCGATGCCGTAAATGTAGGTGAGCGCGATATCCGCCCTCTTGCCGCGAGGCAATTCAATACCTGCAATTCTGGCCACGTTCAGACTCCTGCAAGGTTAGCCCTGGCGTTGCTTGTGCCGGGGGTTTTCGCAGATCACTCTCAGTACACCCTTGCGCCGGATAACCTTGCACTTCGGGCAGATTTTTTTGACGGACGGCCTGACTTTCATCGCTCACTCCGTGGTTTTTCTTTTCGTTTCCGCCTGATAGCAGGCCGGAACCGAATCTTTTATCGGGTTATCATCTACCTGTCAAGAGCCGCGTATATTTTCGGCACGGCCCGCCTGCCTGTCACCGGTTGCCCGCGAGGCTGAGAATTTCGGCCCCGTCGTGCGTGATGACCACACTGTGCTCCCAATGGGCGGCCAGACTGTGGTCTTTCATGTTCGCGGTCCACCCGTCCGACAGGATGACGACGTCTTCCGTGCCGATGGCCAGCATGGGCTCAATGGCCAGCACCATGCCCGCTTTGAGCGGAACCCCCTCCCCCATGCCGCGCGGCACGAAGTTGGGAATTTCCGGCTTTTCGTGCAGGTTGGCGCCCACGCCATGTCCCACGAAGCGCCGGATTATCTTCAACCCTTCCGCTTCGGCATGGCGCTGCACCGCCGCCGAAATCGCGTACAGGTCGTTGCCGGGTCTGGCCGCGGCAATGCCCAGATGCAGGCATTCCTCGGTCACCCGGGAGAGATGCTTCGCAGCTTCGGACACTTCACCCACCAGAACGGTACGCGCCGAGTCGCCGTGGAAGCCCTGATACTCGACTCCCATGTCGAAACTGACAATATCCCCTTCTTTCAGAATGCGTTCCTTGGAGGGAAACCCGTGCACCACGGTTTCATTCACCGAACAGCACAAGGCGTAGGGAAAGCCTCCGTACCCCTGGAAGCTGGGCCGCACCCCGAAGTCTCGACACATGGCCTGCGCGATATCCTCGAACAGCATGGTCGGCACGCCGGGGCGCACGTTGGCGACCAGTTCATCAAGAATGGCCGCGGTTATGCCGTTGGCCTTGCGCAGAAGGGCAATCTCCCGCTCGTTCTTGATGAATACGCCGCGAAACTTTTTCATGCTCAGGCCCTGCCCCGGATGCGGGTTTTCCCCATCAGGCCCTCGTACTGACGCGAGATGAGCAGCGATTCCACCTGCCCCATGAAGTCGATGGCCACGCCCACCAGGATGAGCAGACTGGTGCCGCCGAAATAGAACGGCACGTTGAACTGCGCGATGAGCAACATGGGCAACACCGAAATGATGGAGATATACACGCCGCCCCACAGGGTCAGGCGTTCCAGCACGTCGTTGATGTACTTGCGCGTATTTTCGCCGGGCCGTATGCCGGGCACGAATCCGCCCTGCTTTTTCAGATTCTCCGCAATATCTTTGGGATCAAAGATGATGGAAGTATAGAAAAAGCAGAAGAAGAAAATGAGGGCGATAAACACAATGTTGTACAAAATGCTCGTGGGCTGGAACCAGGACACCACGCGCTGAATCCACGCGGCCTGGGAAAAACCCGCCACCGTCGCCGGAAAGAGCAAAAGACTCTGGGCGAAGATGGGGGGAATGACCCCGGCGGTATTCAAACGCAACGGCAGGTGCGTGGTCTGTCCGCCATACATTTTGCGGCCCACCTGACGCTTGGCGTAATGAATGGGAATACGCCTCTGGGAACGCTCCACGAACACAATGCCCACCAGAACAGCCAGCATCATCACCAACAGAACAATGGCGAACAGGATGTTCGTGTCCCCGGTGCGGATGAGCTGGAACGAACGTCCGATGGCGCCCGGAATGCCCACCACGATGCCCGAAAAGATGATCAGCGAGATGCCGTTGCCGATGCCCTTGGCCGTAATCTGCTCGCCCAGCCACATGATCAGGATGGTGCCCGCCGTCAGAGTGATGATGGTCACCAGCCGGAACTCCCATCCCGGGTGCAGCACAATGGGCGCGTTGCTCGTGGGACTCATCATGCCTTCCAGCAGCGAGGCGATGCCGAAGCCCTGAATGAGCGTGATGAGCACGGTCAGATACCGGGTATACTGGGTGATCTTGCGTCGCCCGGCCTGCCCTTCTTCCTTGGCCAGCCGCTTGATGTCCGGACTCACCACCTGCAAAAGCTGCAGAATGATGGAGGCGGAGATGTACGGCATGATCCCGAGGGCGAACACCGACACGTTGCTCAGACCGCCGCCCGAGAACATGTTGAGCAGATCGAACACCGAACCTTGCAGACTGTCGAAAAAGCCCTTGAGCGCCGCGGCGTCGATACCGGGAACGGGCACGTGGACCCCGATCCTGTAGGCACACAGGAGCATCAGGGTCCACAGCAGCTTGCTGCGCAGTTCGGGGATCTGCGCCAGTTGATTCACTCCGCTTCCAGCCACGGTTTATTCCTCGGAGCTTGAAGGTTCCGCTTCCTCACCCTCGCAGCAGACGCAATCGCACAGCACGTCGGCGCACAATTCCTTGACCTCGCCGCCGGCCTTGCGAATCTTATCGATGGCCGAGCTGCTGAAGCGATGGGCTTCCACCGTCAGCGCGCCCGTCACTTCGCCGTCGCCCAGAATTTTCACCGGGGCGCCGAAGCGGCACAGGCCACGATCATAGATATCTTCCAGGGTGATTTCCTTCTGGTCGCCGAAGGCCGCCTGCAGACGATCCAGATTGACGACTTCGAAGGTCACTTTAAACAGATAATTCTTGAAACCACGTTTGGGAAGACGGCGCTGCAAAGGCATCTGACCGCCTTCGAAACCGGGGCGCACGCCGCCGCCGGCCCGGGCGTTCTGCCCCTTGTGGCCCTTGCCCGACGTGCCGCCGAGGCCGGAGCCCGCGCCGCGGCCGACGCGCTTGCGGGACTTGCGTTCTTCCGGAAAGGGGTACAGGTCGTTCAGTCTCATGATTCGCTGACCTCAACCAGGTGGGAAACCCTGGCGATCATGCCGCGCACGGCGGCGTTATCCTGGAAGGTTTTGACCATCTCACGCCGACGCAGGCCCAGGGCGGCCAGAATTTTTTTCTGGTGCGGGGTGCAGCCGATGTGGCTGTGAATGAGCTTCACTTTGATTTCGGACATGTCAGCCTGCCTTGGCCCCTACTTGCGGGGGGCTTCCAGTTTCTTGCCGCGCACTTCGGACACGGCCTCGGCGCTGCGCAGGGAGGTCAGGCCTTCCATAGCCGCGCGGAGCACGTTGTGCGGGTTGTTGGTGCCGATGGCCTTGGCCAGCACGTCGGTGACGCCCGCGGCTTCCATGACCGCGCGCACCGCGCCGCCGGCGATGATCCCGGTCCCGCGCGAGGCGGGCTTCAGGAGCACACGTCCGGCGCCGAAACGGCCCAGCACTTCATACGGCAGGGTGCCTTCCACCAGGGGAACCTGGACCATGGTCTTGCGGGCGCGTTCCGTCGCCTTGCGCAGGGCTTCGGGCACTTCCTGGGCCTTGCCCAGACCGAAGCCCACGTTGCCCTTGCCGTCGCCCACCACCACCAGGGCGCTGAAGCTGAAGCGGCGACCGCCTTTGACCACTTTCGCGACGCGGTTCAGATGCACGATCTTTTCGATGTACCCGGAATCCGTCGTTTGCTGCTGTTGTTCCATATCAGTCCTGCACTCGTTGCTGTCTTGATTTCAGCCTAGAATTCCAGGCCGCCCTCGCGGGCACCGTCGGCCACCGCCTTGATGCGGCCGTGGTAGAGATAGCCGTTGCGGTCGAACACCACTTTGCGGATGTCCTTTTCCAGGGCCAGACGGGCGATTTCCTTGCCCACGCGATCCGCGCCGGCCTTGTTGCAACCGGCTTTTTCCCCGCCTTTGGACAGGGACAGGGTCGACGTGGCGGCCAGGGTAGCGCCGGTCGCGTCATCCACAACCTGGGCATAGATATGCAGGTTGGAACGGTAAACCACCAGGCGCGGCCGTTCGGCCGTGCCGGAAATCTTTTTCCGGATGCGCACCTTGCGGCGCTTGCGGGTTTCGTTTTTGGAAAGCATCATGACCGTAACCCCTACTTGCCCTTGGCGCCGGACTTGCCGGCCTTGCGGCGGATGACTTCGTTCTCGTACTTGATGCCCTTGCCCTTATAGGGCTCCGGCTTACGGATGCGCCGGATGCGGGCGGCCATTTCGCCCACCATTTCCTTATCGATTCCGGAAATGGTCAGCTTCTGGCCTTCCACCTTGGCTTCGAGGCCCTTGGGCAGTTCCACCAGAACGGGGTGGGAGAAGCCGACGGAAAGCTCGATGACGTTGCCCTTGACGGCAACTTTGTAGCCGACGCCGATGACTTCCATCGTTTTGGCAAAGCCCTTGCTCACGCCTTCCACACAGTTGGCGAGAAGAGTACGGCGCAGGCCGTGCTGAGCCCGGCTTTCGCGGGTGTCTTCCCGACGGGTCAGGGTCACGTGCCCGTCCGCGAGTTCATATTGGAGCAGACCGCACACCGGAGTGTGCAGGGTCCCCTTGGGACCTTTCACTTCCACCATCTGGTCGCCCAGCTTCACTTCCACCCCTTTGGGCAGAGCGACGGGCATTTTACCTATTCTCGACATGACTTTTTCTACCTTGGCTGAAGGACTGGCGGCAGCTTGACGGCCGCGCTTACCACACTTCGCACAGAAGTTCGCCGCCGGTCTTTTCCGTATGGGCGGTCACCCCGTCCAGCACGCCGCGGGACGTGGACAAAATGCAAATGCCCAGGCCGTTCTGAACGCGGGGAATCTGGCGGGAGTTCACGTACACGCGGCGGCCGGGCTTGCTGACGCGCTTGAGCCCCGCGATGGCCGGACGTCCCTTCACATACTTCAGCTCAATGGTGATGTCGCGTTCGCTCACGCTCACATCTTCCACATAGCCTTCCTGCTTGAGGATGGTAGCCATGGCTTCCTTCATCTTCGAGCGCGGCACACTCACTTCCTTGTGCAGGGCCAAGTGCGCGTTGCGGATACGCGTAAGCATATCGGCAATGGGATCGGTCAACATGGTTGGAATTCTCCTAAAAATGGTGAGCCGGATTACCAGCTCGATTTACGAACGCCGGGCAACTCGCCCGCCAGAGCCATCTTGCGGAAGCAGATACGGCACAGGCCGAACTTGCGCAGGTAGGCGCGGGGACGGCCGCAGATGGGGCAGCGATTATAGCCGCGGGACGAAAACTTCGGCTTGCGGCTGGCCTTCACTTCGAGGGAAGTACGGGACACGTCCTTGGCTCCTTACTTGCGGAAGGGCATGCCGAGCTGTTCAAGCAGCAGCTTGCCTTCCTTGTCCGTGGTTGCGGTGGTGACGATGGTAATGTTCATACCCTTGGGATTTTCCACCCGATCCGATTCCATTTCGGGGAAAATCATGTGCTCCTTGATGCCCAGGGTAAAATTACCCCGGCCGTCAAAGCCGCGATCGGGCACGCCGCGGAAGTCACGAACCCGCGGCAGGGCGAAATTCATCAGCTTGTCGAGAAAGTCCCACATGGCGGCCCGGCGCAGGGTCACCCGCACCCCGATGGGCATGCCTTCGCGCACCTTGAAGGCGGCGATGGACTTTTTGGCGCGGGTCACCACGGCCTTGCGGCCGGCGATGGCCGTCAGCTCGGCGACGGCTTCCTCCATCAGCTTGTTGTTCTGGCTGGCAGAACCAAGACCGATATTCAGGGAGACCTTTTCGATTCCGGGAATCTGCATGGGAGACTTGTACGCAAACTCCTTCTGCAATACCGGAACCACTTTCTCACGGTATATCGTTTCCAGACGGGTCATCGTCGTTCACCTTCTACAGGGGTTTGTTGCAGTGCTTGCAGTAGCGGACGCGGACCTTCTTCTTTTGCCCGTTCTGCTCTTTTTCCTCGTACCGGTAAGCGACGCGGGTGGGCTTGGCGCAAGCCGGGCACACCACCATGAGGTTGGACACGTGGATGGGCATTTCCTTTTCCACGATGCCGCCGGGCTCGCGCTTATAGGGGTTGGGGCGGACATTGCGCTTGACCATGTTCACCTTTTCCACCAGCACCCGGTCCGACTTGCGCAGAACTTTCAGGACCTTTCCGATCTTGTCCTTGTCCTTGCCGGCGATGACCTTCACCTTGTCGTCTTTGTGAATACGAAACTGTTTCATGACCTCTATGCTCCTACAGCACTTCAGGCGCCAGGGAAACGATCTTCATGAAGTTGCGGCCGCGCAGCTCGCGGGCCACGGGTCCGAAGATACGGGTTCCCACGGGTTCGCCCTGCTTGGAGAGAAGCACGGCGGCGTTGGTGTCGAATTTGATGTACGAGCCGTCGGCGCGACGCACTTCTTTGGCGGTGCGCACGATAACGGCCTGCATTACGTCGCCCTTCTTCACCTTGGCGTGGGGCATGGCGTCCTTCACGGACACCATGATGATGTCCCCCACCGTGGCGTAACGCCGGTGGGAGCCGCCCAGCACCTTGATGCAGGCCACTTCCTTGGCGCCGGAATTATCCGCCACCTGGAGTCGGGATTCAACCTGAATCATGGCTTAAGCCTCCTACACGGCTTTTTCGAGCACGGCCACCAGGTGCCAGCGCTTGTTGCGGCTCATGGGCCGATATTCCACGATTTTCACCTTGTCGCCGATACCGCATTCATTGTTCGGATCGTGCGCGGTGCACTTTTTGCGCCGCCGGACGTACTTCTTGAGAAGCGGATGTTGGACCAGCGTTTCCACGCGCACGACGATGGTCTTGTCGCTTTTGTCGCTGATCACGGTGCCGACGAGCGTTCTGCCTTTGCGCTGTTCGATGGCGCTGTTCATGATCCGCTCCTACTTGGACTGCGTGGTTTGGCCGCCCTTTTCCGCCAGGGCGGTCAGGATGCGGGCGATGTTCTTCCGGGCGACCGGAATGGAGTGCGTCTTTTCGAGCTGGGCCACGGCGTGCTGGAAACGCAGGTTGAAAAGCTCCTGCCGGGCTTCCGTCAGCTTGGTCTGCAGTTCGGCGACGCTCAGATCACGAAATTCTTTCATGCTCGTGCTCATTCGAAAGCCCCCTCTCTCACCACGATGACGGTCTTCACCGGCAGCTTGTGAGCGGCCAGGGTCAGAGCCCGTTTGGCGAGGTCAAGGCTGACGCCTTTGATTTCGTACAGCACGCGACCGGGCTTGACCGGCGCACACCAACCCACCGGCGCGCCCTTACCGGAACCCTGCCGGGTTTCCAGAGGCTTGGCGGTGACGGGATTGTCGGGGAACACGCGGATCCAGACTTTGCCGCCGCGGCGGATATGGCGCATCATGGCGATACGCGCCGCCTCGATCTGCTGGCTGGACAGCTTGCCGTGCTCCACGGCTTTCAGGCCGATATCCCCGAAGGCGATGGTCGCGCCCCGGGTCGCCGGACCGCGCAGGCGGCCTTTCTGCCACTTGCGGTATTTTACTCTTTTGGGGGCAAGCATTATTGTTCCACCTCTTTATCCAGGATTTCTCCCTTGTACACCCACACCTTGATGCCGATGAGGCCGTAGGTGGTGTGGGCTTCGGCAAAACCGAAGTCGATGTCGGCGCGCAGGGTCTGCAGCGGCACGCGGCCGTCGCGGTACCATTCGGTGCGGGCGATTTCGGCCCCGGCCAGGCGGCCCGAGCAGGTCACTTTGATGCCTTCGGCGCCGAACTTGCGGGCCATGGTCACCGTGCGCTTCATGGCGCGGCGGAAGGCGACGCGGCGTTCGAGCTGCTGGGCGATGTTCTCGGCCACCAGCTGGGATTCCACTTCCGGACGACGGATTTCGTTCACCTCAAGGGCGAACTCGCGACCGAACTTCTTTTTGAGATCGCCGCGCAGCTTTTCGATTTCCGCGCCCTTGCGGCCGATGACGATGCCCGGCCGGGCCGTGGAAAGGATGAGCCGAATCTTGCCGCCGAAGCGTTCAATCTCGATCTTCGAGACGCCCGCGCTGTACAAGAGCTTCTTCACGAAGGTGCGGATCTTGTGATCCTCGAATACGAAGGAGGCGTATTCCTTCTTGCTGAACCAGCGCGACTGCCAATTTTTATTGTAGCCCAGCCGGAAGCCGTAAGGATGTACTTTCTGACCCATAGCTTATTCCTGCCCTTCCGCGAGAATGACGGTGATGTGGCTGGTGCGCTTGCGGATGTGCATCGCGCGCCCCTGCGAACGGGGCATGAAGCGCTTCCAGGTGGGGCCTTCGTTGACCACCACGTCCTTGACGTACATGGAGTCCACATCGATGCCCGGGAACTGGGCCGCGTTGGCCAGCGCCGAACGAACCACGGCGAACAGGACGCCGGCGGGCTTGTTGGGCGTGAACTTGAGCTGGTTCAGAGCTTCCTCCACCGGCAGACCTTTCACGTTACTGGCGACGAGGCGGGTCTTGCGGGGAGAAACGCGCTGAAACTTGGCGATAGCTTTCGATTCCATGAACGTTACCCGCTATTTTTTAGCTGCTTTGGTCTTCTTGTCCGCGGCATGGCCGTGGAAGGTACGCGTGGGCGCGAATTCGCCCAGCTTGTGGCCGACCATGTTTTCCGTCACGAAGACCGGGATGAACTTCTTGCCGTTGTGCACGGCGAAGGTCAGACCCACCATTTCCGGCAGCACCGTGGAACGGCGCGACCAGGTTTTCACCACGCGACGGTCGCCGTTGGCGACGGCCGTGTCCACCTTCTTCATGAGGTGGCCGTCCACGAAAGGACCTTTTTTAAGAGATCTGGGCATGTCCGGCTCCTCTTACTTCTGACCGCGCCGCTTGACGATGAGGCGGCCGGAAGGCTTTTTCCTGTCACGGGTCTTGTACCCCTTGGTGGGAATGCCCCACGGGGTCACGGGATGACGACCGCCCGAGCTGCGGCCTTCACCGCCGCCCAGAGGATGGTCGACGGGGTTCATGGCCACGCCGCGCACCTTGGGACGGCGGCTCAGCCAGCGATTGCGGCCGGCCTTGCCCAGGCTGATGTTTTCGTGCTGCACGTTGCCCACCTGGCCCACCGTGGCGAGGCAGGAGGCCAACACCTTGCGCACTTCGCCCGAGGGCAGGCGCAGAAGGGCGTACTTGCCCTCCTTGGCCACCAGTTGGGCGTAAGTGCCGGCGGCGCGGCACATCTGACCGCCCCGACCGGGGTGCATTTCGATATTGTGCAGGTTGGTACCCACCGGAATGCGGGCCATGGGCAGCGCATTGCCGGGTTTGATATCGGCCTTGTCGCCAGCCTCGATCATGTCGCCCTGCTTGATGCCCACGGGCGCCAGAATGTAGCGCTTTTCGCCGTCGGCGTAATGCAGAAGCGCGATGCGCGCCGTGCGGTTGGGGTCGTACTCGATGTGCGCCACCGTGGCGGCGATGCCCATCTTGTCGCGCTTGAAGTCGATGAGGCGGTACACGCGCTTGTGACCGCCGCCGCGACGACGACTGGTGACACGACCGTTGTTGTTGCGGCCGCTCTTTCTGGTCAGTCCTTCGGTGAGCGACTTTTCCGGCGTGGTCCGGGTGATTTCGGCGAAATCGGAAACCGTCTGGAAACGCCGTCCCGCCGAGGTCGGTTTCAGCTTGCGAACAGCCATTGCCTAGACTCCCTCGAAGAATTCGATTTTATCGCCGGGGGCGAGGGTCACGTAGGCCTTGCGATAGCCCGGGATACGCCCCTTCACGCGGCCCTGCCGCACGCGATTGCGCGGCTTGACCGTCACCACGTTGACGTCGACGACCTTGACCTTGAAGGCTTCTTCAACAGCCTTGCCGATCTCGATCTTGTTGACCTTGGGGTCCACAAAAAAGGCGAACTGGCTGGCGCTGTCGCGCAGCAACGTGGCCTTTTCAGTCACCACCGGCCGGAGAAGAATTTTGGTGTAATCCATGTCCATTCCTCTTTCAAGGCTAGGGGCTTACTTCAGCCGCGCTTCCAGGTGGGGCAACGCGCCTTCGAGCACCACGATCTGCTTGTGATTGAGCACTTCGTACACATTCACCGCGTCGGGCGTGACCAGCTTGATGCCGGGAATATTGCGGGCCGAAAGGGCCAGAGCGCCGCCTTCGGCGCCGTCCTCTGGGGAGGCCACCACCAGGGCCTTGGACAGCCCCAGGGTTCCGGCCACCTTGGCAAAGTGCTTCGTTTTGGCTTCGGGCAGGGCGATGCTCTTCACCACCATGAGGTCGTTGTCGACCAGGCGGGAGGACAGGGCCATACGCAGGGCCAGCGAACGCACCTTGCGGTTGACCTTGAAACTGTAGTCACGCGGCTGGGGGCCAAAAATGATGGCGCCGCCCCGCATGATGGGGGAACGGTTGGAACCCTGGCGCGCGTTGCCCGTGCCCTTTTGCTTGAAAGGCTTTTTGCCGCCGCCGGACACGAGGGCCCGGGTCTTGACGGCGTGAGTGCCGGCCCGAAGGGCGGCGCGGTAGGCGCGAACCACGAGGTTCAGAATCTCCGGCCTCACCTCGACCTCGAACACTTCGGGCGCCAGGGTGATTTCCCCGGCTTCCTTTTTGTCCTGATCGTACATTTTCACAACAGCCATTGCTTCATCCTCTCTTGCGTGGCGCTACTGCTTGCGCACCAGAACGAGACCGTTCTTGGGGCCGGGCACGGAGCCGCGAACCAGAATCACGTTGTCTTCGGGGCGCACTTCGACAATTTCCAGACCCAGCTGGGTGACGCGTTCGGCGCCCCACTGACCGGCCATGCCCTTCCCCTTGAACACGTGGCCGGGGAAGGTGTTGTTGCCGATGGAACCGCCGGAGCGATGCACCTTTTCGTTGCCGTGGCCGTCGTTGATGCCGCGGAAATTCCAGCGGCGCATGACGCCCTGATAACCCTTGCCGATGCTGGTGCCGGTCACCTTGATCTTGTCGCCGGCGGCGAACATGTCCACGGTGAGGTTCTGGCCCACTTCCACGGCGGCGGGAGCGGCGAGGCGCAGTTCGCGCACGGTGCGGTAGTTGCCCACGTTGGCCTTGGCGAAGTGACCGCGCATGGCCTTGGTCACGTGCTTTTCCTTGGCTTCGTCGAACGCGAGCTGGAGAGCGTAGTAGCCGTCCTTTTCTTCCGTCTTGACCTGGGTCACGGGACAGGGACCGGCCTGAATGACCGTCACGGCGACGGCGGAGCCGTCATTGGCGAAAATGCGGGTCATGCCCAGCTTTCGACCTAAAATTCCCATTTTTTCAGACATGACGCTCCCTCTCTCTAGAGCTTGATTTCCACATCCACGCCGGCGGGCAGGGAAAGCTTGCCCAGAGCGTCCACGGTCTGCTGCGTGGGCTCGAGAATATCCATGAGGCGCTTGTGAACCCTCATCTCGAACTGTTCGCGGGACTTCTTGCTCACGTGAACCGAGCGGTTGACCGTGTATTTGTGAATGTTGGTGGGCAGGGGGATGGGCCCGGCCACACCGGCGCCGGTATTGCGCGCCGTGTCCACGATTTCCGCCACAGCCTTGTCCAGGATGCGGTAATCGTAAGCCTTGAGCTTGATACGGATACGATCACTGCCAACTGTCGTCATTGCGAATCTCCATTTTTCCGGCAACCCGCTCCGGCCGTTCCAGACGGGGTATTTCGACCGGAGAATCCACCGCCTTGCGGCGGTCGGTCGGCCCGGGCCAACCTCATGAAGCGCCAAAACCCCGAACCAATATGCGGGGCGCGCGCTTCGGCGTTCCTTGCACCTTGACAACAGGCAGGCAGCGGACACGAGTTTTCCTCGCTTTTTGAGAAAAACAGGTTCGGCTTCGTATGATTTGATCGGGAGATAGGGACGGTGGCCTTGGCGGCGCAAACCCGTTCGCTTCTTCCGATACATCCGACAAAAAGCCGACCCTTGGTCTCGCCAGCCTGGCCCGCGGCGGAAAGACAAAAAAAACTTTCCGACAAGACAGGTGGTCCCGCAGGGGGTCAACACACAACCGACATATCCGGACAATGCCCTTGCTGTCGGTTTAACCTTGCAGCCCGTGAAGCTGACGGGCTGGAACGGCTGACATCTCATGGCATGTGGTGACGCCTGCAAATGTCAAAATCCTGAAGAATACACAGAAGTGTAAAGCTTCGGGATACAGCAGGACGGGTTCAACCCGCCCTTCCCTGCCGTCCAGGGAATGGCCCCTTTTTATAAGGGCGAAGTGTTGTTTAGCCCGACACCGCAGCCGCGTCAAGCTTTTTTTGATAAAAAGAAAGGGGGCCGGATCGAGAGCCCTCGCCATCACCATGAACGCCATAATGGATACCGCCCGCCGGCGACGACGAACAGACGCCCCCCCCTCCGCCCGGAAAAGAAGAGGGCAGCGACGCTCGGGCGCATTTCTTGACCGGGCCGGATGCTTCCTCTACATCAAAACATTCGCCGTCCGACGACGCCTCTCGCCATCTTTCTCTCGGGGATCGCGAAGCGATCCGCGCCGCGTCTCAGCACCAGGCGCCCCGCTCCCCCCCTGAAAAGGGAACGCCAACCTGAAAGGAGTTTATTCCCCATGAGCAATCTCAGAAACATGGCTCCGTTCCGCTACGACATCGTGGGCAGTTTTCTGCGGCCTGCGCGCCTGAAAGAAGCCCGCGCGCGCCACCTGCAAGGCGAACTGTCCAAAGAGGCCCTGACGGAAGTGGAGAACGAGGAGATAGCCGCCCTCATCGCCAAGGAAAAGGCTGTCGGCCTGAAAGCGGTCACGGACGGAGAATTCCGCCGCCGTTCCTGGCATCTGGACTTCCTCGCCGGACTGCGCGGGCTGACGGTGTACGAATTTGAAAGCACCGGCTTCGGCGTCAAAACAAAGGCTCTGGGCACCTACGTCAGCAGTACCCTGGATTTCGATCCCGCGCACCCCTTTCTCGACCACTTTCGGTTCACGCAGGAGCAGGCAGGCGCCGACGCTACGGCAAAACAGACCATACCCGGTCCCAACATGATTTATCTGGACGCGGTGATCCTGTCCAAACAATACGCCGCTCATCCCGTCTATCGAGACCATGACGCGTTCGTCGCCGACCTGGCCCGCACCTACCAGGACGCGATTCAAGCTTTTTACGACGCCGGATGCCGTTACCTCCAACTGGACGATACCAGCTGGGGGGCTCTGTTCAGCGAATCCTTCCGGCAAAGAATCCAAGACTGCGGCTACGATCCGGACGCGCTCATCCCGCAGTTCGCCGATATCACCCGGCAGGCGCTGGCCAAGCGTCCCGACGACATGGCCATCACCATGCACATGTGCAAGGGCAACTTCAAATCCCACTGGCTTTATGAGGGCAGGTACGACACCATCGCCTCGCACCTGCTGGGCATCGACAACTTCGACGGCTTTTTTCTGGAGTACGACGACGAGCGTTCCGGCGGCTTCGAACCTTTGACCCATCTGCATAAGCAGAAAATCGTCCTGGGGCTCATGACCACCAAAAAAGGCGACCTGGAAAGCAAGGACGCTCTCATCGCCCGCATCCGCGAAGCCGAACGCTACGTTCCTTTAGAGCAGATATGCATCTCCCCCCAATGTGGATTTTCCTCCACTCTGGACGGCAACGACCTTCCGGAAGAGGCGCAGTGGAAAAAACTGGCGCTGCTCAAGGAAACGGCGGATGAGTTTTTTGGAGAGGGATGTTAAATTTTCGGTTAATTATGGATTCATCCGCCGGAGTTCCGCAAGCCTGCGAATAAGCGGCAACATGCTTTGCCGCAAAAGTATCCGCGGGAAAAAGGCGGACTTTGACCAGTGCCGACCAGGCCCGCGCTTCCGGCGCTTGAAGCGCTGCGCGATCGTATTTTCGACCCTGCTTTGAAAACATATATGCAGGAGGCCGACCGCTGTTCGCGATCGGCCTCCTGCATATGAAATATGTCCGGTTCCGATACGGACCGCCGAGCTAACTCCCTTTTAACCGTTCTTTTCCTCCCCTTCTTTGGGGAGCAGCGCCGCCGAAGCCACGGGCGAGAGCATGAGGGTAATGTTGGTCAACAGATGAGGCAACATGGCGTTGCTGTCCTCGGCCTGACGGATGATGTTGAAATGCACCCCGCGCATGAAACCGATAAGCATGCACACCAACAACGACGCGGTATCCTGAGGATGGACGGCCGCGCCCACGCTGCCGTCGGCCTGCCCCTGCAGAATCGCCTGATAGAACAAATACCCCAAATCCTCATACATGGTCCGGATGGAGCGGAAGGCCTGATCGCCGTCGTCGCCGTAGCGGCTGGACGCGTCCCGAAAAACCAGGCCGAACTCCATGCGATTTTTGCGCACAAACACGCAAAAAGCCCGTACGATGGACAATACGGTATCCATTCCGGTATGGGGACGTCGGCTCTGGAGATAGGCGCGGATATCGGCAAGAAGCTGATTTTTGACATTGTCGATGAGGACGAAAAAAATTTCGTCCTTGGTCTTGAAATGTCGGAAAATGGTGCCTTCGGCCACGCCCGCCTCCTGCGCCAGGAGGATGGTGGGCGTATTGCTGAAGCCCCGTTCGGCGAACAGCCGGGCCGCCGTGCGCAGTATGGCGTCTCTCTTCATGAAATCTCCACATCCGATCTGTGTCTAATTTTTTACAAATACCTCCCCGCAGAACCTCCGTCAAGCAAAGGCGGATTTCCCATACTCCCCCCCGGTCTTTTGCCACGGGGAGACGCCAAAACACGCCAAGCCTTGCTCCGAACAATCAGCCGCCGCCTCCGTCGCCGAATCCGGCCCACGGACGCCCGACAGATTCATCGAAGAAACACGACTGAAACGGCCTGTCGGTTTTGGGGAGTCGCACGGCGTTTCTTCTTCTCCTTAAAATAAAGATATGTATCCACGGGACAAGGGCGCGGCAGGGCAGCGTGACGCCCTGGTGAGGTTCCGGCCTTGGGCCGCAAGCCCTGGCGGACACGGACACGTGATTGACAGCGCCCGGCAAGGCGGCGTAATCTTCCCCTTTATTTTCCGCGCACCGCATCCATCCTGGAGGAAAGCATGGCCACCCTGCTTGGTAAAGGTTTGACGTTCGACGACGTCCTGCTGGTCCCGGACTATTCGGAAGTCACCCCGGATATGGTCGACGTGTCGGCGTGGCTGACGCCCGCCATCAAGTTGCGCATCCCCTTGCTTTCGGCGGCGATGGATACGGTGACCGAATCGGCCATGGCCATCTCCATGGCCCGACAGGGCGGCATCGGCATCGTCCATAAAAATATGGACGTGGCCCGCCAACGCCTGGAGGTGGAAAAGGTCAAAAAGTCCGAAAGCGGCATGATCCTCGATCCGGTCACCGTGGCCCCGGAAGACACGGTGCGCCACGCCCTGGATCTCATGAGCGACTTCCGCGTGTCGGGCCTGCCCGTGGTCAAGAACGCGGCTTTGGTGGGCATCCTCACCAACCGTGACGTGCGCTTCGTGCAGGACCCCGAAACCACTCTGGTGTGCGAGGTCATGACTCGTGAAAACCTGGTCACCGTACCTTTGGGCACCACTCTGGAAGAGGCCAAAGAACACCTGCACGCCCACCGCATCGAAAAGCTCCTCGTGGTCGACGAGAACCGTCAGCTCAAGGGCCTCATCACCATGAAGGACATCGACAAGGTCCAGAAATATCCCGCCGCCTGCAAGGACGACAAAGGCCGCCTGCGTGTGGGCGCGGCCATCGGGGTGGGCAAGGACTGCGAATACCGCGCCTCCGAACTGCTGGCCGCCGGAGCCGACGTGCTGGTTCTGGACTCGGCCCACGGCCATTCGGCCAACATTCTGCGGGCCGTGGAAATGGTGCGCTCGACCTTCCCCAACTGCCAGCTCATTGCGGGCAACGTAGCCACCTACGAGGGGGCCAAGGCCCTGATCAAGGCAGGCGTGGACACCGTCAAAGTGGGCATAGGCCCCGGTTCCATCTGCACCACCCGCGTAGTGGCGGGCGTGGGCGTCCCTCAGATTACCGCCGTCATGGAGGCCACCCGAGCCGCGCGCGAAGCCGACCGTTGCCTCATCGCCGACGGCGGCGTCAAATTTTCGGGCGACGTGGTCAAAGCCCTGGCGGCCGGGGCTCACACCGTCATGCTCGGCAGCCTGCTGGCCGGTACCGACGAAAGCCCGGGCGAAACCATTTTGTACCAGGGCCGTACCTACAAAATCTATCGCGGCATGGGCTCCATAGATGCCATGAAAGAAGGCAGCTCGGACCGCTACTTTCAGGAAAAAAGCAAAAAGCTCGTACCGGAAGGCATCGTCGGAAGGGTGCCCTCGCGCGGACCGGTTTCCGAAACCATTTATCAGATTGTCGGCGGCCTGCGCGCGGGCATGGGGTACCTGGGCGCGCCCGACCTCGACAATCTGTACGCCAAGGCCCGTATGGTCGAAATCTCCGCCGCCGGACTGCGTGAAAGCCACGTCCACGACGTGATTATCACCAAAGAAGCCCCCAATTACCGTATCGAAAATTAACCCGACACGGGGGCTCCGCCCCCCTTACCCCCGGCAGGGGCATGGTGTCCCTGCACCCCCATCAGGGCCGCGCCGCCTTGTTCACCCGAAAATCTGACGAGCGACTTATTTCGTGAACAAGGCCGGCGCGGCCCCTGGCAAGAGGGTCCGGGGGGAATCATTCCCCCCGGCGGGGTGCGGGGCAGTGCCCCGCCCTCCCGGAGATACCATTCCCATGTCCAAAGTCATCATCATCGATTACGGGTCGCAGGTGACGCAGCTTATTGCCCGCCGGGTGCGGGAAGCGGGCGTGTATTCGGAAATTCATCCCTGCGTGATCACGGCTGAACAAGTCGCGGCCATGAAGCCCGACGCCGTCATTCTGTCGGGCGGGCCGGCCAGCGTAGGGGAAAAAGACGCCCCGACCCTGGACAAGGGGTTGCTGGAACTGGGCGTGCCGGTACTGGGCATCTGCTACGGCATGCAGCTCATGGCCCTGCACTTGGGCGGCGAGCTGGCCCGGTCCGAAACCCGCGAATACGGCCCGGCGGATTTTCAATGCTGTGCGCCCAGCCCCCTGTGGGAAGGCGTGGAAACGCCGGGCGGCAGCACCCGCGTCTGGATGTCGCACGGCGACAAAGTCAAGACGCCGCCTCCGGGTTTTGCCGTAACCGGCCGCACCGCCACTCTGGAAGTGGCCGCCATGATGGACGAAGCGCGTCGCCTGTACGCTTTGCAATTTCATCCGGAAGTCTCGCACACCGCCGCGGGTGAAACCATGCTGCGAAACTTTCTGTTCCGCGTGGCCCGCATCGAACCCGACTGGTCCATGTCGTCCTTTGTGGAGCGAGTGGTGAAGGAATCGGCCGAGGCTATCGGCGACGGCCACGTTATCTGCGCTCTGTCCGGCGGGGTGGACTCCACGGTGGTGGCGGTGTTGCTGCACAAAGCCATCGGCCGCCGCCTGCACTGTATTTTCGTGGATAACGGCCTGCTGCGTCAGGGCGAGGGCGAGGAAGTGGTCCGCTATCTGCGCGAGCATTTCGACCTCAACCTCAAGTATGCGCAAGCCGGAGACCTGTTCCTGAGCCGTCTGGCCGGGGTGGAAGATCCGGAGCAGAAGCGGAAAATCATCGGTCATACTTTCATTGAGGTGTTCGACCGCGAAGCCGCCGCCGTCAAGGCGGAAGGCGCCAAGGTGGAATGGCTGGCCCAGGGCACCCTGTACCCGGACGTCATCGAATCCGTGTCGTACAAGGGCCCCAGCGCGGTGATCAAGAGCCATCACAATGTGGGCGGCTTGCCGGAAAAGATGAATATGAAGCTCATTGAACCTCTGCGCGAACTGTTCAAGGACGAAGTGCGCAAGGTGGGGGCCGAATTGGGCATTCCCGATTCCATCCTGTGGCGCCATCCTTTCCCCGGCCCCGGCCTGGCCATCCGCGTGGTGGGCGAGGTGACGCCCGCCCGCCTGGACATCCTGCGCAAGGCCGACGTCATCGTGCAGGAGGAACTGCGGGCCTCGGGCTGGTACCGCAAGGTATGGCAAGGCTTTGCCGTGTTGCTGCCCCTCAAGACCGTGGGCGTCATGGGCGACGGCCGCACCTATGAACATGTCATCGCTCTGCGCATCGTGGAAAGTCTGGACGCCATGACCGCCGACTGGGCGCGCCTGCCGTCGGACTTGCTTGCGCGCATGTCCGGTCGTATCATCAATGAAGTCAAAGGCGTCAATCGGGTGGTCTATGATGTCTCATCCAAGCCGCCCAGCACCATTGAATGGGAATAACGGCGCGTCGCGCCTTGTACCGGAGTGTCTATGTTCGGGATAGGAAGCACGGAATTACTGGTTATCCTCGTCGTGGCCCTTTTGGTCCTCGGACCCAAGAACCTGCCCAAAATAGCCCAGACCCTGGGCCGGGCCATGGGTGAATTCCGTAAGGTATCTACGGAATTTCAGCGTACGCTGAACACGGAAATAGCCTTTGAGGAAGAGGCCGAAAAACACGCCAAAGCCAAAAAGGAACAGGAAGCCGTCCAGGCCCGCGAAAACAAGCCCGTGAAGGCGGAGACGAGTGCCGCGCCGGAAGCCGCCTCGGCCCCGACACAGACGGCGGAAGCCCCCTCCTCCGCGACACTCGCCGGTACCGCGCCTTCCGCAACGGAGACCGGCAACGCCAAGCCCGAGGAAAAAGCATGAGCCCCGAGCGCACGCTTGAGCATACGGAAGAACAGCAATTGTCGCTTCTGCCCACCGCCGCCGGTACGGAGAAGCGGAAGGACGACAGAGAAGCCGATTCACCCGTCGCCGGGGAACACGATACGACGCTTCCGCGCGCCGAAACCGCCGAAAAGAACACGCCGCGCTCCGCTTCGGCCGATTCCGACGAGGCGGACGCGTTGACCGGAGTTCCGCCCTCGGCAAGCGATATCCCCGCCCCCGAACCAGCGGACGCCGCCGTTTCCGCGAACGGCGAGGATTCCGAATCTCCCCGCTTCGAGAATCTCCCCGCGGGGGACGCCGATGCAGGAAAGGACGCGGCTCGGGCGAACGACACGGGCGACATGGATGACGCGAAAGACGGGGACGACGAGGAAGAATTGCCTCTGCCCCCCGTGCCCGCTCCGCTTCCCTCCCCCGACGGAGAAGCCGAAGCGCCTGCCACGGCAAGCGGAGGCGGAGGCGGCGAAGACCTGCCCCCGGCCGTGACCCATGCCCAGGATGCGGGCCAGCCCGCGCCACCGCCCAACGAAGAGCCCATGACCCTCATGGGACATCTCAACGAACTGCGCCGTCGTCTGACGCGCGTGGTGATCATGGTGCTGGTGGGCTTCATCGCCTGTTACGGCGTGGCCGAACCTATTTACGGCTGGTTGTCCGAGCCGCTCAAAGCGGCTCTGCCCGCAGGCAGCAAGCTCATTTACACCTCGCCCCAAGGCGCGTTCTTCGTGTACCTCAAGGTGGCGCTCGTAACCTCCATCTTCGCCACCAGTCCGTTCACCTTCTATCAGTTGTGGGCCTTCATCGCGCCCGGTCTGTACAAGGAGGAAAAACAGGCCATCGCGCCTTTGGCCTTCTTCTCCGCCTTTTTCTTCCTGGCCGGAGCCTCGTTCTGTTATTTTCTGGTTTTCCCCATCGCGTTCCAGTTCTTTATGGGCTTTGCCACCGACGTCATTGTCCCCATGATTTCCGTGGAGGAATACCTGAGCTTCGCGCTCAAGCTGCTCATCGCCTTCGGGCTGGTGTTCGAAATGCCGTTGTTCGCCTATTTCCTGGCGAAGATGGGCCTGCTTACCCCCGATATGATGCGCAATCAGCGTAAATACGCCATCCTGGCCATCTTCATCGTGGCGGCCATCCTGACCCCGCCCGACGTATTCTCACAATGCCTCATGGCCGCGCCTATGCTGGTGCTGTATGAGGTGAGCATCTATGTGGCGGCCTCGGCCCGAAAAAAACGGGATGAGCGAAACACGACCCAAAAGACCGATGTCCCGGAGGACAGCGCTCATGAAGAGAGCTGAGGGGACGAGAGTTGAAGGTGCGAGACCGGACGAAGCGGAACGCGAAGAGAGCGCTCAGGCTTCGCGCGCGGCCCGCATCGAACGCGTCACGTCCGAAACGGACATCCGTCTGACGCTCGACTTGGACGGCTCGGGTCGGGTCTCGGTGGACACGGGCTTCGGCCTGCTCGACCATATGCTCACCCTCACCGCCTTCTGGGCTGATTTCGACCTGACGTTGACCTGCCGGGGCGATCTCGACATCGACGCCCACCACACGGCCGAAGACGTGGGGCTGACCCTGGGCCGCGCCCTGTTCGACGCTCTGGGCGACCGCCGCGGATTGGCCCGGGTGGGATGGGCCCGGGTGCCCATGGACGAAGCTCTGGCCGACGTGACCGTGGACCTGTCCGGCCGCCCTTGGCTGGAATGGCGGGGCGACGAACTGCTGCCCCCCGTTCTGGCGGGCGAGGAAAAAGACCTGTGGCGTGAGTATTACAAGGCTCTGGCCTCCTCAGCCCGGTGCAACGTGCATATCTGTTTCCAGTACGGCAAGAACGGGCACCACTTGCTGGAATCCGTCGCCAAGGGACTGGGGTTGGCCCTGGCTCAGGCGACGCGCCGAACCCGCGCCCATGTGCCCAGCACCAAAGGAAGTCTGGACTGATGCGAATCCCTGCCCTGCGTTCTCTGCTCATAGCCCTGTGCGGCCTTTTCCTGCTCAGCGCCTGCCAGTCCCGGGTCGAAGCGCCTCCGCTGCCTCTGCCCGATCTCACCGTAGGCGTCGCTCCCTTTACTCAACCCATCCAGGCCACCGAGTTGCTGGCCGGCTTCGTGCCCGACCCTCAGGGCCGCATTCCGGCCGAAGCGCTGCCGGAACTCGACGACGCCCTGGCCGCCAAACTGAACGCTACCGGTCGCCGGTACGCTTTTTTGCAGCACAACGCCGTGGAAGGCCCTTTGCTCCAGGACGAGCAAGGCCGCCGCAGCGCTCTGGCCACCTGGGTGCAACGCGCCCGGGCGGCCGACGTGGATGTGCTGCTTGTGCCTCAGGTGCTCGACTGGCGGGAACGCGTGGGCGGCACGGCCGGAGTGCTCACCCCGGCGGCCGTGGTCATCGACTACTTCCTTGTGGACGCGCGCGGCGACGGCACGTTGCTCCAGCGTTCGCACTACGCGGTGCAACAGCAGTCCTTGGCCAGCAATCTCTTGGGCGCCAAGGCCTTCTTCCAGCGTAAAGGCAAATGGGTCACCGCCGAGGAGTTGGCCGCCGAAAGCATGGACAAGGCCATCAAGGAGCTGGGGCTATGATTATCTTCCCCGCCGTGGATCTGCAGGGCGGTAAAGCCGTGCGGCTGCGCCAGGGCAGAGCCGACGACACCACCGTGTTTTCCGAAGACCCCGTAGCCACCGCCTTGCGCTGGCAGAACCAGGGCGCAAAGTGGCTGCATCTGGTGGACCTGGACGGAGCCTTTCAAGGTCAGGGCGTCAATACGGCCACGGTACGCGCCATCTGCCGCGCGCTGGAAATCCCGGTGCAACTGGGCGGCGGCGTACGCGACGAAGCCGCCGTGCGCCGCTGGCTGGACGTGGGAGTACGCAGACTGATCATCGGTACCCTGGCGTTGGAAAACCCCGACGAATTCGCCAGGCTGTGCGGTCTGTTCCCCGGCCGCCTCGGCGTCTCGCTGGATGCGGACGACGGCCGTCTCAAAACCCGAGGATGGGTGGAGGACACAGGGCTTTCCGTGGATGAGGCGCTGCCCCGCCTGGCCAAGGCGGGCGCGGCCTTCGTGGTTTATACCGATATCGCCCGCGACGGCATGCAAAGCGGAGTCAACCTTCCCGCCCTGACCCGTCTGGCCGAAACCAGCCCCATCCCTGTCATCGCCGCCGGGGGCGTGTCCACTTTGGCCGACATCAAGGCTCTCTATCCCCTCAGCCTGTCCGCCGGCCTGGAAGGCGCCATTTCGGGCCGGGCCTTGTATGAGGGCACTTTGGACCTGCCCGAAGCCCTGGCCTGGGTCGCCGCGCAAAAGCAATAACCCGCTCCGCCGACGCGCCTTTTCCCCGGAAGAACCGGCGGCATCCGGCAACCGTCTCGGGCGCGCAACGCGAAAGCCGGAATATCACTCCCCGGTTCCGTTCCCTTTCCTTCCATGCGGCTTAAAATGCTCGCTCCGCCTATCCGCGATAGAATTCGCGAGCGGGCGGAGCGAAATTTTTTTGTCGGATTTTCAGGCTTTCTGTTGGGGCAACTGATCCTCCAACGGACGGTCGGCCGGGGCATCATAGGGCTGCGAAGCCATGCGCGCCCCCTGCTCTTTGGCCGCTTCGATTTCGCGCCGGGTTTCCTCGGGCGAGGCGTGGGGATCGGTGACAAACTGCTCGGCGTCGGCCTGATCGGCGGCAGCCACCGTGCCCTCGGCCGTGGCCCGTTCCGTAGTCCGCCGGGGGTCGGAAACTTCCCCGGCATTCATCCCGGCCACGCCCGGCACGTCCTGCCCTTTGAGCGCGGCGCGCAGACGGGCTTCATCCTCATGGGACAACGAGGTCTGGATGACGGTGCCGCCGGTGCCGCGCAGTTCCTCCAACGCCTTGTCCAGAGTGATGCTGCGGAACAGGACGAACAGCACGGAATGGCCGGGCTGCATCTGCTCGGCCAAGTCTTTCATGAATTTATCGTTGATGCCAACGTCGCTCAACGCGCCGGACACGGCCCCGGCCCCGGCGCCCACCGCCACCCCGAGCAGGGGATTAAGAAAGATGAGACCGATGAGCAGCCCCCAGAAGCCGCCGGACACGGCCCCGGCTCCGGTCAAGCTGTATAATTGGTGCAGTTTGACCTTGCCGTCCTGTTGCTTGACCGCGATGGCCGCGTCTTCCAGATCGACCAGATATTCCTTCTGCATCTTCAGCAATTGAAGACGTACTTCCTCGGCCTTGTATTGCGTCGAATAGGCGACGACGACGAGTGTGCTCATGGCGAATGCTCCCGAATGAATGGATTGACGCGCGAAGTTTTTGCGCGCTGGTTCCGGGCCAGCATAGCCAAGGACGAAGTTTTCTGTCCATGAGTTCCCGCGCGGCGGAAGCGATGTTCTAATCGGATACGGATTCGGCGTTTTCGTCGTTCCGCGCCCGCCCTCCTTTTTTGACATCGCCTTTTTTGCCGTGGGAGGAACGCAGGTGAACCCGCATGGGCGCGTGCTCGATGCCAAAGATACGGCGCAGCGACTTTTCCAGATAACGGACGTAGGATTCGGCCACGCGATCGGCATCGTTGACGAAAAAGACAAAGGTGGGAGGCTCGCTTTCAGCCTGGGTCAGATAGAAAAACTTGGGCCGCACCCGGCGCACAACCGGGGCCTGATGTCGAGCCAGAGCCTCCTCCATAGCCCGGTTGAGCTGGCCCGTGCCCACCCGCACGGAACATTCCGAACGGATACGGTCGGCCATATTCAAAAGAGCCTGCAAGCCCTCGCCGGTGCGGGCCGAGGCGGTCAACATCGGCACATGGGAGCAAAAGGACAATTCTTCGGCGAAACGCCGCTTGAGCGCCGCCCGCCTGCCCGCGGGCACCAGATCGATCTTGGTCAACACCACCATAAACGGCGTTTTGCGTTCGTCGAGCAGTTCCACCAGGCGCTTGTCCTGGGCGGTCAACGGTTCAGCGGCGTCCAGGGCCAGCAGAGTGACGTGGGCTTTGGTGGTGCTTTTCAGAGACGAATTGACCGAAAAACGCTCGACCGTATCCGTAATGCGCGAGCGGCGACGCACTCCGGCGGTATCCACAAAAATATAGTCCCGTCCCTTGCGCCTGACCGGGATGTCGACGCTGTCCCGCGTGGTGCCCGCCACGTCGCTGACAATCATGCGTTCCTCCCCCAGAAAGGCGTTGACCAGGGACGACTTGCCCGCATTGGGACGCCCCAACAGGCAGAGCTTGAGCGGACCGGCCGGGCGGGGACGACGGGCCTTGTCGGCAAGAGCGGAGGAGTTTTCGCTTTTGCCCATGCCCTGCTCAGGCCGGAAACCGGCTTCCAGCGCCTCCATACCGCCTTCGTTTTCGGGTTCGTCCGGTTCCGAAGGCAGGCGATCGCGCATTTCGTCTTCCAATGCCCGGATATTGTGCCCATGTTCGGCCGACACCGCCAGCAGAGGAAAGCCCAGACCGTGAAATTCAGCCGTCAGCTCATCTTCGCGCTCCGCTCCGTCCACCTTGTTGACCACCAGCAGCACGGGCTTGCCGAAGCGGCGCAGATGCGCGGCCAGATGCTCATCAAAAGGGGTCAGTCCGTCCCGGGCGTCCACCACCAGGCATACCACATCGGCCTCGGCCAGGGCGGTTTCGGCCTGGCGCAGGATGGCGGCCTCGAAACCGCGTATCCCCTCCGGCCCCTCGGCCACGGCATGGTGTCCGTCCAGAGTGACCCCGCCCGTGTCCACCAGGGTGAAAGGCCGTTCGGATCGGGAGCCCACCACGCCCTCCATACGGTCCCGCGTGACGCCGGGCCGGTCGTGGGTGATGGCGCGCTTGCTGCGGATCAGACGGTTGAACAGAGTGGACTTGCCCACGTTGGGGCGTCCCAGAAGAAGGACTTTGGGCATCATAGGAAAACCTTGCGGGCTGGGAGCGTTTTTTCGAAAAAAAAACGCCCGGAAGTTGCGAATCGGGCTCGTCTCGCCGAAGCGGCCCTGCACGCGGCGGCGCCACGGCTTTTGCCTGTATAGCCCGGCCGTCGTCGCTTGTCCAACGCTCCGCGCATTCCCGTCCGGTCGCGCGGTCGCGCCGGAAAGGCTGTCGTTCGTCCGGAAAAGGGCCGTATCCGCCGTGCCTCCAACGGATTCACCCGGCTTATTAATCTCATAATATACCGAATTTACTTATTTTTAAAAATAATCCTTGCTAAATTGATCATCCTTGGATATAAATTTGATTTTCTTTCATACCGCTTATGCCACGGGAGCCCCTTCATGACCCGCAAAGACCGCACGGAAGGCATATACAGCCGCCGCGAAGTGCTGGGTGAAAGCGAACGCCGACAATACAACCTGATCCAGCTCAAGGATTTGTTGTCGTATGCCTACCGCTATTCCGAGGACGTGAAAAAGCGCTTTGATCGCGCCCAGTTCAACGTCGAAAAATTCAAATCGCTGACCGATATCAAGCACATCCCCATTCTCAAAAAAAAGGAACTCATCTTCCTCCAGACCATGGGGCCCCGTCTGGGCGGGCTGCTGACCAAGGACATAGGCGAACTGCGCCGCGTGTTTCTGTCGCCCGGACCCATTTTTGACCCCGAGGATCGCAACGACGACTACTGGGGCTATACCGAGGCCTTTTATTCCGTGGGCTTCCGGCCCGGCGACGCCGTGCAGGTGACCTTCAACTACCATCTGGCCCCGGCGGGCCTGATGTTTGAAGAGCCCCTGCGCAATCTCGGCTGCGCCACCATCCCGGCCGGACAATCCGACGCCACCACGCAGCTCGATATTATGCAGAAGCTGCGCGTGTCGGGCTATGTGGGCACGCCCAGCTTCCTCATGCACCTGGCTCAGAAGGCCGAGGAAAAAGGCCTTAATCTGCGTAAGGATTTGTTCCTTGAAGTGGCCTTCGTCACCAGCGAACGCCTGTCGGAAAAAATCCGCAACCAGATGGAAAAGAAGTACGATATCATCATGCGCCAGGGCTACGGCACGGCGGACGTGGGCTGTATCGGCTACGAGTGCTTCCACAAGAACGGATTGCATATCTCCAACCGTTGTTACGTGGAAATCTGCCACCCCGACACCGGCATCCCGCTCAAGGACGGCGAAGTGGGCGAAGTGGTGGTGACGGCGTTCAACAAGACCTATCCTCTGATTCGCCTGGCCACCGGCGACCTGTCGTACATCGACCGCGCCCCCTGCGCCTGCGGCCGCACCAGCCCCCGTTTGGGCAGCATTGTGGGCCGCGTGGACACCACCGCCCGGATCAAAGGCATGTTCGTCTACCCTCATCAGGTGGAACAGGTCATGGCCCGCTTCGAGGAAATCAAGCGCTGGCAGATCGAAGTCACCAACCCCGGCGGCGTGGACGAAATGGTCCTGTACATCGAGGCCAGCAACTTCAAGCGCGAGGAAGAGTTGCTCCACCTCTTCCGCGAACGCATCAAGCTGCGGCCCGAACTGCGCATCCTGGTGCCCGGCTCGCTGCCTCCTCAAATCAAGCCCATCGAAGACAAGCGCGAGTGGGACTGATAACGCCTCTCGACAAAGGGGGCGGGGAGCTATGAAAAAAGTTTCCCGCCCTTTTTCAATAGACTGTTATAACCGGAACTCATTTCATAAGTCAGCCTGAGGGCTGAATTATGAAAATCATTCGCCCAAAAACGCGGTCTTTGGCTCATTCACGGCGCTTTTCGCGCCGCGCCGGACTCGCGTCCGGCGTTAGAAGTCATTTCATGGGAATTATGAAATGACTTCTAGCGATTGCCGTCAAAACCGGGCCGGGGCCCTGCCGGCGGGGGCGTCGCTCCAGACGCGCTGACGCGCGTGCCTCCGGCGACTCATGAATCGGGAGGTGTGCCATGCTCCGCTGTTGCGTTCCCCTGGCCGTCATGGCCGTCACCCTGACGCTTTCCGGCTGCCTCCACAGTCGCCCGTCTCTCCCCGCCGACGGCGCGGATGCGACGCCCTTCCCCATCCTGCTCCGGCCCGACGGCAGTCGGGTATCGGCCGCCGAATTCCGCGCGCTGGTCCCCTCCTACAACTATATTCTGGCCGCCGAGGAACACACCAACCGCTGCCATCATCAGGCCCAGGCCGCCCTGCTGGCCGAGGCCCGCGCCGCCTGGCGAGACGCCGCGCGCGGGGCGGCCCACGCCGATCCGTCCGCGGCCGCCCCCGTCCTGGCCCTGGAAATGCTGCCTGCCGAGGCAAACGACGCGCTGGCCGTACTGGACGCCGATCCCCGTTCACGCGCGGACCTGGCGCACAACGCGCCGTGGAATTCTCTGTGGATCGAGTCCTGGGGCTATCCCTTCGACCTGTATCAGTCTGTGTTCCTTGCGGCCGACGCCGGAGCGACGGACGCGGCCCTGCCCGTGCGCGGGCTCAATCTGCCCCGACGAGTGGTCCAGGCCGTCATGCGCGGCGGGTTGGAAGCCGTGGCCCAGGAAGATCGGCACCTGCTGCCCACAGATATGCCGCCCATGCCGCCGGAGCAGCTTGAGGCCCTGGCCCCCTACAAAGCCGTTCATGCCGAGTTTCAGACGACAAAGCCGGACGCCTTCACGCCGGATGCCGCTTTCGACCGGGGTAATCATTTTGAATTGGTCATGCGCTTGTGGGATAACGGCATGGGCCTGACCGCGGCTCGTCTGCGCGCCGAGCTCGAACGCCCGGTATTTCTCTTGGCCGGATGGGGGCACGCCAGCCCGAACTGGGGCATTCCCCGGGCCATCCGCCATTATGACCCCGCAGCCACAGTACTCACCATCACCCCCGTTCCGGACAACATCAGTGAAACCGAAGCGCGCTCGGGTTTATTGCCCGAACAGGCCCTCAAGGCCCCAACGCGGACCGATATTCGAGACCGGCTCTTTCTGTTCTGCCCGCCCGCGCCGCCGCGCGCACGTCTGGGCTTCACCCTCCGCCCGGAAGCCGACGCGGAGGGAATCGCGGTGGACGCCGTGACCCCGGACAGCACGGCTGCACGAGCGGGGTTACGCCCCGGGGACCACCTGCTTGAGGCAGACGGGACGCCCGTTCGCACAGCCCGCGACGTGCACCGGGCAGCCGTGTCGGCTCTGACTCGACATGACGATCTGCGCCTGCTGGTACTCCGGCCGGAGGGCGGTCCCGTTGTTCTGACGTTGCCCCTGCCTCGTTCGTCCGAGGGCAGGTCCGCATCCGGAGCACTATCCGGGACGCCCGGTCGTCCCTGAAATATGTCTTGTGAAGACGCCTGCTTCCAGGCTATCATAACCTCCGTCTTTTTCCATGGAGGAAAACATGTTCAAACCCGATAAACACCATCTTGTCATCGTGGGCAAGACGCTGTCCATACAGATTATCCTGTTCTGCGCCATCCTGTTCGTCGTATGGGGCGCGCAGAAGGTCTATTCGCTTATCGATCCTGTCAGCTTCCCCCAGGCCTACCAGGTCACGGTGACCGAGGGCATGAGCGATCACGAAAAAGGCAAGGAGCTTATCGACGCTCTCACCGCCCGTATGCGCTACGAGCTGAATTCCACCTTCGGATGGACCGCCAACGATCTTCTGTTCAACAAATACGTGCTGGACAACCGGGCGTATCGTCAGTTCGGCACCTACGTGGCCACCAAGATGCTGCTGGACCATTATTCCACGGTCATCGCCAAGCTGGGCAACAACGATCGCGAAAACGACAGCCTGTACAACGCCCGCCTCAACTACTTCGCCATCAGTCCCAAGCGTTGGGGGATTCTGTTCTTCCCTTCGGCGGAAGGCTCCTACGAAAAAGCCCTCAAACTGGTGGATCAGTACAAGCTCGAACTGGATGAAGGCAAAGCCGTCTACAACTGCCGTACCGACGACATCTATTCGGCCTTCAATCTTGTGTTGGGCGAAACCGTGTTCGGCTACGCCCTGGGCCTGCTCCAAAACAGCCAGGACCTGCCCTTCTACACCCTGGACAATCGCATCTATGAGGCCCAGGGCGTTATGCTGGTGGTACGCGACTACATCAAGGCTCTGTATGAGCTGTACCCGGAAATTGCGACCAAAAACAACGCGGCCAATATGGAAGAGGCCCTGCGCTATCTGGATCTCATCGCCGAGTACAATCCGCTGTACATCACCTCGGCCTTCAATTCCGGCGAACTCATCATTTCGTACATGCTGTTCGCCCGCAACCGGCTGGAAGACATCCGCGACAGTATCCGCATCTGACGCGCCCGAGTTCGCCCTGAAATATCTGATGGGCAATATCATCCGGCACCAAATCATCCGTGCCGCGTTAGAGCATTTTCCCATTGAAAATGCTCTGCCGACTGCGCGAGCAGGCGGCCGCCGCGAAGGCATAAACGTAATTTATTTGCGCTGTTACATGCCGAAGCGAGTGTGTCTTTCAGCTTTGACTTTGTAAAAAGTCAAAGCGAATCCGCTCTAAAAGGCGTCGGCGTACAGCGATACGACTGGCGTCACCCGGGCAACGCGGCCGACGGCGAGGCCGGACGACGGCAGCTCTTTCCGGCCGAGGTGGAACGAACGGTCTAGCCCCCGCAATCAACAGGATCTCCGGCCAATTTTTCCAGCGCATGCGGCAGGGCGGGAAGAGCGGCGGCCAGATTTTCGGCGGCGGCCCGCACGCTGCCGGGCAGGGCGAGCACCAGACAGGCCCCCACGGTCCCGGCCAGGGCGCGGGACAGGGCAGCGTGCGGAGTCTTGGCCAAACTGGCCTGCATCATGGCCTGTTCAAAGCCGGGCACGCGCCGATCGAGCACGGGCAACAGAGCCTCCGGCGTAAGATCGCGGGGGGCCAGGCCGGTGCCTCCGGTGCTCACGATCAAATCGTATCCCTGGCCCGCGGCCAGTTCCAACACCAGGGCCCGCAGGGCGGCCGGTTCATCGGGCAGCAGGAAGCGCTGTTCGTGGCACAGCGGCAGAGCGGCGCGCAAAGCCTCCTGCAAAGCCGGGCCGCTCCGGTCTTCGCGCTGTCCCGCGTACCCCTTGTCGGACAGAGTGACCACGGCGACGGCGTATCCCGAACGGGAGACGGACAGGGTGCGGGCTTCGGCCGGGCCGTCCCCGTCCGGAAGCCGGTCCGTCAGGGCCCGCAGCAGGGGACAAGGCCGCTCCAGGCCGGGAAAAAACGCGCGGCCGACAACCCGAAAACAGGGCCCTTCTTCTCCGAGCAGAGTCCCCACGGCCAGACGGGGGCGAGGACCTTCCTCCACATGGGCGGGAAAAAGCGCGGCGGCGGGGGCAAGAGGCAGTATGTCCCCGGCGCGACAGGGACGAGGACGCAACGACAGGGCGGCGGGCATGGCGAACTCCGGCAGTTGGAATGTGGACGGGGCGCGCCCCGGGGTCGGACGGCAAACCGGCATCCGCCCCTTGAGGGCCGGGCCGGGCTGATGTATCGTTCCGTCGATCTTTACCGCGCCCGGCGTTTCTTCACAAGCGCCGGAAACACGTTGTTTCGTCCGCGAACGTCCGGCGCGCCGCGCCGATGAGGTAACCATGAGCGAACTGGTACGCTTCGGCGTTTCCCTGGAACAGGACCTGTTGACCGCCTTTGACGAACTCAGCCGCCGCCGCGGCTACGCCAATCGCTCCGAAGCCCTGCGTCACTGCATACGGCGCGAACTGGCCGACGATCTCACCGCCGATCCCGATGGGGGCGTGGCGGGCGTGCTGACACTGGTCTACGATCATATGGAAAGCGATCTTCCCCGTCGCCTGACGGCCATGCAGCACGAGGCCCACGATGCCGTGCTGGCCACCCTGCATGTTCACCTTGATCTTCACCACTGTCTGGAAGTCATGACCCTGCGCGGCACCGGAACCCAGGTGCGCGAACTGGCCGACCGCCTGCGTTCGGCGCGCGGCGTGTTGCAGGGCTCCCTGTCCCTGACCCCTATTCAGCGTGACGAAGCCTCCCGCGATCATCACCATCACCACGGAGCGCCCGCATGATCCCCGCTTTCCCTACGGACGAGCGTCCCCTTCAGGACGTGCAGAGCCGACCTGCCGACCTGCCGGTGGATATCGACCGGGTGGGCATTACTTCCTTCCGCCTGCCCCTGGTGGTGCGCGACCGCGACCGGGGCCGCCAGCATACCGTGGCTACGGTGGACATGGGCGTGGACCTGCCCGCCGCCTTCAAAGGCACGCACATGAGCCGCTTTGTGGAGGCGCTGGAACATTGGCGCGAGCATAGCCGGGAGGAGCTGGATTATCCCTCCATGAAACGCCTGCTCGAAGACGTGCGCGATCGCCTGCACGCCCGAAAGGCTTTTATTACCTTTCGCTTCCCCTATTTCCGGACCAAGGCCGCGCCGATCACGGGCAGCCCCGCGCCTGTGGGCTACGACTGCCGTTTCACCGGCGAGTTGGATGGAGATCGACTGGTCTTTCTGTTGGAAATGGACGTGCCGGTGACTACGGTATGTCCCTGTTCCAAGGCCATCAGCCGGGCCGGGGCCCACGGGCAGCGCGCTCTTGTGCGTATGGCCGTGCGCATGACCAAATTCGAGTGGATGGAGGAATTTATCGACCTGGCCGAGGAATCCGCCTCCGCCCCCGTCTATTCGTTGCTCAAACGCCGGGACGAAAAGGCCGTCACCGAACAGGCCTATGACAATGCCTATTTTGTGGAGGATGTGGTACGCAACGTGGCCGCACGCCTGGGCGAACACCCTCACGTCGTCTGGTTCCGGGTAGAAGTGGAAAGTTTTGAGTCCATCCATTGCCACAACGCCTTCGCCTGCATCGAGCGAAGTCGCGCCGAGGCCTGCCCGGCATGAATGAAACAGAAACCGCCTTTCCCCGACGGGCAGCGCCGGAGCGTCAAAAAGCAACAAATATCCAGGCGCACGATATCGAAGTCCGCCAATAGCCGCGCCGTGCGGCTTCGGCTTCAAGGGGCGCGTACGGCTCGGCGCTGTTGCAACGTCGTCAGGACAGAAGACGATGGGCCTGCCGCCCTGGCCCGACAGGAAGGCCTCCTTGCATCCTTTTATTTTTTATGAAAAAAAGATAAAGTCTGTTTTTTGCTTGGCGCGGCCCGGCGCGGTCGCGTTCCACCTTTTGCTTCAGGACCGCAATATGAAAAAAATCCGCTTGGTTGTTCTTGCCGCGTTAATCGGCCTGCTGCCGGTTTCGGCCATGGCCGGCACGTTGCGCATCGGCTTGATGTGTCCCCTGACCGGGGGTTGGGCCAGCGAGGGCCAGGACATGCAGCACGTGGTGTCGCTGCTGGTGGACGAAGTGAACAAGGCCGGAGGCATCAAGGGCAACACCCTGGAACTGGTGGTGGAAGACGACGGCGGCGACCCGCGCACGGCGGCGCTGGCCGCGCAGAAGCTGGCCATCGCCGGAGTATCGGCGGTGATCGGCACCTACGGTTCCGCTGTGACCGAAGCGGCTCAGAATATTTTGGACGAATCCGAAATCCTGCATATCGCCACGGGGGCCACAAGCGTCCGCCTGACGGAAAAAGGTCTGGAATATTTCTTCCGCACCAGCCCCCGCGACGACGAGCAGGGCAAGGTGGCCGCGCAGTATATTAAAGATCTGGGGTATAAAAAAATCGCGATCGTGCACGACAATTCTTCCTATTCCAAAGGATTGGCCGAAGAAACCCGCGCGGGGCTGGAAAAAGAAGGGGTGGAAATCGTGTTCTTCGACGCCCTGACTCCCAAAGAGCGCGACTATTCCGCCATCCTGACCAAATTGCGCTCCGCCGACCCCGATCTGTTCTTTTACCCCGGCTATTACCCCGAAGCGGGACTGCTGCTTCGTCAGAAAAAGGAAATGGGCTGGGATGTGCCCATGATGGGCGGCGATTCCGTCAATAATGCGGATCTTGTCAAAATTGCCGGGCTTTCTTCCTGCGAAGGATTCCTGTTTTTCAGCCCTCCCGTTCCCGCGGACCTCACCACCGAACAGGGCAAGGCCTTCATGGCGGCCTATACCAAGGCGTATGAAACCCTGCCCAACTCCGTGTGGGCTCTTTTGGCGGGCGACGCCTTCAACGTGCTGGTTGAAGCGTTGCGCCACACGGACGGCAGTTCCGACGCCATGGCCGAATACCTGAAAACCGGGCTCAAGGACTACACCGGCATTACCGGCACCTTCTCCTTCAACGCCAAGGGCGACCGCGTGGGCGATCTGTACCAGCTCTACCAGGTCACCGCCGAGGGCGAATTCAAGGTCAAAGAATAAGTCCGGCTTATGCTTCATCGGGGCCCGCCCCGCACCCCGCCGGGGAACACGATGTTCCCCGGCCCCTTTATGAGGGCCCCCCTTGCATCGCATGGGGCTCGCCCCTACGGACGCGGAGGAATCACTGCCCTGTCGAAGGGAGGTGAAGAAGCCGCCCCCCCCACGGGGAATGCTTGCTCCAGGAAAAAACATGGAACAGTTTCTGCAACAGTTGATCAACGGCTTGGCCATAGGCGGCATCTATGCGCTGGTGGCGCTCGGGTACACCATGGTGTACGGGGTGCTCAAGCTCATCAACTTCGCCCACGGCGATCTGTTCACCATCGGGGCCTACCTGGGCATGACCCTGTTCGTCAGCCTGGGGTTGGCGGGCAAGGTGCCGCCGTGGATCGCCATCCCGCTGGTGGCGCTTATGGTCATGGGCCTGGTGGCGCTTCTGGGCTGGGTGCTGGAGCGGGCGGCCTACCGCCCCCTGCGCAAGGCCAACCGCCTGTCCGCCGTGGTGTCGGCCCTGGGGGCCTCCATTTTCTTCCAGAACGCGGTGATGTTGATCTGGGGAGCGCAGTACCGGGTATACCCCGAGGCCATGCGCCCCTCGGCCATCCTGCATCTGTTCGGCATGGGCATCCCGGCCATCCGCATTATCCTTATCGCGGCCTCGGTGCTGCTTATGCTGGCCCTGTATTGGTTCATCAACCGTACCCGCACGGGCACGGCCATCCGGGCGGCGGCCATAGACCAGGGCGCGGCCCGCCTGATGGGCATCAACGTGGACCGCATCATCGCCCTGGTGTTTCTGATCGGGCCAGGCCTGGGCGGCGTGGCCGGGGTCATGGTGGGGCTGGCCTACGGTCAGATTGATTTCAACATGGGCTTTTCTTACGGACTTAAGGCTTTTACCGCCGCCATCCTGGGCGGCATCGGCAACATCCCCGGCGCCATGCTCGGCGGCATGCTGCTGGGACTCATCGAAACCCTGGGTGCAGCCTACCTGACCATAGCCTGGAAGGACGCCCTGTCCTTCCTGGTGCTTATTCTCATCCTCATCATTCGTCCCACGGGCATTCTCGGCGAACGGGTGGCCGACAAATTATGACGCGCTTTCTTTTTCCCTCCATTCCCGATCGCGCCCGCATTCCGGCCCTGCTGATTCTGGCGCTGGTCATGGGCTTCTTGCCCCAGGGGCTCAACCCCTACTGGATCGACGTATTTGTCAGCATCGGTCTGGGCACGCTGCTTTCGCTATCGCTCAACGTCATCCTGGGCCAGGCGGGCATCTTCAACATGGGGCACGCGGCCTTTTACGCCGTGGGAGCTTATGTCACGGCCATCCTCAACACCCGGTTCGGCATCCCCGTGCTGTGGCTCATCCCTGTGGCCGGAGCGGCGGCGGGTCTGTTCGCCCTGGTGGTGGCCCGGCCCATCATTCACCTGCGCGGCGACTACCTGTTGGTGGTGACCATCGGCATTGTGGAAATCGTGCGCATCGCCCTGACCAACGACGTATGGGGCCTGACCGGCGGAGCCAACGGCATTTTCGGCATTTCCCGACCCGAACTGTTCGGAATAAAAATCAAGAAAGGCATCCAGTTTTATTATCTCATCTGGGGCGCGGTGGGGGTCACCGTGTTGCTTTTTTCGTGGCTCGACCGGTCGCGCTTCGGCCGCGCCCTGTCCTGCATCAAGGAGGACGACGTAGCCGCCGAGGGCTGCGGCGTCAATGTGGCGGCTTATAAGCTGGCTGCCTTTGTGCTGGGCGCCTTCTGGGCGGGCATGACGGGAACCCTCTTCGCGGCCAAAATGACCATTATTTCGCCGGGTTCGTTCACTTTTTGGGATTCGGTGCTGCTGTTCGCGGCCGTCATTCTGGGCGGGGGCAGTCAGGCGGGGGTAATTTTGGGGGCCTTCCTGGTCTATGGCCTGCCGGAATTTTTCCGCGACTTCGCCAGCGCGCGCATGCTCATTTTCGGCCTGGCCCTTATGATCATGATGATCATCCGGCCCCAGGGCATACTGCCGCCCCGCCCCAGGCGCTACGACGTGCGCGCCTTTCTGGCTCGACGGGCCGCAGGCGACGACGTGCTTCCGCAGGGCGCGACACGCCCGGACCGGGGAGCGCAAACGACGAGCGCCCCAAACGTCGGGGAGGGCGCATGAACACCCTGCTCCGCCTGGAAAACGTCACCAAAACTTTCGGCGGCCTGGTGGCCGTGAACGACGTATCCTTCACCGTGGAGGAAGGCGGCGTTATGGGCATCATCGGTCCCAACGGCGCGGGCAAAACCACGGTGTTCAACCTGATCACCGGTAATTATACGCCCGATACGGGCCGCATCCTGTTCCGCGATATCTCCCTGGTGGGACGCAAGCCGCACCAGATTGTCAGCCTGGGCGTGGCCCGAACCTTCCAGTCCATACGTCTGTTCCCCACTCTGCCCGCCCTGGAAAACGTGCTGGCAGGACGCCACTGCCGCATGCGGGCGGGGCTTTTGTCCTCCATGTTTCGCACGCCGGGCCAGCGGCGCGAGGAAAAGGCCGCCGTGGATCGGGCCATGCGCGAACTGGAATTCGTGGGCCTGGCCGAATTCTGGAACGAACAGGGCGGCAGCCTGTCCTACGGCAACCAGCGCCTGCTGGAAATGGCCCGGGCATTGGCCTCGGACCCGGCCCTGATCATCCTGGACGAACCGGCGGGCAGCATGAATCAACCCGAAACCGAAGTGCTTATCCGCCTTATTGAAGCCATCCGCCGCCGGGGCATTACCGTCATGCTCATCGAACACGACATGGGGCTGGTTATGAAGGTATGCGAAAAGCTGGTGGTGCTCGAATACGGAGCGAAGATAGCCGACGGCACGCCCGAGGCGGTACGCAACGATCCGAAGGTTATTGAAGCTTACCTGGGACAAGACGACTGACGAGACAGGCTCGCCGCCCCTGCCTATAGCCTGCGGAACAGCAACGCGGGCTTTGTCGTCAGTCCGGAACCGTGCGGAACACGGGCTGTTTCTGCGATAGCGCATGGCGTGCCGCCACGCGGCCCTTATCGGCAGCCTCATCCTCGAATAAGGCCACAGTTTTTCGAGGAAGAGCGAACAGGGCGCAAGGAAGGAGAAATCACATGTTTCTGGAAGTGGACAAGCTGCGGGCGGGGTACGGGGCGGTGGAAGTGCTGCACGAGGTGAGCCTGCATGTGAACGAGGGGGAAATCGTCAGCATTTTGGGGGCCAACGGCGCGGGCAAGACCACCACCCTGCAGACCATCAGCGGTCTGGCCACCTATATGGGCGGAGCCATACGTCTGCGCGGCGAAGCCATCCACAGCCTGCCCAGCCATCAGATCGTGACCAGAGGCCTCACCCAGTCGCCCGAGGGCCGTCGCATCTTCGGCGCGCTGAGCGTGCTGGAAAATCTGGGCCTGGGCGCGTTTACCGTACGCGATCAGGCAACCGTGGAACATACCCGGGACTGGATATTCGAACTGTTCCCCCGCCTGTACGAACGCCGCGAACAACTGGCGGGCACGCTGTCCGGGGGTGAACAGCAGATGCTGGCCATTGCCCGCGCCCTCATGGCCCAGCCCAGCCTGTTGCTGCTGGACGAACCCTCGCTGGGGCTGGCCCCTCTGCTGGTCAAAGCCATTTTCGAAACCGTACGCAAGGTCAACGAAAGCGGAGTGACCATCCTTATTGTGGAACAGAACGCCCGGGCAGCCCTTAAACTGGCCACCCGGGGCTATGTGCTGGAAATGGGCCGCATCGTCATGGAAGACACGGCCGAACGCTTGCTGGCCAATCCCAGCGTGCAACAGGCCTACCTGGGGGCGTAGCATCTCCTTCACGCGCGCGGCGATGCGCCTTTCAGGCAGAGACGAACGGCGCGTTCCACGCTCCGGGGCAAGCGGGGCAAAGCTGCCCTTATTGTTCCTGTATCGTTTCTCCGGCGGAACCGGCCAGGACCTCCGCCAGACTGTCCACCACAGTTCGATCGAAACTCGGGTCGCCGCGCAGGATGCGCAGGGCCTCGTCGTCGCTCATGCCCGCCCGATAGGAACGAGGGCCGACCATGGCGCAAAAGGCGTTGACCACGGCCAGCACGCGGGCATGAACCGAAATGGCCTCGCCGACCAGATGCCGGGGATAACCGGTGCCGTCCATACGCTCGTACATTTCATGGACGGCGGCGGGGACGGGAAGTTCAAAGTCGATGTCGCGCAATACACGGTAGGCGTGTTCCGGCACCCGGGCCATCTCCGCCTGTTCCTCCTCGCTTAGTTTGCCCGTCTTGGTCAACAGTTCGCGCGGCACAAACAGTTTGCCCACCTGGGAAAGTTCGGCGGCCATAACGATAGTGCGGCGATCCGCCTCGTCCAGCCCCATATGATCGGCCACCAGACCGCCGAGCGTCGCCATTTTGCGCGAATGCCCCGACAGATAGGGGTCCACGCCCTCAACGGCTCGTACAAAGGCGTCCAAGGTGTGCTTCTGTTGCAGGCGACGCTTTTCGCTGTTGCGACGAAATTCGGTGATGTCCTGCACGATGCCCACGGCCCCCTTGGCCCCATCCTCGACGTCGTCCACAAAGGGGAACAGGCTCACCCGATACAGGTGCTCGCCGTCGGGCCGAGGCAGAGTCAGTTCAAAGGTGGACGCCTCGTCGGCGTCGGCCACTCGACGAATTCCGTCGAGAAGTCGGCCGGTCGCTCCGCCGTCGAGCAAAGAGGCCAGATTGCTTCCGGCCAGTTCACTCTCCTCGCGGCCCACAATTTCGGCAAAGGCCCGGTTTCCCACCTGCAATTGTCCGGTAACGTCGGCCATGAACAGTCCCACGTCCAGCGACACGTTTACGCTGTCCAGCAGGCGCTTCTGGCGCTCGATAAGCTGATACAGGTTCCGGAAGCGTTCGGCGACGATCCGCTGCTGACGTCCCACCAACACCCACCAGAGCAGAGCCAGCCCCAGGACAAACCCCAGGCTGATCAGCGCCCCGACGCCATAGATAAGCCCGGCCTGGTGACGCAGGACGGAATCCACCGCTCCGGCGGACACTTCCAGCAGCACCCACCAGTCCATGCCGGGCACTCGGACGCCCAACGAATACGCCTCGCCCGTACCGCTGAGGGAGGGACGCACGGCAAAGGGAATGCCTCCATCCGATCCAGGATTCAACGACGCGGCCAGGACCGAGCCCAGAGGCGCGGGCACGCCGGCCTGTACCCGCAAATCTTCCCAGACGTCGCCGTTACGCTGGAGCAGATACGGCTTGAGGTCGGCCTGACGCAGATCGCGGGCCAGAAACTGGGCGATAGGGCCGGTGACGGGAGTGGTAAGCAGCAGGGCGGCCACGGGCTTGTCGCCGTCGTCCATGACCGCGCTTATGGGATCGGCCATGTCCAGCACCAGCCCCGAAGTCGAAGCCCGCACCGGGGCGAAGGTCATGACCTTGCCCCGCACGGCGCGCTCCACGGCGTCGCGCTGGCCCTCGGTGACGGGCGTGGGCCGGGACAGAGCGGACAGCATGGTCTGCCCGGCGGGGCTGACGATGCGGGCATCGAGCAGCCCGCTGTAGGTCATGAAGTCCAGCAACAAATTTCGGATAAGGGGAACTTCCTCGGCCAGGGCCGCCGCGCCGTCAGGCAGGGTGACGCCGCTGTCGGCATCGTTGATCAGCGCGGTCGTGCGCTCGTCCATCTGCCCCAACTCCGAGGCGAACAGGCGATACAGATCCGAGCCGCTCACCCGCCGGGCCTGACCATACAGAGCGTCGGTCCACACCGTCACCGCGTCCACCGTACCGGACACCCAGGCGGCCAGAGTCTCCTGTTGAGCCGTCAGCACGTCCTGTTTGCGGTTTCGGTACTCCATCGAACACACCATCCAGGCCGCCATGAACACGCATAACGATACGGTCACGACCGCCAGCAGCGCATATTTTTTCGATCTGCCCGCATACCACGGTGTTCCGGTTTTTTGCATCATGTGCCACTCCATTCTTCACACGCCGGGGAACCCCCGCCGTTTACGGCTTCTTCGGCTTGATATGGGCCCATCGATAGTTTTCGTTGACGGAAAACTGCGGGGCATAACTTTTATACCGGGTATGCGACAACACATTGTCGCTCAAATTGTCCAGCACATAGGCGTCGTCGTCCAGATACGCCACCAGCACGGCGTGTGCCACATTGCGGATGGTTTCCATGAGCACCACGATGCGCAGCTTGTCCGCAGGCCATCCCAAAGCGCGCAGCGTATAGTACTTGACGATACTGTAATCCTCACAATCACCCGATTTTTTTAAAAATTCATAGGGAGCGGCCCAGTAGTCCGGCTTGCCGTACAGCTCCGGGTCCAGACGATAAGGCCACTGGTTCCAAAAACGGTTGACCATCTTGAGCTGTTCCATGGGCGGCAGCTTTTCGGCCCGGGCCTTGAACTCGTCCCAGGTAGTGGAAGCGTTGAGCCTGCTGCCGGGCTCGAAAACGGGATGCTGCCTGTTGCGCTCCATGACGCGCAACCAGGAGGGCAGGCCCTTGAGCGGTCCTCGGAACTCCACGGTCCCGAACAGGCGTAAGGGCTTGGCTCTGGTTTCGGCCGTTTCGGAAGCCGCGGCCTGTGCGCCGCTTCCGGCAGCGTTTTCGTCCCCGGCACGGGCCGTGACGGGCGCCAACGCCAACCACAAGGCAAGCGGCAACGCAACCGAAGCGAAACGTCCGCCCCGCCCGGCTCCGTCGCCCCGCTCCGTCGTCCGCCGCCCGTTCCGCATACCTGTTCCCGCCCCGGCCGGGGGATATCCGTCGAACGCCCGCGCGTCGGACGGCCGCCTCGTCCCCGTACTTTTAAGGAATGCAAAGAATAAACGTCCGCGCTCCCCTTGGCAATGTACGGAGAACGTCCTGTTACGGACGCGAAACAGGCCTCTCGCTCCCTTGGCACAATGTTCGCATATCCCGCCCCGGGAACCTCCGGCCCGGCCGGACTGTTCCACTTTTCAGATGACAACCCTGCGGTATCGCATGGATTTTTACTAGGAGTCAGACTGTCATGATCATGACGCGTCCCCTTCGCCCGGCCCGGGTTTCGTCCTTTCTCCATCGCTTTGTCCTCCCCCTGGCCGTGGCGGCCGTTGTTCTGGGGCTGGCCGCTCCCCGCCCGGCTGAAGCCGTGCGCATTAAAGATATCGCCTCCTTTTCGGGCGTGCGCGACAACCAGTTGGTGGGATACGGCCTGGTCATCGGCCTGGGCGGAACGGGGGACTCCAGGGACGCCTTCACCTCCGACGCGCTGTCCAACATGATGGAGCGTATGGGCGTGGCCCTGGACCCGTCCAAGCTCAAAGCGCGCAATGTGGCGTCGGTAATGGTCACGGCCAATCTCCCCGTGTCGGCCAAAGCGGGCTCGAGCATCGACGTGACCATTTCCAGCATAGGCAGCGCCACCAGTCTCCAGGGCGGAGTGCTGCTCCAGACCCCGCTCAAAGGTATCGACGGCAAGGTTTACGCCCTGGCCCAGGGCGCGCTTATCCTGGGCGGCTACACCGCCGACGGGGCGGCGGCCCGCACGCAGAAGAACACCACCACGGTGGGCAGCATTCCGGGCGGGGCCACGGTGGAGCGCGAGGTGCCCTTTTCGTTCAACACCCAAAGCGAACTGACCCTGCATATGCAAATCGCGGATTTTTCCACCACCCAGCAGGTGGTGGAACGCCTCAACCAGAGCCTGGGCGGCAACTATGCCAGCGCCCCGGACATAAGCACGATCACCATCCAGGTACCCGGCCCCTATCAGGGCAATCTGGTGCCTCTGCTGGCCTCGGTGGAAAACCTGGAAGTGACGCCTGAAACGCGGGCCAAAGTGGTGGTGGACGAAAAGACCGGCACCATCGTCATCGGCCGCGACGTGCGCGTGGCGAGGGTTGCCGTGGCCCACGGCAATCTCCAGGTAACCGTGCAGGAGAGCACCCAGGTATCGCAACCCGGCCCCTTCAGCCAGGGACAAACCGTGGCCAGTCCGGTCACCGACATCAACACCCGCGAGGAAAACCGCAATCTGAACATCGTGGAAGGAGCCACCCTGCAGGAACTGGTGGACGGCCTCAACTCCATCGGCGCATCCCCGCGCGATCTCATTTCCATTCTGAAGAATCTCAAGGCGTCCGGAGCGATGTTCGCGGACCTGGAGGTCATTTGATATGGAATACGCCTTCAATCCCAATCTGGCCGTCAACACGGCCGCTCAACAGGATATCGCGGCCCGACGCCGCGAAATGGAAGCGCTGTCCAAATCGGCCGACCCCGAGGCGCAACGGGCCAAACTGCGCGACGCCTGCGAAGGCTTTGAAGCCATCTTTCTGCAAAAAATGTGGGAACAGATGCGGGCCACCCTGCCCAAAGACGGCCTCATGCACAGCAAAGAGGAGGAAATGTGGCAGTCCATGTATGATCAGGAGCTGGGCAAGAGCATGGCTGCCTCGGGCGGCATAGGCCTGGCCGATATGATGATGCGCCAGCTCGACCGCAACGACGGAGCCATAAGCGACGCCACCAGACAGAGCACCATGCGTCGCCCCGTCCTGGAAGTGCCCCCGGCGCCCCTTTTGCCGCCATCCCCCGCGCCGGAAAATACC
>ERZ894232.358-NODE-358-length-63085-cov-18.106394_pt1 | contig 63085 bp, 45 predicted proteins | sample MGYA00380296_ERZ894232 | MGnify/ENA primary metagenome ERZ894232 (study PRJEB32331, sample SAMN06328433) | human gut metagenome | biome: human gut microbiome; feature: stool | host: Homo sapiens | collected 2014-08-14 ...
CGGCCATCCAGTCGATGACGCGCTGATCCCAGTCGTCGCCGCCCAGGTGGTTGTCACCGTTGGTAGCCAAAACCTCGAACACACCGTCGGCGAGGTCGAGCAGGGACACGTCGAAGGTGCCGCCGCCCAGGTCGAAGACGAGGACCTTCTGCTCCTTATCCTGTTTGTCGAGGCCGTAAGCGAGCGCGGAGGCCGTGGGCTCGTTGACGATGCGCTTGACGTTGAGGCCGGCGATGCGGCCGGCGTCCTTGGTTGCCTGGCGCTGGGCGTCGTTGAAGTAGGCGGGGACAGTGATGACGGCGTCGGTGATGGTCTCGCCCAGGTACTTCTCGGCGTCGGCCTTCATCTTGGAGAGGATCATGGCGCTGATCTGCTCAGGCGTGAACTCCTCACCGTCGATCACGACGACGCAACGACCATTGCTGCCCTCCTTGACCTCGTAGGGCACAGTCTTGAGCTCGTCCTGGACCTCGGAGAACTTGCGGCCCATGAAGCGCTTGATGGAAAAGACGGTGTTCTTGGGGTTGGTCACGGCCTGGTTCTTAGCGGCCTTGCCCACAATGCGGTCGCCCTCGGCGCGGAAGCCCACGACGGACGGCGTGGTGCGGTCGCCCTCAGCGTTGACGATCGTGGTGGGGGTGCCGCCCTCGAGCACGGCCATCGCGGAGTTGGTGGTACCCAGGTCGATACCGAGAATCTTGCCCATGGTGAATCCCTTTCTGTTGGTGCGTGGCGCACGCGGGCGGTCGCCCGGGGCGCGATGCGTGTTTGTTCAAGGCATAGTGTATCCCCTTATGCGGCTACTTATACAAAATCTAAGTCAATTCATATAAGATTTCCTATCCTCCACAACTCAACTGCGGCATATAGGGTTTTGCTTGGGACCTTTTATAGGTTCGATTTCGCAAATGCGCGGATAATTCTTACCCCTTGCGGGTAGAAACGATGAATCAGCTGGAAAAGACGCAGGTAGACAGCACGCATAATTTCGTTTTACTCCAGTCCGGCTGATTTATCCGCGCATTTGTGAAATCTCAGCTCATCCTTAGCGCACAGCACAACGTCACAAGCACATCAGAAGGTTGCTTCATCGTTTTGGCCACGCTCAGATTCCCTGGGAGGCCCCTATGCCCACCGATTCGTTCAACGAACACAGCGTTGTCTGCGACAAAACCGCATTTAAATACTATCGTACGCCGTCGCGTTATCTTGGTGCATGCCCGGCGTCGCCCCTCTTTGAGCCCGACCCCCGCTATCGCAAGTTGCGAACTGCACCCCTCATAACCGAAGTGCTTGGGTTGCCGCTACACGTCCTCACTGATGACGTGAAGAAGCGATCACATGGTGAAACCCTCCGTTTCCACGTCATCGATCCAGAGCTGCGACTCGGGCATACGAGAGAGACCGTCCACGGCTTTCGCCTCGCATCCCCGGAGCTCTTGCTTTTTACCTTGTCGCGCACCCTGACGTTTAACCAGCTCGTCATGGCGATGTACGAAATGTGCGGACGATTCACGCTCTACGAGCCTACGCAGCGCCTCGAAGCGGAACTCGTCATGCGTAACGCCAGCGAGCTCTTCGATGGCTGGTCGCGCGTTGTGTCAGAGTCGGGCAAGCCAACATCCCTTTGGAGCAGGCCTCCTCTAGTAAGCCTGGCGGAGCTCAAGAACTTCGCGTCCGAGATCGAGGGCACCCGAGGAGCACGGCTGTTCTCGCGCGCCGTTAGCTGCGTAAGCGGCATGACGGCATCTCCCTTAGAAGCGCAGCTATCCATGCTGCTCTGGATGTCCCCCAATCTTGGCGGATGGGGATACCGGAATATCCAGAACAATTGCCGCATTAAGCTCTCGAAGTCCGCGGGACTGCTAACGGATATGCATAGCGCTGAGGTTGACCTGCGCGTTCTGTCACCCGACGGAACTCAAGAATGGATGCTCGAATGCCAGGGAAAAGCCATTCATGACAGGGTCGGCGCGGGCACGAGAGACGCGCTGCGCGCAACGGCGCTGCAGTCAATGGGGCTCAATGTGACGATGGTCACAAACAGCCAAATCCACGATCAAGATAAGTTTGCGGTGCTCCTGGACATGCTTTCCGAAAAGCTCGGGATACCATTTCCCGACAAAACCGGACGTCAAATCATTGCCGAGAACAATCTACGAACAGATATCTTTGGGGATTGGCTTGCCCTATCCAACGAGCCAACTCCAGCCGAGCTCAAGGCGCGGCGCTTGAACAATCGGACAAGGCGAGAGCATGGGCACGCTCCCAAGCGCTAAAAAGCGCCCCTTGAACAACGAATGGGGTCAGGTTCGCACACTAAGTAGAGACATGATTCGCAAATGCGCGGATAATTTCCGACAAGGAGCAGTAACAAGAAATCCCCCGCGCCCCTATCCTGCGCTTTTCCCGTAGACACGAGCGTTTATTGTCCACGCGACCATATTTTATCCGCGCATTTGTAACCGCGCGGAGTGCGGGGAGCCCAAGCCGGCCCCCTTTGTGGCATCGCGCATGCCAAATTCGCGACACAAAGCGTGGCGGACGCCCTCCGATGCGAGCGGCCTGGCCGCGCGAACAGCAACATGGCAGGTTCCCGGCAGTCAGCCATAGGTGACTCGGCAAACGGTCGAAAAATCTCGCTCGAAAGGGTTGCGCCGGCGCGCCCTCGTGGTAAGTTACTGCCAGTAAAAGACCCGTTGCCTCTTCGCCTGTGGCACCGGGCGCAACAGAGGAGGTATACCATGGCTCATCCGATTATTGAAGCTGACGAGTGCATCGCTTGCGGCGTTTGCGTTGACGCTTGCCCGGCCGGCGTTCTCGAGCTGAACGACGTCGCCACCGTCGCCGACGAGGATTCCTGCGTGGCCTGCGGCGCCTGCCAGGACGCTTGCCCCGCCGGTGCCATCACCGAGATCGCCGAGGACTAGTATTTAGTTCCCCGCCATCACAAGGCACAAACAAAGCCCGGTCCCTCAGAGGCCGGGCTTTTTTCGTTGCACACGTTGCGAGCGCAAAAGCCCGCCAACGGCTCACCTCAAATTGGGGACAGGCACCAATCTGAGGTGGGCAACCGATGGGCGACGCGACCAAGCTAAAACCTCAAATTAGTGCCTGTCCCTAATCTGAGGTGCAAACGCGGCTCAAGCTGCGCGCCCTCGCCGCCCCCCATACGCACCTAATCGTCATCGCCGCTGGGACCGAGCTGCGTAAGAATTGCGAGCGCCGCTTGGACGGGACCCATGCCGCCGTTCGAGACATCGGCGTTCAGGCCGCGGCCCACGCCGCTGCCCGCGCCGGCACCCGCTTTATAGGGCACGGTGAACTTGCGCGTCTTGGGGAAGCTGATCGCGCCCAGCTTGGTGCGCAGCTCGAACGCCACGTCCTTGGGCACGTCAACGCCCTGGTACGTGAGCTTGCCCGCAACCAGCGACACGCTCTCCAAGCCCAAACGATCCGCACGGATGCGGATGCGCGTGCGGTCGAACAGGTTCTGCGCGGCCTCGGGCAACTCGCCGAACGTCTCCTCACACTCCTCCTGCAGCGCATCCACGGCCTCGAGCATGTCTGCCGCAGCAAGCTTGCGGTACACGAGCACGCGGCGGTCCACGGCGGGCACGTACTCTTCGGAGAGGAAGAAGTCCGCCGGCAGGTTGATGCCCACGCCCGCCTGCTCAACGTCCGCGCCGCCCGACTCGCCGCGTGCCTCGGCAACCGCCTGGCCCAGCATCTGCGTGAACAGGTCAAAGCCCACGCTCGACAGGTTGCCGTGCTGCTCGGCGCCAACCAGCGAACCCGCGCCACGGATCTCGAGGTCGCGCATGGCGATGCGCATGCCGCTGCCCAGGTCCTGGAACTCGGATAGCGCGGTGAGGCGCGCCGTGGCCTCCTCGGTGAGCGGCAGCTCGCCCGGGAACATGAAGTACGCGTACGCCTGCGTGGCGGAGCGGCCCACGCGGCCCTTGAGCTGGTACAGCTGCGCCAAGCCCAAGCGCTGCGAATCCTCGATGATGAGCGTGTTGGCGCTCGCGTTGTCGATGCCGCTCTCCACGATGGTGGTGGCGATGAGCACGTCGATCTTCTTGGTGGCGAACTGCACCATCACGTCTTCGACCTCGCGCGGGCTCATCTTGCCGTGCGCCACACCGATGCGCGCCTCCGGGGCGGCCTCGAGCACGCGCTCGACCGCGTCGTCGATGGTCTTGACGCGGTTGGACACGTAGTACACCTGCCCGCCGCGGCCGATCTCCAGGCGGATGGCCGCGCTCACCACGTCCGGGTCGTATTCGCCCACGTGCACCGCGACCGGGCGGCGGCCGGTGGGAGGCGTGGTGATGAGGCTCATGTCGCGCACGCCGCTCATGGCCATCTGCATGGTGCGCGGAATGGGCGTTGCCGAGAGCGTGAGCACGTCGATTTGCTCGCGCATGTTCTTGAGCTGCTCCTTGTGCTGCACGCCAAAGCGCTGCTCCTCATCGATGATCACCAAACCCAGCTCATGCGGGTTCACGTCGGCGGAAAGCAGACGGTGCGTGCCGATGAGCACGTCGACCTTCCCTTCCGCGAACGCAGCCAGCGCGCGGCGCTGCTGCCCCGGCGTGCGGAAGCGCGAGAGCACCTCGACCTCCACGCCGAACGGGGCGAAGCGCTCGAAGAACGTCTCGTAATGCTGCTGCGCCAAAATCGTGGTGGGGCACAGCACCATGACCTGCCGGCCGCCGTCCACGCATTTGAACGCCGCGCGCAGGGCAACCTCGGTCTTGCCGAATCCCACGTCGCCGCACAGAAGGCGGTCCATGGGCTTGGTGGACTCCATGTCCGCCTTGATGTCGGCAATAGCATCGAGCTGGTCATGCGTCTCGTCGTAGGGGAAGCTCTCCTCCATCTCGACCTGCGCGGCGCTGTCCGGCCCAAAGGCAAAACCCGTGATCGAGCTGCGACGCGTGTAGAGGTCCACGAGGTCAAAGGCGAGCTTCTTGGCGCTCTTGCGCGCCTTTGCCGTGGCGCGGCTCCAGTCGGCGGTGTTCAGGCGGGTGAGGCGCGGGCTGTCGCCATCGGGGCCCACGTAGCGCGTAATACGGTCGACCTGCTCAAGCGGCACGTAAAGCTTGTCGCCGCCGGCGTATTCGAGCAGGAAGTAGTCGCGCTCCTTGCCTCCAACCTCCTGGCGCACGATCTCGGCAAAGAGAGCCACGCCGTGCGTGCTGTGCACCACATAATCGCCCGGTTTGAACGGGAAGGTCACCTCGGTGATGTCCACGCGACGCCGCGCGCGCCCGCGGCGGCCGTCCATGCGGCTGTTCAGGTCGGCGAGGCTGAACACCGCCACATGCGCGCTGGGCACCACCACGCCCGAGGGGATGGGGGCATCGACAAAAGTCACCCGGCCACGCGTGATGGTTGGGACGGTGACCGGGGCCCCGTCCTCGATGCCGCGCTCGTTGAGTTTGTCCGCATCGCGCTTGAGCAGCGTCACGCGCACATCGACGCCGCCCACCGCGCCCGTGTTCTCGGGCGCCGCTTGCAGAGACTCCTCAAAGGGAATGTTCTCGTCGGTGAAGGAAAGCTCCATCGACTCACGCGCACCGCGGTCGGGAATGGCGAACACGCAGGCAAAACGGTTGTTCACCACCTCTTGGATGCGGTTCATGAAACGCGTGTCCGACCCGGAGAGCGCGGGCTGCTCGATCTTGAGCTCGGCGGTCACCGTGCCGCCTGCGCGGATGAGGCTCACGTAGTTCAGGCGCTGCTGCCGGCCAAAGTCGAGCTCCTGCGGGCGCACGTACAAACCGTCCAGGCGAGCGATCTTGGCCTCGGCGGCCCGGCGCTCCAGGTCCTCATACGCGCGCGTGCAGTCGTCGAACAGCGAACGGGGCTCGGACAGGATGACCAGCGCATCGCTATGGACGTGCGCAAGCGGGCTGACCGTCCCCTCGTACATGAGCGGCAAGAATCGCTCGAGCTCCGGCGTGACCACACGCGCCTGCACCAACTCGAGCAGCGCGGCGAGCTCGGTGTCGTTTTGCGCGGGCAGATACAGTGCCGCGGAGATGCGCTTTACGGCATCGTCGGTGAGGGCAAGCTCGCGCACGGGCGAGATCTCGACGGCATCCTCGTCGCCGATGGTCTGCCCGGTTGAGGCGACCATGAGGCGAATGCGGTCGATCTCGTCACCGAAAAACTCCATGCGCACAGGCGCCGTCGCCTGCGCGGCCCACACGTCAACCGTGTCGCCGTGCACGCGGAAGAGTCCCGGCATGTCGGCGGCATCCGCACGCGTGTAGCCCATGCCAACCAGCAGCTCGGACACGCGCTCAAAGGAGATCTCCTCCCCCACCTTAAACGTCGTCGATGCCCAATAACGGCTCGATGCCGGGGGCACGCAACGCAAGAGCGAACGCGCGGAAGCGACCATGACGCACGGCTCGCCTTGCGCCACACGGGCGATGGCGGCGCAACGCGCGGCAACCACGGCGTCATCGGGCTCGGCGTTCTTCCAGGGATAATCCTTGCGCTCCGGGAAACGCGCCACGTGCTCCGCGCCCACATACGCCGCAATCGCACGAGCCGCGCGGTCGGCAGCGTCCTCACCCGAGACGATGTAGACCGTCGGGCGCGGGCGGCGAGCGAACTGCGCCGCCACCATGAGCGTGCGCGCGGACTGAGAAACGGCCAGCGTGGCATCCTCCCCAGCCGCCAGCGCGGTCTCGATAGCCTGGAGCGATTCATCGGTATACAGCTGCGCGGCAATGCGATGGATGAGCATGGGCAACCTTTCGTAACGCCAAAAGCCCGCCTAGCAACGATAGGCGGGGCACATGCAGACATGATGGTTCAGGAACTATCCTACCCCACCTTGGCGCTGGGGCAGATGTCGGCAAGGGGGCATTCGCCGCACAGGGGCTTGCGCGCGTCGCAGATCTCGCGGCCGAGCATGATCCACTGGTGGTTCACGTCGTTCCAATACTCGCGCGGCAAGATCTTGAGCAGATCCTGCTCCGTCTTGAGCGGCTCCTTCTCATGCGTTTTGGGCGAGAGCTTGAGGCGATGCGCGATGCGGTTCACATGCGTGTCGACCGCGATGCCCTCCACAATGCCATAGCCCACGTTGAGCACGATGTTCGCCGTTTTACGCCCCACGCCGGGAAGCTTGACGAGCTCCTTCATGTCCGCGGGCACCACGCCATCGTAGTCCGCCACGATCATCTGGGCACACTCGATGCAGTGCCTCGCCTTGGTTTTGTAAAAGCCGAGCGACTTGATGACCCCGGAGAGCTCCTCGTACGTGGCGCCCGCCATGGCCTCGGGCGTGGGCCAGCGACGAAACAGCTCAGGCGTGACCTTATTGACTTGGGCGTCGGTGGTCTGCGCCGAGAGCAGCACGGCGATGACCAGCCTGAACGGCGTCTCGTGATCCAAAAAGCACTCGACTGGACCGTAGCGTTCGTTCAACCTACGACATGTCTCAATGGCACGCTCGCGCTTTGCCGCATTCGTCTCTCGTGGCATGTCCGTCCCTTCCTACTCTGATTCTAGGTCCTCGATGCCCAGCAGCTCCGCCGCCTGCACCTCGTCCTCCAGTGCCGTCACGCTCTTGAGCTTGCGCTCAATCACGTTCGTGCGGGTGTTGATGATGCCGTCCACCGTTTTACCGGCGGTCTCGATCTGCTTGAGCGCGCGGCGCAATTCGGCCTGGTATTTGGGGAACTCCGCCTTGACGGCCGAGAGGACCTTTTGAATCTCATCGGCGCGGCGCTGGAAGGCAAACGTCTGGTAACTCATCTGCAGGCTGTTCAAGATGACCGCCATGGTTGAGGGACCGGCGACGTTGACCTGGTAATCGCGCTGCAGGCACTCAATCAACCCCGGACGGTCGACCACCTCGGCGTACAGCCCTTCGAACGGCAGGAACATGATGCCGAAGTTCGTGGTCTCGGGAACGCTCAGGTACTTGCTCGAGATGTCCTTGGCCTCGAGCTTGATCACCTGCTCAAGCGCACGGCGCGCGGCGGCGATTCCTTCGGCGTCGCCAGCGTCCATCGCGTCACGCAGACGCTCGTAGGTATCACCCGGGAACTTGGAGTCGATGGGCAGCCACACCGGCTCCCCCGCCTCCACGGGCAGCTTGACCGCGAACTCCACGCGCTCGGAGCTTCCCGGCTTGGTTGCCACGTTCTCCGCATACTGATCGGGCGTGAGGATGTCCGCCAGAATGGCGCCGAGCTGCACCTCGCCCAGAATGCCGCGCGTTTTGACGTTCGAGAGCACGCGCTTGAGGTCGCCCACGCCCGCGGCGATGCTCTGCATGTCGCCCAAACCGCGATACACCGCCTCGAGCTGGTCGCTCACCTGCTTGAACGACGCGCCCAGGCGGTCGTTCAGCGTGGCGGCGAGCTTCTCGTCAACCGTCACGCGAATCGCCTCGAGCTTGCGCTCGTTATCACCGCGAATCGCGCCCAGCTGCGCATCGACCGTCTCGCGCACCTTGTCCAAGCGCTGCTCAACCGAGTCGCGGTTGAGGTCGAGCTGCTGGGACACCTCGCGCCGCACGTCATCAACCTTCGCAGCCGTCTGGTCAAAGGAGCGCTGAGTCGCTTCGAAATGCTGCTGCTCGATGATGGACAGACTCGACGCCTGATTGAGCACCGCATGCGACGTGACGGACAGCTGGCTCAACGCCGCATTCGCCGCGCCCAAGGCCTCACGTGCACGCGAGACCTCCTCCGCCGTCCGCGCCACCTCCTCCTCGCGCGCCGCTCGCTCCTTACGCGCCCGAACAGACAGGACGACCGCACAGCCGGCAAGCACCGCCGCCACAACAGACGCCACCGCAGAAATCATCTCGAATTCCATGCGCCCACCTTTCGCGCGCACGCGCAGAACAATCCATCGGCCAAACTCCCCCATCTTATCAGGAGGACGCGACGCATCGACCTGGACGGCCCCATCCAACCCCCGTGCTTTTCGATCGCCACACTTGCGCTTTTCGATTGCCACACTAGGCAAAAGCGGCGGAAAGGGCGCGCGTGAAAAGCTCACGAGCCTGCTCGTACAGCATCGCGAGCGCCTCGATCAGCTCTTCGGGAGTCGCGCCGTCCAAAATGCACGTCAACGCGTACGAAACGACAAAAACGACGGCCATCATGAGGGGGACCGCCAACACGAGCAGCACCGCGCGAACAATGCCGAGCACAGCGCGCCGCCGCGCTCTACGGGTATCGTATTTCCGCTCCGACCCATAGGCCTCCTCAAGCGGAACGGGAGCAGCCTCCGGGGCATTCTGGACCTCGCGAGCGGAGCGCCTTTCCTCCCGCGAGGAATCGGGCCGCGGCGGGCGGGGCTCGGCATCAGGATGCCCCGCGAACGTATTCGGATCTCGTCTTAGAAAAAGGTCCATGCAAACATCCTCCTTAAGGGAGAACATGCATGGAACGACGCTTTCAGCTTCTCGCCGAAAACACCCCGTGTCAACCCCTCAAGCAAAGGTGTCGACACAGGGTGCTCGAATCGTGTAAGGGCCGGTCACGCACCGCTCGGTGCCAATAGTTGACTGCAGGCTCCACAGAAAGCAACCGTCAACTCCGGCCACACCGCTCGGTACTAGTAGTTGACGACCTGCTCCTCAAAGTACGCCTTGGGGTGAGCGCACACGGGGCACATCTCGGGGGCCTCGGGGCCAACGTGCAGGTGACCGCAGTTGAGACACTTCCACACCTTCACGCCCTCGCGGGCGAACACCTCGCCCTTCTCGACGCGCTCGGCGAGCTTGTTGTAACGCTCCTCATGCGCCTTCTCAACCGCACCCACGCCGCGGAACTTCGCCGCGATGGCGGTGAAGCCCTCTTCGTCCGCCGTCTTGGCGAACTCATCGTACATGGTGGTCCACTCGTAGTTCTCGCCCGCGGCGGCGTCGCGCAGGTTCTCCAGCGTGCCGGGGATCTCGCCGCCATGCAGCTCCTTGAACCACAGCTTGGCGTGCTCGGACTCGTTCAGGGCAGTCTCCATAAAGATGTTGGAGATCTGAACAAAGCCCTCCTTCTTTGCCTTGGACGAATAGTAACGATACTTGGTGTGTGCCTGAGACTCGCCGGCAAAGGCCGCCTCGAGGTTCTTCTTAGTCTGAGAATTCTCGAAATCCATCAGTACCTCCTTGTTGGCGTGAGGAACAGATGAGCCCGCCGATGCGCCACACCGCGCCAGGCTCAAAACGGCAGCCCACATCGAGCGGCCATTGCATCCCTTGTACCCGAACTCGCCGTCGCTCTTACAATGTCGCGATATTTCACGATACGGGGCGATGCGCGATCCGAGCGTCCACCGCTGCGCAATGCGGCGCCTAAGCAGTCACCGCTGTGCAATGCGGCGCCTAAGCAGTCACCGCTACGCGATGCGGCACCCAAGCGGCGGCCCCCGCGCGCTGCGGCACCCGAGCAGCCACCGCTACGCGATGCGCCACACACCGCCCTGCTCCCGGCAAAAGCCCTCGCGGGCCAAATCCTCCAAGATGGACGAGACCAGATCGCGCTCAACGGCCGAACGGCCCGCCGCCTGCTCGAGCGCATTGAGCGAGGTCACCAGCGAGGCCAGGTCGCGCCCCTCGCCGCGCGCCTGGGCATCCAGCAGCTGACGCACGATCTCGGCGCGTTTTTGGCGTCGCGAGCCCTCAAAGCGCGACTGGCGCGTGTATGCCTTGGCGCGGCGGGACGGGTTAGGCACGGTCTTTTTGAGGTACGCACCATAGTCCAGCATGGCGTAATACCAGGCGCGCGGCGTGTCTTGCGCGTCTTGGGGAGTGGCAAAGGGATTCACCTCGCCGCGGGCCTCGTCACGAGCCTCGCCGCTGGCCTCGCCAGAGACCCCGCCGCGGGCGGGCACACACCCCATGCCGCCCCTCCCGCCGCGCGCATCGCAACGAACCGGCCCACTCGCGCCGTCACGCGCGCCGCCATCAGCCGAACCGCCCATCAAGCCATGCACATCGTTGCCGCCCGAAGCACCCATCAAGCCATGCGCATCGCCGCCGCCCAAAGCGTTCTCCAAGACGCACGCACCACCGTCCGGACACGTTGCCCGCACGAGCGGCACGAGCTCCTTGTCGGGCACGCTCGGGACATCCGGGAACAAATGGTGCAGCAGCACCGTGCGCACGTTGGTCTCCAAGTACACGCCCGGCAGGTCGAACGCGAACGATCGAATCCCCTGCGCCGTGGCGGGCCCTATGCCCGGCAGCGCCGTCAGCTCCTTGACGCCCGTGGGAAACACGCCGTCATACGTGCGCACGACCTCCTCGGCGGCGGCCTTGAGGGCGAGCGCACGGCGGTTGTACCCCATGCCCTGCCACGCGGCGAGTACCTCGGCAGTTCCCGCCTCGGCCAGCGCGAACACACTCGGGAACCGATCGAGCCACTCTGCCCAACGCGTCTCCACGCGCGCCACCTGCGTCTGCTGCAGCATCACCTCGGACAGCCAAATCTCGTACGGGTCGCGGGTGCGCCGCCACGGAAGGTCGCGGTACAGACGAACCCCTTCCGTTCGAACCAGCGTACGGAAGGGGTCCATGTTCATATCAAGCTCCTTATTGGGGAACGCTCGCCAACTCTACAGGCACGAACATCCCTTGGAGCACGAGGCGTACTCGGGGAAATTCGCGCGGTCGGCGAACTTGGGGTCGACAGCCGGGTACCGGCGGTTGTTGACGATGTCGTCGAGCGTGATGGAGTCCAGATAGCTGCGGAGCAGCTCCTGGGCCCCCACCCAGAGGGGATGATAGCAGCAACCGTCCATGCGCGGGCACGCGCCGTTCTCGGCCGTGCAGTCGTTCATGACGAGCGGGCCCTGGACAGCCTCGACGATCTGGCGGATCGTCACGTCCTTGGGGTCGACCTTGAGGCGCATGCCGCCGCGCACGCCGCGCAGGCTCTCGATGATACCCGCCTGGACCAAGCCGTGCTGGATCGAGCGGGCAAACGAATAGGGCACGTCCACGGATTCGGCGGCAGTGCGGACAGACAGAAGACAGTCCTCACCTTCCGCCAGCATGGAAAGCATGCGCAGGGCGTAGTCGGTCTTCCGGGAGATATCCATCTCTTCTCCTTGCAAGCAAACGGTGGCCGCGCCGCGGATGCACATGCCGCAGCACAGAGGCGTGGTGCCACCAACGAGCGTTCCTCTAGGTTTCGTGTGCGTCCAGTAATATACACTGTTTCTCTGAGCGGTGCAGGAGATGCGCAACACATGGAGGGCTTCCGTCCGCCATGTGCATGTTCGCTCTAACGCAAAAAGCCCCGTCTTGCGACGAGGCTTTAATTGCGATGGCGGGAAGTACGGGGCTCGAACCCGCGACCTCCGACGTGACAGGCCGGCGCTCTAACCAAACTGAGCTAACTCCCCAGGCGGCAATTCGCTTGCGCTCCTTGCTGCGGGGATTAGTATACACAGAGTCCGTCTTTGTGCGCAAGAACTTTTTTCAAAAAAATATGCCGGCGCGGACGGTTGCCCGGACTACCCTGTCTACCTGCAAGAAAAAGGAGCCGTGCCCACGCGCGACCCCTTACAAGTCAACGATTTCCGCCGAGAGCACGCAGCCGTCCTCGACCATAAGACGTGCGATGGAAGCCACACGCCGTCCCCGAGGCAGCGAAGCGGACCCGGGGTTCACCACCAGGCACCCCCGCACGCGCTCGATGCGCGGACGATGCGTGTGCCCGCACACCGCGACGTCCGCGGAGGCCAGTGGGAGGTCCTCGGCGTAGTGCGCGACGGCAAACCGCAGCCCCTCAAACACGAACTCGCTCACGCGCCGCACGTCGGGCCCGTAGTCAAAATAGCCATCGTTGTTACCGAGAACGGCCCGAAGGCACGGCACGCTCACCTCGAGCTCGGCAAAATCGCTCTCAGACGTGATGTCGCCAGCGTGGATGAGCATGTCGCACCCGTCAATCGTCCGCAAAAGCTCGGGCGAGAGATACCCATGGGTATCGGACACGATGTCAACGCGACGGGCCATTAGAGGTTCAGCGCCTTCTTGAGCGGCACCACGCGACGGCGGCTCACGGGAATGCGCTCGTCAACGCCGTTCACGCCCAGCTGGATGGCGCCCGAGGGGACCGTCTCGACGTCCTCGACGTTGGCGAGGTTGACGATATAGCGGCGATGCACGCGGAAGAACCCGAATTCGCCGAGCTTGGACTCGAACTGCGCCAGCGAGGTGGTGGACAAGAAGCGGTCGTCATCCGTGAAGATGCAAGAGTAGTCGTCCTTGGCCATGATGAAGCGAATCTGATCGACGGGGATCAGGACCTTGCGACCGCCCTTCTCGACCGGGATGCGCTCGATATTCGAGGGCTTGGCAGCGGCGGGCTCGACGGCGGCGGCGGGCTTTGCGCGGGCAATGACCTTTTCGATGGCGCGATCGAGACGCGCCTCCTCGACAGGCTTCATGAGGTAGTCCACCGCGTCCACGTCGAACGCCTCGACCGCATGGTCGCTATAGGCGGTCACGAACACGATCGCGGGGGGATTCTTGAGCTTGTACAGCGCCTCGGCGAGCTGCAACCCGGAGGCGCCGGGCATGGAGACGTCCAGAAAGACCACGTCCACGCGGGCCTCCATGAGCATCTCGATGGCGGAACGAACACTCGAGGCTTCAATGATGGAGCCGATCTTGCCCGTTTGTTCGAGCAGAAAGCGCAATTCAGAGCGTGCTGGAGCCTCGTCGTCAACGATCATCGCACGTAGCATACCTATCGAAAACCTTTCTTACTGCAAACAGGACCTGGCGCACAGCGCCATCCGTACGGTCATGTTCCTATTCTACCCTTCGTCGTACATACTTCCCTCGAGATCGAGGTGGAGCGCGATGGTGGTGCCCTTACCGGGCGCCGACTCGACGGACGTGCGGGATTTGGGCCCGTAAAACCGCTTGATGCGCTCTGAGATGTTGTGCATGGCGACGCCCGCTCCGCCGCCCTGGGGCGCATTGGGGTCGGGGGCGGCTATGGAGCGGTCGAACAGGCGCATCGCGGTCTGCTCGTCCATGCCCATGCCGTCATCGGCCACGCGGATGGACACGGCCGCCTCGCCCGCGCGCTCCACGGTGATGGAGATCTTGAGCGCGCCCTCGTCGGGCATGGCGTGGCGCACCGCGTTCTCGACCAGCGGCTGAATCACAAACGCCGGGATGAGCACCTCCTCGGCGTCCTCGTCCACGTCGACGCTCACCAGCACGCGGTCCTCGCCAAAGCGTGCCTTCTCGAACGTGAGGTAGCGCAGCGTTTGGGCGATCTCGCGCTTGACGGGGATGAGCTGGCCGGAGTTCTCGAGCGTCGCGCGATAGAACTGAGAGAACTCGCGCAGCAGCTCGCGCGCGCGCAGCGGGTCGGTGCGCGTGAACGAGGCGATGGTGTTCAGCGTGTTGAAAAGGAAATGCGGGTTGATCTGCGCCTGCAGGGCGCGCACCTCGGCCCGCGCGGTGAGCTCGGCCTGGCGCTCGAGCTCATACACGGTGAGCTGCGTGGACAGCAGCTCGGCAAAGCCCGAGGCGAGGGCGTATTGCGTGCGGTTCACATGGTGGGCGGAGCGGTAATAGAACTTGAGGGTGCCCACCGCCTTGCCGCGGATCTTGAGCGGGGCGATGATGCCCGCCGGAATGTTGCGCTGGCTCCCCTTTTCGCCGCGCACGTCCATCACGCTCGTGAACGACTGCGCGATGCCGTGCTCGATGACATAGCGCGTGGTGGGCGTATGGATGGGCGAGCCCGCGGGAAAGTCGTCGGCGAGCTCACCCACGCAGGCGAGCACCACGTCGCGGTCGGTCACCGCGATGGTCATGGCGCGCGTCTCGGGCAGCAGGCGTCGGCAGATCTCCTCGGCGCTCTCGCGCGTGAGGCCGCCGGTGATGTCCTCGAGCATGCCGGAGGCCACGGCGAGCGTCTGCTCCGTATACTGCGAGCGCAGGGTGTCGGGGCTAAAGAACACGTAGATAAAACCGCAGGTGAACAGCACCAGCAACACCAGGGCCGCAATGGTGGTGAGGGTCTCGACGCCCGTGAGGATGGCGTAGCCAAAAAAGCCCACCATGGTAAAGACGACGAGCGCCGCCAGCAGGCGCAGAGCCTCATTCGCGTCGAGCATGCCCGCGCGGTACGAGCCCTCGGTGATGTACTCCGTCCCCTTGGGACTTTTAGGCGGTTCTTGCGATATGGGTTCGGTCATCAACGCTCCAATAGGGCGGCAAGGCGCTCGTCGCCGGAAAGCCCACCCATGATACTCGGCCAAAAACTGACAAATCTGAGGTAATCGTCCTCGTGCCTAGCGGCATAGTCGCGCGCCTCGGCGATGCCGTGGCGGTAGATGTGCCAGTACCCGCGATGCTCCCGCGTGAACAGCATGCGCACGAGGGCGGTCTTGCGCACGCGCTCGTCCAGTCCGCTGGAAATCCAAGGGCCCGGATACGGCATGAGCGATGCGGCGGTGACGGACGTGATCTCGGGGCGGCGCGAGGCGCTCGCGAGCTTGGCGCGCTCGTAGTACCAGCGGTAGACGTTTTGCATAAAGCGCGGGGACTCCTCCACCTGATGCGGCGGCAGGTGCTTGACCACCCACGCGTTGTCAAACCACACGTCCATGCCCGAAAGGCGCATGTTGAACAGGTAGTCCAGGTCCTCGCCGCGCGTGATGTAGGGGTCGAACGCCACGCGCTTGAACGCGCGCGCGTGAATGGCGAAGCAGCCGCCGCACACGTAGTTGGAACGCGAGATGCGCGTCCCGGAGAGGGCGCGCTCCATCCAGCGGTTGAACTCGATGCGCTTGGTCCACCAGCGGCAGGTGATGCCGTTCTTTTTTGACGTGTCGGCGAGCGGGGAGCCCGCCTTGTTGTAAAAGTAGCCGCTCTTGGCGAGGATGGGCAGCCGCTGGCGCGTCTCGTGCCCCAGGCCGTACAGCGCCTTTTCCATAAAGTCAGGCGCGAGCACGACCTCGTCATCGTCGAGGAACACCACGGCATCGTGGCCCAAAATCGCCGCGCACGCCAGGCCCATGTTGCGGATGGCGCCGTAGCCGCGCAGGGACACCGTCTCGCCCCGCACGTTCGGGGCGATCTGGCTCACGCGCTCCATGACGACCGACGCCTCGCGGTTGGTGACGAGCGTGACCTCGAGCGAAGGGTGATCGTCGATCACGCCCTGCACGCGCTCGGCGATGCGGTCCGTCAGCCGCTGGGGGCATACGAGCAGCACGATGATGCGAGGAAGGTCGCGAACCTGCTCGAGCGAGGCCAAGCAGCGGTCCAGCTCGGGACGGGCCGCGGCCAAGTCCGACGAGTGGTCGTAGGCTCCAGGCGATTTGAGCTCGGCGGGGTCGCCCGCCCAGTAACTCGGAATGACGATGGTCGGATTCATGCAGCCCCCTCCCTTACAATCACGGCAGGGCGCCTGCAAGCCGCGCTACGCGCAAGCGGCGACGGACCTTTCCGTTTCTGTTACTTAGTTGTACCCAACTGAGCGAGCTCGCGCTTGACGAACGGCGTTTTTGCCAAAGATCGCGAAAGCGGGTAGCCCAACACGTACATGATAACCGCTTCACCCAAACCGGTGGTCACCAACCCAAAGGCATACATGAGCGGATAGGCGCCGTCGAGCGAGATGGACGTGAAGGGGATGGTGTAAAAACCGATGCCCTGCAGGAGCAGGGGCAGGTACGCGGGCACGATGAGCGCGTTTGCCAGCACGGGGCCCGCGAGCGCCACAAGGGGGCGGCGGCGCATCTTCCACGTGAACAGCGCGCCGGCGAACGTGGCGAGCGAGCCGAATACCACGTCGAGCATGCCGAGCATGCCCGTACCCGAGATGGCGATGTTGGCGACGTTGGCGATAACGCAGCCGAGCGTCAGGCCGGGAACCGCCGCGGGCGTGAACAGCGCCAACACGCACAGGGCCTCGCTGACGCGGAATTGGATGGGGCCCCAGGCAAGGCTGCCCAAAAACATCATGGCAACCAACGTGCACACCGCATATGCGGCGGCGATCACGCCCACATGGGCGACGTAGCGGGCGTCCCCCACCCGGCTTTTCGCAGCACGGTCCTTCGCTTCGTTCTTGTTCTGACTCATGTTCTCCACCTTCTATACAATCGGAGGGCTTTACTGCTGCCAGCAAAACCCTCCGCAAGGTGGTATGGTCGCCCGAGCGACGACGGGCGTGAGCCGCGCGTCGCGGGATGCGGGCCGGCGCCTAGGCGTGCGCCTCCTGCATTCGGGAGAGCTTTACTAGCATGACCAAGCCCACAACCAGCAAGATCCCGATGGAAAGCACTCCTAAAGAAGGATCGTGCGTGAGCGAGGTCACGACAGATACTAGCAGAGTTCCCATAACGGAGGCGTAACGGCCAAAGATATCGAAGAAGCCGTAATACTCGTTGGCGCGGTCCTTGGGAATCAGGCGGCCAAAGTAGCTGCGCGAAAGCGCCTGCACGCCGCCCTGGAACATGCCCACGAGCACCGCGAGAATCCAAAACTCCACGGCAGACTTGAGGAAGAACGCGGCGAACAGCACAATGCCCACGTACGCGGCGACCGCCACGATGATCATGCGCAGCGTGCCCACGCGCCCGGCGAGCTTGCCGTAGATGATGGCGGAGGGAAACGCCACGAACTGCGTGACGAGCAGGGCGAGCACGAGCTGGGTGGAGTCGATGCCCAGCGCGGCGCCGTAGCTCGTGGCCATGGAGATAACGGTATGCACGCCGTCGATATAGAAGAAGAACGCGACCATGAACACAAGCAGCACGCGGTCGTGCAGGATGCTGCGCATGGTGTCGAGCAGGCCCTTGAACGTGTTGGCGATGTTGCGCATGACGCCGTCCGCGCCCTCGTCGCGCTCCTTGCCATAGCGCTGCTTGTAGGTGCGCAGCAGCGGAATGGTAAAGGCGAGCCACCACGCGGCGGTGATGATGAAGCACAGGCGCGTGCAGGTGAGGGTATCGAGGCCGAGGATGCTCGGACCGCCAAAGATGAGCGCGATGCAGGCGATGAACGGGATGGTGGAGCCCACATACCCCCAGGCAAAGCCCGAGCTGGACACCGCGTCCATGCGCTCATCGGTGGTGACGTCGGTGAGCATGGCGTCGTAGAACGTCATCGACGAGTTGAGGCCGATGGTGCACAGGACGTAGACCACCAAGAACGGCAACGCGCCCATGGGAATCGCCTCGACCAGGCACAGGATGAGACCGGTGAAGAAGAACCCGGTAAAGAACTTGATCTTGTTGCCCGCGTAGTCGGCAAGCGAACCCAAGATGGGCATGAGCAGCGCCACCACGAGCGATGCGACGGTCTGTGCGTTGGCCCAGGCGGCAACGAGCTCCGCCGGATGGGCGCCGGTGTTGATGGCGTTGAAGTAGATGGGCACCACCGCCGTGTTCAGCAGGACGAGAGCGGAGTTGCCCACATCGTACATGACCCAGTTGCGCTCGAGCTTTGTGTATTTGAGTGCCATGGCGGCCTTCCGTTCCCCTCGCGGCCGCGCGCATGCTCGGCCTACGTGCCTAGATAGGAAAATGATACGGCGGCTCAGGAGCCACGCGGGTCAAGATTCCCTCAAGCACCGGTAAAGGGTGTGCAACGAGAGTCATATGGCGAGCGCGGGGCGTGGGGCGTGAGGTCCCGCGGACATCCGAATTTTGCAGGTTTTCGCCTTATTTACATTCGAGTTTTGCAGGTTTTAGCCGTTTTTTGTCCTGATTTTGCAGATTTCGCAGGTGGATTGACGGCTGAAAATCAACAGATATGCACCGCTGTCGCTGGCATTTTACTGCAAGGGATTTTTTCAGCACGTCGTCGCGAACTGGCTGTTGTAAAGCTCGGCGTAGAAACCGCCGGCGGCGAGGAGCTCGTCGTGCGTGCCGCGCTCGACGATGCGCCCGCCGCGCATGACCAAGATGCAATCCGCCTCGCGGATGGTACTCAGGCGATGCGCCACCACAAAGCTCGTACGGCCCCGCATAAGATCATCGAACGCGGCCTGGACCTGGAGCTCGGTACGCGTGTCGATGCTGCTGGTGGCCTCATCCAGCAGCAAGATCTCGGGGTCCGCGAGCATCACGCGCGCGATGCACAGCAGCTGACGCTGACCCTGCGAGAGCGACCCTCCGTTCTCGGGCAGAACCGTGTCGTAGCCTGCGGGGAGCGCGCGGATGAACGCGTCTGCGCGGGCGCGACGGGCGGCGTCCTCCACCTGCTCGCGCGAGGCGCCCGGGCAGCCGTAGGCGATGTTGTCGTGCACCGACCCTTCGAACAGCCAGCTCTCCTGCAACACCATGCCGAACGCGCGGCGAAGGTCCTCGCGCGCATACGCCGTGGCGGGCTTGCCGTTTACGCGGATCTCGCCCGCGTCGACATCGTAAAAGCGCAGCAGCAGATTGATGAGGGTGGTCTTGCCGCAGCCCGTGGGACCCACGAGCGCCATGCGCATGCCGGGACGGGCGTGCAGGCAGATATCCTGCAGCAGCGGGTGTCCGGGCACGTAGGAAAAGTCCACGTGATCGAAGACAACGTCGCCGGCGAGCGGGCCAGCATGAGATGCGCCGCCAGGGGCAGGCGCATCCAACTCGATGCGCGGGGCGGAACCGCACGTGGGGTCCGTCGCAGCCCCGTCGTCCGCGCGGGAGGCGATGGGCGAAACGGCCGTCGGCGCCTCCCCCGCACCGTCCTCAGGGGCGTCGAGCAGGGCGAATACGCGACGAGCGGAGGCGAACGCGCCCTGGATCTGCGTCACCACGCCCGAGATCTCGTTGAACGGCTTGGTGTATTGGTTTGCATACGACAGAAACACCTGCACATCGCCCACGGTGAGCACGGCGGGAAACCCCGTGACGACGCCAACAAATCCCGCGACCGCCACCACCGCGTACATGCAGTTGTTGACGAACCGCGTGCCCGGGTTCGCGAGCGAGCTCAAAAACTGCGCGCGCTCGCCCGCGGTGTAGAGCTCGCGGTTGATGCGCGCAAAGCCCTCCCGCGCACGGTCCCCATAGGCAAAGGAGCTCACCAGGCGCTGCGCCCCCACGTACTCCTCAACATAGGCGGACAGTTCGCCCTGGATGCCCATCTGCGCGGCAAAGCTCCGGCCCGCAAACCGGGCCATCGCGCCCGCCGCGAGCACGGCAAACGGGGTGACGAGCACCACGAGGAACGCCATGGGGACCGAAGTCGTGAACATGAAGACGAGGGTTGCCGCGATGGTCACCACGCCGTTGAACAGCTGCGTTAGGCCCTGGAGCAAGCCGTCGCCCACCTGGTCGACGTCGTTGACCACGCGCGAGATGTAGTCGCCGTGCGGATGGCGGTCGATGAGCGAGAGCGGCACGCGCGTGAGCTTGTCATACGCCTCGGTCCGTAGATCGCGCACGGTCGCACAGGACAGGCGATTCACGCACGCGCCCTGCACCCACTGCAAGGCGGCGGCCGCGAGGACCGTCGCGGCGAGCTGGACGAGCAGCGGAATCAGGGACGCCAGGTCGACGCGGCCCGCGCCCACGATGAGGTCGATGGCGCGTCCGATGAGGATGGGCACGAAGAGCTGCAGGACAACCGAGAGCGCGGCGCATGCAAAGGACGCCGTGAACAGCCCCGCATGGGGACGCACGTAGGTGAAGATGCGGCGCGCCACCTCCCGGACGCCCATGGATTCCCGCTGCCGATCGCCACCGCGCGGATCGTGGAAGTCGTTGAGGTTGTCGTTTCCCGAGACGGTCGCCGTGATGGTGGAGGCGCCGGCGGTCGAGGCGTATGGATTAGGCATGCACGACCACCCCCTTCCCCGCCGCGAGCGCGGCGGGCTTTTGGTACAGCTGGGACTCGGCGATCTCGCGGTAGACCGCGCATGTCGCCATGAGCTCCTCGTGCGTGCCCACACCGACCGCGCGGCCGTGACGCATCACGCAGACGAGGTCGGCATCGCTTACCGAGGACACCCGCTGGCTCACCACCACCGTCGTCATGCCCCCGCAGGATCCGGACGCACCGAGCGCGCGAACCGCCTTGCGGAGCGCGGCGTCGGTCCTGTAATCGAGCGCTGAGGCTGAGTCATCCATGACGAGCAGCGCCGGATCGCCCACCAGGGCGCGGGCGATGGTCAAGCGCTGGCGCTGCCCGCCCGAGAAGTTCTTGCCCCCGGCCTCGACGGGGGCATCCAGCCCCTCCGGCAGGGCGCGCACAAAATCCGCCGCTTGGGCGACCTCCAGTGCGCGCCACAGGTCGTCATCGGCCGCCAAAGGGTCGCGCCAAAGCAAGTTCGAGCGAACAGTGCCGCTCACCAGCTCCGCTTTTTGAGGGACAAAGCCGAAGGCGCGGCGGAGGCTTTCCACCGGCCAGGTACGCACATCGCGGCCGCAGATCTCGACTGATCCGCGCGTGACGTCGTACAAGCGCGGCAGAAGGCTCACCAATGTGGACTTGCCAGAGCCCGTGCCGCCGATCACGCCGAGCGTGCCGCCGCGCGGAACCTCGAGCGTCACATCGTGCACCGCATCCTCCGCGCTGCCGGGATAGGCAAACGACGCGCCGCACAGACGGATCGCCGGGGCATTCGGGTCGATATCGGCGGTAAGCGAATCGCCCGCAGAGCCCGAGCTACGCCCAACGTCTTGCTCGGCGGCGTCGCGAATGGTCGGCTCGCACGCGAGCACCTCCACGATGCGATCGGCGCTCGCGCTCGCCTTGGTGAACACGACCACGAGATTGGCCACGTACACGATGGCGAGCAGAGTCTGCGTCATGTAGTTCACGAACGCCATGACCTGCCCCTGCGTAAGGGCGCCCGCCTCGACCTGAAAGCCGCCCACCCACAGGATGGCGCACACGGCGAGGTTCATCACGAGAAACGTCGCCGGGTTGAGCACGCAAGACAGACGCCCCACGGCGATCGCGGTGTCCGCTTGGTCGAACGCCGCGTGGGCAAAGCGGCCCCGCTCGTGTTCCTCGCGCACGAACGCGCGGACGACGCGCGCGCCGGACAGCCCCTCGCGCGTGATCAGCCCGATCTGGTCGAGCTGCCGCTGCATGCGCCTAAAGTACGGGATGCAACGCGCCATGACGAACCAGAAGATCGCGCCGATGAGCGGTGTAGATACCAGGAAGATCAGACCGAGCTTCACATCGATGAGCAGGGCCGCCACCATGGAACCCAAGGCCAGGAGCGGAAAGCGCGTGAGCTGGCGGATCGCCAGGGCGATGGCGAGCTGCACCTGGTTGACGTCGTTGGTGATGCGCGTGATGAGCGACGGCGTGCCAAATCGGTCGAGCTCGGCAAAGGAGAACGCGTTGATGTGGGCGAACAGCGCGTCGCGCATGCTGGTGCCCAGTCCCTGCGAGGCGCGAGCGGCCATTTTTTGGCAGACGAGCGTGGAGGCGAAGCCCGCGAGCGCCATGATCACGAGCAGGGCGCCGTACATCAAGAGGGCCTCGACGTTGCGCTCGCCCACGCCGCGGTCGATCATGAGCGTGACGACGAGGGGCGAAAGCAAGTCGAACACGACCTCGATGAGCTTGCTCGCCGGACCGAGCGTGAGCTCGCGACGAAAGGGTCGGCCAAACCGTTTGAGCAGTTCGATCATACGGGACTATCCCAATCCACCGGGCCGTTCGCGCGCGAACAACGCCCTCTGACACCAAAACGGTCACATTGTACTCTTGCCAGCGCGCCGCGGCGGATAGCGGCACGGCAGGTCTGCACGTGCATGCCGGTGATCGTGCGCACCTTGGGGATGTCGCCCCACGAGCCGAGGAAGCCCCGAGGAAAGGCTATCGACACAGAAAAACGCCCCGTGTGCTCGATGGGAACGGGTGCCCGGCAGAGGCTCCTTATGGCTGCTTCCTTCCGGACCTGACCAGGTTCGGAACATATCGTCACCCGAACCCATCGAACGCGCGAGGCGTATTTGATTATAGTAGCCGCTTATCGCACGCACGTCCAGCATGAACATCCTCAGAGTTTCATATGCCAAAAGGCCAGCGCATGCGGGCGAAAAGAAGCCCGCGAGATACAGAAGGCGTGAGATTTCTACTCCTGTCAGTTCCTGTATTACATATAATCTTATGTAATACAGGAACGTTCTAAGGAATGGCTATGCCCCTCATGGAGCCCATCAGCGAGATGCAACGTAATAGCGCCTCGCTCACCGAGCGTGCAACACAGACAAAAGAACCTATCTACCTCACCAAACACGGAAAGGCCTCCGTGGTGCTTATCGACGCCGAGGAATTCGACCGCCGCATGAGCTACCGCGACGCGATCATCGAACGTGAACAGGACCGTTACGCCGGAATCATGCAAGGACACAGCCAGATTGCCCAAGGCGATGGTGTGCCCCTTGGCACCGCCCTCAGGCAGCTCGAAGAGACTTGGGGGATGTAATTGGATGAGTTTCGGGTAATCCTTGCGCCCTCCGTGATTGAAAAACTCGCAACTTTAACCAACCGAGACGACCAACGTCGCGTGCGCAAACGCCTCCTCGCACTTGCGACAGCCCCGCATTTTGGCATGGCGTACGACCCAATTTACGATGCCGCCCGACCCGATCACGAAGTGTTGGTGACCTACGCCGGCCACATCGGCATCTACTACACCTGTGACGATGCAAATCGCACCGTTTGCATCGAATATGTAGAAGACACGCGCCGCGACCCGCTAGGGCGCTTTGGGGATTAGCGACCCAGGCCCATGATCCTGCCGAGGGTCTCGCCCGTGGCGATGAGGTTGGCGCGTGTCTGGTCGGTGCTAAGCGCCTGCTCCAGCGTTTGCGGACCCATCTCGATGGGCAAGACGACGTCGACGCCCGCGGCGTACACGCGCTCGAGGTTCTCGGCTCGCGAACCGCACACCGCATACACAGGCACATCCGGGCGCACACACTTGGCCCGATGCGCCACGCCGACGGGCACTTTGCCCTCTGCCGTCTGTGCATCAACAGAACCCTCACCCGTGACGACGACGCACGCCCCACGTACCAGTTCGTCGAACTGAACAAGGTCGAGCAGCGCATCCGCACCCGGCGTCAATTCCGCCCCCAAAGCCAGAAAAGCCGCACCCAAGCCGCCAGCTGCCCCAGCACCCGGCACCCCCGCAAGCGACTTGGGGCGCGCACCGGCAGCGGCAACCTGCAGCTCCGTGCCATCAAGCGCATCACGTGCGTCAGTGAGCTTTGCGCCGTACGCTGCCATCCATCGGTCATATTCCGCAAGCAGCGCCGCGCGCTCGTCCGCGGACGCATCCGCCCCCAGCCCTTTTTGCGGACCGAACATCCGAACGGAACCGCGCGCACCCACGAGCGGGCTCTTCACATCGGTCAACACCTTGAGAGCGACGCCCGCAAGCCGTTCGCGGGCAGGAGCCACATCGATCGACGCGACATCCCGCAATCCGGCAAGGCCCGGACGCACCTCGTCACCAGCTCTATCGAGCACGCGAGCACCCAGCACCTGCAGCATCCCCGCGCCGCCGTCGGTCGTGGCGCTGCCGCCCAATCCGACATAGAGCGTCTTCGCGTCCGCCTCAATCGCCGCGCACATGAGCTCGCCCACGCCACGCGTGCTTGCCGCAAGGGCCGCCTCGTGTGTGCAGGGGGAGGCGTCTATCCCCGCAGCCTGCGCCATCTCGATGACCGCGCAGAGCCTCCCCTCCCCATCGGGCGCAAGCAAAAAAGACGCCGCATGCGAACCCTCGATGGGCGCAGGAACCATGACCCGCCGGACCTCGCCCCCGAGCGCCGAGTGAAACGCCTCCAACGTCCCCTCGCCACCGTCGGCAACGGGAACGGGCACGCACGCAAGATCGGGACACGCGGCGCGAGCACCCTGGGCGAGCCACTCCTCTACCTGGGAGCTCGTAGCCGAGCCCTTGAACGAGTCGATAGCGAGAAGCATGCAGCCAGCGTGCGGCACCCGTCGCCGGCGAAGTGCGCGCACGGGCCCCGGCACCGAGCCGCCGTTGGCATGAGAAGCGGCCATTGACCTGGAGCCTCGACGTTGAAGGTCGCCGGCATCAACGGGCGATGTCTCCAGCTCCGCCCCGGCGCGCGGCGCCTCCAGCCCAGCCTCAACGGCGACATATCCGGCGTCGGCGGAATCGGCAGCGAGGGCACCGGCAACCGACGCTGCGCCATCTGCCCTAGGTCCGAGGCCGCGCCCAGCGCGCAGCTCTTGGAAAAAGGCTCGCAGAACGGCAGCGCACTCGTCCTCCAGCACGCCGGGCGTCACGTTGAATGCATGGTTGAGACGCTCGTCACAGCTCACGTCGTACAGCGTTCCCACCGCGCCGCCTTTGGGGTCGGACGCGCCGAACACGCACCGGTCGATGCGGGCGTTCACCATTAAGCCAGCGCACATCAGGCAGGGCTCGAGCGTGACGTACACCGTGCAACCGGTCAGACGCCATCGGCCCAGCGCTCGGGACGCCTCCATCATCGCCGCGAACTCCGCGTGGGCCGACGGGTCCTCATCCGCTTCGCGACGGTTATGGGCACGAGCGATCACGCGGCCCTCATGCACGACGACGGCACCGATGGGCACCTCGCCAATCGAAGCCGCGACGCGCGCCTCCTCGAGGGCCATGCTCATAAAGCGCTCGTCCGCCGCGCGATTGTCCACCATGCGATCTGCCCCGCTTCCCTATAAGAAAAAAGCGAGTCGCAGCAACGACTCGCCCATCTCGCAAACCTGGCGAAAGAGTGAGGGATTCGCCGGTCGCCTTACGGCGCCCTCATCCCGCTGCGGCGCCACGCGCCTTGCGGGACTACGCTGGAAAACGCTCACGCGTTTCCTCAGCTCCGCCCCCTTACGGGTTCGAATCCGCGCACGCCCGCCATCAAGCGAGTCGAACCAACTCGCCCATCTCGCAAACTGGCGGAGAGAGAGGGATTCGAACCCTCGGGACACTTGCATGCCCAACGGTTTTCAAGACCGCCGCATTCAACCGCTCTGCCATCTCTCCGCGTGCCTGGCTATCATACCATCCCTACGGCCTCAGCACGCGCGCGACCATCGTCTCGGCAACGGTAATCAGTTCCACCTTGCTCTCGACGCTGTGCCCGCGCACCCACCATTTCTCAAACAGCCGCACGATGCCGCCCGCCACGAACTCCGACGCTGCTGCGAGCGTCACCGCGTCCTCACCGTTCGCGCGGAACGTATCGCGATACCGCTCGCGCAGCGTCTCGGCAATGCGATCGGCCATCATGAGGACCAGCATCCCGCTCATCGAGCTCTCAAAGATGTTCTCGACCATCTTCTCGTGCTCGAGCATGAAGTCGACGAAGGCCCGCAGGATCGCCAGGCCCTCTTCCTCGTCTCCCGCGCCGCTCGCGGCGTCCTCGCCCCGTGCGGCGGCCGTCTGTTGCTCGCCGTAGTTGGTGATCTCGATGCGCAGGCTGTCCACAAAGAAGCTGAAGAACTCCGCCTTGTCCGCAAAATGCTTGTAAAACGTCGTGCGACGGATCATCGCCTCGTCGCACAGCATCGCCACGGTCACGTCCTCGTACCGGTGCGTCTCGAGCAACCTGGTAAATGCAGCGAGCAGTGAGCGGTACGTTTTTTGAATGCGCAGGTCCACGCCAATCCCCTACCCTCTATATTACGCTCGTTCGCTATCGCGCATTTGAGCATACTGAGGTAGATATCTTATATTTGTCTCTTATCTTAGTTCCTGTCGAGAAAATGGCAACCCTCGCAGCTGGGCCTCCGGTAAACGGCGCGGCCCGTCCATGCTTGACCGCCGGTGCGCATGGGTATACTTGTCCTCAACGGCAACGGGGCGCCAGATGCCCCATCAGAAATGGAGCTTGCATGATTCCGCTCATCATAGGCATCGTCGTCATCGTCGCCATTGCCATGGCGATCGCCGGCATCTACAACAACCTCGTCACCCTGCGCAATCGCGTCGACAACGCCTGGCAAAACATCGACACGCAGCTCCAGCGCCGCAACGACCTCATCCCCAACGTGGTCGAGACGGTCAAGGGCTACGTCGCGCACGAGCAGGAGACCCTCGACGCCGTCACCGCCGCCCGCACCGCCGCGACCTCCGCGGTGACGCCCGACGAGAAGATGGCCGCCGACAACGTGCTCACCGGCGCCCTGCGCCAGTTGCTCATGGTTGCCGAGGCCTACCCCGACCTCAAGGCGAACACCAACTTCATCCAACTCCAGGCCACGCTCCAGGAGACCGAGGACAAGATCTCCTACGCCCGCCAAAGCTACAACGACTGCGTGCTCAACTACAACAACGGCATCCAGACTTTCCCCGGCAACATCTTCGCCGGCATATTCCAGTTCAAGCCGCGCACCGGCTTTGAGGCCGCAGAGGCAGCGCGCGAGGCTCCGCAGGTCAAGTTCTAAACAACCGCGCATCCCCCGCTCGCTCGACGCCCTGCAGGCCCGGTGCTTGCAGGGCGTTTTGCATACGATGCGGCGGGCCGCCGCCCGCTTACAGGAACGTCACCGCATGCATAAACGCCGCACACGGCAACACGCTACAATCGGCCTTGACCGCAAACACGGCAAACTTGAAAAGAGACGCACCCTTGGTCACCCAGCCCACCAAACGACACCGCAGCCGCTATATCCCCGCACTCGATGGCATCCGCACGCTGGCGGTGGCGGCAGTCATTTTGTATCATCTCGTCCCCTCGCTCGCCCCCGGCGGCATGCAGGGCGTCACGGTGTTCTTTGTGCTGTCGGGCTTTCTCATCACGCACCTGCTGCTCGAGGAGCACGCCGGCACCGGGCGCATCGACCTCAAGGGCTTTTGGCACCGCCGACTCAAGCGCCTCGTGCCCGCCATCGTCGCCGTCATCGTTGTCACGGCGGCGCTGTGCACGGGCCTCAACCACGTCATGCTCACCAAGATGCGGCCCGATATCATCCCCTCGGCACTCTTTGTGAACAACTGGTGGCAGATCTTTAACCAGCAGTCCTACTTCAACGCCGTGGGCGATCCCTCCCCGCTCACGCATTTTTGGTCGCTCGCCATCGAGATGCAGTTTTACCTGGTGTGGCCCGTCGCCCTCATGATCGCGCTGAACGCGGGACAAGACAGGCGGCGCATCAGGCGCGCGACCTTCGCCCTCGCGTGCGTCTCCGCGCTGGAGATGGCGCTGCTCTACAACCCCGCCGTGGACCCGAGCCGCGTGTACTACGGAACGGACACGCGCGCCTTCTCGCTGCTCCTGGGCGCCTGGCTCGCCCTTATTCCCCATGCCGACCTTGCGGGCGCCACCCGCAGGGCCCTCTCGCACGCCCTGCCCGCGCTGCGGCACACCCTGGATGCGCAGGGGCGCCAGCTGGGCCTGAGCGGGCAAAACAGCGACCAGCAGGGCTCCCCAACTCACGCACCCGCCCATGAAGACCCGTCCGCGCATCATGCGGCGCCCCTTCATAACCAAAACGGCACAGCAGGATCGAGCCTGAGCGCAAGCGCCGCATCGGACCTCATGGGCGTCGTCGGCCTGTTGGGGACTCTCGCCCTCATGGCGTTCACGAACGGCTACAGCGCCTTCCCCTACCGTGGCGGCATCCTGCTCGCGTCGATATTCGCCGTCATGCTCGTGGCCGCCTGCGCGCAACCGGAGAGTCGATTGGCGCGCATCTTTGCCTGGAAGCCCCTGGTGTGGCTCGGGCAGCGCTCCTACGGCATCTATCTGTGGCATTATCCGCTGCTGCTCTTGATGAACCCCGCGAACGACGTGAGCGCCAAGCCGTGGTGGGTCTACGCCCTGCAAATCGCGGTGGTCGTCGCGGTTGCGGGGGCCTCGTACCGTTGGATCGAGACGCCATTTCGCCATGGGGCCTTTGGCGCCCTTCTGCACCGCGTCAAACACGAACGTGACACGATCCCGACGTGGGCCAAGGGGCATCTGCCCGCGCTGGCGTTGACGGGCGTCGCATGCCTCGTGGCGCTCGGCGGCATCATATTCGTGCCCGCCACGTCCGCGCTGAGCGAGGAGGGCGCGGCCCTTCTGCAAGGAAACGGCAGCAATGCGGACGATGCGTCCGCCGGGGACTCGTCTGCAGATTCCGACTCCAACAAGGGGGCGGACATCCCCGAAGGCGCATACGACATCACCATGATCGGCGACTCCGTGTCGCTGCGCGCCGTCGACACCTTTAACCAAACGTTCCCGTACGGGTATATCGACGCCGCCATGAACCGCCAATTCACCGAGGGCATCGACATCTACCGCACGCTCGTCGACCAAGGGCAGGCGGGGCGCGTCGCCGTGTTCGCCCTGGGCACCAACGGACCGTTTTCCGGCGGTGACGTTGACGAGCTCATGAAGGTCGCCGGCAAGAACCGCATCGTGGTCTTTGTGAACAACCGCGCCGCGCGCCCATGGTGCGAGTCCAACAACCAGACGCTCTCAGACGCCGCCGGGCGCTACAAGAACGTGCACATCATCGATTGGTTTGGCGCGAGCGCTAACCGCAACGAGCTGTTCGATGGCGACGGCATCCATCTCTCCGACGCAGGGGCCGCCGAGTACGTCTCGCTCATCGATCGCGAGGTTCGCATGTTCCTGCCCATCCACTTGGACGACGATGACGACCCCCGCCTCAAGACGGCCCAAAGCGTGCTCGACGCGCTCAAAGCCGCATGCACGCTCGACCTCAAGCCCGTCAAGCCAACAGAATCGTAGGAGAGGGGGCGGGATGCAGCCCCGAACCCGTGCGGAAAGCCGGGTCGCCCGGCGTCCGGCTAATACCCCAGCGCCTGGAGGACGAACATCACCACGGTCAACACGGTGATGAGCACGATGGTCGCCCAGGTGAGCACGTCCCACAGGCGACTGTTCTTGTAACGGCCCATGATGTGCTTGTCCCCGGCGATAAAGACGAGGAACACGAGCAGGATGGGCAGCAGCACGCCGTTGATGACCTGCGCGCTCATCATGATCTGGAACAGGTCCACGCCCGGCATGATCACGAGCGCGGCGGACGCCACGATGATCACCGTAATGATCGTGCGGTACACGGGGGCCTCGCTCCAATTGCGGTCGGCGCCGCGCTCCCAGCCAAACGCCTCGCAGATCGCGCTCGACGTCACGCCCGGCAGCACGCACGCGGCCAAGAAGCTCGCCGCCACCAAGCCGGCGGCGAACAGCACGGTGGCGAACTCGCCGGCGATGGGCTCGAGCGCCAGGGCGGCGTCGGCGGCGTCGGCCACCTGGATGCCCGCCGGGTAGAGCACCGCGCCCGTTGTGATGATGATGAACCACGCGATGGCGCAGGCGATCACCGAACCGGTGGTGGTGTCGATGCGCTGCAGCACGATGTCGGACTCGTCGGCGTTCTTGTCCACCACGTTGTTCTGCGCCAAAAAGATCATCCACGGCGCGATAGTGGTACCGATGGTCGCCACCAAAAGCGACACGTAGCCCGGCTCGGGAATCAAGTGCGGCGTCACCGTGGAGGCGGCCACCGCGCCCCAGTCGGGGCCGGCCAGGAAGGCGGCGACCACGTAGGTCACGAACACGCAGCTCACAAGCAGCAGGATCTTTTCGATGCGGCGGAAGCTCCCGCTCATGGTGAGCAGCCAAATGAGCAGACCCATCAGCGGCACGGACACCGTCTTGGGGATGCCGAACAGCGCCAAACCGCTCGCGATGCCCGCGAACTCCGAGATGGTAACCGCCGTGTTTGCGATGAGCAGGGCGATCATGGCGAGCGCCGTCTTGCGCACGCCGAACTTCTCGCGGATGAGCGAGGCGAAGCCCTTGCCCGTCACGCAGCCGCAGCGCGCGGCCGTCTCCTGCACCACGATGAGCAGCAACGCCATCACGGGCAGCATCCACAGCGTGGCGTATCCGTAGCTCGCGCCCGCGCTCGAATAGGTGGCGATGCCGCCGGCGTCGTTGCCGGAGAGCGCCGCCAGCAGGCCCGGCCCCATGGCGCCCAGCACCGCCGCGACCGTCAGTTTCTTCTTTGTCGATTGCTCCATGACTCCATCACCCTACAGAAGCGGCATGGAGCCGAGGATCGTGTAGGCAAGGGCGGACAACAGCACCGCCGCAAAGGTCAACGAGGTGCCCGAGATGCTCTGGTCCTTCTCGTCGCTGCGGAACAGGATGTAGAAATAGACCACTGCGCTCGCATACGTGGCGGCGATCACCATCGCCGCGCTCTTAAAACACCCGAGCAGCGTCTTGGCCGCCCAGGGATTGGCCTCGGCGAACAGCGTCGTTGCCATGAGCTCCCCGCACAGGAACACCACGCCGGCAAGCACCACGCCAATGAAGGTCGTCTTGATAAAGAAGCCGAGGTAGGGCTTGGGCTCATCGTCGCGCTCGTCGTACTCGAGGTAGCTGTTCTTAACAAAGGACACCATGCGCATCGAGGCCATGAGCACGACCGGCATGATGGAGATGGGCATGAGCGCCATGAGACCTTGGCTCGTGATCATGTCGCGCGCGCCCTCGATCCCCATGTCCTGGTACGTGAGGTCGATGTTGGAGAGCGGCGTCACCACGATGGCCGCGATGGCGCACGCGGCGATGGCCCACACCACGACCCAGTACTGACGCTGGGCAAACCAGGTGAACGCATGGGTGGACTCGCCGGCGTTGCTCTCGCCCACCGAGACGCCCGCGATCTGCAGGTCCTCGGCATGCTCCTCGGCGATGACGTCAAGCGCGTCGTCGACCGTGACGATGCCCAGGATATGACGGTTCTCATCACAGACGGGCATGGCAACGAGGTCGTACTTGGTCATCTCGTCCGCCACCTGCTCCTGGTCAAGGTCGGGGGCGACCCACACCACATCGCGGAACGCCAGGTCCTTCAGGCGCGCATCGTGCTCGGCCACCACGAGCGAGCGCATGGAGAGCACGCCCGTGAGCGCGCCCTCGGCGTCGGTGGTGTACACGTAGTAGATGCTCTCGAAGTCCTCATCCAGGCCGCGCAGGGCGTCGATGGCGTCCTGGACCGTGGCCGTGGCGGGCAGCGCCACGAACTCGTTGGTCATGATGCGGCCGGCGGTGTCCTCCTCGTAACCCAGCAGGTTGCGAATGGCCTTCTCCTCCTTGACACCCATGAGGCGCAGGAGCTTCTCGGCCTTCTCGTAGTCGAGCTCCTCGATGAGGGCCGCCGCGTCGTCGGGGTCCATGGTGGCGAGCATCGTGGACGCCTCGCGGTCGGACAGGCCCTCGAGCATCTCGGTCATGAGCTCGTCGTCGTCGAGCTCGGTGATGGCCTCGGCAGCCTGCTCGGTGTCGAGCTGGGCGAACACCTGCGTGCGCAGGCGCGGATCGAGCTGCTCGATGATGTCGGCGATGTCGGCCGGATGCAGCTCGGAGAGCGTCTTGTGCGATACGGAGAGCTTGATCTGCTTGGTGGAGCGCTCCAGCAGGTCCATGTAGGACCACGCGATGATGTCCTCTGGCAGGGGTTTGCCGAGCATCTTGGCGACCTTCACGGTCACGCGCTCGAACAGCGGGTGGATGGCGCGCAGCAGACCGCGCGCACCCACCTCGGCGCCAAGCAGGCGCAGCTGGTTCTCGCCGGTAGTGGACAGTTTGATGTCGTTCACGCGCACGACCTTCATGCCCTGCGTGTCGACGATCTGCTTGTTCATGATGTCGCGTGCCAGCAGCACCTCATCGGGCTGCAGGTAGGAGAAGCGAATGTCGGTGGCAGGGTACTTGAGATACACGCCGTCATCGTCGAAACGCTCGACGTACTTGCGCCAACTGATCATGAAGGGCGTCTTGCCCGGGCCCTGGAATGCGAGCGCCGTGACGCGAGGGAAGACTTCACCCGTGGCAATGCCGAGATCGTTGACGATGCCGATTTTCTCACCGGCGGCATCGACCACCGGCAGCTTCAGCATTTCGGAAAGGTAGTTCATCGTGCTCCTTTACGTGCAGGTTCACCCCGGCGAATTCCCGCACCGCGCATGAGCGCAGGGGCACCGCTGGGGTCATCGACTGTGTGGTCGGGGTTTAGCTTTCACCTCAGGCCTTTCTCGTGACCCTCTCATATAACAAAACAAACGGCCGTTCCCCTCGGGGCACAGCCGCTGTAACTATACCATGTGCGAGCGCACGGTCTTGTAAGGCTTCCGACAGCCCTTCATCACTCCTCATTAGGCGTGCCATTGGGCTTGGCTGAGTAACGACCCTGACCGTTCATTTCCACGAAGCTTCGCTATTCGGACGTCCCAGCTTCGAAATCTTGCGTCACGCTGGGAAGAGAAGCGCCTTTGGGCAGCCCGGCGCTGCTTACGTCTATCGCATCCGCCAAATCATCATCGGTGGCAATCAACTCCGATATCGTCACCAATTTGTAGCCGCTTTCGAGCAAGCGATCAATGAGCTGGGGCAACGCTTCCATGGTCTGCGATGCCGTCTCGTCATTGTCGGTGAGGAGCACGATGTCGCCGTTGCTGACCGACCCCGTCACGGTCTCGATGACCGAATCGGCGCCCTGCAAGAGCCAGTCGCCCGAATCGACGTTCCAGGTGACCACAACGCTCACCAAATCCATCGCCGCAGCCCAATTCTCCTCGGAGAATTCGCCAAATGGCGGGCGCAGCAACGCGGTCGATGTCCCCGCGGCGTCCGAGACCGCCTCGAACCCTTTGGTTAGCTGATCGCGCAGGTCTGAGGCGCCCAACTCGCGCAGGTCAACATCCGAGTACGCATTGGTACCGATCTCGTTGCCCGACTCCGCAATCGCACGCACGACAGCGGAATTTGAAGCAACCTTATCGCCCGAGACAAAAAATGTCGCCTTGACGCCCTTCTCCTGGAGAATGCGGATGATTTCCTCGGTCTGGTTACTCGGCCCCTCGTCGAACGTAAGGGCAACGTACTTCTCGTCTTTTTTGCTCGGCAACACCGACGCGCACTTTACCAGCGCGTTCACCGGCTCCTCGACCACGCCCTTGTCCACGACCTTGCCCGTCTTAGACCCAGTCCAGACCTCGGATCGGCCCGCCTTGCCCCATGTCTCCACATACCGCACGGGGCCCGTGCCTTCAACAGTCAACGTGGGCTCAATCGTGGTCGCAGCAACGTCATGGTCTTCGTAAACGTTCTCGCCGTCTTCGATGCTCAGCTTCTCGCCGCCCTCAAGCTGGATGGAAGCGAGCTTCTTGCCCGAAACCTTCTTTCCGCCAAGTGTGACGGTGTAGGCGGTCCCGCCGCCCTTCTCGAGTACCTCGTCATCGACGGCGAGCAGGTCGCCGGGCTCGAGCTCGAGTTCCTGGTCGGAAATGACGCGTTCGATATCTGAGTTGATCCGCACCTTTACGGCGGCACCGTTGAGCGTGATCTCAACGCTGCGGTTGGCGTACCACACGATGCTCGCCACGAACAGCAGGAAGGCGCAGCCAACCATGATCAGGGCGTACACCCTACGGTCGTTGCCACCATATCCGTGCCCGGGACGTCTGCGTCCGCCGAACCCTTGTGATCTACGCAGGTACTGCGCCCCCTTGCGGCGCTGTTGACGACGGCGTCCGCTCGGAAGCTGGTTCCCAGTGTTCTTGCGGTACCGCGGTTTTGTTTTTGAGGAGTAGGAGGTGGTGTAGTTAGGCAATGATTCCCCCGTCCCGTTTATTTCTTTTGTTTTCTGGGCGGCGTCCCGGCTGCCTTCTTGTATTCGCTCATAAACGAGCCGAACATACCCTTGGTCTTGCCGAGTTGTTTGCCCAGGGCCTTCGAACCCTTGTCGAGCGCCTTGGAACCGGCGCCATCGATGATGGCGGCGCCCTTCTTGGCCTGGGCTTTCGCCTTGGCACCGACCTCCCCCGCCTTGGCGGCGACCTTCACGCTCGCCTCGGCGGCCTTGGCAGCGGCACCACCCGAGAATTCAAGATCGAGGGCCGCATCGCTCACGATCATCGCGCCGTCACGGTAACCCCTGAGCATTGACGTCGGCATCTCCCGATGACCAACCAGCGCATTGGAGGCACCACCCTCGGTAAGGATGAAGGAGGTCACGCTGCCGGTTTTTGGGTTGAAATCGGCATCGGAACAAAAGCCGACCGGCTTGCCGGAGACCGTGCGAACATCCATGCCCGTCCAGATGAGGCAGGCATCGAGGTTGATGCCCAACCGCTTGGCCGCAGCATTGTCGAACGCCGCGCGGTCATCCTTGGCAACCATCACATCGCCACTCACGCCTATGGCGTCATACGCGATAAAGCGATCGGGCTGCTTGACCATCCCGGCGATATCCGGCAGGCGCAGCATAAAGCCCACCACCCGGGTCCCCTCAGGAGTGAACACCGGGTAGTGGATCTTGCCAACCTTCTTTGGTTCGCGCGTGGTCCCGTCTTTTTTGATCCTCTTGTCTTGAGCGGGCAGCTTGTAGAGCTTGATTCCCGTGAAATCACCGGCAAGCATGCGGATCTCGGGACGCTATGCCTGAACAGCGGCGTCAGAGGCCTCGGGGGCGACCGTCTCGACCACGACGTCGGCGGCAGGGGTGACGGTGCCGGCGTTTACGGCATCGTTCAGCTGCTCACGGAGCTGATCCATGCGCTCGCGGGCAAGATCGACCTTGGCTCGCAGCTCATCCGTGGCGGCGTCCATCGTGGGGCCAAAATCATCCATGGCGGCGCGGACCTGGTCGATGCCCTGCTCGTACTTGTCGCGCGCGGAGTCCCACGCGTCGTTGGCCATGTCGGCCGCCATGGCGCGAGTCTCGGAGCCAGAGCGAGGCGCGTACAGAACGCCCAAGACCACGCCAGCTGCAGCGCCCAGCGCGGCGCCTGCGACAAAACTCATACCCTTGCCCATGTCTACTCCTTTGTTGGACTCAGATGTCCATCCGGATCATTTGCTTCAACCATTATACGCATGCGCTTGCGGCAATGGGCACGAACCATCGCCGCGTAACAAGCCACAATCACTCAGCGGCGGCTCCACCGTACACGACGCCCTCCGCCTCATGCGGCTCGACAACTGCACCCTCGGTGTCGATTGTGCCAAAGGTCTGCTCTTCGTCCGTCTCTTCGGGCGAGTCGGGCTCGGCGGCGTTGCCGCGCAAATTGCTCACCAGGCTCGTCAGGGCGGCGACCGTCCCCGGGAAATCCGGCGGCGTCTGATCGTGGTGCAGGAACGCCCAGTTCATCATGAACGTCGCCGAGGAAAGGGCGCCGATGGCAAGAGCATCGTCGGGGCACGATACCTCGACGTCGAACAGGCGGTCGTCGCCCATCACGTTACGCGTACGCCCCGTCGAGATGGTGCCCGCGAGGCCCGTCTCATTCATGATCTCCACCGTGAGATGCTCAAGCAGGTGGGCGAGCTCCGTATGCCCCATGCAATCCTGGAACTTGGAACCTGCGTCACCCAGGCACAGATGCTCGGCGATTGCCGGTGCCAGGTAGTAGACGCGCGCCGTTGCCTCGACGTCCTCGGACGTCATAAGCGGCATGCCGGGATTCACCAGCACGCGGGCGGTAAGCTTTTTGGGGCCTATCGTGACCTTGAGTATGTTGAACAGATCGGCCATGGCCGCTCCTTTCGTATCTGCTGCCCTCGTCCAGCGCGTGCCTGGTTATTCGCCCTCGCCCACGGTGCGGGATGGCGTCAAATCCTCCGGCGCGATGTTCGCCCCGGCCCGAACCGAGCGAACCCGCGCGGCGTTCTCGCGCTCATGCTCGCGGGCGGCGCGCTCGTCCTGCTCCGCACTGCGCTCCGCTTGCGCCTCGGCGGCGATCTCCTCCTCGGACGGGGCGATGACGCGTACGAGCGAAATGCGCTGACCACGCATGGACTGCACCTTGAACTTGTACCCTTCCGCCTCGAAAACCTCACCGATATCCGGGAGTGAATCGCAAAGGTCCAAAATCCAGCCAGCGATGGTCTCGTACTCATCGCTTTCCTCAATGGGCCAGCCGAGCTCGATGGCGTCGTCACAGGAAAAACGACCATCCACGAGCCATTCCCTTTTGGAAAGGCGCGTGAGGTACTTGTTGTCGGGGTCGAATTCGTCCTCGATCTCGCCGACGATCTCCTCGACGATGTCCTCGATGGTGATGATGCCCGCCGTTCCGCCGTACTCATCCACCACGACCACGATCTGGTCATGGGCGGTCTGCATCTCGGAAAGCAGGGGCAGGATGTCCTTCGTATCGGGGATGAACGTCGCATCGCGCATGAAGTCACTAACCGGACGGTCGGCCCCGTCGCCCATGGCGGGAGCGATAAGGTCTTTAATGTGCGCGATGCCCACCACACTGTCCTGGTCCTCATGAAATACCGGTACGCGCGAGTAGCCCGTCTGGCAAAGCAGCCCCATGACCTCGGAGACCGTCTGGACATCCTCGACCATAGTCACATCGACGCGGGGCACCATGACCTCGCGCGCAGAGGCGTCGCCCAAGTCGAACACCTCGTGGATGATGCGCTTCTCCTCATCGAGCAGCGTGTCCTGCTCGTTGATCATGTACTTGATCTCCTCTTCGGAGACGTTCTGGCGGTCATCCGCGCTCTTGATGCGCATAAGCGCGGCGAGGCCGTTCGCAGATGCTTGCGTAAGCCACACGAGCGGGCGGGCGATCTTTTGGAACACGGTGAGCGGCTGGGCCACGCGCTTCGCCATACCCTCCGCGTCGGCAAGCGCAATGCGTTTGGGCACGAGCTCACCAACGACGATGGACAGGTAGGAGACGATCAGGGTAATGATCACCGGGGCGAGGCCCGGCGCGACCGCCGAGAGAGGCGCGATGCCAAAACTCGAGAGCCATTGGGCAAGCGGGTCGGACAGATTGGTAGACGCGACCGCCGACGAGGCGAAGCCGACAAGCGTAATGGCGACCTGGATGGTAGCGAGGAAGTTGCCGGAGTCCGACGCAAGCTCGGCGGCGCGGGCGGCGCGGCGATCGCCTTCTTCCGCCTCGTGGTCGAGCACGGCGCGCTTTGCCGTGGTGAGCGCCATCTCCGACATGGAGAAATAGCCGTTGATGACGGTGAGCACGAGCGTGGTGATGATGCTGATGGTGATGTCCATAGGGACGGTTTCAAACCTCCTGGTACGAAGCGGCAAAATGCGATGTGTCATTTGGGGTCAGACCCCAAATGACACATCGGCTGGATGCAGGGCCTAGATCACAAAGAGGACCACCGCCAGGAATTGCAGGACGCTGCCGGCGAGCACCCACACGTGGAACACCGTGTGCATGTAGCGGATCTTTTTGAGCACGTAGAACACGGCGCCGATGGTGTAGCACACGCCACCTGCGGCGAGCAGGAACAGCGCTGTGGGATGAAGCGCCCCGATAAGCTGCGGCAAGCGGAACAGCACGAGCCAACCCATGGCCACGTACATGACGGCGGTGAGCCAATGGGGCTGTCGCTCGCGCATGAACGCCTCGAACAGCACACCTGCGATGGCAAGCGCCCACACGGCGATGCACAGCGGTATGCCGCCCGCCTCGCCGAGGGTGATGAGGCAAAACGGCGTGTAGGTGCCCGCAATGAGCACGTAAATGCAGCTGTGATCGATGATGCGGAACACACGCTTGGCGGCTGCCGGAGCAATGGCATGATACAGCGTGGATGCAAGATACTCGAGGATGAGGGCGATGCCGAAGATGATCGCGCTCGCAAGCGACGCGGGGTGCGAGCCGGCAACGGCGGCCTTGACAATCATGACAACGAGCGCCGCGACGCCCAGGGCGGCACCAATGCCATGGGTGATTGAATTGGCGATCTCCTCGCCCAACGTGTATTGAGGAGGTACATGACGCTTGACGGCACGCGCCGCAGCCTTGACGGGAGCTCCAACGGTAACGGCGGCGCCCTTGGCGCCCGATTCGGCAGCATGGAGCAAGCGCTGCACCCGCGATGCCGCGTCGGCGCGCGCTATGGGAACAGGGGCAGCCGCGACATCGGGTCGCGGCGTAAGACTGTCACTGGTGTCCGGCATGTGGCTGTTCGGCCTCCAAAATCGGTGTATTGTTCAGAACTATATCAAAATTACCCGTCGAGGACATGGCCGGAACCCAAACGGCGCCGACCACCACAACGCGGAAGAACCATGCCGCCCCCTACTTCACCTCAATGAGCTCGTAGCTGCTCGTGCCGAGGCCGATCTTCTCGCCGTGCTCGATCATAGAGCGCCAGTTGGTGTCGGGATGCGTCATGTTGAAGTGATCGTGCGCGCAGTGCTCGGGCACGCCACCGGCGGCCTCGAGCTTGTCGCGCATCTCGGTGAGCTCAGTGTTGGGCATGGCGGGCATCTTGAGCACCGCGTCGATGCAGGCCTGGTCGATCGCCACGGGATCGAAGCTCGCGAACATACCGATATCGGGCACGATGGGCGTATCGTTCTCGGGATGGCAGTCGCAGTTGGGGCTGACGTCGATGGCGAGCGAGATGTGGAACTGCGGGCGGTCCTGGACGATCGCCTTGGTGTACTCGGCGATCTTGCAGTTGAGGACATCGGCCGCGGCGTCGCAATCCGCCTCGATGGCATCCTGATTGCACGCGCCGATACAGCGGCCACAGCCCACGCAGCGCTCATGGTCAATGCTCGCCACCGGGGTCGTGACCGTCTGCCCGTTCTTGAGCACGCGCTCGCGCGTGGTGGAGAAGCTCACCGCGCCGTGGGCGCAGATGCGCTCGCAGGCATGGCAGCCCACGCAACGGCTCGCATCCACGCTGGGCTTGCCCGATGCGTGCTGCTCCATCTTGCCCGCGCGGCTGCCGCCGCCCATGCCCAAGTTCTTCATGCAACCGCCGAAGCCCGCCTGCTCATGCCCCTTGAAGTGCGTGAGGCTGATGACGATGTCGGCGTCCATGAGAGCATGGCCGATCTTGGCCTCCTGCACGTACTCGCCGTTCTTGACTGGAACGAGCGTCTCGTCCGTGCCCTTGAGGCCGTCGGCGATGATGACCTGGCAGCCCGTGGCATACGGAGTGAAGCCGTTTTGGTACGCGCAGTCGATATGCTCGAGCGCGTTCTTGCGGCTGCCCACGTACAGCGTGTTGCAGTCGGTGAGAAAGGGCATGCCGCCCAGCTCCTTGACCACATCTGCGACGGCGCGGGCATAATTGGGACGCAGGAAGGAGAGGTTGCCCAGCTCGCCAAAGTGGATCTTGATGGCGACGAACTTGTTCTCGAAGTCGATCTGCTCAATGCCCGCGCGGCGGATGAGGCGCTTGAGCTTGTCGATCTGGCTCTCGCGCCCATGCGTGCGCAAGCTGGTGTAGTACACCTTGGCAGGAACGGCGGCGGTGGTCTCGGTGGCCATACAACCCCTCTTTCTTGGTCGACACCTCTACGTCCCGTATGGTACGCCTTGAAGTGCGCTTTAACGCAAGAGACCTCCCACCCCCTTTGCCAAGCTCAGGAGATGGGAGGTCTTGGTGGGGCGTGTGCCCCTCAGGCTCATGCCTCACCTGGTGACGCTCGACGAGCGCCGGCGATGCGCGTGGCTACTTGCGCTTGCGCGAAGCCAGAGCGGCACCCGCCGCCGTGGCAGCGCCGCCGGCAATGAGCGTGGCCGCGGCAATCAGCGTAGACGGGTCGCCGGTTTGGGGCAGGCCGCCGTTGGGCTTACCGCTGCCCTGGCTGCCGGAGCCGCCGTTGGGCTTGGAGCCGCCCTGGCCGCCGCCGTTGTTGCCGCCGTTACCGTTGTTCCCGTTGTTGCCGCCACCGTTACCGTTGTGGTCGCCGTTGCCGTCACCGTTGTTGTCGCCGTTGCCGTTGTGGTCACCGTCGCCGTTGCCGTTGTGGTCACCGTCGCCGTTGCCGTCGCCGTTGCCGTTGCCGTCGCCGGCGAGCTTGAGACCCTCGAGCGCGGCCTTGAGGTTGGCAACGAGCTGGTCGCCCTCGGCCTGAGACAGGCTATCGCCCTTCTCGATGCCGGCCTTTGCGGCGGCAAGCGCGTCCTGATACGCCTTCCAGCTATCCGCCGTGTACTTCGAGCCGTCGGTGAGCGCGCCCGAAACCAGCTCGGACAGCTCCGTGCCGGTGTACTTGAGCACCGGGCTCTTCAAGGCGGTCTCGATCGCGGCCTTGAGCTCCTCGATCTGATCGATCGTCAGGCTCTCGGGCGCAGCCAGGGCCTGCTCAGCCTGCGCGATGGCGCCGGCGAGCGCGGTCTTGGAGTCGGTGGTCCAGGCGCTAGTGTCCTGCTGCTTGGCGGAGTCGACCGCCGCCTGCAGGGAGGCCAGGTCGTCCGTGCTCACACCCGTCATGGCGCCGAGCAGATACACCTCGGAGAGCTCGGGCTCGGTGCCCTCGGCCCACTCGAACACGATGTCCTTCACGGCCGTGTACTCAGCGAGCGAGCGCTCGGCGGCGTTGGGCAGGCCAAAGCTGAACTCCTTGAGGACCTCATCGTCGACGCCCAGCTCAACCGTCGCGGTCTTGGTGTAGGTGTCGTCGGTGTAGAGCACCGCCTTGACCGTCACGTTGCTCGGCTCGCCGTGGGAAATAACGCGAACGCCCACATACGGCGTGCCGTCGGCCTTGAGCGGAGAGCCCACGTGGTAGGTCAGCGCACCGGCCTCGGTCCCCTCGGGGGCCCAGGTGGTGAGCAGGTCCTTGTCGATCAGGTTCGCGGGGACCTTGCCCTGCTGCTCAATCACCGTGGACTCAAAGTCGCCGCCCGCATAGGTGGAAACATATGCGCCCTTGTTGATGCGCAGCTCGCCGATCTCGACCCAGCGGTCGGGATAGGCCTTGGTGAAGCGGATGCGCAGGTAGCGCCCGCTCAGGTTGAGGCCCTTGGCCTCGGCGAACATGTTGCCGGGCTTCTCGCTGGAATGCGTGAGCCATGCTGCGTCCTTGGCTGTCGCCTGCGTGCCGGGATCGGCGACCTCGCCCTTGCTGTTGATGTCGAGGACGAGCTTCCAGTCCTCATCTGCGGCATCGGGGGCATCGGCCACCTCGATGACCGCGTTGCGGATGAAGTCGAGGCTCGCCTCCGGCACGAAATACTCGAACGTGTCGATGGTGCGCGTCTGGCCCATGTCGATCACAACGGTGCTGCCCTCGGCGGGAGCGCCCGAGGACTTGGTCGCCGTGGTCACATCGCCGTCGAACATCGCGCCGGCGTCGAGCGTCTGGTTGCCGGGCAGGTCGCTCTTGACCAGGGCCGGGGAGAGCGAGAACAGGTAGGAGCCCTCGAGGCCCTTGAAGGTCGCGGTCGCGCCGTCGGCTGTCGCGCGGAATCCCACGTAGCGGGTGCGCTCGACATCGGACTTCTCAATCGGAAGCCATTCGAGGGCATTCTGGGAGTACACGGCCTCGACGTCCCCGAGCACCTGCTGGTCGAAATTTGGCAGCTTGATGTCGCGACGCACGGAGCCGAGGTCGATCGCGATGACGTCGCCCTTCTTGGGCAAAGTCACCGTAGCGTCGGTCGTCTTGAAGGAGCCTTCTCCCACGCGCGCCGTGAGGTCAACGTTCGCGAGGTCGAAGGTGGCGTAGAGGCTGTCCTTGGTGTAGGAGAACTTCTCGAACGCCTGCAGCTCGAAGAGCTGGAACCAGTTGCCCGTCCCCTGCGTTGCGACGACCTTGATGCCGGTCGCCTCGACGCGGTCGAACGTCACCGTTTGGTCAGCTGCGCCGCCAAGTGTGGCGACCTCGGTCCAGGTGCCGTCTTGCTTGGGATCTTTGTCGGTCGTGTAGTACACCTTGGAGGCCGGGAAGTTGTCCGTGCCGCCCTGCAGCATGCGAACCGTGTCGATGAACTTGCTCTCGCCAAAGTTCAGCATCACCCAGTCGTTGGCGGCCGTGGCGCGGCTGCTCCAGAACTTCGTCTCTTCATTGCCGTCGATGGCGTGTGCGATGGCGTTGTTCTGGTACTGGGGCATGTTGGTTGAGATGGCTTGGGTCGCGGCAGACATGCCGAAGGTCGCGTGCAGGTCGACCACGCGCCACCAGATCTCCTTGGGTTGATCGTTCACGACCTTGATGGCCTTGGCTTCGACCGGAGAACCCAGCTTGATGGTCTGGCTCTTGTCGCTCGTGACGTCGCCGGCCTTATGCCATGCGCCCTCCGAGTCCTGCCAGTAGGCTGAGCCCTTGTCGATGAAATCAGTGTTGGAGCTGCCACCCTGCTTGAAGACGATGGCATCGATGGTCTTGGGTGTGTCGAACGTGACGATCACGGCGGCGTCCTTCACGGTGCCGTCGTGCTTGTTGGGGTTCTCGCGCTTATGCGTGAACCACGCCTCGGTGTCCTTGCCGTCGGAGGCGTTCTGCAGGGGCTTGGACGCGTCTGCCGACTCCTGGTTGGCGAGTGTCACCGTGCCGGTGAACGTGCCGGAGGTCTCGATCTTCTGGTTCACCGTGATCTCGTTGATGGTCGGCCAGGCATCGCGAGCGTTATCGCGAACAGCGACCAGGCGCACGCCGTCGACCTGCTTGAGGCCGAGGTCGCTCACCGTGACGGTGCTCGTGGTGTACTCCTGCGCGTTCGGAACGTCCTTCCACTCCCCGCCCTGGAGGTACTGGACCTTGCTGGCATCGAAGAAGTTCTTGCCGCCGCCTTGGACGAAGGTAACGGAGTCGAGGTCGAACGGCTTGCTCTGGGTCATGCCGAAGTAATCGCCCTTGGAGACCTTGTTGGGGTCGCGGTACTCGGCGCCCGTCGCCACGTCGCCGTCGAACACGGCATCCGTGCTGCCCACCGGCGTATCGGTGCGGTTGGTCACGAGCTTGGTCACGACGGCGTCGGGGTCGGCGGCGAGCGTCGCCTTCTCGGCCACGTACTCGTTCAGGGCGTTGACCATGGGCGTGATGTGGGCCTTGCCCACACGCGCCTTCTCATAATGGTTGATGTACCACAGCTGATGGTTGTTCGCGCGATCGAGTGTGGCCGTGCCCTCGGCGAACAGCGCAATCAGCTCGGAATTGTTGCCCGCAAGGGATGCCTTGACCGCGTTCAGCTCGGTGATGGCGGCGCTGGTGAGGTCGTCCCAGGTGTCCATCCAGGGCTCCATCTGCTTGAGCATGGCGGGGGTCCCCGCCTGCTCGCGGAAGGTCTTGGCGTCCTTCTGGATCTCCTGGAAGATGGCGATCATCTCATCGCAATCGCTCGCCGTGACGGTGTCGGCCGTGAGCTTGGAGCGGAAGGCGGAGAGCGCGTCCTTGATGTCCGCGGACTCGCCGTTCTCCCACGTGGCGCCGCCGCCGTACATGCGCTTCATGTGGCCGGACAGGTCATGCAGGGCGTTGGAGCCCTCCGTGGGAATCGCGGAGTTGTGGTCGATATAGCTAAAGGAGTTCTCCCACGTCTCATCGGCATGGGACTCAGAAGTCCACAGATTCCAGGTGAAGTCCGCGTTCATGAAGATGCCCTGCTTGGAGGGCTCGGACTGCTGCATGGGGTTGATGACGACGCCCTTGACCTGGCCCGGCTTGAGGTCGGAGCCCAGGAAGTTGTTGTGGCCGCCCATGTGCAGGGCGTCCTTGTCGTTATCGGAGCAGGGCCAGTTGATCCACATGAACGGGGCCACGCCGGAGTTCCTCTGGAACGCCGAGGCGAAGTTGTTGTCGATCTTGCCCCACACGCGGCCGCCGGTGTTGATGACCTGGACGGTCTCGGGCAGCCGGCTGTACCAGCGCTCGCCGTGGCCCATGTAGTTCACGGGGCAGAAGATGAGCGTGTCCTTGAGGCCGGGGTACTTGAGCGCGCCGTCGGCGTTCTCGGCCTTCTGCTGCTCGTGCAGCCAGTCGGTCATCTCCTTGCACAGCTTGATGTACAGGTCCTTGCCCTGGTCGCCCGCATCGTCCGCCAGGATGGCGATCTGGCGCACGCCGTGGTCCATGACCTGGGTGAACTTGTCTTTGAGCACCTGCACGGAGGCATCGTAGTTCGTAGGCGTGATCGGGTTGCTCATGAACGGGTGCAGCGCGAACACGAAGCGGCACTTGGACTCGTTGCCCGCCTTGGCGAGGGGCTCGATCTTGTCGCGCAGCTCGTCTTCGGTGTACAGCTCGCGCCACTTGGCGTTGTGCTTGGGATCGTCCTTGGGGGCGTAGAAGTAGGCATTAAGCTTATAGTAGCCGCCCCACTCCATCAGGTTCACGCGGTCCTCGGTGCTCCACGGGTTGCCGTAGTAGCCCTCGATGAAGCCGCGGGTGATGACGTCGGCGTAGTCGCTCACCGTGAGGGCGCGCAGCGTGTCGCCCTCGACCTGTTGGAAAATCTGGTACAGCGTGGTCAGGCCGTAGAACGCGGCGTCGGTGTCGCGGCCCAGCACGATGATCTGGCTCGGGCCGTCGCCCTGTGCCGGCAGTGCCGCCAGCAGATAGGCGTCGGTCTTGTCGAACAGGCCGTCCGTATAGGAGAGCTTGCCCTCCTTGACGAGCTTGTCGACATGCGCGTCGACCGCGCCCTTGGAGCCCTTGATGCCCACGAGCACCGCTGTGCCCTTACCCTAGGGAACGGCTTCGTTTGCCGCAGCCTTCATGCCCTTGAGTTTGAGCGTCTCGTCCAAACGGGCCTTGGTCTCGGCGTCGATGCCGGACTCCACGACCGTCGTGACGTCCTTCTCTAGTTTCACCTCCCCTGTTGCGTATGAGATGGCTTGCGGCGTGGGGTAGATCTGGTAGTCGCCCTCGGCCGCACGCACCGTACTCGGCGCACCGAGCATGCAGATGCACACCAGCGCAAGCACGGCGAGCACGTTGATACGCGCCCGAAGCCTTTGCGTCATACCGCCTCCTTTTCTAACAAAACCCCGCGCCGCCAATGAACTGCGGCACGGGGTATCGGCAGATGCGGTACAACTTTCGCGCATGGCGCGAGCGGATTGACCGTCATTTCGGTAAGCGGCGACCGTTAATCGGCGTTTAAATCACAAACCCCCTGTGTATGTGTGCATATCCATCGACTGCACACAACTGGAGCGAGCGGCAAAGCGTGCCCCCTATCGGAGAAGAACCTCCCGGGCGATAGCCAAATCGCTCTTGACCTCGGGGTACTCGTCGCCGCGATGCATCGTCTCTTCATCGCCCTTGGCGAGCAGCAGGACGACCGACGGCTCCCCGCACGCGAGGGCGCGCTCCAGCACCGTGCGCACCGCCTCCTCACGGTCGAGGATGACCTCGTGGGAAACGCCGGCAGGCGTGTTCTTTACCAGCTCGGCGCAGATGTCCTCCACGCGGTCGTGGGCCGGGTCCTCCTCGGTGTACACCAGATGGTCGGCATAGGCGCCCGCCACGCGGGGCAGGGCCTCGCGGCGCTCGTGCGCCTTGCCGCCGGGGGCGCCGAACAGCGCCACCACGCGGCGGTCGGGGTACTCCGCCTTCACGGATTTGAAGAGCGTCTCAAAGGAGAGCTCGTTATGCGCGTAGTCCACGATGGCGAGCACGTGCCCGTCGGCAGAGGACACGAGCTCCATGCGGCCGGGCACGCGAATCCGCGCCAGGCCCGCGCGGATGGCATCATAGCCCACGCCGAGCAGGCGGGCCATGGAGATGGCCGCTAGGGCGTTGTCCACGTTGAACAGGCCGGGCATGCCCAGCTCAATGCGCTCCTCGCACGCAATCTCGCCCTCGGCGGCGCGTTCGCGCACGGTGAACGCCAGACCTCCCGTAGGCAGCTGCGTCACGCCGGACGCGGTGAAAAGCGGCTCGACGGGCCACGCCTTGCCGCCATGGGAACCCTCCCCCGCATGCTCGACCGCGAACGTCGCCACGCACGGCGCGGACTTGGCCGCCTGCAGCACGCGATCCACGTGATCGCTGGCAAGATTCACCACCGCGACCTCGCACTGGTTGAAGATTCGCAGCTTGGAGGCAAAGTAATCCTCGAAGTCCGGATGCTCCACGCCGGAGATGTGGTCGCGCCCGATATTCAAAAAGCAGCCGATCTCAAACGGCAAGCCCAGCACGCGATCGTACTTGAGGCCCTGACTCGAGACCTCCATCACCATGGTGCGACGGCCGGCGTCAACGGTGTTGCGCAGATGACGCCACAGGTCGGGAGCCTCGGGCGTGGTGTTGTGGCTCTCGTAACGCACCTTGCCGTCGTCCGTCTCGATGGAACCCAGGACAGACGGCTCCTGCCCGGCCGCCACAAGGATGGAGCGCAGCATGTAGGCGACCGTCGATTTGCCCTTGGTGCCGGTGATGCCCACCACGTGCAGTTGGTCCTCCGGGTGGCGATAGATCACCGGTGCCACAAGCGCCATGGCGCGGCGCACGTCGGACACCACGAGCGCGGGCGTCACCGCGGCGGCGGCCACGAGCTCGGAAGGAGTGCTCAGCCCCTCGCCCACGCCCTCGCACAGGTAGGCCGCGGCGCCCGCCGCAACGGCGCTCTCCAAGAACGCCGGGCGAAAACCCGCGCCCTTGCACACGAACAGGTTGCGCGGAGCGACCTCGCGCGAATCGATGGTCATGCCGTCCACGCAGGTGGCCCCATCGCCGAGCACGCGAGCCTCCACGTCGGATGCGCGCAGCACGTCGATCAGGTCGGACAAGGTCAGGGGCTTTTTCTCTTCGGGCATATGCACTCCAAGCATCTCCTCTTGAGGCAACGTTGGGCCGAATACTCCCTCCCCGGGCGCTATCTCCTCGGCCATCGCCTGCCCCTTTCATATACAACGGGCAGGCGAACGTACTCGCGCTGCCCGTTGCATTCGTTCTTCCTGCGCCCTCACATCGTGCAGGGGTGCAAAAGGGCGTCTTGGGCATCACAGCCCCGCCTCGGCAAACCCGCGCCGGAGCCGCAGCGCGCTACGCCGCTACCGTTGCATCCTCATCGACGAAGTAGCGCTTGTACCAGATGAGGAACGTGAGCGCGGTGTAGATCTTGCGCTGGTTGAGCGCACGGCCCTCAAAATGGTCGTCGAGCATCTGCATGAGCTTGGACGTGTCGAAGAACTCCTCGGCCCACGGCGCGGTGAAGTACTCCTTCACATAGTCGTAGTACTTCTGCTCGCGCAGCCAGAACTTGAGCGGGACCGGGAAGCCCTTCTTGGGGCGCGTTGCCCATTCGTCGGGCAAAACGCGGTTGGCGGCGTGGCGCACCACCTGCTTGTTCCCGTTCTCGTTCACGCGGAAGCGTGCGGGAATGTGTTGGGCGAACTCCATGACCTTCTTGTCCAGGAACGGGACGCGCAGCTCGAGCGAATGCGCCATGCACATCTTGTCGGCCTTGAGCAGGATGTCACCGGGCAGCCACATGTTCATGTCGAGATACTGGCGCTTGGACAGGTCGCAGAAGTCCTGCACGCGGTCGTACACCGGTGCACACAACTCGAACGCGTCGGGGCCGCCGGCGTACTCGGGCCTCACGATGTCGTCGATCTCGTCGGGACGGTACACGAAGGCCTGGCCCGTGAACCACTTCTCGGGCATCTCCGCCGCCTTGAGCAGGAAGTTCCTGCCCTTGAAGTACGGCTTATCCGCCACGAAGCGCCCCAGGGCGCGACGGATGCCGCGAGGGACCACGCGCTTGAAGCGGGCCAACGACGGCACATCCTCATAATAGGCGTACCCCGCGAACAGCTCGTCGGCGCCCTCACCGGAGAGCACGACCGTCACCTGCTCAGCCGCAAGCTGGGCCAAGAACCACAGGGGGACGCTCGACAGGTTGCTCTGCGGCTCGTCCATGTGGTACTGAATCTGCGGTAGCACCTCGAAGAACTCGTCCGCCGTCACCATCTTGCGGTAGTTTTCGATCCCGAGCTTGTCGGACAGCTCCTTGGCGTAATTCGTCTCGTTGAAGTCCTTGTAGTCAAAGCCCACCGAGAAGGTCTTGTCGGGCATGAGGCACGCGGCGATATAACTGGAATCCACGCCCCCTGAGAGGAACGAACCGACCTTGACGTCGGCGATGCGGTGCGCGGCAACGCTCTCGTGGACCACGCGGTCGCACTCCTCCACGTACTCGTCAAACGTCTTGGAATTGTCGTCCGAGAAATCGGCGTCCCAATAGCGGCGCACGTCCATGCGGCCGGACGCGATGTCGAAGGTGAAGCAGTGCGCGGCCGGCAGCTTGTACACGCCGGCGAAGAACGTCTCGTCCGTGGCGGGGAACTGCATGGTGAGGTACGGGCGCAGGGCCTTCTTGTTCACGGCCTTCTCAAAGCCGGGATGCTCGAGGAAACTCTTGATCTCGCTGCCGAACAACAGATCGCCGTCGGCGGTTTGATAGTAGTAGAACGGCTTGATGCCGAAGATGTCACGCGCGCCAAAGAGCTTGCCAGAGCGCATGTCGTGCACCACAAAGCCGTACATACCGCGCAGGCGCTCGACCAGGCCTTCTCCCCACTCCTCATAGCCGTGCACGAGGACCTCGGTGTCGGCGTCGCAGTGGAACGTGTGCCCCGCGGCCTCGAGCTCGGCGCGGAGCTCTTGAAAGTTGTAGATCTCGCCGTTGAACACCACGAAGACCGAGCCGTCCTCGTTGCCCATGGGCTGGGCGCCAGCCTCGGTGAGGTCGAGAATGGACAGGCGGCGGAAACCCAGCGCCACGCCATCTTTGATATGGGTTCCGCCCATGTCGGGACCGCGGTGGACAATGCGATCCATCATCGCCTTGAGAACGCGCTCGTCGTTCTCAACATGGCCGGTAAAACCTACGAATCCGCACATGGACAAACCTTTCTTGCGCAGTTTCCTTAGCAAAAATCACGTATGTCCAAAATTGTATAACGAAGGGCGGGCCGCAACCCACCCTTCAATAAAACAGCGTTGTCAGTGTAAACGATGCGCAAAAGAGGGACTGCCCCTTTTACACATCCGCCCTCGTGGCTTCCTTGGCGGCCTTGCGTGCGCGGGCGGCGGCGACACGCGCCTCCTGCTCGGGCGTGAGCTGCACCTTCTTGCGAGCGGGCTTCTCCGCCCCGGCACCAGACGCGCCTTCACCCGTGGCGGGCTTCTCCTCAACAGGCTTGTGCAGCGTGGTCACCGCCAGGTCCGTCGTGGCGGGAGCGCACGAGGCGCCCATGGACAGACAGCTCTTGGGGCACTCGCGCGTGCAGCTCGCGCACTGGATGCAACGGTACTGGTCGATGCTCCACGTGCCGCCCTTGCGATCGACCGCGATGGCACCAACCGGACACGCACGCTGGCACATGCCGCACAGGATGCACGTGTCCATGTCGCATTCCACGTGGCCGCGCATGTGCTCGTAGGACATGGCGGGCACCTGCTCGGCAGGATACTGCACCGTCGCCGGCTTGCCGAACAACGAGCGCAGCGTCATCTTTCCTAATTTGAAATTACCCATGGAGCGCCTACCTTTCCGTGCAGGAGATGCACGGGTCGATGGTCAGGATGATCATGGGCACGTCCGCGACGTCCACGCCCTGCATGGCGCGCACCATGCCGGCGAGGTTCTGCGACGTGGGCGTGCGCAGGCGGAAGCGGTCCAAGTACTTGGTGCCGTTGCCGCGCACGTAGTAGAACGCCTCGCCGCGCGGCTGCTCGATGAGCACATGCGCCTGGCCGTTCTCGGGCGGAAGCACCTTGGCCGCGGGCTTGCCGCCGATGCCGTCGTGCGGAATCTTGGCCACAAGCTCCTTGATGATGGCGATGGACTGGAAAACCTCCTGGCAGCGCACCTTGCAGCGAGCGTAGCAATCGCCCTCCGTGGCGATGATGGGCTCGAAATGCTCGAGGTCGCCGTACGCGCCAAAACCCGTGGTGCGCATATCGTGCTCAACGCCGGAACCCTTGGCAAAGGGGCCCACCATGGAAAGCTCGAGTGCGTCCTCAAAGCTGATGGCGCCCACGCCCTCCAAGCGGCTGCGCACGGAGGAGTCGTTCAGCATGGTGTCCACGATCTCCCGGTAATCGCGCTGGATGCCGTCGAGCTTGTCGCACACGCCGCGCAGCATGGCGTCATCGATGTCGTGGGCCATGCCGCCGACGATGGTGATCGACAAGATGATGCGGCCACCGCACGTCTCCTGGAAGATATCGAGAATCGTCTCGCGCAGACGCCAGCAGTGGTTGAAGAGGCTCTCAAAGCCGAATGCATCGGCGAGCAGGCCCAGCCACAGCAGATGCGAATGAATGCGGGAGAGCTCCTCGAGGATGGCGCGCAGGTAGTCGGCGCGGCGCGGGACCTCGATGCCCAGGAGCTTCTCGGTGGCGCTGGCGTAGCCGTACCCGTGGCCGAAGCTGCAGATGCCGCACACGCGCTCCGCGATGTAGACGAACTGGTTGTAGTCGCGCTTTTCCACGAGCTTCTCAAGGCCGCGGTGCACAAAACCGATCTGCGGGATGGCCTCGATCACATGCTCGTCCTCGACCACCAGGTCAAGATGCACGGGCTCCGGCAGTACCGGGTGCTGAGGGCCAAAGGGAATGACGGAACGAGTCGCCATGCCTACTCACCGTCCTTTCCAGCAGCGGCGTCCTTGGCGGCCTTCGCCGCAAGCGCGGCGCGAACCTTCGCCGCTTTTTCCGGGTCCATCGCGGCGAGCTTGGCCTCCATTTTGGCGGCGCGCTCCTCCGCGGTCATGGCGGGTTTGTGGGCGGGGGCCGCTTTCGCCTGAGCAGATGCGCTCGCAGGAGACCCAGCAGCCTTTGCAGCCCCAGCCGCAGATCCAGAATCCGTCGGTGCGGCATCGCCCGCGGCCGCCGCGGCGTTCACGGCAGCAACCGCGGCGGAATCGGCCTCGGCGCCGCTCGTGTGCAGGGCACGCTCGGCCTGCGCCGCCTCGGCCTCCTCGCGAGCCTTCTTCGCCGCCGCCTCGGCCTTCGCCGCGGCGAGCGCCTTCTTCTTGGCAAGCTTCTCACGCTCCGCCTTGATCTCGGGCGTGATGATGGTCATGGGCTCGCTGGTGGCCACGTTGAAGAAGTGCCCGCCAAAGTCCAGCTTCATGTTGATAAAGCGCACGCCGTACAGGTCGTGCGTCTCGTTCTCGTAGGAGAACGCCGCAAAATACAGCCCTTGGATCGACGGTACGCGGCTCTCAGCGTCGATACCGTACACGCACAGGTTGAGCGCATGCTCGCGCGTCTCGTCGTAAAACGTGTACAGCAGGTCGATGCCCTGCTCCGTGGTCTCGGCGCACATCTGGACAAAGCGCATGCCCTCGTGCTTGAGCGTCTGCACGCGCGTGAGCAGCTCCTCAAGGGGCACATCCACAAAGGACGTCGTGTACATTTACGCCTCCTTCTTCTCGGTGGATTCATGTGCGGGCGCAGCGGTCGACGTGGCGGACGGAGCGACCCCCGGCGCAGCGGCTGTCGGCGCAGCAACAGCGACATCCGCCGCGGCACCGCCCGCGCACGCGCCTTCCCGCCCGGTCTCCTCGGCACCGCACGACGCCGCACAGCCCTTACGCGGCAGCAGCCCCTTGCGCGGAGCTGTCGCCGGATCCTTGCCCGCCGCCATGAGCTTTGCCTTCTCGTCCAAAATCTCAACGGCCTTGAGTACCGCGTCGATGATCGTCTCGGGCCGCACGGCGCACCCCGGGGCGTACACGTCCACCGGAATCGCCTTGTCCACGCCGCCGATCACGTTGTAGCAATCGCGGAACACGCCGCCGGTGCACGCGCAGATGCCGCACGCCACCACGACCTTGGGCTCGAGCATCTGGTCGTAGATGTGGCGCACCACCTCGATGTTCTGCGCATTGACCGAACCCGTCACCAAAAAGATGTCGGCGTGCTTGGGGTTTCCCGTGTTGATGATGCCAAAGCGCTCGATGTCGTAGAGCGGCATCATGGAGTCGAGAACCTCGATGTCGCAGCCATTGCAGCTCGACCCGTCATAGTGGATGAGCCACGGCGATTTGGAAGAATATCCCATCTCACAACTCCCTTAGATAAACGGCGTGATGAGCACGTAGAACAGGTTGACGACACCCATCACGAGCGCCACCAGCCACGCGAGCTTGAGGCACAGCTGCCACTTGACGCGGGCGAAGTTGTTGTCGATCCACACCTCGAACAGCCACACGAGGGCGACCACCACCGCGGCGACCGCGAACGAGATGGGGTTGTCCCAAATAAAGAACATGCCCACCCACATGAGGAACAACACGCTCTCGCACCAGTGCATCACGTCCACGATGGCGAGCGTACGGCCGCTCATCTCGGTGGTGATGCCCTTGACGATCTCCTGGTGCGCATGATGGCTGTAGGAGAGGTCGAACGGGGACTTACGCAGCTTGATGGTGAGGATGAACACCAACCCCGCAAAAATCGGGACGAGCGCGCAGATGATGGGCGCGTCGAGCGTGGTGAGCGAGGCGATATCGAAGCTCTGCGTCGCGGTGAAAAAGCCCACGGTCATGATCAGCAGCATGGGCTCGTAGCTCATGACCTGCAGGCACTCGCGGTCGGCGCCGGTGTCGGAGTACGGCGAGCGCGAGGAGTATGCGGCCACGATCACGAACAGCGTGCCCAGCGTGACCAGGAACACGCACATGAGCAGGTTGGAGCCGGAGATGAACAGGCCGCCCGCTAGGATCACGAAGATGAGGCCGCAGGTGACGTACGCCTCGTCCACCGCGTTGACCGTCGCCTGCTCCTTGATGAGCAGCTTGCGCAGGTCATAGTAGGGCTGGAGCAGACGCGGGCCAACGCGGCCCTGCATGCGCGCGCTCACCTTGCGGTCGAGCCCGTCGAGCAGGCAGCCCAGCACCGGGGCGCACACGGCAAAGACCACCACGCCCAGCGCGATACCGCCCAGGCCGGGCCCCACCAGGCGAACGGTGCGCTCAATCAGGAAGCTGCCGCCCGCGAGCGCGCCCTCGTCAAAGATGAAGCACGCCGCAAACCCCATGAGAATCACCGCGGTGCACAAAATCAGGCCCAGGTTGGTGAGAGCGCCCTCGGGGAACACGTCGGCCATGTACCAGTTGCGCTTGGACGAGGTCATGGTGCGGCCCATCGAGCCGTGATACCGGCGGCTGTCCGGATCGGTGCAGGTTCCGCCCAGGTAGACCGCCATGCGGCGCTTGTTGGTGGCGCGACCCCACGGCGTGAGCAGCACGATGGCGATGAACACCACAATGACCGCCATGATGAGCATGTTGTCTAGTTCGATAAGGCGCGGCGCGGTGCCGTACGTCGCGGTGAGATACGGCGCGAGCACACCCTGGGAAATCAGCGGCAGGCACACGCAGCAAATGAGCAGCAGCGCGGAGATGAACCCGATGGCCGCCCACTCGCTCTTGTGGACGCCCGCCTCCTGGTTCTCGGCCTTTTGGGACACGCCGGCGAGCTTGCCGAGCCACTTGGCCCAGTAAAAGAACGTGGCGGCGGAGCCGAACGCGAGCATGATGAGGAAGAACACGTTGCCCGTCTCGGCAAACGACACGAGCGTGGCCCACTTGGACACGAGCATGCCGAACGGCGCCACGAACATGCCCATGATGCCGAGCATCATAAAGCGCGTGAGGTGCGGCAGGCGGCTGAACAGCCCGTCCATGTCCTCGATGTTGCGGCTGCCGATGCGGTGCTCAACCGTGCCCACGCACAGGAACAGCGTGGACTTGGACACCGTGTGGAAGATCATGAGGAAGATGGCGGCCCACACGGCCTCGGCGGTGCCCACACCGGCGCACGCGCTCATGAGGCCCAGGTTGGCGATGGTGGAGTACGCGAGCACGCGCTTGGCGTTGCTCTGTGTGATGGCCATAAAGCTGCAGAGCACGAACGTTATGCCGCCCACAAAGACCACCATGACGGAGGCCGCGGGGAAGACCAGATAGAGCGGCGCGAGCTTGACGAGCAGGAACACGCCGGCCTTGACCATGGTCGAGGAATGCAGCAAGGCACTCGTGGGCGTGGGCGCGACCATGGCGCCCAGCAGCCAGCGGTGGAACGGCATCTGCGCGGCCTTGGTAAGACCGGCGACCGAAAGGAGCATGAGCGGCAAGATGAGCAGCTCAGCCTGGGAGCCCTCACCCGCGGCGATGATCCCCGTAAGCGAAAGGGGCAGGCCCGCCGCGTGGATCAGGATGAGCGCCGCAAGGAACGCCAGGCCACCCACCATGTTGAGGTTGATCTGCGTAAAGGAATTCTTGATGGCCTCGGGCGTGCGCGTGTAGCCGATCATGAGGAAGGAGCACACGGTGGTGATCTCCCAGCCCGTGAACAGCCATTCGAGGTTGTCCGAGAGGACGATCACGAACATCGCGGCGAGGAACGTGAACATCAGCGCGGCAAAAACGTGCCGGCGGTCGGGGGCGTCCGCAGGCTGATGGTGCTGGAAGTCGTGCATGTAGCCCAAGGCGTACACGCAGATGGCGCTGCCCACCAAGCCGACGATCAGGACCATGATCAGGGACAGGGTGTCGATGCACACCGGCGCGGCGAGCATGTGGCTCGCCCCCGCGCCCAAGGTCATCTGCGCAAACAGGACCACGCCCACCGTCTGCACCAAGCCGAGCACCAAGGCGATGCGGTTCTTGTACCGAACGGCGCTCCACAAGATCACGGCGCACAACACCACATCGATGCCCGTCATGACCCACGAGATCAGGTAGCTCAGCTCTTGCGGGAACTCGAACTGCGCGCCCGCGCACAGGACACCCGCCTCCACGCTGAACGTCTGCGCGGCGACGGCAACCGACAGCGCCGCCGTCAGCACCGCTCCGCCAACCGTGATGGGCCGACGCGCCCGCTCGCCCTTGCAAACGAGCAGCAACGCGGCCGTGATCAACGGCACCGCTATCAAACACCAAATCAGTCCCATAGGTCCCTCTCCTCCACTGGGCTGTCGCTCAAAACCAAGCGGCAGGTGCACTGCGGCATGCTATGTCAGATGTTTAATTGTAGACCTTTCGCACGACAAGCGGAGTCAAAAGTCGGTCGAGCGGCGGATACTTTTGGCAACCACGACGCCAGCTACGCTCATCGAAACTCGGTGCACACGGCGGAACCCGGTGCACTTCTCGACCATTTTCCCTTCGAGAAATGGTCGAGAAGTGCACCAAACTTCGGCATGTGCACCGGACTTCATTTTCTGCATTGAAGTTCGCCATGCGCGGAAGCTGGAATGCGTCCCCGGGGCTCAAATGCACACGCCCGGCCTCCGTTCGCATTGAACGAAGACCGGGCACGGACAAGAAGGCTTTAAGCACGGGCAATGCGGCTTTAGGCGTAGACAAGAAGGCTTTGGGCGCAAACAATGCGGCTTTAGGCGCGGGCGGCCTCGATCATCTTGCGCACCGTGTCCTGCAGCTCGGCGAGGTTCTCCTCGCTCGGGATCCACTGCTGCGCAACCACCGGCACGGGCAGCTGGAACTTGGCGTTCTCGAGCTCGGCATACACCTGCTTGGGGCCAAGCGGCGCCCAACCATAGGAGCCAAATGCCAGGCCGATGCGCTGCTCGTTCTTGGGCGACAGGCCGCGCATGTACGTAAGGAAGCTCGCGATGGTAGGCAGCATGTTGGAGTTGAGGGTCGGAGAGCCCACCGCGACGTACTTGGCGTCGCACATGTACAGCATGATGTCCGAGATATGGGTGGTCTTAACGTCCACGAGCTGCGCGGAAACCCCCTCGGCAATAAACGCGTCGCAGATCTCGCGCGCCATGGACTCGGTGGAGTGCCACATGGAGTCGAACACGACGACGGCCTTCTCCTCGGTCTGATACGTGGTCCAGGCCTCGTACTTCTCCAAAATCTCATCGATGTGGGAGCGCCAAATGCAGCCGTGGCTCGGGGCGATCATCTTGAGGTCGAGCCCCTTGACGGCTTCGAGCGCCTTGTGAGCCTGCATGCCGTAGGGCCACACGATGTTGGCGTAGTACTTCTTGGCCTGCTTGAAGATCTCGCACAGATCGTTCTCGTCGTCAAAGCGCTTGGTGGTGGCAAAATGCTGGCCAAACGCGTCGTTGGAGAACAGAATCTGGTCCACGTCGGAGTAGGTGACCATGTTGTCCGGCCAATGAACCATGGGGGTGGTCACAAAGGTGAGCGTGCGCTCGCCAATGCACAGGGTGTCGCCGCTCTTGACGGGAGTCGCCTCGATGCCAAAGTGCGCACGGACCTCGTTCACGCCCGCGCCCGCCGACGCGTAAATCGTGGCGTTGGGGGCGATGCGGTGGATCACGGGCAGGGAGCCGGAGTGGTCCATCTCCACGTGGTTGGTAATGACCACGTCGATCTTGGCGGGATCGACCACCTGCGAGATGCGCTGCACGAGCTCATCGGAGAACGTGGCTTTGCACGTATCGATGAGGGTGACCTTCTCATCCATGATGAGGTAGGCGTTATAGGTGATGCCGCGCTCGGTGGTATAGCCGTGGAACAGGCGCTCGTTCCAGTCGATGCCGCCAACCCACCAAACCTTAGGGGAAATCTCAATCGCGTTCAGCATGCTTGATCCCTTTCTCCATGCTCAAGCTGATGACTCGAGACAGCATAATAGCACGCAAAAATGGCAGGCAACCCGTGCCGATTTACCCGCACACGGCATCTTGTCCGCACTGCTGTCCACGGGGCAGCGGCGCGGTGCGGGGCGCATGGCAACGTCCGCTGGCACGCGGCAAATCCCGCTGCAACACCGCGACAACGCTGCGCGCGGGTCGCGCCGACGCCACCGCACGGGCATATGTGGCAGAGTGCCTGTCGGAGCCCCGCAGCGAAACCCTCGTCGCAATCCCGCGGCACCGCCATCGTCTTCCGCGTGTTCCCCGTCATCCATGGGAAACGTGCGATATGCCCAGAACGGCCGTGCGCAGCCCTTACCAGAGGGGCGGCCCCCAAAGCCCCTGGCTACTCCTCGCGCAGGTGCTTGGGCTTGACGCCGCGAGGCTTGTTGACCAGCGCCTCCGGACCGCGCTCGCGATATTGGCGGCACCAGGTCTTGATTGAGGACTCGCTGGGGATGCCGTGCTTGACCATAACCTCGCGCACGGTCATGCCGTTTTCGAGACGGTCTTTGACGGCGGAGAGCTTGAGCTCAAAGGGATACACGCGATGGCGCGTCCCGGCGTTGAGAACCGCGGCGCGACCGCCCACCGCGTACGCGCGCGCCCACTGGCGAGCCGTGGCGTCGGGAATGCCGAGCTTTGAGGCAAGAGCGCGATGGCCCGCGCCCTCAGATAGCGCAGCTACCGCCTGACGGCGCACCTTGGCGGTATACACCCGCCCCGTTTTCTGTTCGGCCACAACATTCACCTCTTGACTCGCTCGTGCTCGCACCGCGGATATCCATCGTTTGATTTGAGCCAGTATAGCCGCTCCCCTATAAAATCCCACTAGGAAAACAGGTATATCGAAAAGCGCACAGGGACAGCACAGATGTGACTTTATGAACAATTGTTACTTGCGAGACGCCACCTCAGAAAGGGGACAGGCACCAATTTGAGGTCGTTTCGTTTTTTGAGGTCGTTTCGTTGGGCTTTGGCGTGGCGCAGGGCTGCAGCGTCGACCGTACTATGTTGGGCGCTCGTTGCCTTAGGCACCCGCTGCCGCTTCGTTCTGTAGCCCGCAGGGGCCGGAATGCAAAATGTGTGGGGTTTAGCCGGGGGTACTCGAGTACAGAGACTATTTCCGGGGTCATTTCCGCAGGAAAAGGGCGGCGAGGGGGGCGGGGCTACCCGGCCCGCCCGGATAAACCCCGCACATTTTAATTTCCAACACCCCGCCGCGCGTTTCGCGGGCCTCGGATTGGGGGCCTCGGATTAAGGACGGGTGCCAATCTGAGGTCCAAATCTGAGGTCAGGGGCCCCACCTCAGATCGGGGGCGGGCGCTAATCTGAGGTCAGGGCTTCACCTCAGGTTGGTGCCGACCCCCTCCAATTGGTGCCAGGCGCTAATCTGAGTTTTTGGCGCGCCTGTGCCCGATGTCATCAAGCGGGCCTTGGCCGCCAAGGGCTTTTTGCCCGAAGTCCTCCCATGTGAAAAGGACGACCCAAACGCCCGACCTCAGATTAGCGCCTGTCCCCTTTCTGAGCGCCCGTCCCCGCTCTGAGGCGGCTCGCTTACGCCGAGCAGGATTCGCACTCCTCGACCTCGAGCGACTTGCTCCGCACGTAGTACACCGTCTTGACGCCCTGGCGCCACGCCCCGATATACAGGTCGAGCACTTGGCGCAAAGTGTAGTCGTTGGTGATGTAGAGGTTCATCGACTGTGCCTGGTCGATGTGGCGCTGCCGCATGCCGGCGGCGCGAATGCTCCAGTGCTGATCGATGTAGTGCGCGGGCTTGTAGTACCAATAGGTCTGCGGCGAGAGCTCCGGCGCGACGCGCGGCAACATGGCGCCCTTCTTCTCCTCAAGGAAGAACTTGCGCATGATGGGATCGATGCCCGGCGTGGTGCCCGAGAGGATGGACGTCGAGCTGGTGGGCGCGATCGCCAGCAGGTAGGCGTTGCGCACGCCGTGCTCGGCGACGCGCGCGGCAAGCTCACCCCAACGCTTGGAACCGATGGCTCCCTCGCGAGTGACAACGGCAGACGCGGCCTCGGGCTCAGAGCCATCGCACGGCAAGGGGCAGTAGCCGCGCTTGGCAAAGTACGCGCCGGACTGCCACTCGCTCCCCTCGAACACCCCGTTGGCGCCGCGCTCCTCGGCCAGGCGCTCGCTCGCGCAAATCGCATGGTAGTTGATGCGCTCGAACACCTCGTCCACCAAACGCAGGTGCTCCTCGCTCTCCCAGCTCACCCCACGGCGGGCCAGCATGTGGTGATACCCCGAGACCCCCAAGCCAATGGAGCGGTACCGGTGGTTGGTGATGCGCGCATAGGGCAGCGCGTAGAAGTTGAGGTCGATCACGTTGTCGAGCGCGCGCACCGCGGTCTCGATCACCCGGCCCATGGCGGCGTCGTCCTCAACCGGCAGGCGACCGAGCGAGAGGCTCGCCAGGTTGCAAACGACAAAGTCGCCGGGGCGCGTGGTGGTGACCACCACGGTATCGCCGTCCTCGGTACGCACCTCGCGCGTGACCTCTTGGATGGCGCTCGTGTTCTGCGCGATCTCGGTGCACAGGTTGGAGCAGTAGATGACGCCCTCGTGGCTGTTGGGATTCGCGCGGTTCACCGTGTCGCGCATGAACGCGAACGGCGTGCCGGTCTCGACGGCGCTTTTGAGAATCAAGCGCACCAGGTCCTTGATGAGGATGGTGCGCGTGGGAATGCGGGGGTCGACCACGCAGTCGCGGTAGCGGCGCTCCCACTCCTCGCCATAGCTGTCCTCCAGCGCGTAGCCCTTGATGGTGAGGATGTCGTGCGGGCACATGAGGTGCCACTGCTGGTCAAGGCTCTCCTCCGCCATGCGCCAGAACAGATCCGGGTAACACACGGCCGGAAAAACGTCGTGAGCCTTCATGCGGTCATCGCCGTTGTTGGTGCGCAGGTTGAGGAACTCCGGCAAGTCGCGGTGCCACGCATCGAGGTACACGGCGACCGCGCCCTGGCGCATGCCGAGCTGATCGACCGCCACGGCCGTGTCGTTGATGACGCGGATCCAGCGGATCACGCCGCCCGCAACGCCCTCAAACCCGCGGATGCTGCCTGCCGTTGCGCGCACTTTGCCCAGGTACATGCCCATACCACCGCCATATTTGCTCACCTGGGCAAAGTTGTCGATGCTGCGGTAGATTCCCACCAGCGAGTCGGGCACGGTGTCGATAAAGCAGCTGGAGAGCTGATGGTCGGGCTTGCGCGCGTTGCTCATGGTGGGCGTGGCCATGGTGACCTCGAGGCGGCTCAGCATGTCATAAAAACGCTTGACCCATGCAAGGCGCTGGGCAGGCGGCTCGTTCATGGCGAGGTGGAGGGCGATGCCCAAAAACATCTCCTGCGGGCTCTCGAGCGGCGTGTGGTCGTGGCCATGAATGACGTATCGGCGAATGAGCAGGTCGAGACCCGAATAGGTGAACAGCTCGTCGCGCGAGGGATCCATGTAGGTCGCGGCCTGGTCGAGCTCCGCGCCCGAATAGGCCGCCAAGATGTAGGCGCCGTACAGCCCTTGGTCGGTCAGGTGATGGATGAGCTGCGAGAACGTCTCAATGCCGAGCGCCGAGCGCGCTGCGGCAAGGTCGCGGGCGAACGCGAAGTCGCGCAACCGGGCCGCGATGAACTCCCATCGGGGAGCCTCTTGGCTGGTCAGCTCGATCGCCGCGCGGATGAGTGCCTCGAGCCGCGCGGGCTCGTCTTGCCCCTCCCCCGTGAACGTGCGGAACCGGGCGGACAGCACCGCCAGATCGTACGCCTCCTCGGGAAAATCGCGCTGGATGCGCGCCAAAACGTCATCAACTCCATCGACCGCCACGTCGCTGGCGAGCTCCAGGCGGGCGGCGCGCTTCTCCGCACGATGGTGACGATACAAGATGTAGTTCTTGGCGACCTCAAAGTGCCCGCGCTCCATGAGGGCGCGCTCCACCAGGTCCTGAATGTCCTCGACGCTCTGGATTGCCGAGGTCGACATGGAGCGCTCGACCATCGCGAGCAGGGCGAGGAGCTCGTCTTCCTGGTCGGCAGCGGGGCGCTCGGTGTGGGCCTCGGAGCGCTCGCGGGACAGCTGGCCGTCAGGGCCTGCCGGCGCATCGGGACGCTGGTCGTTCGCGGCGGCCTGCGTGCCCGAACGTTGCCAGCCGGCATCGCCGTACACGTCGGCGAATGCGCGGCGCATCGCCTCGATGATCTTGCCCGGCTCGTACGGCTCCGTCCTGCCGTCGCGCTTCCTGATAACGCCCGCAGCGGTGCGCTCCAAAACTGACGCGCCGCTCTCCACATGCTCCATTGCATCTCCCCACATGTCACGCGGCGGAGCACTATATATAGATGCTCGCCGTCACAGTAATCAATATGTCGTGAGTGTAAGCATAGCCTAACTGTTTCCCGTTTTGTATCGTATACTAAAAGCCCAAAGCAAGCGCACGCCACCGGATCGACAGCCCCGCCGGCGGACCACGCGCCGTCGGGTTGACAGCCCTCCACCCTCGGCGCCCTGCCGATCAAGAAAGGACCAGCCATGACCATCGAAGAGAGCCAGCCGCTCGTCAAAAAACCCCTGTTCAACCCGGACGGCGACCTCGACGTGCGCGATCGCCGCATGATCGGCGGCAACACCACCAACCTCAACGACTTCAACAACATGAAGTACCCCTGGGTCTCGAGCTGGTACCGCCAGGCCATGAACAACTTTTGGATCCCCGAGGAGATCAACCTCACCCAAGACGTGAAGGATTACCCGCGCCTCACCGCCGCCGAACGGGCCGCCTATGACAAGATCCTGTCATTCCTCGTGTTCCTGGACTCCCTGCAGTCGGCCAACCTCCCCAACATCGCCGAGCACATCACGGCAAACGAGGTCAATCTCTGCCTGTCCATCCAGGCGTTCCAGGAAAGCGTGCACTCGCAGAGCTACTCCTACATGCTCGACACCATCTGCGACCCGGCCAAGCGCAACGAGATCCTCTATCAGTGGAAAACCGACGAGCACCTGTTGGCGCGCAACACGTTCATCGGCAACCTCTACAACGAGTTCCAGGAGCGCCGCGACACCCGCACGTTCCTACGCGTCCTCATGGCGAACTTCATTTTGGAGGGCGTGTACTTTTACTCCGGCTTCATGTTCTTCTACAACCTGGCGCGCATGGGCAAGATGCCCGGCAGCGCGCAGGAGATCCGCTACATCAACCGCGACGAGAACACGCACCTCTGGCTGTTCCGCAACATCATCCTAGAGCTGCAAAAGGAGGAACCGCAGCTGTTCACCAGCGAAAACGTCGGGATGCTCCGGCAGATGCTCGAGGAGGGCGTGCGCCAGGAGATCGCCTGGGGCCGCTACGTGCTGGGGGACGCCATCCCCGGCCTGACGGGGGACATGGTTGAGGGCTACATCAAGTACCTGGGCAACCTGCGCTGGAGCTCGCTGGGATTTGGCCAGCTCTACGAGGGTTATCGCAGCGAGCCCGAGGACATGGCGTGGGTGAGCCAGTACTCGAACGCCAACATGGTGAAGACGGACTTCTTCGAGGCGAAGAGCACCGCGTACGCCAAGAGCACGGCCCTGGTCGACGACCTGTAGGCACGCCGCCACCTCAGGGGGGGTGTCTCTATGGTTTTGTCAACCATAGCGGCTTTCGTTTTTCAGCACGGCCCATCAGGGCGCCGGGCGCCCCTTGTCCGCTAGGTTGTCCGACCGCGGCCTAGGCCGCGTACGGGACCGCGTCGCGCATGACCGCGTAGATGACCTTG
>ERZ894232.363-NODE-363-length-62830-cov-51.974719_pt1 | contig 62830 bp, 56 predicted proteins | sample MGYA00380296_ERZ894232 | MGnify/ENA primary metagenome ERZ894232 (study PRJEB32331, sample SAMN06328433) | human gut metagenome | biome: human gut microbiome; feature: stool | host: Homo sapiens | collected 2014-08-14 ...
GATTTTATTATGAAATCCTTGAGAACAAGCTGTCAACTTTTTTTATACCACATCAGAAACGCATTTTGTCCAGCATCTGTTTTGGAGAAAGATGGTCACAAATCACTTCGCCCTCATTGCTGATATAAACCATATAAAACGGGTGCAAACGGTTCTGATTATCAATATTCACGCTGTTAGAGCGATTCTTCAAAACATAGATAACGCCTGCCGGTGTTTCTTCCGAAGCAGCCGCTACCGAATGGAGACCAAACGGAGCCTTGTCGATATCAGGGTGATTCTTAATATATTCCAGTAAATCCATACGGAATTCATTTAAGCCTAAATCCATAATAGAAATACCGGTAGACATATCTTCGATATCTACCACTTCTTCCTGCAAGCGTTTCAGCTGGGCTTTGCGGTATTCCAAATCTGTTTTTTCTTCATCACTCAAAAGGTTATCATCGCCCGTTGCTGTCATATCAACAATCTTCATACGGGTTTCGACTTTTGCTTTCAGGTCAATGTATTCATCAAGAGTTACATCCGGCCAGAAATTCACAAGCTGAATAAAGGCATTCTTACTTCCGATACGGTCGATACGACCAAATCGCTGAATAATACGAACCGGGTTCCAGTGAATATCATAGTTAATCAGATAATCGCAGTCCTGCAAGTTCTGACCTTCCGAGATACAGTCCGTAGCAATCAGAAAGTCAATTTCTGTATTATCGTTCGGCATAAGTAAATGCTTGTCCTTAGATATTGGAGAAAAGCAGGTCAAAACGGTATTCAAATCACTCTTCAGTCTTGGAACAGTGGTGCGCCCTTCTACAGAACCGGATACCATTGCAGTGTTCAGTCCGAAATTATCTTTTACATACTTACTCACGTTATCGAACAGATACTGAGCTGTATCTGCAAAAGCAGTGAAGATAATAATTTTCTTGTTTTCCTCGTTGATAGGGTGCTCCAGCTTGTTTTTGATTACTCGGAATAGCTCTTGAAGCTTGGAGTCATACTCAGGTGTGATATCTCCAACCATCAGTGTCAGAAGTTCAAGGGTATCACGATCCTTTGCAAGGCTGTCTCTCCAGGATTTATAATCCATATCTCCAATATCAATTTTAACTTTTTTACCAAAGGTAAACAGCTCATCGCCGTTCTGATCTTCACTGTCAAACTCGTCTATATCAGAAATATCAGTCAGTTCAAGTCTCACAGAGGAAGTCTTATCATAAGTATCAATACTGTGAATCGTAGAATCTATCAGACTATAGATTCTTTTCAGTGTAAGGTTAAAGGAATGTACGGAACTTTCCATTCGCTTCATCAAATTGATCGCTGTCAAGCGACGGATACCCTGCTCACGGTTTGCCTGAGTAAAACCGACATTTACTTTATTATCTTCGTACATTTCCGCATACTTCTCCATTTTACTCGGAAGAATAAAATGTGTAGGCGTATAAATAGACAATGACAGTTGCGTCAACTGCTCATAGATTTCATTGTAGTTGATAGCCTTCTTCAAACTGGTAAGAGGCGGTCTAAGGGATATCGGCTTCAATCTGGTAGGGAAGGTGCCAATATCAGAAGTATCATAATATTTCTGAATATGTTTTCTGGAACGTGCAATAGTTACAGAATCCAAAACTTCAAAGAAGTCAAAATCCAGCATACGAAGAAGATTTTCTGTTGTTCTGTCTGCCGGGTCCCATTTACTCCAAGTGTTAAATGCTCTCTGAGCATTTTTGAAAATCTCATCAATACTTTTTGTTGTATTCAGTTTATCATCAATCAGATCAGTATTACCCTCGTAGGCAAGAGCAAGCTGATTTTTCAAGTCATTAAAGCGATTATTGACCGGCGTTGCAGATAACATCAAAACCTTTGTTTTCACGCCTTTACGGATAACTTTATTTAACAGCTTCAGGTAACGATTTTCTTTTTCATTATCTTCACCTGACAGTTTGCCACCATTACGGAAGTTATGTGATTCGTCAATTACAACCAGGTCATAATTGCTCCAGTTTAATCTATCTAAATCCAAACCATTGGACTTACCATGGGTACGGTTCAAATCCGTATGATAGAGAACATCATAACGCAAACGATCTGATGCAATCGGATTATTCACATAGTTATCTTTATAGGTGTTCCAGTTATTTGTCAGCTTCTTTGGACAGAGGACGAGCACAGATTTATTTCTATTCTCGTAATATTTAATAACAGCCAAAGCGGTAAAGGTTTTACCAAGACCTACGCTATCAGCAAGAATACATCCATTGAACTTTTCCAGTTTGCTGATAATCGCAAGAACAGCATCTTTCTGGAAATTATACAGCATAGACCATATCTTGCTTTCTCTAAATCCGGTAGCCTCATTTGGTAAATGATCTTCAGAGATATCTTCCAAAAACTCGCTGAAGATATTATAAAGTGTCACGAAATAAATGAAGTCAGGAGAATTTTCATTATAAGCAGCTGTGATATTCTCAATGACTTCATCAGTAACCTCCTGCAATTTTGAAGTGTCATTCCAAAGGTTATCGAACAAGTCTATATATGCAGTTGAGAACGGTACTTCTGTCTTTTGAACCATATTGTAAGCATTATTACCACGCTCACATCCCAGGTCAACCGTAGTAAAACCGTTGTTCGGCATATAGTTTTTATCATCCAGGTTGATGAAGCCCATCATATTTTCATTGGTTACATTAGATTTGAAAGTAACCTTGTTACGAATCCATTCAGCACATTCTTTTGCAATTGCCTTTTGGTTAAGTTCATTTCTAAGCTTTACCTCAAACTCTGTTCCGTACAAGCTGCGTTCTCGGTTTAATCTTGGAATATAAAATTCTCTCTTCTCTTTTTTTGCCTTCTCCGTTGTAAAAGTCGGTGATGTAAAAATGAATCTTAATTCATCAATGCCTTGAAGTTCTTTTTTTAATTCCTGAAAAACATAGATAGAGAAGCAGGCTGCTGCAACAGAAAGCCTGCTGCCTTGTTTTATCTCAACAGCTAAATCATCTCGTAATGTTTTAGTTGTGTTATTAATTAGTTCCATACCTAATCTCCTGAATTTTTGCAATACAAATGATACTATAGTTGCTGTCCGATAAGCATCACAGCATCATTTTTCATCTGGAACGACTTCCATAATATCTTCGATTCTGCAATTCAATGCCCCACAAATTTTTACCAAGGTATCTGTATTTACGTTTTCTCCCTTATTCATTTTGTTGATTGTATAATTACTGAGATTCGCTTTCTCAGCCAAATCTTTTTTCTTCATATCTCTATCAATCAACAGTTTCCAAAGCCTTTTATAACTAACATCCATAGAGTTACCAATCCTTTCACAGAAAACTTTTATCTAAAAAATCCCATTATGTTAATTATAGCAGTATCGCAAATAAATTCAACGAAAAAGTGAGCGTTCGCTTAATTTTAGTTTCTTTTGAATAAATAAAACATCGAAAGCCTGTATAATAAGCCTAATTCTGGGAATAACGGGTATATTCGCATACACTCACAAATCGGCAAGCAGTGTAAACCTGTACAGGTTTGCTTATTTTCTCGATTTTCCCTTTGTGTCAATCTTCGCAAATTGCTTGTTGGGGATCCCCAATCCCCTTTGAACGGTATCTGCGATACCGGCTGCACGATTTTCAATCGTTTTGTAAGAAGCAAAATTTTTCATTTTTATCTTTACAAAAAAAGTGATGACCGCATCAACATCAAGTAGGGCGCACCCACTTTCAGTGAAATCGCTGCAATCATCACTCTCTTATTTACCATTCACAGGAGCGTGCCACGCTCCTGTCATCTCTCCGAAGGAGAAGTTGTCCATCGGAAGCTCTGCGGAACTCCACGCTCATCCAGATAATGCTGACGGGCTACTTCTCGTTCTTCCGGTGTAGGAGCAGTCTTGTACTTTGCATACCATTCATGCCTTACCATAGCTTCCAGTTTCTGCCCCAAGCCATGTTTGATTTCATCTGCATAATCGTCATCCATCATCAGATGATATTGAAGCAAAGCGACAAATAAATCATAAGGTTTTTCGGGACTCAAAATCCTATTTTAACTTATTCCCACTCGAGCGCCAGACCTTAATTTCTCGTGATTTTATGCACTGAAAGTACGCTTTTCGTCCACACATTCCACATATTTCACGCTATCCGTAGCGTCTTTACGAATTCTGTAGCCATTTTGTAGCCACCGGTTACAATGCAACCTCCGCTGGCTGATTCACCTCAAAGCCACTCGGAACTATCTATTTCAAATGATACATGGAGGTTTGCAATATGGAAAAATATATCTACGACAACAGCAACGGACTTTGGTATGAACTGCATGGAGATTATTATCTGCCGTGTCTGGTCATTCTGGAAGAAGAAATCCACACCATCGGTATTTGGGGCAGAAAGCACCTGCGATATCTCATAGAACACCGTCCTATGCTCTACAACGACCTCATTCTCAGTGGCAAGCTCTACAGCTACCTTGCTGACATTGATACCCAGGCACGAGTAAGGCTCGATTTGCTTGTAGCACAGATGGTAGAGAAAGAGGGTATCAATGAGCAGCTGAAAGTTCAGGATCAGCTGTCATGGGTCGGAGCTATGAGTTCCATCCGCAATCGTGCTGAGGAATTCATCAACGCAGAATTGATTTTCGCATAATTTAGCATCAGCCGGGCAGTGGTTAGCTGCTCGGCTGATATTTTGTTTCTACTTAACGATCTGCGCATACAATGCGTCGGTAATTTGACGCATTATTTCACTATTGATATCACGCATATTAGAATAGCGTGAAACATCAATATCTATTATATCTGAAGCCTGTAACGTGCTGTCAAGCCTAGGACACTCATGTTTGATTTTTTCTAAATAGTGCTCGCTCTTAAAAGCTACATATTGTTCTTTTTCTTGTGTGGAAAGCGGCCAAAATGCACATTTATAACTAAATCTTGAACGCAGTTCCGGTGGCAAAAATTCACCTATTCGTTCTTTAGGCATATTGGAAGTAAAAATTATGATGTATTTATCTAAGTCATATTCACGTCCCAAAGAATCTGTGAATTTTCCTTCTTCAAGTAACTGTAAGAAAAAGTTATAAACAGCCTTACTTGCTTTTTCAAACTCATCTATAAGAATTACCTTGCTTCGGCTACGCATAAGCTTGTCGGGCAATTCACCTTTATTACTGCCTATATAACCTCGTGGGCTACCAATCAAACTGTTAAGAGCATCTTGAGCACTGTAATTGCCGAAATTGATTTTTATCATAGGTTCATCTGCGGCTAACTTTTGATGAAGCAATCTTGCGACTTCTGTTTTACCGATACCGGAAGCACCACATATCAATACGGAAAAAATCGGCTGTTGCCCAATCCGGTTAAACAGCCTATATTTCGTCAATTCCTCTTTCAGACGTTTTTTGAAAAGCTCATTTCCAAAAAGATTTTGATTTAGATAGGCCAAAACATTTTCAAAATCAGATTGATCAATATCAACGATATTTTGAATTGGGTCTTTTTCAATTTCAAGAAAATCCTCAAGGTCAAGAACTTCATCAATCTTATAATACAGTAAATCTCGTACTTGTTTGCTGTATTGGCGTTCAATGATAACGTACAGTGCAACGGATTGCTCTTGTTGAATTATATTCAACATAAGCTCAGCTGGAGCGATGAGAGCGTCTGCACGATCTTCATTATAAAACAAAGAAGATAAGTCAATAAAGACTGAAAGAGTACCTGGTGGAAGTTCAAATTTCGATTGATCCTTAGCAAAAAAAGACCAACTTAATATTTGTCCACCTGCTTCCTCAATCGCTTTAACTACACGCTCTCTGTTCTTTCTGTCATATTCGTAAATGCTTACTCTGTCCATGATATCACCTAAATATTGATGTCTTGAATAATGGCAATGACATCAATGTAATGAACTTTTCCTTGCGCAAGAGAAATATTCCGAATACCCTTTTTATCTTCTTCTCGAACGCCATCCTCAATATCCATACCGCTATCTTGAATATCGTTTGTCTCCTGCTGGCTCTTCTTTCCACTATCATTCAGTGCCATCATACGATTGATTTTTCGTTCAACATCACGACGATCAAATTCTCCACGATAAATACCGAGCACTGTGACTTTACCAATCTCAATATCTGAAATACTGTACTGGCTTTCCATCTCATTTTCAGCGCTCATAGGGATTTTGAGCATCATATGCTCATTAGTGCCGAATCTATGTGGAAGTTCACCACAAAGAACATATGCAGATCCCTTAAACATAACTTCCATAAGAGATGTGAAGTTCATATTACCAATTCCCTCAACAGGAACCTGATTTACCAAGCCACTCATCAGTGCTTTGGTAGCCATCACATCATCGGAATTTACAACGGTAAGGTAAACGTCCTTAATTTTCACCAAGTTACCAACCTTGCTATCATCTAAACGACGTACCTCTTTAGCTTTCTCATAAATGGGCTTAAGAATTGTCGATTTAGAACTTACCACTTTTACAGTATCTTCCACTCGATTAGACCTGTTATGAGATAAATTTCCATTCAGATCTATGCTTGGTAAATACTGTCCGATAACAGGAATTTTGGAAGCAGCACTCGTGGTAACATCGCCATCGCCAGCCATTGCTAATTCTGTATTCTTGATTCGAGTGATTTTTTCTACTATTTGATTATCAAATAACATTGAAATTTCTGATGCTTTCTCGTTATTGATATAGTAGATATTAAACATATTCTTCAATTAGTTCCTCCTCGTAAGTGCTATATTTTTCCAAATACCTATTGGTATCTATTCCTGCGCACCTTTTTTCAGATTACAGTCACGACAAAGCATCTGGCAGTTTTCCGGTGTAGTTTTACCACCCTTAGACCATGGTGTGATATGGTCTGCGTGCATCTGCTCAAACTCGAATATTTCACCACAGATAGGACACTTATGCCCCTGTTTCTCATAAGCCGCCAGTGCATCACGGCGGTCAAAGGCACGAATGGACAATTTCTTTTCTTCGCCTGTCAGCAAATACTCATAGATACCGGATTTCTTTGTAACATCTTCGTCACCCATAAGGTGTTGAATTTCCAATTCCAGCTTTTTAGGATCGAGGTCAGTTCTCTTGCCATGTACATTGTAGAGCAATCCCCAAGGCAGCCCTTTCATTTCTTTACGCTTCTTAGGGAAGATAGCCTGAACCCAATCAATCACAGAACGGAAATAGTTCCAGAGGATAACTGCACTTGGGTCATTCTGGTGCTGAGCCATATAGGCTTCAATCGTTTTTCCTTCAGCACTGGCAGCCCACAGAATTGCAGTTTCCAGATACTCCTGACGGATGGAAGCTCCCTTTAAGTAATCGCCGGCGAGTGTATCAGCAGCACATCCAGTCTTTGAAAAATATCTCTTTGCATCAGAAACCCAAGAACCGGCATACACCGCATTTCGAAGTTCCTGATCTGTGAGCTGTTCGCCAGCAATATTGATGATTCTGAACCAATCCAGTTTCTCGGAATCAGTTCCATCGCACACATAAACGAATAGAGGATAATCCAAAATCTGCTTTCTCTTATCCGCAGGCAGATTATAGAAATACTTATCATCAACAGAGAAAGAGCCATCCACATATTCGCATACGGAAATGGTACGCTGCTGACCATCAAGCACTTCAAATCCGTCTGTTCCGTCCTCTTTCTTGACCTTGCACCAATAAATAACATTCAACGGCAATCCCTTCATTACAGTGCGGATTACCTCATCACGCTGCTTGTCCTTATAAACAAATTCTCTCTGATATTTAGGGCGAATATCAAGGCGTTCATCATAACCTACAACACCTTCCTCGGCATCATTGAAATAGCCTTCATAAACTTCGCCTATTGTAACTTTTAATTCTTTTATTTCCACAATTTATCCCTCCTTAGGCTGTTCGGGATTTCTGTTTCGTATAATAACCCTACGATATGGAACAACGCATTTTCCATCCGAATCGTAGTAACACAAATCAGGGTGCCCCTCTGAAATCTGTGCTGTCCCGCCTTGAGCAAAATAATCTTGAACAAATTCGGCACTCATACCAGTCTTGCCAGGCAAAGTCATCTCTCTGCTCAATCCCAAGATTTCAAACTGTTCTGGATTATATTGACTCATGAATGTAATAGGCACACCCATCAATCCTGCGAAATCACAAGGAATGTCCACAATTTTATTCACATTGATACTGTTTTCAAGATTTTCGTATGAAGGGTACTCCTCGGGAGAATACCTTTTCACAAGTATCATTTTTTCATGTCTAAGACGAAAATCCAGATTAGTATACCAACAACAATTACGGAATTTAACTCTGCGTGTTTCTGGATCATAAACACCTTTCGCATATTGAGAGGTATCAACACCCTCTGGAATATAAAAATACGCATTTCCAGACTGGAATGGTGCACCCAACCACATTTTATCACTTTGCATCAATGGGAAAATCTCTTTCATGGAAATGGCATTGGTGCTTCCGATTATTATAAAGCTTTTCTCATAATCCATAAGGGTAGCAATATATTCTCTGAACAATGAGAAAGGCGGATTTGTAGCAACAATATCAGCCTCTTTCAGTAGTTCTATGCACTCTGTGCTTCGGAAATCTCCGTCCCCATTAAGCTCTGTCAGTTCGTTTTCTCCTGACTTGAACAACTCCGCAACATCAACCATGTCTACGCCACCATCACCAGTTGTATCATAAACCTTTGTTACAATGGCTTTATATGGTCGTTTAGAATTTTCGTCCTCAATGCAGTTTTCGCCAAAGCTAAAAGCTAACTGTCCATCACTATTTTCATAATACTGTAGTTGCTGCCCTGCAACAGGAGAGGAAAAATAGCAAGTTGCGATCAATTTTTTCAAGCCTAAGCGATTAAAGTTCAAGACAAAATACTTAAAGAAATTGCTTTCAAAAGGGTCATCACAGTTACAGAGTACTGTTTTCCCATTGAAGTGTTGCTTGAAATAGCGCATTTCTCTTTCTATATCAGTAAGCTGTGTATAAAACTCATCCTGCTTTGCCTTTCTTGCACGATCAAAGCTGGCGTTCTTTGCCATTATTCCTTCACCTCACTTTCCTGTTGTTCCTGCAACCATAAACGGATTAACGCAGAAACTGTCATGTCTTTATCAAGTGCAAGCTGCTTTAGAGCCTTGCGTTCTTCTTTCGTCATTGTAATCGTAAGATTTACCATATTTCTTTCAGTCATAATCTTATACCTCATAACACATTTACTTGTGTATCTGTGTAACAGTGTAACATAAGCATTCCTAAAAATCAATCTATCCTCTGTGTTGAAAAAATCATTTCGTATAGGTTAATATTTTCTCGTTTTACAAATCGGCAAGCAGTGTAAACCTGTACAGGTTCACTCATTTTCTCGATTTTCCCTTTGGGTCAATCTTCGCAAATTGCTTGTTGAGGAAGCATCCCCAATCCCCTTTGAACAGTATCTGCGATACTGGCTGCACGATTTTCAATCGTTTTGTAATAAGCAAAATTTTTCATTTTTATCTTTACAGAAAAAAAGTGATGACCGCAACAACACCAAGTGGGGCGCACCCACTTTCAGTGAAATCGCTGCAGTCATCACTCTCTTATTTGCCATTCACAGGAGCGTGGCACGCCCCTGTCATCTTTCCCAAGGAGAAGTTGTCCATCGGAAACTCTGCGGAACTCCACGCTCATCCAGATAACGCTGACGGGCTGCTTCTCGTTCTTCTGGTGTAGGAGCAGTCTTGTACTTTGCGTACCATTCATGTCTTACCATAGCTTCCAGTTTCCGCTCCAAGCCTTGTTTGATTTCATCTTCATAATCGCCATCCATCATCAGATGATATTGAAGCAAGGCAACAAATAAATCATAAGGGATTTGCACATTTTTCATTTTCAATCCATTCCTTTCCTGTCCGTGTCGGTGGTGACGATGGTGACGGTGTTTTACATACCGCCACCACTGTCAAAATCATCGTCACAACCGTCACGCATCGTCACGCTGCTCTGAAACTCGCTTCAAGATGATCCTTCTTCCTGCGTGAGTGCGAATATTTTCATATTGTGTATGGTACTCATGAAACAATCTGCTTGCATTGACATTCAGGTGTTTTGTCAAAAGATTAGGCTTCAGCTCTAATTTCAATGCTTCTGCAAGCTCTGTTGGTGTTCCACTCCACTCTAAAATATCTTCCGACAGCAAAGCTGCAACCTTTTCCAGAATCGGATCTGGCGGAATCTGCCACAGTTCTGTTTCTGCTTTTTCCAACTCCCAAATAAGACGTTTCATATCCTTTTTCAGAATCAGTCTTTGTTCCGGCTGGTCTCTGCCGGACACTTCCAGTACCGCAGTATTTCCGGTGCGTTTTTCCTTTTGCAGAACAAAAGCTCCGTCGGCAGCACCGAGCAATCCATTAGTGCCGGAAATCATATCAAACTTATCATCTGCCTGCTGTTTTCGGGTATGATGTACCAACAACAGTGCTATGCCCGTTTGGTCTGCAAAATGCTTCAACTGACCAATAATTTCATAATCGCTTGCATAGCTGTATCTGTCTCCGCTGGCTTCTCTGATTTTCTGCAAAGTATCAATGATAATCAGTCGGGTGTCTCTGTGCTCTGATACAAAACGAGCCAGCTGTTCATACAGCCCTGCACCGAGCTGTTTGGCACAAGTTGCGAAGTGCAAGGTATCTGTACCCTCTACACCAAACATACGATACAAACGCTCCTGCAAGCGTCTGTAGTCATCTTCCAATGCAAGGTACAGTACAGTGCCTGCATGGATAGAATAATTCCAAAGAGGAAGTCCTGTGCTGACATGATACGCAATCTGTGCCATCAGGAATGACTTACCAACTTTTGGAGCACCTACAAACAGATAGGTGCCTGGGTAAAGCAGACCGTCGATAACAGGCAGTCTGCTTTCGTATACAGTGTCATACAGCTGGCTCATAGTCATGGTAGCCAGATAGGACGGGTCGGACATTCTCTGCATCTGACGAAGCATCTCCTCCATACTTTCATCTATGGGATTGATTTCTTCGTTGCCAGTTGTTATAATTTCATTTGTTACATAGGAAAGCGACTGTTCCCCATCTGCGCCAACAGATGGAATCGGGACGGTCGTTTTTTCATTTTCCTGCATCAAGCGTTGTCACCTCCAATTTCCAGACCGTAAAACTTCTGCTTAAAGAACTGGATTGGGCATTTGCCTGCAATGGTATGATAGCCCATACTTTTCAGCTCCTTATTCAAATCTCTGATGATTTGATAAGATTTGCTGCGGCTGACATCCAATACCTGCTGAACTTCTTCTGCTGTGATAAACTGTGCTCTCATGGTTACCTCCTGTGTTCAAAAGATGATTTGCGCATTTTTTATTCACTCATTTCTTCTGAATTTTCTAAATACGCACTTTTAATACGTTTTAATTATACGAATAAAAGCTGCTTTTGTCAATACTTGTGGAATAGAAATATGTACTTGAAATTCGTATTTCTTTGTGATATGATAAATACGAGGTGAATCAACTATGGATAATTTCGATTATTCCGCAATCGGTCAGCGGATAAAAACACTGCGAAAACGCAAAGGACTGAATCAGACTCAACTGGCTAACCTTATTGGGAAATCTCTGCGTACCGTACAGAAGTACGAAACCGGAGAAATCGAGGTTTCCATTGATGTCGTAAACGAAATAGCAAAACATCTGGATACAACGCCGACCTTTATCCTTGGCTACGAAACCAATACGGCGCCTATCAGAAGTCTTGCTGACATAATGAGCTTCCTGTTTGAACTGAACAAGGTATCCTCTCTTAAATTTGATGTGGATGTAAAAAAGCCCCCTCGCAGCAACGAGTGGACCTGTTCTATCCGTTTTAATGGAAAAGAGATGGATGCTGACCATAACGCAGATATGTGTTTGTTCTTGGAACAATGGGAAGATATGCGTGAGGATGTGCGCAGCTACAACTGTTCTGCAGCTGCATTACATAGCTGGCAAGAGCAGACCCTTGCGTACTATGCTGGGGCTTCCGTAGAATGTGTGGAACCGGAAGAACTTGACGAGGACGAGCGCTTGGCTCGTCGCAGAGCTTATATTGAAAAGGAGTTTGGCTCTGAGAAATAATTAAGGTCTGACATTGGGATAGAAAAGGAGAATACAATGTCAGTAACAAGAGATAAGAACACCGGAAAATGGATGTCTCAAATCCGAGTAAAGGATTGGACAGGAAAGGAGATTCACAAAAAGAAAAGAGGCTTCAAAACCAAGAAAGAAGCCTTGCAATGGGAACAGGATTTTATCAGTCAGGCCGATGGCAGCCTTGGCATGAAGTTCAAAGATTTCGTTGCACTCTATATGAAAGATGCAGATCCTCGTCTCAGAGAAACGACTTTAGCTAACAAGCACTATCTGTTCAACAAGAAAGTCCTCCCGTACTTCGGTGAGATGCCGATTAACGCCATCAAGCCGACCGATATTCGCAACTGGCAAAACGAACTGATTAACTACCGTCGTCCCAACGGCAGAGGTTATTCACCGACCTATCTGCGAACCATCAACAACCAGCTCACCGCAGCCTTCAACTTTGCAGTGAAGTTCTACGGATTGAGAGAGAACCCCTGTCACAAGGCAGGAACCATGGGTAAGAAAAACGCCGATGAAATGCTGTTCTGGACGAACGAGGAATTCGAGGTGTTTATTGAAGCCATGGAGAGCAGACCTGTCGGATACACCGTTTTCATGGTGATGTATTACACAGGACTGCGTGTTGGCGAACTGCTGGCTCTGACACCGGAGGATATTGACTTTGACAGACACATTATTTCTGTCAATAAGAACTATCAGCGTTTGAACGGAAAGGACTACATCTATCCGCCTAAGACAGAAGCCGGCTACCGTGAGGTGGTTATGCCAAAGGTATTGGAAGCCTGCCTGAAAGACTATCTGGCAAAACTCTACGATGTACAGCCTACAGACCGTATCTTTCCTTACGACAGAGGCTGGGTCGGCAGGCAGATGAAGTATGGTTGCGACCACTCCGGAACGCAGAAAATCAGGGTGCACGATGTGCGTCATACCCATGCCAGTCTGCTGATTGATATGGGCTGCACACCGCTTCTGGTTGCAGAACGCTTGGGACACGAAAGGGTACAGACCACCATGGACACCTACAGCCACTTGTATCCGAACAAGCAGACCGAAGTAGCCGATCAGCTTGATGCGATGGCTGAAAAAAATGACGGCTACAAAAAACTTGGCTGATGTAGCCATTTTGTAGCCAGTAAAAAACAAGAATCCCGAAAAACCCTGTGTTTTCAAGGTTTTTCGGGACTCAAAATCCTATTTTAACTTATTCCCACTCTATGGTATAATAACTCCACCCCACAGATATGAGCAAAGGAGATGATATCATGACCTTCCCATCCTTTCTGCCTGCGGCAGGAATTGTCCTGGCTGGATGTCTTCTCATCATCCTGATTATATGCAGGAAAAAGCGCCTCCCCTATGAAGCAAAGCCCCTTCTCACCAAAAGAGAATATGCCTTCTACCGTCTTTTAAAACGGGAAGCCGACGCCAGAGGATTTCTGATCTGTCCCAAGGTAGGGCTGAAAGATTTAATGGAGGTGACGGATAAAACCAATTTCCTCCAATATTTCCGAAAAATTTCTCAAAAACATGTAGACTTCGTCATCTGCGATAAAAATCTCCGCGTTCTGTTTGCCGTTGAGCTGGACGACAGCAGCCATGACACGGCAGACGCCAGAAAGCGGGATCTGTTTAAGGATCAGGCTTTCAGAGCAGCCAAAATCCCGTTAAAACGCATCCGCTATTTTAATGAAGCGTCTGTAAAAGAGCTGTTTCGCTGATTGCCAGCTGATTGCCAGAGCCCTGGCGCTCCAAAAGGCCAGCTCTGCCCTCTGCCTGCCGCCTACTGGGGCGGAAATTTATAGTAGAGCGTCCCCGGCGCGGCTCCTCCTCTGAAGCGTATCAGTTCGCTGACCGTTACCAGCTGAAAGCCCTGTTCTGCAAGCGCAGGAACCATGCGCTCCGTGGCGTCTGCCGTCGGCTTATACAGCTCGTGCATCAGCACAATATCTCCGTCCTTCACTTTTCCCAGTACGGCCGCCACAGTCTGATCTGCATTCTTGGTCGCCCAGTCTCTCGTATCCACGTTCCACAAAATAATCGGCTGATGGATATTGGCAAGCACCGTTGCATTGCTGCCTCCTCCCGGCAGACGCACCAGGGCCGGAGCCGTTCCTGTCACAGCGGCTACCGCCTGATTTCCCATCTCAATTTCTTTTCTGATGTCTGCCGCCCCCAGCTTCTGAAGATATTTATGGCTGTAGCTGTGATTTCCAATTTCATGGCCTGACGCCTGCATTCTGCGCAGCTCCTCCTGGTAGGAACCTGCCCGGTTTCCCACTACAAAAAAGGTAGCCCGCCCATTGTACTTCTCCATACAGTCCATAATCCTGTTGCCCACCGGCGCGTAGGGACCGTCGTCGTAGGTAAGGGCAATCATCGGCTTAGACGGATCAATCAGGCGTCCTCCGCTCATGATGCGCCCGTCCTCCGTCTTTCCATCTATGGCCTGTCCTTCTCCACCTGCGCTCTGGTCTTTTGAACCGGCCGCCTGATTCTCTGCGCTGTTCTGCCCTTCTGCCTGAGCCTGCTGGTTTTCCTGGGAGGCTCCCTCCGGCTGCCCTCCTGTCTCCGCCTGCCTGGCAGATTCTGTCTCCATGTTCTGTGCCGGCCCCTCTGCCTGGGCTTCCTTCGCAGACTCCGCCGCTACGGCCGCCCCGTCAGACGCCGGACCTGACGGACCGTCTGCATAGGATGTCAGCCTGCCTGCCGATAAAAGTCCCAGACAAAGGCCAAGCGCCAGCCCTCTCGCTGCCTTTTTTCTGATTTTTTCTGCAATTCTTCTTACTGTCATCTTACACTGCTCCCCCTCTTTCTGATGTCTTCCTTGAGCCTTAATAAGCCCATTATACCTGTTTCACCAGTGGAATACAATTAAGTTTTCCTGACAATTTTCTTCACAATCGGCTCCATTTCAGTCATATGTCCAAAATAATAATTGACATATGACCGTTTCAGTCCTATACTAAAAGCAGATCCGTTAAGAGCGCCTTCGCGCTGACAAAGCCAAAGTCAGGAGGATTTTCATGTCAAGACCAACAAAATGCCGGCGTGTATGCCATTTTCCACCTTCGCCTGGTTTTTTCCCCATTCAGAAAGGCGAGGCGGACACACCTGTTATCCTTACTGTAGACGAATATGAAACGATCCGTCTTATGGATCTGGAGGGGCTGTCCCAGCAGGAGTGCAGCCAGTGGATGGAGGTCGCCAGAACTACCGTTCAGAGGATCTATGAGAACGCCAGAAAAAAACTGGCTCTGGCCCTGGTGGAGGGACGTCCTCTGCGCATCGGGGGAGGCGATTACCGTCTGTGCGACGGCCATGAAAGCTGCGGGCACGACGAATGTTTTAAACGCACCTATCATCAGCAATATGAAAAAAAGAAGGGAGCCGATACTATGAGAATTGCAGTCGCTTATGAAAATGGCCAGATTTTTCAGCATTTTGGCCACACAGAACAGTTCAAAATTTATGACGCAGAGGACGGGGCTGTGAGACAGTCTGAAATTGTTGACACCAACGGAAGAGGCCACGGAGCTCTGGCCGGAATCCTCCATGCCCTGAATGCCGACGTTTTAATCTGCGGAGGAATTGGCCAGGGAGCAAAGGACGCGCTGGAAGCAGCGGGAATCAGACTGTACGGAGGCGTATCCGGCAGTGCAGACGAAGCGGTTTCCTCTTTTTTAAATGGAACGCTCTCTTCCCAGCCAGACGTTGCATGCAGCCATCACAGCGAGCGCCACGGCGAAGGCCATACCTGCGGCGAGCACGGCTGCGGCGGACATGAGCACGGAACCCACGGCTGCGGCGGACACTGCCAGTAAGCGATTCATTTTTTATTGAAAAACCGCCCATTTTTTATTAAAATTTTTAATAAATAAATTCTATTGTCCTATTTACCTTATATATGCTAAGATAGAATTGATCTGTGCCTTCAGGCACATAAAACTATTATCAATCAAGAATCGTTACGACTGAAAGGAAGGAAAAAATGGGCGGATTTTTTGGTGTAACCTCAAAAACAAACTGCACTTTGGATTTATTCTTTGGAGTAGACTATCATTCTCATTTAGGAACGAGGAGAGGCGGTATGGCTGTCTATGGACCGGACGGTTTCAATCGTTCCATTCACAATATCGAAAATTCCCCGTTTCGTACAAAATTTGAGCGCGATGTAGACGAGCTGACAGGAAATCTGGGAATCGGATGCATTTCCGATATGGATCCCCAGCCTCTCTTAATTCAGTCTCACCTGGGAAGCTATGCTATCACCGCTGTGGGAAAAATTTCCAATGAGCAGGAATTAGTTAAGGAAGCTTACGAAAAAGGCCATATCCACTTCCTGGAGATGAGCGGCGGAAAGATAAACGCCACAGAGCTGGTGGCCGCTATCATCAATCAGAAAGAGTCTATTGTAGACGGCCTTCTCTACGCTCAGGAGCGTATCAAGGGTTCCATGAGTATCCTTATTCTGACTCCAGAGGGAATTTACGTTTCAAGAGACCGGTTAGGACGCACTCCCGCCATGATCGGCAAGAAGGAAGGCGCCTACTGCGTTTCCTTTGAAAGCTTCGCTTATATTAATCTGGGATATAAAGACTGCCACGAATTAGGGCCAGGAGAGATTGTCTTTATGACTCCGGATGGCTTTGAAATATTAAGCAAGCCCAGAGAAGAGATGAAAATCTGCTCTTTCCTGTGGGTTTATTACGGCTATCCCACCTCTACCTATGAAGGCGTCAATGTAGAGGCCATGCGTTATGCCTGTGGAAAAATGCTGGCGAAACGGGATCATTCTGACGCAGACCTGGTGGCCGGCATTCCAGATTCCGGTATTGCCCATGCAGTCGGATATGCCAATGAATCCGGTATTCCTTTCGCCCGTCCGTTTATTAAATATACTCCGACCTGGCCTCGTTCCTTCATGCCGGCCAACCAGAATCAGAGAAGCCTGATTGCCCGCATGAAGCTGATCCCGGTAGATACTCTGATCCGCAATAAAAGCCTGCTTTTAATTGACGATTCCATTGTACGCGGAACACAGCTGGGCGAAACGACCGAATTTTTATATGAAAGCGGAGCCAAGGCAGTACATATCCGCCCGGCCTGCCCGCCTTTAATGTTTGGATGCAAATATCTGAACTTCTCCCGCTCCAACTCTGAGATGGATCTGATCACACGCCGGATTATCAGAGAACGGGAGGGAGAAAATGTCTCCGAAGAGCTGTTAGCCGATTATGCAAATCCAGACAGTACAAACTATAAGGAAATGGTAGAAGAAATCCGCAAAAAACTAAATTTCACTACGCTTCAGTTCCATCGTCTGGACGATCTGGTGGAATCCATCGGAATTTCTCCCTGCAAGCTCTGTACCTACTGCTGGAGCGGAAAAGAATAGTCCTGATACTGAAATTGAGAGATCCGGCTGCCGGATCTCTCAATTCTATCTGGTTCTATTTTTCTTTTTCTCTCTCCTTTTCCAGAACCATGGCATACCGATTGCAGGCATCCTTCAAACAGGCGATAAGCGGCTTCTGCGTCATAGCAAAATAACGGCTTCTGATTTCCTTTTCCAGCAGCTCCATATCTGTTTTCAGGCTTTTTCCAACTATCATATCTGCTACAAAATCCCTGGTTACTCCCAAAATCGTATTGCAGTCCATATTGATAATGGTTCCGCTCTTTTTCTCCAGTACCAGGCTGATGTAAAACTCCCCGTGAAGGCTGTAAATGGCGTCTTCGCGGCTGGGCTTGGCCTGTCCTACAATTAAAATAGTATTTTTTTCATATTTCATATACTTTTCTCCTTTTACAGACTACTATTCTGTATTATCCGCACCTTTGTCACAGCAGGCGCAGAAATAACAAATTTTTCCTCCAAAATTTGTCGTGCCGGTCTGATGATAGTCCTTGACACCCCGTGTTAAAAACGGTACAATGATACTGAAAATCATACGGATTCTTTTATTTATAGGGACTCCTGCCCGGATGATCCCATTGTAAATAAGAGCCATGAATCTGAACAGGAGGAGTGGCTTTTTTTGTTTGTCCAGACTGTATCCTGACAGAAAACAGACAGAAAAACAGCTCAAAATGGGAGGTTCAATATGACTTTTTTCAGTAAACTTAATTCGATTATGAGACAGGATTTCGGCAGCCGCGGACTTATGAAGGCTCTTCCAGAGGCGGATCTGGATCTTGTTTCCAGAGAACTCGCGCAGGCCAGGCGCGTTCTTATTCTCACTGGCTTTCCTGTTATCTGCCCCGACCAAACAGTGACAGGAGAGACGGACGGACCTTTGGGAACCGCAGATTTAGCCTTTGCCCTGGAAGCAAACGGGTGTCAGGTTATGGCTGTGACAGACTGCCATTCCTCAGCTATTCTCAAGGCTGCCCTCTCTGTCCGCTGCCGCGAAGCCAGAATAGCTGTAATTCCGGAGACAGGCGCTGAATCCTTTGCAGAGGATCTTTTAGACGCCTTTTCTCCCACCCATGTAGTTACTCTGGAACGGCCTGGCAAAGCCTGCGACGGCCATTATCACAATATGCGGGGTATTGTCATTGATTCAATGACTGCGGACGCCGACTGCTTTCTCTCCCTTGCCAGAGAAAAGAACATCTGCACAATTTCCATAGGGGACGGCGGAAACGAAATGGGTATGGGCGCGTTCCGAAAAGAGATAGAATCTTTCGTTCCCCTTGGCAGCGAAATCTGCTCTCAGCAGGGTGCCGACTATGCCTTGGCCAGCGGAGTATCTAACTGGTGGGGAATCGGAGCCGCCGCTCTTCTCTCCAGAGAAACGCAGAAATTTCTGCTTCCGGATGAAGAGCAGGAAACGGAAATGCTCCGCCGCGTCCTTCAGGCCGGAGGAGCAGACGGCGCCACAGGACTTCGTGAAATGACTGTAGACCGTCTCCCCCTGGCTGTACATCTGGAAATTTTAAAAGAAGTTTCTTCCCTGGTTCTTGAAGAACTGAAGCTGGGAGCCGCCTGATTCCTGTCCTGACCTACAAAGGAGACTTCATGGAAATCAATTACGATTACTACCGGATTTTTTACTATGTAGCCAAATACAAAAGCTTCACACAGGCGGCCCATGTCCTGCTGAATAATCAGCCTAATATCACCCGTTCCATGAACAACCTGGAAAATCAGCTGGGATGTCAGCTGTTTGTCCGTTCAAACCGGGGTGTAGAACTGACGCCGGAAGGGGAGCGCCTGTTTTCTCATGTCTCCATCGCCTACAGGCAGCTCCAGGCTGCTGAGATGGAACTGGGACAGAACCGTGAACTTCAAAGCGGCAGCGTCTCTGTCGGTGTCAGCAGCAGCGCGTTCCATGAAGTCCTGCTTCCAAAGCTGATCAAGTTTCACAGCCTGTTTCCAGGAATCAGGCTGCGCTTGGTATCTGCCGACAAAACGCAGGCTGTCCTGCTTCTGAAAAAGGAGCGGATTGACTTCGCCCTGTCTGCTCTGTCTGAAGAACCAGAGAAAACAGAGTCGCCATTCAGAGAAACACCGCTGAAAGAATTCAGGGAAGTCCTGATTGGATCCAGACAATGCAGCTTTTTAGCGGATCGTCCCAGATATCCGGCAGAACTCTCCGGATTTCCCCTCATAACACTGGGAAGGAGTGCCGAATCCTTTGAATTTTATCGTTCTTTTTATCAAAGTCTGGGATTCTCCCCGGTTCCTGATATCGAGGCATCCTCTGCAGAACAGATGCTTAGTCTGATACAAAACGGTTTGGGAATCGGCTTTCTTTCTGAACGCCTGGCTGAAACTGCTCTGTCCTCCGGCTGTGTTGTCCGGATCCCCCTGGCCAAGGAGCCTCCCGCCAGGCGCTGCAGTCTTATCGAAGATTCAAGCCGGCCTTTAAGTCAGCCAGCTGCCCAGCTGGTAAATCTGCTTCTGGAACAGGAAAAAACAGAATAGAAAAACAGGAGCAGTCTCCTGCCAGCACATTGGGCTGCAGAGAGATATCTGCTCCTGTTTTTATTTCAGCCAGGAAAAGCTGATTTTAGCACGCCCTTAAAACTATGCTCTTGGGCCTGCGTTCTTGATCTCCTCAGGCATATCTGGATACTTCTTATCAAAGTTGTCCTTAAACATTTTAGCTAACTTTGCAGCAGCCTCGTCGTAGGCAGCCTTGTCAGCCCATGTATCTCTTGGGTTCATAATCTCAGCCGGAGCGCCTGGGCAGGACTGCGGAACATCTACATTGAATACGTCGTCATGCTTGTACTCTGCCTTCTCCAGCTCGCCGTTTAATGCAGCTGTAACCATGGCTCTTGTGTAGGAGAGCTTCATTCTGCTTCCCACTCCGTAAGGACCGCCTGTCCATCCTGTATTTACAAGGTAAACCTTTGTATTGTATTTTCTGATTCTCTCACCTAACATCTCTGCGTATACAGACGGATTTAACGGCATGAACGGCTCGCCGAACAGGGTACTGAAAGTTGGCTGCGGCTCCTTGATTCCGCGCTCTGTACCGGCTAACTTGGATGTGAAGCCTGTTACAAAGTGGTACATAGCCGCGTTCTCATCCAGTCTGGAGATTGGAGGAAGTACGCCGAAGGCATCTGCTGTCAGGAAAATAACTACCTTAGGAACTCCGCCTACGCCTGGAATCTGCGCATTGTCAATGTAAGTAATCGGGTAGCCTACTCGTGTGTTCTCTGTGATGGAGTCATCATCATAATCAGGAATTCTTGTCTCCGGGTCGATCACTACATTCTCCACCTCGCTGCCGAAACGGATTGCGCTGTAGATCTCCGGCTCGTTCTTCGGATCCAGATTGATACATTTTGCGTAGCAGCCTCCCTCGAAGTTGAATACGCCATTGTCACACCATCCATGCTCATCGTCTCCGATCAGCTTTCTTGCCGGATCTGCAGACAGAGTTGTCTTTCCTGTTCCGGAAAGGCCGAAGAAGATAGCCGTCTCATGAGTCTCAGGATCCATATTTGCGGAGCAGTGCATTGGAAGCACATTTTCCTCAACCGGCATTAAATAGTTCATAACAGAGAATACAGATTTTTTAATCTCTCCTGAATACTGAGAACCGGCGATCAGTACAATTTTCTCCTGGAAGTTTACGATAATAGCTGCCTCAGAGTGTGTTCCGTCTACCGCAGGATCACAGGTAAAGCCTGGAGCTACAACCAGTGTGAAATCTGCTGCACCATAGGATTCCAGTTCCTCTGCTGTGGGTCTGATTAACAGCTGATGGATAAACAGGTTCTGGCTTGCGAACTCATTGACAACCATGAACTTTCTGGTGTACTTCTTATCAGCGCCTGCAAAGCCCTGGAATACATATAATTCCTTATCTGCCAGATATGTGAACATTTTATTTTTAATAGACTGGTAGGCATCTTCAGAGATAGCGACGTTTACGTCTCCCCAGGCAATCTTGTCATGTACATCCTTTGTATCAACGATAAATTTATCTTTCGGTGAGCGGCCTGTATACTTGCCTGTAGTAACAGAAAGAGCACCTGTATTTGTCAGCACTCCCTCGCCGCGGCGAAGAGCCTCCTCTACCAGGCGGGCAGGGTTTAAGTTGTAGTGAACCTTGCCTGTGGTGTTCTGAATTCCAATCATTTCTAAGCTGTGGTTTTCTTTCATGAAATTGCCTCCTGTCAGTTATAATTTTTTACCTATAGATTATATATTACACTTATTATGCGACATCTGTAAAATATATTTTTGATATTACAGTCATATATTTTTGATATGTCTCAAAAATTTCCTCTTTAATCTTCAAAACAGCCGCCGCAGAACTCTCTGCAGCGGCTGTCTGAATAGCCGGCTCTCTCCTGACTGTTAAATTGTCCTGTCCCTGGCAGCTGTTTCATTAAATAATGCCTCGGCGCATCACGGCGTCGATTCTCTCTTTATCAAGGCTTCTGATAACCTCCACAGCCATCTTTACGGTAGCGTCAATATCCTCCATGGCACAGAAATTATAATGAGTGTGCACGTACCGGGACGGGATTCCCAGAACCAGAACCGGTACTGCCTTTCCTGTCAGGCTGATCTTTCCCGCGTTGGTGCTGCCTCCCCGCCGTACGGCGTCCTGATATTTGATGCCGCACTTATCTCCGATTTCCTGGGCCAGGCGGATAAATTCAGGATTGGACACATAGCTGGCGTCCATATGTCGGATCTGGGTTCCCGCCTTCAGGCTGCACTGGGCGATACCAGGGCGGAAATAAAAGTCGTCCGCCGGAGATCCCTCAAACACAATGGCCAAATCCGGAAGAAGCTGCTGGGAGGTCACCTGGGCTCCTCTCGTTCCTACCTCCTCCTGAGCAGCGAATCCGCCCACTACCTCCACGGCCAGCTGCTCTGACTCAGCCTGAAGCGCCTTCATGGTGCTCAGAATGCTCACGCAGCCCAGACGGTTGTCAAAGGCCTTTCCATAGCAGATACCGTGATCTTCATCGTACTCAAACTTCACGTCCGGCATCACCGGATCTCCCACTGCCACACCGTAGTCCTCCATGACCTCTCTCCGGCTGGAAGCCCCCACGTCAATTCTGATATCCTCGATATTTAAGGAATTGTCCGCCCGCTCTGCGGCCGTCAGAAAATGTACTGGCTTGGAGGTGGTGATTCCCCTGATTTTCTTTCCCGCCCTGTTCTTTACAATGACAGAGTGGGCCGGAATATTCGTATTGTGGATGCCGCCCAGGCAGATAATATCGAGCAGGCCGTTCTCCTCGATATTCTGAACCATAAATCCTACCTCGTCAGAATGGGCGTCCAGCATCAGAACCGGCCGCTTTCTGCCTTCCTGTGGCATACACCGTTTTTTCGCCGCCTCATCCATATAAGCGTATACATTGTGCATGGCGTCATGCTCCAGATAAAGGCTGCCGCTGTGCTTCTTCACCGCCTGCACAACCTCTTCCTCAAACCCGCTGGGGCCAAAGGCGTTGGTAAGGTCCTCTACCATTTTTAAATCTGCCATAGTTTTTATTCCTCCTGTCTGCGTCAGCTCTGTGTTCTGTCCTATTTTAGTAAACCATAAAGGAATGAGCTGTCACAATATCCTTATAATCTCTGCTGACTACCCGGTTTGTCCTCTCGTCCACCCGCTCTGCGCCCGGGAAGAAGGACATCTGGTACGCTTTCTTCAGATCCTTGTAATTCACTACGTACTCGAACTGCTCCGGCATGGCAATCCGGCAGGCCTTCAGATCTCCGCTGAGGGCTTCCTTCACCTTCTCTTTTAAAAGCCGGTCTGCAGCAGCCACGCTCATATTGATGGTGCAGGCTCCCACGCCCTTCTTTACAGCCGCTGTGGTGATGCCTGGAACCATTTCCCTGGCCAGTCCGCAGATTCCCTCATCTCCGGAAATAAAGACGGCCGGCACGCCCATCATGGCCGCTGTGTAGGTATTGAGCATAAACTCGCTCATCACCTTTCCGTTTAAAAGAATCTGGTTGCTGTTTCCTGTAGAGGTATGGCTGATGGGATTGCCGCCGTTTCCAGCCGGCGCGTGATAGCCTACGTAGAGCACGCCGTCAAAGGTCTCGTCCAGGCCAAACATCATATTATAAGGATGGCCGCTCTTTCCGCGGATCAGTGTCACGCCCTCCGGCATGGCGGTAAAGTCAATGTTAGTGGCGTCTCCGTGTCCGTCCTTGACCACTATCTCGTCGGCTCCTGCCTCCAGAGCCGCCTGGCAGACAATTCTTACCTCATCTGTCATCCGTTTTGCAAACTGCTGGTATTCCGGTCTTTCCTTATGAGTTTCGCTGGCAAGCGTCGTGCCGACGCAGCCTTCAATATCAGCGCTGATAAACAGCTTCATAACGCTCATCTCCTTTTTTCATATCCTCTGACGCGCTATTTATTTGACGTTGGGATTTTCCTTATCGTACAGGTGGCAGTATACAAAGTGATCCTCTCCCACCTGGTATTTCTTCGGTGCTTCCTTCTTGCAGATTTCCATGCACTTGGGACATCTGGTGTGGAACTTGCAGCCGGACGGTGGATTGATGGCGGAAGGAATGCTGCCCTCCAGAATGATTCTCTCCTTCTTCACCGTCGGATCCGGGATCGGAACTGCGGACAGCAAAGCCTGGGTATAAGGATGCATAGGATTCTTGTACAGATTTTCCTTATTTGCCTCCTCCACGAAATTGCCCAGATACATAACGCCGATCCGGTCGCTGATGTGCTCGACTACGCTCAGATCGTGGGCAATGAAAATGTAGGTCAGGTGGTATTCCTTCTTCAGCTTGCTCATCAGGTTTAATACCTGGGACTGAATCGACACGTCGAGAGCGGAAACCGGCTCGTCGGCAATGATCAGCTGCGGGCGCACTGCCAGCGCCCTAGCAATTCCGATTCTCTGCCTCTGGCCGCCGGAGAACTCGTGGGGATACCTTCTGGCATGGTAATCATCCATACCTACTTTTCTCAGCAGGCGCACAACCGCCTCGTCAATCTCCTGCTTTCCCTGAACCAGACCATGAATCTGAAGGGGCTCGGCCAGAATATCGTGAATAGACATTCTGGGATTCAGGGAAGCGTAAGGATCCTGGAATACCATCTGCACCTTTTTTCTGACGCTTCGCATCTTTTTGCTGTTGTAGCCTCTGATATCCTCGCCGTCCAGGATAATTTTTCCGTCTGTCGGTTCGATAAGCTTACAGATGGCTTTTCCCAGGGTGGACTTTCCGCATCCCGACTCGCCTACAATGCCGAATACCTCGCCCTTTTTCACCTCGAAGTCTACGCCGTCCACTGCCTTTACAAAGGCCTTCGTTCCAAATAAGCCGTCTGACACAGGATAATACTGTTTCAGACCTTCTACCTTTAATAAATCTTCTGCCATAACCGTCCCCCCTTATTTATCGCAGAGCCAGCATCTGCTCTGGTGTCCGTTTCCGAGATCAAAGAATCCCGGTTCCTCCTCTTTGCACCGCTCTGTAGCGTAAGCGCACCTGGGGGCGAACTTACAGCCCTTAGGCATATATTTGGGGTTCGGCACGTTTCCTGGAATAGAGTCTAACTCCTCCACATGCTCGCCCAGCTTTGGAATGGATTTCAACAGGCCCTGTGTGTATGGATGGGCCGTCTTTCCAAAAATGTCGTACACATTTCCCTTTTCTACCACACGGCCGCAGTACATAACCACTACCTCGTCGCAGGTCTCCGCCACTACGCCCAGATCGTGTGTAATAAACATAATAGAAGTTCCGATTTCCTTTTTCAGATGGTTCATCAGATCGATAATCTGGGCCTGAATCGTCACGTCAAGAGCTGTCGTCGGCTCATCGGCAATGAGGATCTTAGGGTTGCAGACAAGAGCCATGGCGATCATGACGCGCTGTCTCTGGCCGCCGGAGAGCTGGAAGGGATATTCGTTGACAATTCTCTCCACACGGGGAAGGCCTGTCTTTTTTAACATCTCCACGGCCATAGCCTGGGCTTCTTCCTTTGTTTTGCTCTGGTGCATTTTAATAGCTTCCACCAGCTGATCTCCAATCTTCATAACAGGATTTAAGCTGGTCATAGGCTCCTGGAAAATCATGGAAATCTGGTTTCCCCTGATTTTTCTGCGCTCTTCAGCGCTTAAATTCGTAATATCGCGGCCGTCTAAGAGGATCTGGCCCTCTACCACCTTGCCTGTGGTTCCCATTAACAGCCCCATAACGGACAGAGCGGTTACGCTCTTCCCGCTTCCGGACTCTCCTACGATTCCAAGGGTGGAGCCCTCCTTCAGCTCGATATCCACTCCGTCCACCGACTTCACCACCCCGTTGTCGGTGAAGAAGTAGGTGTGCATATTTTTTATCTCAAGAATGTTTTTCCTTGTATCCATTTGATTCCTCCTTCTGTCCTCTGCCTGGTTAATCTGTCAGCTTCGGATCCAGCGCGTCCCTGAGGCCGTCTCCTAAAAGGTTAAAGCACAGAACCGTCAGGAAAATCGCAAGGCCTGGGAACAGAGTAATATGCCAGCTGGTAGCCATGTAGGTTCTTCCGTTGCTGAGAAGAAGGCCCCACTCAGGTGTTGGCGGCTGCGCGCCCATACCTAAGAAGCTCAAGCTGGATGCCGTCAGAATGGAGGTTCCGATGGACATGGTGTACTGTACGATAATGTTCGGAATTGCGCTTGGCAGAATATGGCGGAACAGGATTCTGGCATCGCTGGCGCCCAGATTCTTCGCCGCCTGCACAAACACATTCCCTTTAGTAGCTAAGGTAGTGCTTCGCACAAGCCTTGCAAAGGTCGGAGTGCTGAACACTGCTACCGCGATGACTACGTTTGTCATGCCGCTTCCCAGGATAGCGATGATGGCGATTGCCAGGATAATGCCTGGGAACGCAAACAGCGTGTCACAGATTCTCATGATGATGGAGTCCAAAAGTCCGCCGTAGTATCCGCCTAAGAGTCCCAGAATGGTTCCGCAGACTGCGGCGATGCTGACTGAAAACAGTCCCACACTCAGGGAAATCCTGGTTCCACAGATGATTCTTGAGAAGAGATCACGTCCAAATTCATCCGTTCCAAACCAGTGAGCTGCACTGGGCCCCTGCATAATCGCCGTATAATCATATTCATTGATTCCATAAGGTGCAATCTGGTAGCTTACCACTGCCAGCACTGCCAGCGCAATAATAAAGAACATTGCTGCGATTGCCGTCTTCTGTTTTTTGAATTTTCTAACAAAATCTTTAAATGGCGTATTGATGTCCATTTTCTCATTTAATACTTTTTCCTTCGCCATAACTGTTCCCCTTTCCCATTAATTCAGCTTGATTTCCGGATTCAGCAGAGCATAGAGGATGTCCACCACCAGATTAATCACTACAAAGTGCAGGGAGAAAATCAGGATCAGGGATTGGATGGCATTGTAATCTCTGTAGTTTACAGATTCTACGAGAAGGGAGCCAAGTCCCGGGAACGCAAATACAGATTCTGTTACAACGGATCCGCCTAACAGGAAGCCGAACTGAAGTCCCACGACAGTCACAACGGAAATCATGGCGTTCCTAAATGCGTGCTTCCAGATAACGGTTCTCTCCTTTAAGCCCTTGGCTCTGGCTGTTCTGATATAGTCCTCTTTCATTACCTCGATAATAGAGGAACGTGTAAAGCGGGCAATAATCGCGGCAATACTGGTTCCCAGAGCAATGGACGGGAGGATAAAGCTTTTCCAGGAATCAGCTCCTGTCGTAGGAAGCCATTTTAAATTAACGGAGAAGACCATAATGAGAAGGAAGCCGATCCAGAAGGACGGCATGGAAATTCCCGATATGGCCATCGTCATGCCGGTGTAGTCCTGCCACTTGGATCGGTGTTTTCCTGACCAGACTCCAAGCAGCACGCCCACCACCACGCTCCAGGCCAGACTGCCCAGAGTCAGCTTAACTGTGTTCATATAGCGGAGGCTCACCTCTGTAGCTACCGGACGTTTCGTACGCAGAGACATTCCCAGATCGCCGTGGAACAATCCAGTCACATAGTCCACGTACTGAGTCACGATGGGCTTATTTAATCCCAGCTCCTCTCTCACTACTTCTACATCCTCCAGCGTAGCCTGGGGACCGGCCACCAGACGGGCCGGATCGCCTGGTATCAGGCGGACAAAAAAGAAAACAAAGGTTGTAACAATAATCAGTGTCGGGATCACACCGATGATGCGCTTAATGATGTATTTGAGCATCCGCTCACTCTCCCCTCTCTCCTTAGTCTCAAAAATGGTTTGGCGATCCTCTTACTGCTCTGAGGACGCCAAACCATTTTCAGGCAAAGCCTTTTATTTTACTCAGATCCTATTTTGCCATTCTTGCGTTTCTGATGTTCAGGCAGTTATCCGGATATACCTTTACATTGGCAATCTTGTTTGTAGTTGCCCATGTATTGTAATCATTTACCAGGCATACCATCGGGCAGTCCTCCCAAAGGATATCCTGCGCCTGAGCATAAAATTCTGCTCTCTTTGTCTCATCAGCTGTGCTGAGAGCATCGTAAAGAAGTTTATCTACCTCTTCGTTCTCATAATAACAGATGTTATAGCTCATCGGCGGCTCAGACTCAACAGCAACTAATGGGCGGATACCCCAGTCAGCATCTCCTGTAGAGGAGGACCAGCCAATTACATACATCTCAACCTCTGCCTCAGCACCTGGCTTATCCACATTTTCTACCTTGTCATTTACAACCGCACTCTCCAGAGCATTGATATTCATGGTAATTCCCACCTGAGCCAGCTGCTGCTGAAGGAATTCGCCCTGCTTTAAGTTTCCTGTAGTGCTGGCGCAGATTAAGGTACACTCAAATCCGTCCGGATATCCCGCCTCTGCTAACAGCTCCTTTGCCTTCTCCGGATCATATGGATACGGATCGTTTCCTTTGTAGTGCTGGGTAGCCGGTCCGATAATGGAGGAGGCTGCTGAGGAAAGGCCGTTCTTTACAACTGCGATGTAAGCGTCCTTGTTGATGGCGTAGTTGACTGCCTGGCGGACTCTCTTATCGTTAAACGGAGCCTTCTGGTTGTTCATGAACAGGTAGCGCACTACCATGCCCTCTTCTGCTCCTACATAAATGTTTGTGTCTCCTGCCAAAGCCTGCATGCTCTCTGTAGGAACCGGCCAGATGAAATCTGCGTCTCCAGACTGAAGCATCGCTACTCGTGTGGCATTCTCTGCTACCGGGCGGAAAGTTACGCTCTTAAATCCTGCATCCGGCTCTGCTAAGGCTGTGCCGCCGCAGATCTCTGCGTCGTAGCCCCACCAGTCCTTGTTCAGAGTAACTGTCGCATGATCGCCTGCGATCCACTCTTTAAATATGTACTGTCCTGTTCCTACCGGGCGCTCTGCACAGGCGTCATTGCCCTCTGCGATTACCTTCGGGCTCATCAGCACGCAGGCTGGATGTGCCAGAGTGGAGATAAACGCTCCGAAGGACTGGGAAAGCTTAACCTTCACGGTATAATCGTCTACGATCTCTGTGGAGTCAATGACATTGCACAGAAGAGTGATTCTCTTAAGTCCCAGCTCCTTGTCAGCCCAGCGGTCCAGGTTGGCCTTGGCTGCCTCTGCGTTAAATGGCGTGCCGTCTGTGAAGGATACGCCCTGTCTTAAATGAATCACGTACTCAGTCGCATCCTCGTTAGCCTCGTAATCGGTAGCCAGCATTGGGATAATCTTCATATCATCGTCAAAGCCGAACAGTCCGTCCATCATCATTCTCTGAATGCCGCCGGATAAGGTATCGCTGGTATCCATAGGATCCATGGTAGTAAAGTCTACTAACATCGCTCCCACCACGTCTGTCTCCTGGGATACCGATTCGCCAGCAGGCACAGTCACCTCTGTGGCCGATACAGGAATCTCTGCCTGAGCGCCTGCCCCCTCTCCTGCCGGAGCCTTGCTTTCGCCTGTCTGTCCCGTGGTTTCTTTTCCGGAATCACCGGAGCCGCCGCAGCCGGCCATGGACAGGGCCATCACTCCTGCCATAGCGAGAGCCAGCAGCCTTTTTGCTCTCAACTTCATAGTTTTTCCTCCCTTTCTTTTCACAGCGTCTGCCTCCAGGACTTTCTTACTGTAAATTTCTGAATTTTTAATTTATTATCCCATAAACAGGCTGTTATGTCAACATTTCATGTTATAAAATATCTATTTTCTCTTTTACTTATAAATATTAAATATCACTGTTAATAAGTTGATTTTTAAACAATTTTCCCTTTTCTTACGGATTCATTCTCGCGTTTCTGATATTGAGACAGCCGTCCGGGTAGATCTTCACATTGGCCACGTCTGCCGAGGAAGCCCATGTGTTGTAATCGTTGGCTAAAAATACCACCGGGCACTCCTCCCAGATGATATCCTGGGCCTGGGCGTAGAGTTCTGCCCGCTTCTCCTCATCCGCCGTCTCCAGGGCCGCCTTCAGACAGCCGTCCATCTCGTCGTTCTCGAAATAGCTGATATTGTAGCTCTTCGGAGGCTCGGATTCTTTTGCAAGAACCGGGCGGATGCCCCAGTCGGCGTCTCCTGTGGAGGAGGACCAGCCGCTCATGTACATCTCCACCTCGACCTCTGATCCAGGTCCCTCGGCGCTCTCCACCTTCTCGCTGACAATAGCCTTCTCCATGGAGTTAATGTTGACCGTAATGCCTGCCTGAGCCAGCTGCTGCTGGATAAATTCGCACTGCTTTAAATCGCTGGTGGTCGTAGTGCAGATCAGAGAGGTCTCAAAGCCGTCTGGATAACCGGCGTCTGCCAGAAGCTTCCTGGCCTTCTCTAAATCGTAGGCGTAAGGCTCGTTTCCCTTGTAATGCTGAGTTGCAGGCCCCAGAATAGAGGTGGCCTTAGAGGCCAGGCCGTTCTTCACCACGGCGATGTAAGCGTCCTTGTCAATGGCGTAATTCATGGCCTGGCGGACTCTCACATCGTTAAACGGCGCTTTCTGCGTATTCATAAACATATATCTGACTACAATTCCCTCGTCTGCTCCCACGTACACGTTTTCGTCTGCAGCCAGGGTTTCCATGCTCTCTGTGGGAACCGGCCAGATAAAATCTGCCTCTCCCGACTGAAGCATAGCCACGCGGGAGGCGTTCTCACCTACCGGGCGGAAGGTAATGCTCTGAAAGCCTGCGTCCGGCTCCGCCAGCGCCTTGCCGCCGCAGATCTCCGGATCGTAGCCCCACCAGTCCTTGTTTAAGGTGACTGTGGTGTGATCTCCTGCAATCCATTCTTTAAATAGATACTGTCCCGTCCCCACCGGTCTCTCGGCGCAGGCTTCCTTGCCCTGCTCAATCACCTGAGGGCTCATCAGCACGCAGGCCGGATGAGCTAACGTGGCCACAAAGGCGCCGAAAGGCTCTGTCAAAGTGACCTTTACCGTATATTCATCCACAGCCTCTGTGGATTTCAGCACATTGCAAAGAAGCGTCGTCCGCTTCAGCCCCAGTTCCTTATCCCCCCAACGGTCAAAATTAGCCTTGGCCGCCTCTGCGTTCAGGGGCGTGCCGTCGGAAAAGGAGATGCCCTGTCTCAAATGAATCACATACTCTGTAGCGTCCTCGTTGGCCTCGTAGGACTCTGCCAGCAGAGGAATAATCTTCATCTCGTCGTCAAAGCCGAACAGTCCGTCCATGATCAGGCGCTGTACGCCGCCTGACAGGGTGTCGCTGGTGTCCATGGGATCCATCGTCATAAAATCCACTGACATAGCTGCCGTCACATCCGTTTTCTGTGATACGGAAGCGCCCTCCGGCACCGACGGCTCTGTCTTTGATACAGGAAGAGCTTTTTCAGCCGCCGCCTGTTCTGTTCCTGTCTGAGCTGTCGTTCCTTCCTCCCCGTTTCCCGCTTCTGTTCCTGATTCCTGCGTCTGGGAAGCGTTCCCGTTTCCTGTCTCCGACGAACCGCAGGCTGTCATAAAAAGAGCCATGCTTCCCGCCGCCGCTGCCAGCCAAAGCTTTGTCCTGCAAATCCTAGATTTCTTTCTCATCGTTCCTTCCTCCCCTTCCTGACGACTGCGCCTCACTGAATTTTTCGCGCATTTTAACGCGCTGTCAATATGACGCTTTAACCTGCTGATTCGAAATGGTTTCGTATATTATTACACATTTGACTATTCATTGCAATATTTTTTTAATTTATTTTTATTCCCGGTTCATTTTCATTTTTTTCTATGACGGTTCTTCATTTAGTGCTATAATTAGAATATCTTATATACTATATCTATCTTTTAAGGGGGTTTTACCTATGACGAAAAAGCCGCTTATCGGAATTATCACTATTTTAGACGCCCAGGCAGTTCCCAGGGTCTCGGTCAATATCAATTACCAGAATGCCGTTATCCGTGCCGGAGGCGTTCCCATCCTGCTGCCGGTTACAAGAGAGGAGGAGCTGCTGGCAGGCTATGCGGATATGTGCGACGGGTTCCTGTTCAGCGGCGGGCAGGATATTTCTCCCTGCCGGTATAACGAACTGCCCAGCCGCCTGACCGGCCCCAGCAGCCTGCTCTTAGACGACTACCAGCTGAACCTGATGAAGCTGGTGCTTGATTCAAAAAAACCTTTTATCGCCATCTGCCGCGGCATTCAGGTGCTGAACGTGGCCTGCGGAGGCACTCTCTACCAGGATTTGACGGAATTTTCTCCTACCGTTTCCAAGCATATGCAGGAAACGGATCGGGGCGATGTGAGCCATCCTGTCACCATTCAGGAGGGTACTCGTCTTCACAGTCTGTTTGGAGATCGAATCTGGACCAACAGTTATCACCACCAGGCCTTAAAACGTGTTCCAGGCTCTCACAAAGTGGCGGCTCACTCCGACGACGGCGTAGTGGAAGCCGTGGAGGTGCGGGATTATCCATTTGGCATCGGACTGCAGTGGCATCCGGAAGCTATGCTGGCCTCTGACGACGCGATGCTGCCTCTGTTTCAGGCCTTCATCCAGGCAGCTGAAGGAAGGCAGGACACCGGAAAGTAACAAATATGCGAAAAGAGAGGATGCGCGTCCTCTCTTTTCTGTTTTTTCTATTCTGCTTTGATGCTTTTCTGCTCTGCCTTCTGTGAAATACTTCTTCTGAAATACTACTGCAGAAACTCTGCCAGGCTGTAGTACACGGTTCCATCCAGGCCCTTTGTCGTAACGGCGGCTGTCATGGAGTTTAATACCGCCTCCTCCGTGGCCTCTGCCACTGCCTGGAAAGGCCCGTCCATAAGATTCTCATTTAAGCACTGGCGCTCCAGAACAGCCGGCTCCTTCCCATCCGGAACCCGGCCTGCGGTGGTAAAGCCTATCATCACTTCCCCGCTTCCGTGGCCCGTGTAGGAGCCTGTTCTGGCAAGTCCATTGCACATTCTGCGGATCAGACGGCGCAGCTGTCTCTCAGACAGAGGCAGATCCGTGGCGCAGATCATCATAATGGAACCGCGGTCTTCCTCCGTACCGCGGAACATAGAATTTTTCACCGCCTCCCTGGCCTGCTCGGACGGGAAGGGGCGTGCCGGATCTTCTCTTCCGTCTGCAGCCGCCAGAATCTCTCTCCCCACAGGCCTGCCGTCTATGGTCAGAAAACGGGTTGCCCCAAAATTGGACTGTACCAGAACTCCGATGGTATACTCTTTTTCTCCGACAGCCACCACGCGGGAAGCGGAACCGATTCCGCCCTTGAAGCCGTAGCAGAGCGTTCCTGCCCCGGCTCCCACACAGCCCTCCTCAAATTCCTCTCCCGCCTGAGCGATTGCGGAAAATACGTCTTCCTTCTTCACTGCCCGGAGAGAAATCCTGTTAATGCGGCTGTCGTTGCACTCTCCCACCACAGGATTCACAGAGGATGCCTCAGCGCCGTCCGCCTCGCACCGCTTTAAGGTATATTCCACCAGGGCGTCTGCCACAAGCCCCACGTTCAAAGTGTTGGTCAGGGCAATGGGCGTCTCCAGGGTTCCCAGCTCCTCGATCTGGGGAAGGCCGCAGGTTTTTCCGAATCCGTTGTGCACATAAGCCGCCGCAGTGCATTTATTCAGAAAAATATTGTCCTCCACCGGCAGAATCACAGTAACGCCGGTGTGGATTCCCTCCCCCTCCAGCGTCCTGTGGCCGACTTTGACTCCCGGCACGTCTGTGATTTTATTCCTCTTTCCCTTTGGATGATCCCCAATGGAAATTCCATAGTCGCAGATTCTCTTTTTCATTTTGCTGAACCTCCCTTTTCTTCTGTCCTATCAAGCACATATCAAAAACTGTTGGACAAAAGACTTCTTTTCCCCCATAATATCTTATAGAAACGCAGATTGTCAAAGGAATTTTTCAATGCAGGGGGTAAATTATGAAATATTTGAATCAATTAGAGTATCCTTCTATTCCCTATCCAACCGATATCAGCCATCCGGGAAGTCCTCTGAACAGCGGCTCTGTGAAGGAAGCCGGATGCGGCCTGTGCTGCCTGGCGATGGCTGTGGACAGGCTGACCGATCAGTCTGTTTCCCTGAAAAAGCTGGTTTCCCTGTCTGTCAAGCATAAGGCCAATCTGCTTCCAGGCACAGATATGGAAATTCTGGGGCCTGTAGTGGCCAGGCAGTTTCATCTGGAATATTCCACCACAGAAAGCGTCCGCACCGCTGTCCGCTGTCTGAAGCGGGGCGGCTGTGTCATTGCCAATGTAGGCGGAGACAGGGAGGGGTACACGGGAGTGTTCGCCCATGAGGGACATTTCATTCTTCTCATTGCAAGCGATGGGGATCAAATCTGCGTCCTGGATCCGGCTCTCAGGCCCGGACGGTACGACGAGCCGGGGCGCAGGGGCAAGGTTCTCTTAGACGAGCCTTTCGCCTGGTGCTCTCCCGAGCTTCTCACGAAGGAGACAGATAACAGAAGTCCAGGCTTCTACCTGTTTTACAGAAAAGCGCCTCTTGCGGCCGGAAAAGTTCTGTAGAAGCTCTGAACCGGGCGCTGCCGCACCGCCGCAGTGCGGTTCCTGCGGAGCATTTTTATTTCATAGGACGCGCTTTTTCCTATGAAGCAAAAAACTGCCTGGCAGGACGCTTCCTTTCATTTAAGCGTCCTGCCAGGCGGTTTTCCCTCTTGCTATAGCCTTAGTTCAGCTCAATCTTCTCAGCCTGATCCGGGAAGAAGGAGTTCTTCATGTCATACTTATTGTGGTGAGTGAAATCGTAGAGGGCTTTTCCGTTCAGGAAATAATTTCTCTGATATTTTCCCTCTTTTACTAACAGCCAGTTCTCCCGATCCCATGTGAGATAGCCGTCCTCATCTGTTCTCGGCTCTGAAAATACCAGATCCACCTGACGGTTGGAATCTAAGAGCTTCATCAGATCCTCCACTGTAACCTCCACCTCGGCTTTTGCCTGTACATCATATGCTTTCATAAAACAAATATCCTCCCCTTTTTATGATGTTTGTTCCATTATGCCACTATTTTCCCGTTCCGTCAAATGGCTTTTCCGCTGTCTCAAGACGATATTCTACAGTAAATTCCTTTCCGGAGCGCAGGAAACGGCCGCCGCAGAATACTTCCCCCGACTGGTTGTCGTACGGATCGTCCCGCAGTCCCTCCTCTTCTCTTGAGAAGCTGTGCATAAACTGGGAGGCATACGGAATCCTGTAGGGATCCAGGTTGGCCCCATAGTAGGCCCGTCTCTTCTCATCGCCCTGGCGGAAGGCAGATCCTCCGAAGGAGCAGTCCGCGCTCAGCCATCCGAACGGCGCCACGTAATACTGGGCCCAGTCGTGGCTTCCCACAGTCAGAGGCGTCGCATAAAGGCCTGACTGCCATCTGGCCGGAATCCCGGCAATCCTGCACATGGTGATAAAGAGCAGCGCCTGGAAGCCGCAGTCGCCCTTCCTGTTGGCAGCCGTAAATTCCGGTATATCCTCCACTGTGCTGTAGCTTCTCACAAAGGAATATTTGACCTGGGAGGTAATAAACCGGTAGATCTTCTCTGCCGCCAGAAGGGGATTTTCCTCTCCTTCTGTCACGCTCCTTGTCAGTTCCCTGAGGTAAGGCGTAAAGCGGATGTGAGGCGCTTCCTCTCCTGTATAGAAGGACGGCTGGGAGGAGAGAACCTGGGACGGATCCGGATTTCTGAACACCGTCTCATTGTCAAACTCAAACTCTGTCTGCCATACCTCTCCCCCCCGGATCACCGTTTCAAACCGTGCCGTTCTCTGAGGATAGGAGCCGTTGTCCACAGATACCGGCTCTCCGGCTGTGCCTTCAAATCCCAGCAGGCGCAGGTTCCTTACCTGGGCGTACTCCACTGGAAGCGGCATATAAACATGGACAGTTTTGCCTATGCAGGCCTTCTCCGCCTCAGGAGTCAGGGAGAGTCTGGTCAAAAGGCGCATGTGGATAGTCCGGCCGCCGTGTTCTTCCATCAGGCGGACGTTCTCCCTGAGCAGGGACGCGTTCTTTTCATTATCCTCCAGCGTTCCCAGAAAGCGCGCTCCGTAGTCGTCTCTCGTCTTCATCAGATTGTCGAAAAACAGCTCGTGAAACCGTACTCTGCCGTTTATGTAAATCCAGTCTGCCGTATTCTCTTCCCAGAGTGTTTCCAGTTCCTCGTCCTTAAAATCTCTGATATTCTTCCTGAGAAGCGCTAAAGCTTCCTCATAAGAATATGGATACTGGGACGGGATTCTGGATGCCAGGATCCGCTCCAGCTGGAGGCGCTTTTTAAGGGCTTCCGGCAAAGTTTCATCTGAGAGCCGCCTGTCAATCACCCGTATCAGCCTCTCGTAATCGCCTCCCCATTTCAGTTTCACTAAGTCTTCCGGAAGCGGCATATTTAAATACCGCATATCAAGCGCTGTCTTATCTGCCATCTCGTTTTCCCCTCTTCTTCTGTTTTTGCTTTTTCTTTTTCAGCCGTTTCTACTTCTGCCTGTTCCAGACGTATCTTCCCCTTGGTCTTCTCCTGCTCTGCCTGTAAGGACGCCTCTCCTGCATTCCCTCCGGCTTTTGAGGAGCTTTACTCTGTTCTGCTGCCGGTTCCGATCCCTTTTCGCTCTCAAGAGGCTTCTCCTGCCCCTGCGCAGCAGGTTTCTCAAGAGGGTTCTCCTCCTGCATCAGGGCTTTCTTCTCCTTCTGGTTGCCCTGTTCCTGTCTGTCGCCTGTCCAGCCTGTCCTTTTTTTGCTGCGCCTCTTTGGGGCTCCCTCTTTTGCCTTCTCCGGTTCTCTGCGCTCCTCCTGCTTTTTCTCTCTTCCCGTTTCTTCGCAGGCCTTATTTTCCTTCTGCTCTCTGAGCGGTTCTGTCTCCTGTTTTCGGTTCTCCGCTGAAATTGTCTGAATTTTTATCATTCCCTCTGGCTGAGGGCTTCTCTGATTTCTGTTATTTCTGCTGTTTCTGCGGTTTCTCCTGTTCTGGCCCTCTTCCGCCTGTCTGGACGGTTCCTTCTTCTTATCAGGCTCCCCGGAAGACTGGGCCTGACGCTCTCCCTTGTCCACAATGATTTCCCGGACGCTCTCTAACTCCTCCCCGCTGGCCGCAATTGCCGGACGGCGCTTCATGCTGATTTTCTTTCCGGACATCTCCTTTCCGTGCCAGAAGTCTTCCATGCTGCCAAAACCGTTATCCCGGCTGACAATGATAAACTCCTTCTCCGATGTGCTTCCAATCAGATATCCGCAATAGCTGGACAGCTGGAAATCCAGAAAATTCTTTCCCGTCTTATCCACCTTAATGTATCTGACCTCCGCTCTGGAAGAGGCAATCTCAATATGTCTCTCAAAAGGAACTGCAGCGGCCTGCTTTCCGTAAAAAATCACAACGCGGTCACGATCTGACAGCTTTTCCACGCCGTCCATTCCTCCGACCCCTACATTCTCAAAATCTACCAAATACGTGCTCATGTATTTCCTCCATGACTGTTCCTGTTTTGCAAACTCTTTCTCTAACGCTGATATTATTCTTCGGCTTCCGCCCCGTCGCCCTCCAGAAGATACGGCGTCACCTGGTAAACGTAGAAATTCAGCCAGTTGGTATACAGCGTGTTGGCCATATTTCTCCACTTCAGGGCAGGAATTGAAAACGGATCGTTATCCTCATAGTAATTGTACGGAATCTCCGGATTCATTCCCTTCTTCAGATCCCGGTGGTACTCGTTGTTCAGCGTCATTCTGTCGTACTCCGGATGTCCCTGCATGAAAATCTGGCGCCCGTCACGGCTCATCACAAGAAAAATTCCCGCCTCCCTGGACTTGGCCAGAATCATCAGCTCCGGATTCTTTTTCACATCCTCCTCACGCACCTCGGTCCACCTGGAATGGGGACAGTAAAAGCTGTCGTCCAGGCTCCGCACCAGCGGAACCTTACGGTTTAACACCTGGTGCTCATAAATGCCTGACAGCTTCCGCTCTCTCCTGTACTTGGGAATCTGGTAGTGGTAGTAAAGACCCGCCTGGGCACCCCAGCAGATATGCAGCGTCGAGGTTACGTGGGTTTTGCTCCACTCCATAATCGCGGTAAGTTCCGGCCAGTAATTGACTTCCTCGTACTCCATGTTCTCCACAGGCGCTCCTGTGATAATCATTCCGTCAAACTTTCTCTTTTTCACCTCGTCGAAAGTTACGTAAAATTTGTTCAGATGGCTGGCTGAGGTGTTCTTCGAATTGTGGGACGCCAGCATTAAAAAGGTGCAGTCTACCTGCAGAGGCGTGTTGGAAAGCGCCCGGAGAAGCTGCGTCTCCGTCTCCTCCTTAATCGGCATCAAATTCAGGATCAGGATCTCTAACGGCCTGATATCCTGGCTCAGGGCCCTGTCCTCATCCATGGTAAAAATATTTTCTGATTCCAGAACTGCCTTGGCCGGCAGATCTTTCTGTACTTTAATCGGCATATGTGTCCTCCCCGTTAGTCTGTAGGGTATCATACCATATTTCAGACGTAATTGCCAGCCGCCGCAGGAAATCTTAGTCCGTCTCTGCAGAGGAACCGGGGATAAACTGTCCGATGAATTCGTCCTCTGTGATAATGGGGATATTTAGCTCTCTGGCCTTTTTATTCTTTGAGGAAGAGGAGGCAGCGTCGTTGTTGATCAGATAGCTTGTCTTGGCGGTTACGCTTCCCGTCACCTTTCCTCCCCTCTCCTCAATCAGCTCCTGCAGCTCTTTTCTGTTTTTAAACCGCTCCACAGATCCGGTAATGACGAAGGTAAGGCCGGCGAGGCCGCTTCCTGCCCCCGCCTCCTCTTCCTCCTCAGGAGCCGGAGGAAGCAGAAGCTCCGCCAGCAGGCGGTCTGTTATCTTATTATTTTTCTCATTCTGGAAAAACTGGATCCAGGCCTCTGCCAGAACCTCCCCGATTCCGTCGACAGCCACCAGATCCTCTTTGTCCGCGTTCCTCATGGCCTGAAAATCGTATTTAAAATGGCGGCAGAGCATTTTTGCGTTGGCCAGGCCGATTCCCGCCACTCCAAGCCCGTAAATCACTCGGGGAAGAGTGGTGTGGGACGCCTTCTTGACCGCTTCGCAGAGCTTGTCAAATGATTTCTTTCCGAAGCCCTCCATCTCCACAATCTCGGCTTCATGAGCGTCCAGATGAAAAATATCGGCATACTCGTGGATCAATCCTCTTCCAATGAACTTTTCCAGAGTCGCCTCCGACAGACCTGCAATGTTTAAGGCGTCCCGGCTGGCAAACAGGGCGAAGCTCTTCAGCTTCTTGGCCTGACAGTCAGGATTCGTGCAGTACAGCGATTTTACGTCGTTCACCTGGCGTATCTCCGTCGCGCCTCCGCAGACAGGGCAGGTACATGGAATGTTCTTCACGCCGCTTCTGGTCAGGTTGTCCGCAATCTGGGGAATAATCATATTGGCCTTATAGACGGTGATTCTGTCCCCCTCTCCCAGCTCCAGTGATTCCATAATGCTTAAATTATGAACGCTGGCCCGGGTCACTGTGGTTCCTTCCAGCTCCACCGGCTCAAATACTGCCACCGGGTTAATCAGGCCTGTCCTGGACGCGCTCCACTCGATGTAGGACAGCGTTGTCTCCTGGATTTCATCCGCCCACTTAAACGCAATGGAATCCCTGGGAAATTTCGCAGTCCGTCCCAGCGACTGGCCGTAAGCAATATCGTCAAACAAAAGCACAAGGCCGTCTGACGGCACGTCGTTTTTCTCCACAAGCCTTGAAAATCCGGCTACCGCCTCCTCCAGGCTGTCCGCTGTGACCCGCCTGTACTCCACAGTCTCAAATCCCTGGGACTGGAGCCATAAAAACTGTTTCTCCCTGGAATTTTCAAACTCCACGCCCTCGGCCATCACAAGGCTGAAGGCAAAAAAACGGACGTTTCTCTGAGCCGTGATCTGGCTGTTCAGCTGGCGCACCGACCCGCTGCACAGGTTTCTGGGATTTTTGTACCTGGCGTCAATCTCCTCAATCTCCTCATTGATTTTCAAAAAATCGGAATAGCGGATCACCGCCTCGCCGCGCAGTACCAGCTGCCCCGTGTAGGGAATGGTTTTCGGCACATTGACAAAGGTTCTGGCGTTGGCCGTAATCACCTCGCCAATCTCTCCGTTTCCTCTCGTGACGGCTTTCCTCAGCTCTCCGCCCTCATAGGTCAGCACAATCGTCAGGCCGTCCATTTTCCAGGACAAAAGTCCTTCTTCGTTTCCCAGCCACTCCTTCAGCTCCTCCACGCTCTTTGTCTTGTTCAGGGAGAGCATGGGCTTTTCATGACGTTCCTTCACAAGGGAGCTGGCTACCTCGTAGCCTACGTTCTGGGTGGGGCTGTTTCCAAATACGGTTTTCGTCTCCCGCTCCAGTCCGGCCAGCTCATCGTAAAGCCGATCGTACTCAAAATTGCTCATAATTTCCCGGCTTTCCTGGTAGTAGGCCCGTCCGGCCCTGTTGAGCAGCTCGATCAGCTCCTTCATCCGTTCTATTTTCTGTTCCTGATTCATCCTTACTCCTCCTGCACCTGGGCGTTCTCTCTGTCCTGTCTGACGGGCTCTGCCGCCCTTTTTACGTTTCTGCCGCTGAACCGCTTCCCGGCATCCAGCGGCAGAAAGATGACTCTCCTATTCCAGCTTCTTCTTATCCTCCGTACTGTAATCCTTAACAATAAACGTATTATAGCCGCGGGATCGGAGCTCTTCTTCCAGGGCCGCCGCATAGTCCAGATTCAAAAAAGCGCCGGCCCTCACATCGTAATAGCCGTTGTCGTAGACCAGAAAAGCCGGATATCCCTGGGACTGAAGCTCTGCAAGCTGCTGCTCGGCCAGGGAACGCAGACGGTAGGCCCCTGTCTGCACCATATAGTAGACTGGCAGCTCCCTCTTTTCTTCCTCCCTCACCGCCTTCTCCACGCCGTTTGCAACAGCCTCTGCAATCGCTTCAAACTGCTGGTCAAACAGCTGATTATCCTGGGGATTGTCAATAAATCCTGCCTCGATCAAGATGGCCGGCATAGCTGTCCGCCTGAGCACCGCCAGTCCCGGCCTCTCCACCACGCCCAGATCCTGGTAGCCCGTTTTTTCCAGCTCCTCATTTACCGCCCGGGCCAGCCTGCCGTTTACCCCCGCGTCCTCATACACCAGGGTCATAATTCCCGAGGCCGTCCCCGGTATTCCGGCTGCGTTTCTGTGAATGGAAATAAAGTAATCGGCTCCCGCGCTGTTTCCCATATCCGCCTTCTCGTAAGGGGTGTGGTAAACGTCGTCCACCCTGGTATACATCACGTCAAAGCCTCGGTTTTCCAAAAGATCGCCTGCTGCCAGAGCCAGCTTTAAGGCGTCGTCCTTCTCCTGTCTTCCGAAATAGACGGCTCCCGGATCCGTCGTTCCTCCATGTCCTGCATCTATTACAACTCTCTTTTTCATATTTAAAAGAAAGGCTCCTTTTCTAGGCATTTCTATTGTATTCTATGAAAAAGAGCAAAAAGAGTTCCTTCTGCTTATCCTGGCTAGAACTTCAGATCAATCTCCCCGGAGAACACCTCCTCAGCCGGTCCTGTCATGTAGACGGTATCCTTTTCTCTGTCCCACTCGATGGTCAGGCTTCCTCCCAGAAGCTCCACCTCCACCTTTGTATCGGTATAGCCTGCCAGAATGCTGGCCACCGCGCTGGCGCAGGCTCCTGTTCCGCAGGCCATGGTCTCCCCGGATCCTCTCTCCCAGACTCTCATTTTAATATGGCCTCTGTCCATAAGCTCCACAAACTCTGTGTTGGTCCTGTCTGGGAAGCGGCTGTGATTTTCAAATTTCGGCCCAATGGTTTCCAGAGGCACTGCCGCCGTATTGTCCACAAACAGAACTGCATGAGGATTTCCCATGGAAATTCCAATAAAACGATATTCCTCTCCCTCCACTGTGATAGGCTCAAACATCTCTGATGTCATTTCAGGCTTTCCCATGTCCACAGTCAGCTCTCTGGCTTTTCCGTTCTCAGCCTGCACCTTTAAGGTCTTAATGCCGGACGCTGTCTCCACGGTCAGCGTCGTCCGCTCCGGCGGCACAATTCCATGGTCATAAGCGTATTTTCCCACGCATCTGACTCCATTTCCGCACATAGCTCCCCTGGAACCGTCCAGATTATACATATCCATCTGACAGTCAGCCACAGCAGACGGTTTAATGAGAATCAGCCCGTCGGAACCGATTCCAAAATGGCGGTCGCTGACAAATACAGCCGTCTTCCCCGGATCCTCTACTGTCTCCTGAAAGCAGTCCACATATACGTAGTCGTTTCCTATTCCCTGCATTTTCGTAAATTTCATCTCTGCGCTCCTCCCTCTCTTCCATATTCTGCGCCGCGTCAAAGCCGGTAGAATAAAAAGAGGGTACTCTCCTCTCAGAAAGCACCCTCGCTCTTGTTTAAATATAACAGCGTCCGTTTTGTTTGTCAATTTATTTTGAAGGATTCGTCTCTTTGCTCTGTCTCAGGCGTTCCACCATCTCGCTTCCCAGAGTCATCCTGCCGATATATCCCACCTCGCCTGTCATGTAGACGATTCCGTCCTCCTTGATTTCCACCTCCAGCGTGCCGCCAGGCATGTGGACGTACATGTTCCGATCCGCCAGTCCCAGGCGGTTGGCAGCGCAGGCTGCAGCGCAGGCGCAGCTGCCGGAAGCCAGCGTGTATCCGGCTCCCCTTTCGTAAATTTCAATCTGGATATTGGTGCGGTCCAGCACGTTTAACAGCTGGGTATTCACCTTCTCCGGAAAGCTGGAATCACGCTCCGAATGTTCTCCAATCCGGCACACCAGCTCTTTTGAAATCTCGTTCATCCAGATCACACAGTGGGGATTGCCGATAGAAAGGCAGGTGGTAATATAGGGAATTTTTCCAAACACCATGGTCTGGTTTACCATCTCTCTCCGCTCCCCGGTCACCGGGATTTCGTCGCTCCAGAAGGTGGGCTTTCCCATGGAAATCTTCACCCGGGTGCCCTCCTCGTTCAGATAGTATACCGTCACCTCGCCTCCCAGGGTATCCCAGGAAACCTTCGTCTTCTGGACGTATCCGGCGTCCTTCAGATATCTGGCAAAAATCCCCATGCCGTTTCCGCTCTTCTCCGCCTCGCTTCCGTCTGGATTCAGGATTCTCACATACATCTTCTCCCCGCCCAGCATGGGACCTACCAGAATTCCGTCTGAGCCGATTCCAAAGTTCCGGTCGCAGACTGCCTTCACCTGCTCCGGTCCAAGCTCCATCTCATTTTTATTCGGATCATATACCAGATAATCATTCCCCATACAATGATATTTTTCAAATACAGCCTTCATAGAATCCTCCTCCTGCCGACTTTTTCTCATCTGTTTTTTATTTTACACCTCATTTTCCGCAAATAATAGAAAGATTCTGCTCTTTTACTTGCATTTAGTGCTCTCTTTCTTCTATACTTCTTCTATAGCATTTTTTAACTGGGAGCAGAGCGGCGGGCGCCTTAACTCCCAGGCCAAATAGAAAGGGGGATTTGTATGGCTTTATTGAATGATAAGCGGGACGAGGACTGTGAAAAACGCGGCTATCTGTTCGAGGAATTCCGTTTGTTTCATCTGAGCGATCCTGTGACAGAGCCTATCGGCTATCACTACCATGATTTTCATAAAATTTTATTTTTTTTGAGGGGGGAGGCCGGATACAGTGTGGAAGGCGCTTCCTATGATCTGGCGCCGGGCGATATTGTGCTGATTCCCCGCTACTCCATCCACCGGCCGGAAATCTGTCCTGGTGCCTCCTATGAGCGGGTCATTCTCTACCTGTCTCCTGACCTTCTCACCGGAAACCTCTGGGGCCCGGAACATCTGGCCGGACTGTTTCAGGCAGCCTCAGACAGCCGATCCTATGTGCTTCGTCTGCCCAGGCTCTGCCAGGCAGAGCTTTTGGAGACCCTGTCCCGGCTGGAAACCTCCTGCCGGGAATCCGGTTTTGCCGACGGCCTTCTGCGACGGCTGATTCTTCTGGAGCTGTTAATCCTTTTAAACCGCGCCTGCCAGTCTCCTGAATCCCGCCGCCTTCCAGCTTCCAGCAAAAACGCCGCGGTTCTCTCCATCATGCAGTTTATCCATGACAACTCGGATTCTGATTTGACCATAGACGGACTGGCCTCCCGCTTCTATATGAGCCGCGCCCACATGATGCGCCTGTTTAAGAGGGAAACAGGGTATACCATCGGCGGCTATATAAACGAAAAAAGGCTCCTGACGGCCAGACAGCTGCTGGATCAGGGCCTTTCTGTGACAGAATGCTGCTATCGCTGCGGATTTAAAAATTATGACGCTTTTTTGAGAGCCTATAAAAAATCCTTCGGAGAGACGCCAAAGCGGAAGAAGCCGCCTTCATCCCTTATCCCTCCCCATTGCGGAACGCGTTGAGCTCTCTGATCAGCAGCTTCACATTTTTGATCAGCGAATCAAAGGCTCCGTATTTATAGAAGTTAATAAAAATCAGTCCAATGGGAACTGCCAGAATCATTCCGGCAATTCCCTTGACCTTAAAGCCCAGGTACAGAAGAAACAGAGTCAGCAGCGGAGGCAGTCCCATGGAATCTCCCACAATCTTCGGCTGTATCAGCTGTCTGGATACCTGGGTGACTACATAGAGAATTAAAAGTCCCGCCGCGTAGGTGTACTCTCCTGTAAACAGCTTCACTGCGGCCCAGGGAAACAGGGCCGTTCCCGTTCCAAACACAGGCAGAAAATCTAACAGAGAAATCAGAACTGCCAGAAGCAGTCCGTACTTCACCTTTAAAAACAGGAATCCCACCGCCAGAATCCCGGCCACTACAAACATGATCCGAAACTGGGCCAGAAAATATCCTCCGATGACTCCCCTGGCGTCCTTCTTCAGATACTCGGCGTAGCGGAGGACAAATTTAGGGGCGTACCGCCGCATCCACGCTAAAATCTTGTCCTGCTCTGCAATAAACAGATAGGAAGAGAGAATCGTAATGACTGTATTTACCAGAACGTTTGGAATCCCCTTCGCCACGTTGCCGGCAATCTCCACCGTAGGCGCAGCCGCCTTGGACACCAGATCTCCCACATAGGTTCCTATATTTTCTGTAAACTGCATCACTGCAGTCCGAAACTCGTCTGGAAGGAATTCAAACATCCTGTTGCCATTCTGGACAGCTCCGCGGATCTCTGCCGCCGCGCTGTCGTACAGGGCAGGCAGATCTCCGATAAATTCCCGGATTTCCACATAGGCCTTTCCCAGTACAAAATACAGAAGGCTGATAATCAGCGCCAGAACACCTGCGATAATCAGCATGGATCCATGCTTTCTCACAATCTTCAGACGTTTTTCCAGAAAGCGGACCAGAGGGTTGGCAATCAGGGCAATCATCCATCCAATGACAAAGGGGATAAAAAAGCCTAAAACTCTGGGGCCCCAGACGCACACCAGATAAAGACCTGTCAAAGGAATGATAATATTAAGAATGATTCTGAGATACTTTTTAACACCTTCCATGATGCCGCCTCCTGAAATCTATGCCACCCTCTCTGCTCTGCCTGCCGTCTCTTTCCCTGCGCTTTTGTGTTCTCTCCCGCTGCTATTTCTCCCCTGTCAGGCCGTACTCTTCCGCCAGCTTCTTAAATTCCGGCAGCGCCCTCTCAATCTGTTCATAGGATACGCAGTAGGCAATTCTCACATAGCCCGGGCAGGCGAAGGAGCTTCCCGGAACTACAAGGATATGGTATTTTTTCGCTCTCTCGCAGAATTCCTTCTCGTCTCCCGGCGTCTTCATAAACAGGTAGAAAGCGCCCTCCGGCCTGATGCACTCAAAGCCAAAGCTCTTCAGCCCCTCGTAGAGCAGATTTCTGTTTCTGTCGTAGGCGGCCACATCTGCCTTAGCGTCGATGCACCGTTTGATCACCCGCTGTATGAAAGACGGCGCGTTCACGCAGCCCAGCACACGGTTGGCAATCACCGCCGCATTGAACACCTGCTCTGCCTCGTCCATCTCGTCAGGAACCACCAGATATCCGATCCGCTCTCCAGGCAGAGAAAGGGATTTGCTGAAGGAATAGCAGATCACCGTATTTTTATAATACTTTGTCACAAACGGAACCTGTACCCCGTCGTAAGCCAGCTCCCTGTACGGCTCGTCGGAGATCAACACAATGGGATGTCCTATCTGGGCTGATTTTCTCTCTAAAATTTCTGCTAACGCCTGCAGAGTTTCGCTGGAATAGACCACTCCGGTTGGATTATTGGGCGTATTGATAATCACCGCCTTTGTCTTTTCGCAGATCTTCTCCTCAAATTCCCGTAAATTCGGCTGAAAGGTCTCTGTATTGGGAGAAACCACCACCAGCTCTCCGTCATAGTTTCTCACATAGGAGCCGTATTCCACAAAATAAGGAGCAAATACCATCACCTGCTCGCCTGGGTTCAGCAGAGTCTTTAAAATCACATTCAGGCCGCTGGCCGCTCCCACTGTCATCAAAATATTGCTCTGGCTGAAGGAAGTATCGAATCTCCGGTTCAGAGACTGGGCCACCGCCTCCCTGACGTCCTCATAGCCCGCATTGCTCATGTAGCCGTGGACAAAGAGAGAATCCTCCTCTTCAAGAATCTCTCTCATTGCCTGGTTTACCTCAGCTGGAGCCGGAACGCTGGGATTTCCCAGACTGAAATCGTACACCTGGTCTGCACCGTACACAGCGGCCATTTTCCTGCCTTCCTCAAACATCATACGAATCGCTGAATTATTCTGAAGCAGCGGCTGCATTTTCTCTGAAATCATAGTATTCCTCCCTTTTTACTTTAATACTGTATCACTGTCTCCATTCCACATAGACGGCCGCGGCCCCTGTCACTGCCAGGTAGAACCAGGTGGTGGGGTTGCTGAACCAGGTCGTGAAAAAGGACAGTCCGAAATAGACGGCAATCTGGGCATACAGCAGATATCCGATGGGATTTCTGATATGCTTCACCATATCGGTCAGATACCAGGCTAACAATCCCAGAACGCATCCCAGCAAAACGACGCCCAGAATTCCAAAATCATAGTAAGCGTCATAAAACATCGTTACCGTCGTCAGCTCCTCCTTGGTAGTAAACAGAGGAAAAGCTGTCAGAGACGGAACCAGAAATTTAAGGCCCGTCAGCGCCCACAGCGGAAACAGCATCTTCAAGCCAAAGCTGTGGCTATAGCCAGAGGCCATGGCCCGCACCATACAGTCGAAATTGTCGTAATTGTTTGCAATATACATGTACGGCTGCGTGACGAATATGGGCGTGCGGCTGTTTTTCATCTCAAAAATACCATTGAGATACTCTACGTCATGGCTTCTGGCAATCGTCAGGATAATGTAGGCAGCCAGCAGTCCCACAAACAGTACCGCCGCGCTTATAATCATCTGCAGCGGATCAATATGAATATCCATCATCAGATAGGTGATAACAGCCAAAGCCGCCGCCAGGATCAGCTGAAACCGTGAAACGCAGAGAATGGGAATCAGGACTGCAATTATATCCGCCCCAATCAGAATTCCAGTCCGCAGACGGTCGCGCCCTCCGTTGGAGTGAAAAAAGATCACGCTCAAAGCCGGAACCAGCACGCAGGATACCGTAAAATAGTGGACTCCCGTAATGTGGAAATAGGAATAGGCGTGAGGCACGCCCCTTAAGAAAAACGGCACATAGCCTAACACCACTGCCTCCAGAACAAAGCAAAACAGCGACAGCGCCGTCACTGCCAGCGCGCAGATAAACACCGGTTCCTCGCAGGAACGGAAATCGTGCCACCGCTTCTGTCCTTTCCATCTGGAGGCATAGCTGTTGTAATTATTTCTTCCTCTCCGCTCAAACACCTCAAACACAGCGTAAAAGCTGACAAAGGCCGCCAGAAAGCACAGCCATGTAAGGAAGGTCCAGTCCTGTGCCAGGCGGCTCAGCTTCAGGCAGGAAACGCCCTGTCCTCCCACCCAGGCCAGAGCAAAGATTCCCCGCAGGTGAATGCAGTTTCCTGTCCTTCTGAAATCCTGAACATACAGAAAGACAGCCGCCCCCATCAGGCAGAGCCCGGAAAGATAAAAATGCTCTCCCCTGGCCAGCAGAAAAGAGGCCAGACAGCATATCAGGTAAACAATCATCTTCTTTTATCCCCATGTATACAAATTTTGATCCGGCGTTTCCCCAGACTTGGGTTTTATTCCCGCTGAAATAAACGCCAAAGGGCCGCATAACCGCAGCTGTATTCCTACAGCCGCAGCTATGCAGCGCCTCCTTAAAAGTTCCTGCTGACAAACTCTCTCATAAAGCTCTCGATTTCTCCGGCTGTCACAAAGCTCATCGCCTTGCCGGCCATCTCCTGAAGTTCTCTGCTGTCGCACTCTGTAATCATCTTTCTGGCTTTCAGCACAGCGGAAGCGCTCATGCTGAATTCGTTTAATCCAAATGCCACTAAAAGCGGGATCATAAGCGGATCGCTGGCTGCCTCGCCGCACATGCCTACCATGATGCCCTCTTTTCTTCCGCATTCGATAATATGGCGGATGCTTCTGAGCACAGCCGGATTAAAGGTGGAATACAGATAGGAAACCTTGTCATTGCCCCGATCCACTGACATGGTGTACTGAGTCAGATCGTTGGTTCCAATACTGAAGAAGTCCACTTCTTTTGCAAAAACGTCAGCCATCAGAGAGGCTGCGGCAGTCTCCACCATGATTCCCACCTGGATATTGTGATTGTAGGCGATTCCCTTCTCGTCCAGCTCCTCCATAATTTCCTGAATCAGGGCCTTTGCCTCACGGTACTCCTCCACACAGGTCACCATAGGGATCATAATCTTAATGGCTCCAAAGGCGCTGGCGCGGAGAAGGGCACGCAGCTGTGGACGGTAAATATCGTCCTTTCGGTCCAGGCAGAAGCGGATGGCACGGTAGCCCAGGAATGGGTTCTCATCCTTCTTAAGGCCCATGTAAGGAATCTCCTTGTCGCCTCCGATATCCAGCGTCCTGATAATCACCGGCTTTCCGTCCATGGCTACAGCCACTTTCCTGTAAGCCTCAAACTGCTCTTCCTCTGTCGGCATGGCCGTCCGATCCATGAAGAGAAACTCTGTCCGGAACAGGCCGATTCCCTCCGCGTCATAGGAGAGCACCCGGTCTACGTCCTCCGGGCGTCCGATATTAGCCGCTGTCTCGATCTTTACGCCGTCCTTTGTGACAGTCTCTTTTCCGATGTATTTTTTAAGCTCTTCCTTTTCTTTCAGATAAACAGCCTGTTTCGCCTCATACTCTGCCTTCAGGCTCTCGTCCGGCTGAAGGAAAATCTCTCCCGTCTCGCCGTCCAGTATGATTTCGTCCCCGTCCTTCACCTGAGAGAGGATTCCGGAAGCCGCCACAACGGCGGGAATCTCCAGGGCTCTGGAAAGAATTGCGGAATGGGAAGTACGTCCTCCCAGCTCCGTGACAATTCCAGTCACGTTTGCCGGATTAATGCCAGCTGTCACAGAAGGCGTCAGATCCTCTGAAACCAGAACGCTTCCGGCCAGAAGTGAAGACACGTCCACAGAGTGAACTCCAAGAAGGACTTTCTGCATCCTCGTCTTAATATCGCGCATATCTGCCGCTCTCTGCTGCATCAGCTCGTCGTCCATGGATGCGAACATATCTGCGTACATCGTGCACACGTCCTCCACAGCTGCCTCGCTGCACAGCTTCTCCCCGTCGATCTTTCCCTCGATCTCCATCGTCATCATCGGATCCTGAAGAAGCATTAAATGACCGTTTAAAATCTCTGCTTCCTTCTCTCCAATCCTCTGCGCCATGTCGTCGGCCAGGGCTTTCGTATCCTCGATGCTCTTCTCCACTGCCTTTTTGAAACGCGCTTTCTCAGCCTCTGCGTCAGCTATTGTCTCTCTCTTTATCTCCAGAGTCTCTTCTTTCAGAATTACAACTTTTCCAATGCCGATTCCGGCAGACGCTCCTGTTCCTGATACCATCTTTTTTCCTCCTTTTATATATGAGAGCTGTTACTCGCCTAAACCGTCATTTACCGCTTTCAGCATAGCAGACAGCGCCTCTTCCTCATCCTTCCCCTCACATATAAACTCCAGCTCATCCCCGCATTTGATGCAGGCTCCCAGAACGCTCAGGACACTCTTTGCATTGGATACGTTATTTTTGTGACTGAACGTAATCTGAGACTGATATTTTACCGCTTCATTACAAAGAATACCTGCCGGTCTCAGATGAAGGCCGCTGGTATTTTTAATTGTTACTTTTGCCTTAACCATAAACTTCTCCTGTATCCTTACTTTTACTGATTCTGACTGCCGGCTGCCGCCGAAGACGGCTCCTGCTTCTGCTGGCTGTTCTCTGGAACGGCTTCCGCAGATTCCGAGGATGCCCTGACATCCTCCTCTTTCGTCTCGGCTTCCGTCTCCGGGGCCTTCGCCTTTACCTCCAGAGTAATGCTGGGGGTTCCTGCCACTGTATAAGCCTCGTCCAGCTGATAGGAAAGAGCCGCCGTATGAGTTCCTGGCTTCATGCCTGAAACGTCAGCCCTCAGATTCATCTTATCCGGAGACAGACTGTTCAAATCCTCTTTCAGTCCTCTCACAGTCAGAGGCACCGTGCCGTCGGCCAGCTCGTAGGTGTACTCCTCCGACGCGCCCATAAGCTCAATATCGTTGCCGTCAAGCGTGTAGGTTCTGTTTTCTAACGGCTCTACCTTCAGAGTCACTGTCACAGAAGTGCTGTCCATGCCGGCCAGCTCCAGTCCCGGCGGAATGAATTCCTCCAGATCAATGACACACTCCTTATCGCCTGTCAGCCCCTCTGCGCTCAGCTGAGGACTTTCAATAGGAAGCGTATTCATGTTGGCCAGGACAGAGCGGAGTCCTGCCACAGAAACGCTGTCCACACCGCACTCTACGCCGGTCAGCCTGTATCCGTCGGCCACCTGTCCGGATACCTGGAAATCAAGCGCCAGATTTTTCACCTTCAGCATAGTTAGTTCGTAGGAGATATCTCCTCCTAAAACTGTCACTGCGCTGCTGAGCGTCAGCTCATTGTCATTTGCATCATAAAATTTAGGAACCGCTGTTCCTGACAGATCACTGTCTTTTCCCTCTATGTTGATCTCCACTCCCACACTGCTGATCTGGCCAATCTGGGAAACAGGGCCTCTCACATACACATAGTTTGGAGTCAGCTTCACTTTTCCGGGCAGATAATCCTTATTTCCCGCCGGGTCTCCTGTCACATGGTGCGTCAGGGAGAAACGCTTCGTCTGAAGCTCCTCCGTCTTAATGTGGACAGTTCCCGGAGCTTTTACCTCGTACTTGACGCCTTCCCCGTTGCTGGCCAGATACTGCTCATCGTCCAGCACCTCCACCGTGACGGGAACTGCTCCTGTCACAGAATAAAGTTCTGACAGATCTGCGTAAGCCTTAAAATCCTCTGAGGTAAACCGGTAAATGTCCCTGGCCCTGGCATTGATTAGAAGCGTCACCGTGCTCTTTCCCTCTATCTCATAGGTCAGGTTGGAGCTTTCCAGAACCTCGTCGTTGGTGATATTCACGGGAATCTCGATGGACTTTGTCTGGATCGGGTTCGCCACATTGACGACAGCCAGCCAGACCAGAAAAGCGCAGAGCAGTGAAATCAGCTTCAACGGAGCATTTTTAGTCAGCTTTTCTTTCATTCTTCCGCCTTCCCTTCCAAATCTTAAACCGTCCTGAAGAATTCTCCTCATTCCGCACCGCCCGGGCTAAAATTCCTCTCAGCTCGTCGGCGTCCGCCACGCGGATCAGCCGTCCTCCGGTCGCCACAGATACCCGTCCTGTCTCCTCCGACACAACTAACGTCAGGCTGTCTGTCACCTCACTGATTCCTACTGCGGCGCGGTGGCGCGTTCCCAGCGCCTTGCTGATATCCATGTTGTCAGAGAGAGGAAGATAACAGGTAGCGGCTGTCACCCGGTTTCCGCGGATTACCACAGCGCCGTCGTGAAGAGGCGTGTTGTGCTCGAAAATATTGATCAGAAGCTGGCTTGTGATAATTCCGTCCACCTCGATGCCGGTTCTCTCCACATCCGTCAAAGGCGTCTCCATCTCGATAACCATAAGAGCTCCCGTTTTCACCTTTCCCATCTCGAAACAGGCTCTGGTCAGCTCGTTAATCGTCTTCTCGCTGAAGCCTTCCTTCACCTTTCCGTCATCAGCCGTGAAAATTCCAGTCAGTACGTTCTTGCTCCCCAGCTGCTCCAGCGCCTTTCTGAGCTCCGGCTGAAAAATGATAATGAGCGCTGTAATTGTGATATAAGACGCTTTCCCCAGCAGCCAGAGGATGGTGTCCAGCTCCAGTACGGCAGCCATGAGAACAAAACCGCAGATAAACAAAATTCCCTTTAAAAGCGTCCAGGCCCTTGTATTCTTAATCCAGACCAGAACCTCGTACACTACAAAGGCAATAATTCCGATTTCCAGAAAATTTTTGAATGTCATGTTCGGAACAAACGCAATCCACGAATACAGTTCCTTTACGTATTCTGCCATACTCTCACCTCCTCCTTTTCTTTTTTAATTTTTCTAATCTCTCCTTCTAGGAGTTTTTCTCGTGTTGATCCGCTGGACCTTCACGTCCGGCTTTGACACTGCGATTTTAGGAACCGCCTTCACATAATAGTGGTAATCATCGTCCTCAAACTGCACGTACTCCGTCCTGGTGTAGTCCACTGCAAACACAAAGAAATGGTAGACAGCAGCAGCCGCCGCGGAAACGGCCATTCCCGCCGTCACCTCCAGCACAGAAACCGACGCGTCAAACCTCAGATCTCCGATAAAAATCACCAAAAGCTGCACGATCACTCCCGCCGCGATGGCAATTCCCCAGGCGTAGTTAATCGGCATATTCTTTATCGTATGCACCAAAAGGATGCAGAGCGCCATAGCCGCTACCATAATCAGCATGGCCTGATTCGTCACAAGACTTTTCACCAGCTGGATAATCAGCTGGGGCAGCTCCGTCTGCGCGCTTCCGGACAGCACGCCTGCATTCTGCTTCACATACAGAATCACATAGTAGAGGAACGCTCCGCAGCTGACCGGAATCACGGACAGCATACTTCCTCCCAGTCCCACCAAAAGCGGAACTGCAAAGGGAATCTTCAGAAAGAACATGATCGGGGTCACCAAAAGAAGTACGCTGTCTCCCGGCTGGAATCCATAGTATAGAAGCACCACAATCATCAGAAAGACCAGCGTGATAGCCGCCACCTCCAGCGACACGGCAAACAGCTGGGCCATCAGAAAGGCTCCCGCCAGAAACGCCGTTACGCCATAGGGAACCGCCGCCCCCACCAGCCCCATCACTGCAGGCATCAGCGGAGAATTCAGCTTCTCCACAAAGCCCGTATTCTTTCCTATTAAATAAAAGGCCATAAACGCCACAGCAAATTTGACTGCCGGAATCACAATCTGGCTGTTCTTGGCGTAAAATATCCTCAGGCGCTCCTTGAACACAAGCAGTCCCATCATACTCTTCTGTCCTCCTTTGCCAGAGTTCTTGAGCGGTTATGGTAATCATACCGCTTGTCAAGATGTTTCAGCTTCGCCGTATAAAGCCTGATATTCTTCGCCGCATAATCATACCGCCTGGAATAGACCGTATGTACCAGTCCCATATAGACGGCCAGGCCAATCAGGTAATAAATCACAAAATTCCGGATCAGGCCCAGCATTCCTTCAAAGGAAAGCGTGCTTAAAAAATGTTCCATGCTGTAGAGAAGCCAAAGAAAAAGCACTGCCATGCAGCTGATCGTGTAGTTAAAAAAGCCGCGGATCATCTGGCGGCTGACGTAATCGCTCTTAAAATAATTCTTTCCGGCGTTCATGGCCTTTCCGTTTTTTTTCTCAAACATAGCCATGCTTGTCATCAGTTTGATCTTATCCTCATTGAGCATAGCACCACTCCCCGATTCGAATTCGTAAAATAAATTATATCGCTTTATTATAGCATACAATCCTTTAAATTTCGAGGGGCTGTGAAAATTTTCATAAAATTGTAAAAAAAGAATCCTGGCCGCCGCCCGATGCGGCGCAGGACTCTTTTCTCTCCAGCGTCACGGCGCGCCGTCTCTGACGCCTGCCAAAGCCGCTCTATTCATACCGCAGAGCGTCGATAGGATTAGATATGGCCGCTTTTCTGGCCGGGTAAAGGCCAAAGAAAATTCCCACCATCGCAGAAAAGGTGACGGCCAGAATCACAACGGAGGGTTTTATCACCGCCTCCACGCCTAAAGCCGCTCCGGCCGCCATGACGATTCCTCCGCCTGTTATGATTCCCACCAGGCCTCCGCAGGCTGACAGAATCGCCGACTCTGTCAGAAACTGAATCAAAATATCCTTCGTTCTGGCTCCCAGGGCCTTTCTGACGCCGATCTCCCTGGTCCGCTCCGTCACAGAAACCAGCATAATATTCATGATTCCAATTCCTCCTACTACCAGAGAAATAGCTGCGATTCCGCCTACCGCCACAGACAGTCCAGCCATCATGGAATCTACCTGCCCCATCTGCTCCACAGCGGACTCCACATACCAGTCCTCTGGATTTCTGTTTTTCAGCTTGGAAATATAAAATACCAGCTCATCGTAAAAACGATCCAACTGGCTGGAGGTCATGGACTCTCTTGCAAACAGGTGGCAGTAATAGAACTCGTCGTTTGGCCATGTCAGAACTGTCCACGGGATGAAAGCGCTGCCTTTGTCGCTTCCCCCTCCCATCATCAGCTCCTGGAAGGGGCTCATCTCCTTCTCGTAGACGCCGACTACCGTAAACTCCTTCATTTCCCCATAGAGAACCGTCCGGAAGGTCCGCCCAACCGGGTTATCCGTGTGAAAAAAATTCCTGGCCGTATCAATGTCAATCACTGCGTGTTCTTTCCTGCTCTTAATATCCGCCTCGCTCAGATACCGCCCGTAAAGCATCTTCACCGGCTGCACCTCATTATAATTCCAGTCGATTCCAGTGTAGTTAAACTGCATCTTATCCGGTCCGGAAACGGCTTCTGCAGAGGCGCTGGCGCCGCTGTCTATATAGGCGATATCGTCACCGAACACCTCCTTGATACGCGACAGATCATCCATGGTAAAATAATCGCTCTCCCGGACGTCGTCGATCCAGTAGCCAATCCCCACATAGGTCTGCGTCAAGCCCACGTCCTGGTAGAGGCTGGAAAACAGCTCCCTCATGGTATCTCCGATGGAGACGATGGAAATGACCGAACCGATTCCTATGATAATGCCAAGCATCGTTAAAAACGACCGCATTTTGTTGGCACGCAGGGCGGTGAAAGCCATCTTCATGTTTTCAATCAGCATCTGCCTTCCTCCCCTCTCTGCATTTCCAGGCCTCATTTTTCTCATCGCTGATAATCTGGCCGTCCCGAAAACGGATAATCCTCTGGGTAAAGGAGGCGATATCCTCCTCATGGGTTACGACTACTACGGTGGCCCCCTCCCTGTGCAGCTCAGAAAACAGCTCCATAATCTCGATGGAGGAGGCAGTGTCCAGATTGCCTGTGGGCTCATCCGCCAGAATCAGGGGCGGATCATTGGCCAGCGCTCTGGCAATGGCCACTCTCTGCCGCTGGCCTCCCGACATTTCGTTGGGCATATGCTCCGTTCTGGCTCCCAGTCCTACCCGCTCTAAAAGCTTCACCGCCCTCTCGCTGCGCTCTCTCTTGGAGATGTGGGCATAGGTCATGGGCAGCTCCACGTTTTCCCTGGCCGTAGTCCTGGAAATCAGATTAAAGGACTGAAACACAAAGCCTATTTTTTTATTTCTTATGAGGGAAAGCTGATCGTCGTCCATAGCGTTAATGTCGATTCCATCCAGGTAATAATGGCCGATTGCCGGCCGGTCCAGACAGCCCAAAATATTCATAAACGTGGATTTTCCGGAACCGGACTGCCCCATGATTGCCACAAACTCCCCCCGCCTGATAGTCAGGTTAATATTCCTCAGCCCTATCACCTTCATGGTCCCCGTATCGTAGACCTTGCAGAGATTTACAATTTTTATCAGCTCCTCACATCCGGAATCAGGAAGCCCCGTCCCAGGCCTTTTTTCGCGAATCCGGCCCTCAAGTCTTTCTATCCATTGCTTCATCATACCGGCTCCACTTCCATTCCCTCTGTCAGTCCGTCAGGAGTCAGAAGCAGCGTCATCCCCTCCGTCAGTTCCTCGCCTATGGGAATAATTTCTGTCTCCAGATCGCTCTCCACTCCTGTATCCACAGAAACAAAATGCACGATCCCTGTTCCTTCCTTCAGCACGGCAATCTGCCTGCTTCCATCCTCTCCCGTTCTCACAGCGGAAGACGGAACCTTAAAGACGTCCTCTGCCCGCTCAGTCACAATAGAGGCCCGCGCCGTAATTCCTGCGATCAGGCCGCTGTCCGCCTTGTCAATGGACACAGTGGCCGGCACCACCCGTTCTGTGGAGGCACTTCCTATTTTCTCCTCCCCTGTAGGGGAAATCGCGGTAATGGTTCCTGTCACCGTTTTCCCATTTAAAATATCTGCCGTAATATCCACGGGAAGGCCTACTGACACATCCCCCACCGAATACTCGCTGATTTGCAGCTCCATCTCCAGCTGGGCAAGATTTTCGATGATAAACATGGGCTTTTCATCCTCCGGCTTATCTGCAAACTGCCCTACCTTGGAGTTGACTCTGACAACCGTTCCGGAAATGGGGCTTTTCACCTCTGTGTCCTCCAGATCCCTCTTTTTCTGATCCAGCTCAAACTGGGCCGCCTTCACCTTAAGCTCGTAGGATTCGTCCGGAACTGCCTGTCCATTCTCCATCCGGTATCCCTCCACCGCCCGTCTGGCATCTGAAAGCGCATTGCCCACAGCCTCAAACTCAGAGGAGGAGATCGCGCCGGCTTCAAACAAAGTTTTATTTCGCTCGTAGTTCAGGCTGGCTGTGCTGTAATCCTGTTTTGCCTTCTCATAGCCAATTTTCGTGTCTCTGAGACTTTCATTATACTCGCTGACCGCCAGATCGTAAGCGTTCTGGGCGACGTCCACCTCCTTTTGGGCGTCCGTCCTGTCAATCACCGCCAGAACCTGGCCTTTCTCCACTGTATCGCCCTCCTTCACCCTGATTTCCAAAACCTCTGAATGAAGGTTGGAAACCACGTCCGCGCTGTCTGTTCCAGAAACCGGACCTGTCAGAGAGAGACTGGACACTACGTCGCCCTTCGCAAGGGCCATGGACGGAACCTGGGACAGAGTACTGCCCCCGGCTGTGCACCGGACAGCCAGGCATACGGCCGCCGCCACGGCCAGCACGGCCTCTATGCGCTTCTTTTTGAGAGACTGTCCCCTGATTGCCCTGACTGCACCGGACAGAGAAATACGGCGGCGCTTTCCATTCTTTGGCTCATTGATGTACGCCTCCAGTTCCCGCTCTACCTCCTCCCCGCTCTTTGGAGAGGCATACGAAGTATTTTTTTTATGATCTTCCATACAACATCCTGACCTTTCTCAATTTCACAGATGCAGGGCATCCGCCCCTTCTCTTCTGTCTGCAGTTTTCCTTCTGTGTTCTTAAACGAGTCAGGCTCCCCCCAATCTTCGCAAAACAGATATTTTATACTCCTGTTTTCGCGCAGATGTCAGCCAGGCAGCAGCGTTCGCAATGCGGCTTTGTTCTGGCAGTGCATACGTCCCGTCCATGGTAAACGAGACGATGGCAGAAATCGCTTCCTTCCTCCGGCGGAACCAGCTTCCACAAAACCATCTCCACCTTCTTCGGCTCCTTGATTCCTTCCACAATCCCAATCCTGTTGACCAGGCGGATGCAATGGGTATCCGTTACCATGGCAGGCTTTCCAAAGACGTCTCCCATAATCAGATTCGCGCTTTTTCTGCCTACGCCCGGCAGGGACAAAAGCGCGTCGAAATTGTCCGGCACTCTGCTGTCAAACTGATCCCGCAGCATTTTCATGCATGCGCTGATATCCCTGGCTTTACTCCGTCCCAGGCCGCAGGGCTTTACAATGGCCTCTATCTCCTCCACCGGCGCATTGGCTAAAGCGTCCACATCTGGGAATTTCGCATACAGATCCTTTACCACTACGTTCACTCTGGCATCTGTACACTGAGCTGCCAGGCGGACGCTGACCAGAAGTTTCCAGGCGTCGTTATAATCCAGCGTGCAGACAGCCAGCGGATACTCCTTTTTCAGCCGCGCAATCACTTCCAGCGTAAGTTCTTCTTTTGTCATACGATTTTCCTCCTCTGTCATCTTCCTGTTTTGTTATTGTACGATAAACAACGCGGATTGTAACTATATTTTTCCGGATTTCCCTAGGAATTTTCAAGGAAGTCTGTTAGAATAGACCTCGTTCCCGTTAATAAACCGTAAAGTTTTTAAGAAGAACCAAAAAATACGGAATTTTCACAGGAGGATTAAGAGTATGGAACACTTTTTCAAGCTCAAAGAGCATGGAACCGACGTCCGCACAGAAATCATTGCCGGCGTAACTACCTTTATGACTATGGCCTACATTTTAGCAGTCAATCCTGCTATGCTGGGTCCGGACGGCGCGGGGATGGATTCAGGCGCCGTATTTACAGCTACCGCCCTGGCATCGGCTGCCGCTTCCTTTTTAATGGCATTTCTGGCCAACCTTCCCTTCGTGCTGTCTGCCGGAATGGGATTAAACGCCTATTTTGCCTACACGGTATGCGGCAGTATGGGATACAGCTGGGAGGTAGCGTTAACCGCTGTATTTGTAGAGGGTATTATCTTCATTCTTCTCTCCCTGACACGGGTAAGAGAAGCTCTCTTCAACGCCATTCCCGCCACGTTAAAAATCGCCGTGGCTGTGGGAATCGGCCTTTTTATTACCTTTATCGGTCTTCAGAATGCGCATATTGTAGTGGCTTCCTCCACTCTTGTCAGTCTGTTTTCCTTCCGTGGATCCATGACAGCCGGAACCTTCTCCTCAGAAGGCATTACCGTGCTTCTGGCCCTTATCGGTATTATCATTACTTCCGTGCTCCTCATCAAGAGGGTAAAGGGAAATATCCTGATTGGTATTCTGGCAACCTGGGGACTTGGAATGATCTGCCAGGCCGTGGGACTTTACGTTCCAAATCCTGAAATGGGATTTTACAGTCTCTTCCCAAGCGGCATTATTTCCATGCCTGCTTCCGTAGCGCCCACTTTTATGAAAATGGATTTTTCTATTGTGGGAACCCTGAACTTTGCAGTAGTCATTTTCGCGTTCCTCTTTGTAGATATGTTCGACACTCTGGGAACCTTAATCGGCTGTGCTTCCAAGGCAGATATGCTGGATGAAAACGGCAAGCTTCCAAAAATCAGAAGCGCCCTGTTTGCAGACGCAGTAGGAACGACGCTTGGAGCTGCCCTGGGAACCTCCACTATCACAACCTTCGTGGAGTCCTCCTCCGGTATCGCAGAAGGCGGACGAACTGGACTTACCTCCGTGACAGCCGGTATCCTGTTCCTTGTATCCCTCTTTTTATCGCCGGTATTTTTAGCCATCCCATCCTTCGCTACCGCTCCGGCGCTGATCGTAGTAGGATTTCTGATGATGCAGCAGGTTGTAAAAATTCAGTGGGATAATCTGGTAGAAGCCATACCTGCTTTTATCGCCATCTTTGCCATGCCGTTCATGTATTCCATCTCTGAAGGAATTTCCATGGGCGTTATCTCCTACGTGCTGCTTCACCTGCTCACAGGAAAAGCAAAGGACAACACGCCTCTGATGTATATTCTGACTGTGCTGTTCATTTTAAAATACATATTCCTGTAACAGCTGTACAAAAAAGAGAACTTTTACCAGGCCAGCCGAAAGGCTCCGGAAAGGTTCTCTTTTTTCTGCCGCCACCGCGGTATTGCGGTATTTCTTTTCTTTCTCTTGAATTCACTGAAAAATGTGCTATACTGGTAGTATGCAGATATGGTTCATCGGTAGAACGCCAGCTTCCCAAGCTGGAAAGGCGGGTTCGATTCCCGTTATCTGCTTATTTTTATGCCCATATATTTGCTGGATAAATAGCAGTTTTCCTTGTAAGTACAAGGGTTTTCGCTTTTCGATGTGAATATTTGTTATCAATAATCTCCAATCCTCCCGCCGGATAGGTGCAGCCTGGGCGCAAATACCACCATCTTCCGTTATCCAGAATCTACCACTGCAGGTAGATATGGGATCACCTCATTCTTTACTTTCTCAGATGCTTAATCTCTGCCGTCTGGACAACCATCTGCTGGGCCAGACTGTGGACAGCATCCACGCTCCTCTGCACTTCATCCATACGGTGCTTCAATGATTCAATCTCGTTGCGATACCGTTCCAGAGCAATCTCTACTTCCAACTGTGTCACCTTTTTCGCCTCCTTCCTCTGATTTAGGGTAAAAAAACAGCATATACGTATCTTGTAATTCAAATACGCATATGCTATAATGCCAGTAGGCAAATGAAACAAGCTGTCCAATATGGACATACACGAAAACCCCCAGGGCGGCATCCCTGGGGGTTTTCTATTCCTACTTTTAAGCGGGAAGGCTTAACCCCGCAGGCTGGTTACCGACTACTTATCGCCGTCCAACCATTTGATGATGTAGTGGCAGGCCACACCAGCCGCAACAGCGACAAGAAATGAAACAAGCATTTCCAATATGAACACCCCCTTCCTGTTGCCAGTATTGGGGCGGTAACAGGAAGAGTATACCACAAATCTACTATCGATTCCATTCGTTTTTTTCTTCACTCATCCCAACTTGCGATAATGGAAATTACCGGAATTCATGACAGATTTGTTCCTGGGCCTATGGATATCTATAATCGCGGGTTCTTAGACATTGCCGAAAAAAATGAACCTTTTAGACCAATTTTAGACATTTACTTTTTATTACTTAAATCTACTTTTCGTTACATCAAAATAAGCGGAAAGCCTTATAAAATAACAATGTCATTAACTTTAGCAAAAAGCAGAAATCGTAAGCCTTTATAAAACTATGATTCCTGCTTTTTGTTTTTTATATGTGCATACGTATCCCCTTCTCTTTATATGCGTATTTTTTAGCTCAGTACGCTCTTTTATGGGTATTCGAATATTTTCCTGCTAACCGCCCATTCGTTCTGATATAATGCCGATCAGGACGAATAGGAACAAGATTCTTACTGATATCTTCGTATATTTGCTGAAATAAGGTAAATAGTAAGCCGAGAATCCCATTTGTAGTACAAGACTCCTGTTTTGTAACCGGGATTCCCAGTTTGTAAATGAAATTCCCGTTTTGTAAGCAAGATTCCCGGATTTTCATTCACACATAGATATGTTATAATACGTTCAGCAATAAATTTGCGTACCATAACCAGAGATCAATTCCCTCTCGAAATTTTTGTATTCGGAGAATCCATCCCTGTTTTGATTGGATAGAGTTGTTCTATTCTGGCGGCACTTAGCAAATTTATCTGTTACTTTTTGAGAAGTTTAGGCTTTAAGATGATGTTCTCGGCGGCAACCGGTGAGCATCCTAGTTTCTTAAGCACATCTTCTCCGTAGTAAAAGCTGAACGTTTCGTATGGGCTACGGTTGTTCAGCTTTTTTCTTTTGTAAGAATTGATATGGTTCATCATCAGAATAATATCCTGCTGTGTCAGTTCATCGAAACTTCCTCCTTTTGGCAGAATACGGCGTATCAATTCATGGTTGACTTCACAGGCTCCTTTTTGATAAGGAGCACTTGGATCACAATAAAATATTTTTGTCCTATTGCATGGAATGATGCTGCGTTTTTCTATTTCCTTTGGATTTGAAAACTCACTTCCGTTATCGGTCAGAATAACCGGAAACAAGTGACTGAATGTTTTCGTTCCAAGGACTTTATCCAACAGATTTATGATTTCGATTACAGAAGCTGAGGTATTTGCATCCCGCAAAAAGGCTAACATGAAACTGGTTTCTACAAAGTGTACTGTAAGAAGACATTTTCCTCCGACACGGCCCATGACGCTGTCCATCTGTACAATGGTCGTTTCCGGATGTTCCTCCAGATACTTTTGAAAGTCAGCGTAGCTTCAGCCAATACGACATCCCCTATCAACTTTAAATTCGGGCTGCTTATAACGGGGACGGTATTTCACTTTACGAGGCAGATCGATATTCCTGATATCAAAGAGCTGGGCATCCACATAGTTATACAAGGTCTTTTCGCTGCACATCAGTTCATCTACATGATCCAGATAGATCTGATGAAGGGATTGCCCGTTTTTAATCAGAGGACTGATGAGCCGATTGATCCTTGCAATATCATCTTCGTTAGACATAATACCGGTTCTGGCTTCAGAAATAGCATGGTGTGCCCTCTCGTGTGCATCTGCCGGATCATAAATACGTTTTAACAGCGTACATTTTGGAAGCTGACTGCATCCGTTGCAAACATAAGGTGATTTATTTTTGACAGAACAGACATCTTCTACAAAATCAGAACAGTGCAATGTACATTCAGAGCATAGGCTGCATTTATAAGCGGATTGGTGTGTACAGCTCGTTCCACAAAGCCTTTTTGCTTTGCATGTGGTACGGAATTTACATGGGTTATATGGATATCCGGGACGACTGCTTTTGGGAGTATCCCAAAGTGGACCTGTTGACAAACTCACTTTTTCAGTGTTTATTTC
>ERZ894232.365-NODE-365-length-62593-cov-13.104832_pt1 | contig 62593 bp, 50 predicted proteins | sample MGYA00380296_ERZ894232 | MGnify/ENA primary metagenome ERZ894232 (study PRJEB32331, sample SAMN06328433) | human gut metagenome | biome: human gut microbiome; feature: stool | host: Homo sapiens | collected 2014-08-14 ...
GAGCGTTTATCTCAGTCGGAGATTGAACTCCCACTGAGAAAGATTTGTTATTACTTACCACTTGCAGAAGTGGGAGTCTCAACTCAGACTGAGATGAAATATGGTCGTAAGACTTGCATTTTACCAGTGCTTTATTGTATGATAAAAAATACAAAACATGTAAAGAATATGTGTCATAGGGGTATGAAAAATGGAGATCAAAAGTGTTACGATTTTACAGGAGACAGATCAGGCAGGCTTATTTATCAGCGGAAGTGCAGCCGGACGGAATGTGTTGTATACCTGCGAGGAACTGGAGCGACAGGAAAAAAATAAGTGCTGCCGTTTTTCTGTTTATGATAATCATGAAGATGCGGAAAGCAAGGATATTGAGGAAGGGCGTGGTTTCCCGCTGCAGAACTATCTGGATGCTGCATGTGTGACAGATACCGAGGAAATTCGTCTGAAAAGTGTAGATGGGTTCGAATCAATCGTGACAGAACTGAAGTCAAAAAGGTATTATTTCCCGAAATTGAGAGAGGGGATGTCAGAGGGACGGGAGCCACGTGAGGCTTTTATTTCTTTCTATAAAAACGGTATACCAGTGAAATACTATCCGCATCCCACAATTATGTTTGGACAGCAGGGACTGGATGACAAAAACAAAGACTATTTTTCGAAAGGAATCCGTATGCTGGTGGCAGGAAGTCAGGAGCAGGGATTCTGGGTGCGTGGAAACGGGCTGCGTTGTAACCGCTATTTTTCACTGGGCAGTTTTTTTGAATTAAATAAAGCGGAGGCAGGAACCATATACTGGATGGAATTGAAGTATGCAGACGGAAGTCATCAAAAGGCTCCGGCAATCCGGCTGACGCGATCCTTCTGGGAGGAGCAGGCAGAGTGTGCGCCGGAATATATGGATCAGCTGCGTGCAGTGGATCATGCGGGAGAAACTATCGGAAACGTAACGGATGCGATATGGCTGTTTTTGCTGGATGAAACATATAAAAGGATCGGATATTATGATGGAACTACGGTTTCAGAAGATTTTGCAGGTATCGTGGCTGGCGAATTGGAGCCGATAGTTTCCCGGTGTGAAAAACGTGTGCCGCAGACAACGGTAAAGGATAGTGATTTTTACATCCGGATCCGACGACAGGGTCAGGAACTGGCAACCTGGTATTACAGCTTTGCAGAACTCCAATCTGCATACGGTGATGTTGCATCTGAGGAAGAATATTGCTATTATAATCATAATATGAACAACGGCCGGGGCGGACAGCGCAAGGTAACGGCACATGGATGGCTGTTATTGAACCTGCTGGAGTTTCTGCCGCAGATTCCGGACCGTGAGGAGATTGAAAACGGATCGGTGTTGTTTCAGATTTTTACCAATGACAATTACAAGGAAAAAATTGTGCTTTCAGCGGACGAACTTTCGGCGTATCGTTTTATCCTGGCTTATGAACAGGATCAGCGGACGCAGACAGGAGCGGAACCTGGTGATACCAGTCTGTGGGAGGATGCAGAAAGACGGTTTGTACCAATCAGGGGTACAACGCCATTCCGTGTGTACTGTGGAAAAGAAAGTGCAAATCCTTCTGTATATAAGAACGTGGCTGGGATGCAGGTGGAACTGTTGTTCTGAACGCAGGACAACTGATGACTGAAGATATGGATTCAGTGGAAAGGAGAGGATGTATGATTACGGATCATTACAATAGAAATATTGACTATATCAGAATATCCATTACGGACCGCTGTAATCTGAGATGCAGATATTGCATGCCGGAGGATATTTCATTTGTCGGACACGACAAGATTTTACGTTACGAGGAAATTACACGGATTGTGCGGATTCTGGCGCAGCGGGGGATTACAAAGGTAAAGATTACCGGTGGGGAGCCGCTGGTGCGGCACGAATGCACGGATCTGATCCGTGAGATTAAGGAAATACCGGGCATTGAGATGGTGACGCTGACAACCAATGGGATTTTACTGCAGTCTATGCTGCCGAAGCTTCTGGAAGCAGGCGTGGATGCGGTGAATGTCAGTCTGGACACATTTCAGAGGGCACGGTATGAGCATCTGACCGGAAAAGATGCTTGTGAGATGGTGCTTGCCGGAATTCAGGATGCATATAAAAGCGGAATTCCGTTAAAACTAAACTGTGTTCCGATCGAGGGGGAAAATACGGATGAATTGTCAGAATTCTTTTCCTGGGCGAAGAGGAAACAGATTGCAGTACGTTTTATTGAGATGATGCCTATCGGATATGGAAAGACCTATAAATCAGTTCCGTCGGATGAGATTCTGCGGCAATTTTTTGAAGCATATCCGGATGCCTATCGTCTGGAAAAATCGCTGGGAAATGGTCCGGCTGTATATTACAGTGCACCTGGTTTTGCAGGGGAAATCGGTGTGATCGGAGCAATTCATGAGAAATTTTGCAATACATGCAATCGGATCCGGCTGACATCAGAAGGATTTTTGAAATTGTGCCTGTATTCCGGGGAAGGACTGGACCTGAGAGCTATGCTGCGGGGGGGTTGTTCCGATGAGGAGATTGCGGAGGCTGTTACAAATGTGATTGAGCAAAAACCAAAGGAACATCATTTTACAGAAGATGGACTGTATTTGCCGGGAATCGGACCGGCAGATGCGGATACCCGGAAGATGTCACAGATCGGAGGGTAAATAATCATTGCATATTTTACAGAAACGTATTATACTACGCTTAGTAAAAAATAAGGAGGTACAATAGAATGGCACAGATTACCAAAGACACCATGATCGGTGAATTATTACGTGATCAGGAGCATATCGACAGCATTGCAGAAGTATTATTCGGTATTGGTATGCATTGCCTGGGCTGCCCGTCTTCCCAGATGGAGACAATCGAGCAGGCTGCTATGGTGCATGGCATTGAGCCGCAGGAATTAGTAGACCGCCTCAATGATGTTGTAGCATAAGGCTGCGTTCGGCTTGAAATAATTTAAAAAAAAGAATGGTTCTGATAAGAGCCATTCTTTTTTTTTGTATACAGAAAATTGCTGTCAATTTCCTGTAGGTCCTGTCGATTTACAATATTATCAAGTAATCTTGCCAAGCTGCTGTAAAGCATTTCCGCGGATGATCTTCTGGAAATGTTCCTCATAAAAAGCTTGAAGTCCTGCCGTATATTTCTGTGGTTTCAGATAGGAACAGATCAGGTTGATTACACGGTTAAACTCAGAAATCGTATGCTGACTCTGATGTACGATCAGATGATAGGTGTGTTCCTGAGGATCTTTGTATAATGTATTTTTGCCCTGATAAAAACCATGCAGTGCCTCAGCAGCCAGAATAATGGCATCGAGATCAGCACAGGTGAACATGCGGACCAGATTGGATGGCAGTTCTCTGTCTGTTTCTGTCGTTTCTTTTTCTTCTGTTTTGGAAGCCTTCTGTTCCTGTCTCAGACGCTGCAGAAGCTGCAGAAACTGCGTTGCAGTGTCATCAACATCGGATGTATCAATGGAATCGGCATCCAGATCAAGCGGAAGACCGTCGTCTGATTCATCTTCCTCGGTCTCAAATTGCGTAAAGTTTGAGAATCGTGTATCCAGTTCATCCGGAGATTCTACTTTTGTGATGATGACAACAATTTTTTCAGAGGAAAGCGGAATGGCTTCTACCATTAATGGAATATCCTCTGCCTCAAATCCAAAATCCAGGGCAGCCTGCTGCATCATATCCCGGAATAAAGCGCGGGTCTTTTCTGAGCCATAGGCGAGTTCACTTAATTTTATATTGCGTGTAGCCAGATCTTCGCTGGTAAGTGTGCAGCGAATCTGATGATCGTTCATTTTTTCAATTTTCATGCTATCACTTCCTTTTACCTGTTAGAAAAGTATATATAATCTTGTGTTTTTCGTCAAGCATCCATTCATAAACAATCTATGAAATTACTGCCAGATTTATCTTGGTTCAAGAAGGCAAATGTTTACGCTGCTACGTTTGCTCATAAAAAAAGGTGCTCCCTTCATCATAATGTATCCAAAGATATAAAAATATATAAAAACGACGAAAACAGTTGAATTTTTGATATACATGTGGTATATATATTACATGAGTTATCCGTGTATACGGACAGAGAGACCACATAGTGCAACAGTTTTTCTTAAAGTCAATGCATCGTACAATTCTGTACATTAAAAGATGCAGCTGCTGCAGAGGGATTTTCCCGTTGATCGATCTAAGGTGATACACCTTTCTAAGTTTTTCCAGAATTTGTGTAGAAAATAGTTTGAGAGGCAGATTTTTGCTGTTTTTGTTATGGGCAGATTACAGGCAGGAATATCATAGTTTTCGTTGGATTATCTGACCATACAGCCTGATATCTGCAGGAAAAAACGCTGTCTGTACCGGAGGACTCTTTCAGAACAGTTTTTGTTAGTATATGTGAAAATCACAGAACTGACAATCGAGGAAAGGGGGAATGTACGGCACTGAGCTGCATGCAGAGCAAAAGCCGGTGGAAGAAAAAATCCTGCAGGTTTTGCAGGTACTAAAAAATACGGAGGTAAAAGGAAAGATAAAGACGAAGACAGTATCAGAGCCGGTGGCGTTCCGGGGCAGGACAGTGCATTCACACACAGCAAGACCGGTAAAATCAAGTGAAAGAATAATTGGCGGATTTGTATATCACGACTTACTTCCGCACAGGTCAGAGAAGAGGTATTTTTATGCAGCAAAGATATGCAGATTCCGGACAGACTCTTCTGATCGAACTCCAAAATTATGAACAACAAGGCATTTCTATCTGGCTGGAGGGGTTTCCAAGCAGTTCTGTGGAAGTGTCAGAGGTCATGTGTGTCCGGGAAGACACGAATTATATGAGGGATTATGTGTTCCGGCAGGGTGCACTGTCCCAAGTGAGATTTGACAAAATTACAAAAAAATAAAAAGCAGGATTTCTCAAATACCGGAAAACCCTGCAAAACAGGAAAAAAGGCGCATGTTACCATAAAACAGTGGACTTTTTGGGTGCTATATCGAACCCGTGGAGGGAAATCTAAAGCATTTATCTCAGTCTGAGTTGACACTCCCACTTTTTGCAAGTGGAGAGTAATCGCAAATCATTCTCAGTGGGAGTTCAATCTCCGACTGAGATAAACGCTCCGCGAGAATGTGCAGTGATTCTGAGATGAATATGTCAGTTTACGCTGACCAGAATCACGCACCAAGTCTCACGAGCGTTCGACTTGAATAAGTCTGGCTCAGAAAGGTTGCATCGCCTTTTTTTTTCATGTATACTGATTGCAAAGACTTTGTAACAGGCAGACATATTCCGAAACTTTTTCGGAGGAAATCTGGTAATATATGCAGAAGAAAAGGAGGAAGCAATGGCTTCGCAGAGACAGGCGCACAATAGGAAGAGACAGAAAGCAATTCTGGTGATGGCAGTGGCGCTGCTGATCATTGTGGTGATCGCGATCATCGGACTGACCACTTTTTTGAAAAAATATTCGGCTTCCAAGGAAGTTACAGATTACAGCAAGTATTACAAACTGGAGCAGGAGGACGAAATGTTTGTCGTTTTCGACAATGAAAAGATGGAGCAGAAAGCAATCCTGCAGAATGATGAAGTGTATATGGATTACCGGATTGTACACAAATATCTGAACAAACGGTTTTACTGGGATGCGACAGAGCAGGTGCTGCGTTATGTTACGCCGGAAGGACTTATCAATGTGACACCGGATACAGCGTCCTATCTGCTGGGGAAGGCGGCGCAGACAGCAGATCACGTGATCGCTTTGGTGCGGGACGGTGAGATGTATCTGTCCATGAGCTTTGTACAAAAATATACGGATATCCATTATGAATCCTATGAGGATCCGAATCGTGTTGTGATCTCGGATCATTGGGATGATGTGACATATCAGAGCATTAAGAAAAAGACTCAGATCCGGCAGAAGGGCGGCGTGAAGAGTCCTATCCTGACAGAAGTGAAGAAAGGCGATCTGGTGACTGTACTGGATACTGCCGGCTCCTGGAGCAAGGTATGCAGCCAGGACGGATTTATCGGTTATGTAAAATCCAAGACCATAGGCGGAGAACAGGATGTGCTGTATGATCATAATTTTACGGAGCCGGTATTTTCCCATATCAGTCGTGAGTCACGGATCAATATGGCATGGCATCAGGTAACGACGCAGGCCGCGAATGCAAATGTAGCAGCGGTGCTTGGCAAGACCAAGGGTGTGAATGTGATCTCACCGACCTGGTTTTATCTGAATGACAACAATGGCGGTATTATGTCTCTGTGCAGCCAGGATTATGTAAATTACTGTCATCAGCAGGGGATAGAAGTCTGGGGACTGGTCAGCAATCTGGAAAACCAGGATGTGGACGATACCAGTGTGTTCAGTCTGACATCCAGCAGAGATAATCTGGTCAATAATCTGGTGGCAGAGGCAATAAAATATGATCTGGATGGCATCAATCTGGACTTTGAGCTGCTTCCGGCAGAGGCAGCGGACGGATATCTGGAGTTTATCCGCGAACTGTCCATCAAGTGTGAAAATAATGATCTGGTGCTGTCTGTGGACAATTATGTACCGGCAGCTTATAACGCCTATTATGACAGGGAAGAACAGGCTGTGTTTGCAGATTATATCGTTGTGATGGCATATGACGAGCATTATAACGGATCAGAGGAAGGTTCCGTGGCATCCATCGGATTTGTAGAGCAGGGAATCAAGGATACGCTGGAGGAAGTTCCGGCAGAGCAGGTGATCCTTGGCGTGCCGTTCTACACCAGAGTCTGGGAGCTGACACCGGTGGCTGAAGGTACGGATGCGGAAATCAGTGAGGAAGATGCATTAAGAGGTTATTCGATCAGCAGTGAAGCGGTAAGTATGAGCGAAGTGGACAGCCGCGTGGCAGCAAACGGTGTCAACCTGGAATGGCTGGAAGACTGTGGACAGTATTACGCAGAGTATCAGTATGATGGAAAAACCTACAAAATCTGGGTGGAGGATCAGAAATCCATCGGAGAAAAACTGAATGTGATGAAAGAGAATCATCTGGCAGGCGCATCCTTCTGGAAGCTTGGATATGAAAAAAATACCATTTGGGATACGATCGCGGAAGCAATGCAGCAGTAAGAATTCTAGTGTGTATTTGACAGGAAGCCAGTTTGCGAAGATGTGTATAGATGAAAGATTCCCCGAATACATTGTAAGTAAGATTACAGGTATTCGGGGTTTTTTTGAAAAGAAAGATTAGTATAGGAATTTTATTGACTGTGCTGGTGATTGCGGGAATCCACATGTCCGGGTCGGCACAGTTCGCAGTTATGACAAAAAAGGCGGACCGGGCAGAATATACGGTATGTATAGACAGCGGACATGGCGGAAACGATCCGGGGAAGATCGGTGTCGCGGGAACAAAGGAAAAAGAAGTCAATCTGACGATTGCTCTGAAGTTGAAGAAGCACCTTGAGAGGCAGAATATCCGGGTCATCATGACCCGGACCGATGATCGGAATCTGGCAGATGCGAATGCAACAAATGAAAAAATATCGGACATGAAGCAGCGTGTAGCAAAGATGAATTCCGAACAGCCGGATGCAGTGATCAGTATCCATCAGAATAGCTACACAGACAGTTCTGTAAAAGGAGCGCAGGTGTTTTATTACGAAGGATCGAAAGAAGGAAAAATGCTTGCGGAACTATTGCAAAAGAGTCTGATCGACAATGTGGATCCACAGAATCATCGAGTGGCAAAAGCAAACTCCGGTTATTATATTCTGAAAAATACTTCCGCACCGACGGTGATCGTGGAATGCGGATTCCTCTCAAACCCGGAAGAAGAAAGCCTGCTGATAAGTGCCGCATACCAGGAAAAACTGGTGGAAGCCTTGCAGAAGGGGATCTGCGCGTATCTGGTGGAGCATTAATAAAAGTTCTGTCAGGGGCAGTGAACGTCTGGCGGCCTGACAGAACTTTTCATTTTCGTATTAAGATATTAACTTTTTATCAGAAACCCTAATATTCCCAGGAGTGTTTCTCATACGCATTGATGATCTGGGTGTTATTGTACTGCATAGTGCGCTGCAGGGAATGATCATACTGCAGATGCATATGTCCATGTACCATATATTTGGGCTGATACTTGTCCAGCAGACCCAGAAATGTCTGATATCCCTGATGAGCATGATCATCGCCGTCTCCCAATCCCTGTGCAGGCGCATGGGTCAGCAGGATATCAAAGCCCCGGTAGAAAATCAGCTGATGTTTGATATGTAACAGGCGTCGTTTCATTTCTTTTTCTGTATACATATATTTTCCCGGTTTGTAGGGCATGCATCCACCCAGTCCGAGGATGCGGATGCCATCGTGTACATATATTTTATCATCAATGCAGATGCATCCTTCCGGTGGTGTCTGATCATATTTCTCGTCATGGTTGCCGTGCACATACAGCAGCGGGAGATTCGTGCAGCTGACAAGAAAGGACAGGTATTGCGGATTCAAATCCCCGCAGGAGAGGATGAGATCGGTATTGGTAATCTTATTACTGTTATAGTGATCCCAAAGTGCTGTGGATTCTGTGTCTGAAACAGCTAAAATTCTCATGTCGTAGGTTCCTCCTTGCGAATGCCTTCCTGACGTACCACATTCTGTGCATCTTCCCGCAGCTCGTTGGCAGTCGGAATCCGGCCAATGATGTTATCCAGCAGCCAGTCAATGGAAATGATTTCCCGTGGAGTCAGTGTGTGATTGGCATCCTTTGAAATCAGTCCCTGTTGTGCATGAAGGATTCCATCAAATGGGTTGAAATCGTAATTCCGGATGGCATTGCGCAATGTATCCAGCAGATGGCGGGTTTCGTCAGGGACTGCGGAAGACCAGATTACATCAATGACATCTGCGGACATGCCCCACCAGTAGTGAAGTGCTTTGTTTGCATCGGATTTTTCCTCTGTATTCCAGATACCGTTCTGCACATTACGGATGATACGTTCATAATATTTTCCCCAGTTCCATGCAGGAAATGCCAGGTTTACCGGTGTTTCACCATTGACCCGGAACAGTCCGAACTGGCGGGAGATTTTTCGTGGAATGATCATATCCTGATGGGAGATATACGTTGCACCCAGGGAATATAACTTTGCGGTGAGATCAATATGTTCATTTTCCTTCAGCGTGGACCATTCCAGATAAATTTTTGCTTTTGGATTGACCATTTTGACACCCAGGGCAAAAGCGTTGATATTGGCTGTCATGCCGAAGATCGGATAATCTGCAATATAACCGATTTTGTTCGTGTCTGTCATCACACCGGCCAGAACGCCGATGAGAAATTTTGCCTCATACATTCGTCCATAATAAGTACGGATATATTTGTGGGAGGCATTCAGGGAACAGTTCAGGATCTTGATTTCCGGATGGTTAACTGCTACCCGCAGGCTGGCACTTAAAAATTCCGGTGAGGTGGTGAAAATCATTTCATTTCCGTCTGCAATGGCCTGTTCGATAGCTGCCACAGCATCTTCGGTATCAGAAATATTGTCGTAGGCTTTCGTGCGTACACGGCCATGGAACGCATCTTTCAAATAGAGTCGTCCAAGTTCATGGGCATATGTCCAGCTGGAGGTCTCCGGTGTCTTCTTGTTGATAAAGGCAATGTGTGTGACATCTTCTTCTTCAGAGGCTGTCAGAAATTTGGTCAGGATATTCTTCTTCTGTTCCGGTGCCGGATCAAATTTGACGGAAGGTTTTTCCTGGGCATTTTTCAGCTCAAATTCCGCCCACATTTTCCGAAGGTTTTCCTTGATCGCGGAAGGTGTCTCATCCACCAGCTGGCTGTAATCGAACAGATCCAGATAGATGAGCAGTGCGTCGCCGGTAGTCATGTTCAGTTTGTCACCGCCAAGTTCCTTGAAAGCGTCAGCAAAGCGGTTGTAGCAGGAGCGGAACAGAATCCGGTCATCCATGCTCCAGCGTTCATATCGGCGGTGGCCAAGGTGAAAGGCAAGATGTGCATAGGAGCCTTCCTTGCTGAAAAACAAGTAGTTGATATTTGTGGCATTGTAAAAATCAAGAAATTCGTAGTAAATACGGCTTTCCGGTGTATCCTCACGGGCAGGAATGATGCGGGTCACATAGCCCGGAATGCTGATGGCATCAAAATATTTCAGGACACTGACACGCTTGTTGCCCTCCTGGATATAATAATGATTCATGTATTCGTATGCCACGATAGGATCACGGATACCTTCCTTTAAGTGTGCATCACACAGGGAAGACCATTTAGCCGCAAACTCTGTGCTTTCTCCAAGGATCGGCATAAAGTTGGGCGCAAAAGAAGAAGCGCGCCCACAGGTCTTTGTACCGACAATGAGTTCTGTAGGAATATCTACCAGTCCGAGAGGGACTTCACCACTGATGTCTACATGTTCCAGAATAGTATCCAGAGCAGGCATTTCAACAGGAAGTTTCTGTGAAGTCCGTGTTTGCAAGTCTTTTTTTCCTGCCTTTTGGGCAGCACGATAATGTTCCATTGACATCAAAAATCACTCCTTATCGTTTGGAAGATGTTACGGAAAAATGAAATAATGTTTTTGATTTAAAGGTATCCCCTGCTTTCAAAATAACAGAAGGGAAATTCGGGTGGCTGGTTGCATTCGGAAAATGCTGTGTCTCCAGGCATGCACTTCCGTAAGCCGGGTAAGCAATGCCGTTTTTACCATGCTCAGCAGGAGACTGCGCCGGTACATACAACTGTACCCCAGGCTGATCCGTAAAGCAGGTCAGACGGATGCCGGATTCCTTTGCATATAAAGTGGCAGCCTCTTTTAAACCACTGCCGTTTAATACAAAGTTGTGATCGTATGTTTTGGAATATTTTAGCTGCGGATGCGCGGCAAAGATATCCTGCCCGATCGGTTTTGGTGTTCGGAAATCAAATGGTGTATCGGTTACATCGGTGATCACGCCGGTGGTGAGATCATTCTCGTCCGTCTCAGTGAATGAATCTGCATTGATCATCAGAAGATGTTCCAACACAGAACCGGATGCTTCACCATTTAAATTAAAATAGGAATGGTTGGTTGTGTTGAATACGGTATCCTGGTCACTGGATGCTTCGTAGGAAATGGAAAGTTCATTATCTTCACTCCAGGAATAAGTGACGCTCATGGTCAGTGTCCCCGGATAACCTTCTTCACCGTCCGGTGAGACACGGGTAAAACGAACAGAATTGCCGGACTGTGCGGATTCCCAGTTGTAATAATGGAAACCACGGATACCACCATGCAGATGGTTTGGTCCATTGTTGACGGCAAGGTGATAAGTTTTATCATTTAAAATAAAGACACCTTTTTCAATGCGGTTTGCATGTCTTCCTACTACGGCACCAAAGCTTGCGGTGTCCTTTTCATATTCTGCAAGTGTGTCATAGCCAAGGCAGACATCACGTAATTCGCCCTCTCTGTCCGGTACGCAGATGCTGACAATGCGGCAACCGAAGCTGGTAATGGTCACATAAGCACCGGATGTGTTTTCCAGACGATAAAGAAACGCTTCTTCGCCGTCACTTGTGATTCCAAAAGAACTTTTTGTAATAGCCATTTCAAAACCCTCATTCTTTCTTTAAAAAATTAATTCAGACGCGCGTTACACTTCTCTTTTGTGTACGAGCATACCTAGAGTATACTCGCAGGTGACAGGTGCTGACAAGTAAAATCTTTTGTGGTATACTGTTTCCTATGAGTACATTAAATGATCATCAGGAAAATAAAATTCTGACACAGGTAAAAAAAGTGGATGCACAGCATCCGGATATGACTATTATACGGGAAGCCGCTGAAATTATCCGTACAGGCGGACTGGTTGGTTTTCCGACAGAAACGGTATATGGACTGGGAGCAGACGCATTACTGCCGGAAGGGGCGAAAAGAATTTATGCAGCAAAAGGGCGTCCGTCTGACAATCCATTGATTGTACATATTGCTGAATTTGAGGCGTTGGATAAGATCACTGCGGATATTCCGCCGCAGGCAAAGGCACTGGCAGATGCATTTTGGCCGGGACCGTTGACCATGATCTTCCGGAAAAGCGAAGCGGTGCCATATGAGACCACCGGTGGACTGGATACGGTGGCTGTCCGTATGCCATCCCATCCGACTGCACTGGCGTTGATCCGTGAAAGTGGCGGTTATATCGCTGCGCCGAGCGCGAATACATCCGGCAGACCAAGCCCGACACTGGCGGAACATGTCTATGAGGATCTCAACAGCAAGATTCCGATGATCCTGGATGGAGGAGCCGTAGGTATCGGCATTGAGTCTACGATCATCGATCTGAGTGAAGAAATTCCGATGATCCTGCGTCCGGGTTATATTACAAAAGATATGCTGGCGGAGGTGATCGGTGCAGTAAAGGACGATCCGGGATTTGTAAGTACGGATCCGAATGTACATCCGAAAGCTCCGGGGATGAAGTATCGTCATTATGCGCCGAAAGCAAATCTGACCATTGTTTCCGGTGAGGCAGAGGCTGTTGTGATGCGTATTAACGAGCTGACCAGAGAACACCGGGAAAAAGGTGAAAAGGTCGGTATCATCTGTACGGATGAAAGCCGGGCACAGTATATCGGTGATGTGATCGAGAGCATTGGAAGCCGTCAGGATGAGGACAGTATCGCACAGCATCTGTATGCAATCCTGCGTGATTTTGACGAGATGGATGTCAATGTCATTTTCTCAGAAAGTTTTGCAACACCGCGGATCGGACATGCGATCATGAACCGTCTGCTGAAGGCAGCCGGACATCAGGTGATTGAAGTATAGAGAGCAATTTATAGTCTGAAAAGAGGTGGAAGTTTGGATAGAATCGAGAAGATAATTTTTGTGGGGAAACGTGCGATCTGCCGGGAGCCGATGGCTGCGGCGATCCTGCAGCGGGAACATCTGAATTTCCCGGTGGAGATACTGGCACGGGGATTTGTGGTATTATTTCCGGAGCCACTGAATCAGAAAGCGGAGGCTGTGATGATCAGCAACGGTATTGCACTGGAAAATTATATGTCCAGTCAGCTGGAACCGACAGATTTTGGGGATACGACGCTGATACTGACCTTTGATCAGGCAGCGAAAGAAAAAGTGCTGGAGATGGAAGGTGCACAGAATGTGGAAGTGCTGACAGATCTGACCGGCGATGAGCTGGAGATCCTGGATCCGTATGGGGCGGAGCTTGTGACTTACGGCATCTGCTATGAGACCTTGTCCAACACGATACATAAGCTGGCAGAGTTATTAAACGAAGAAAATATGGAAGTTTAGTGGACCTGAACATAGGATATTAAATTTTTGCTTGTAAGAAAAAAGGAGTTGGCACTCAATGAATGGTGTGTGTCAGCTCCTTCTTTTTCATAACTATTTTTGTTTAAAGATGTAACGATTAATCAAATAAAAAATAACATTGAATGTTAAGTTTTCTGCGAATTTTTGCAGAAAAATAGTAATTAATATCATTGGTTTTATCTCCTTCCGAATTTTCTGCATGTTCAAATGCAAAATAAATATGAAAGATAAAAAATTTTTGACTGAAAAAATGTTGTTGAACAAATGAGATGCAAAATCAATACAAATGTATTGAAGTATATATTATATAGATATATAATTAAGAAAAATTGGAAAGGAGTAGATAGAATGGCAAGTACAATACAGGTAAGAGTTGATGATGATATAAAAACAAAAGCAGATGTGTTGTTTAAAGATCTTGGAATGGATACGACAACGGCCATTAGAATATTTTTGGTGCAGGCAATAGCAAATGACGGATTCCCCTTTGAGATAAAGAAAAAAACGATTAATCCGTATAGGACTCTTTCTGAAAGTGAATTTATGGATAAACTTGAGACTTCACGTATGCATGCAAACCAGGGTGATTATCGTGATGCGGATGATGTGATTGCAGAAATGAGGAATCGGTATGGGTTATAAAGTTGTTGTTACATCAGATGCAGAAAAGGATTTTGATCGGTTTATCCAGTACCTGCTTTTTGAAAAGAAAAACGTTCAGGCAGCACAAAGTGTTCTGAATGATTTTGAAGCAACAAAAAAGAGCTAATTATTTTGCTGTACGCTATATTGTATTTTTTAAAAACTGCCATGTAAAAGTATAAATATAAAACGTAAATAGAAGAGAGCAGGCTGTTTTTTCTCAAGGAGCGATTGCTAGCGACTGAGACAAAACAGCCTGCTCTCTTTTTCAAAATCTACAACTTAGCCACAAAAGAAGCTAGAAAATCAAAGCACACGTTCCAGACCATACAGTGCCGCACCCAGCGCCCCGACGATCTCCGGTTCACCGGAGATATAAAGCGGTGCTTTCAGCTGTTCTTCCAGCACTTTGACCACACCCGGATTCTTGGCGACGCCACCGGTCATCATATAACCCGGTTCCAGTCCGACGCGGCGCATCAGGGAAATCGCTTTTGCGGCAATAGCCATATGGATGCCGTGCGCGATATCTGATGTCTCCTTGTTCTGCGCGATCAGGGAAATGACTTCGGATTCTGCAAATACGGAGCACATGCTGCTGATTTCGATGTTTTCTGTGGACTTCAGAGACAGCACTCCAAGATCTTCAATACCAACTTCCAGTGTGCGTGCCATCATTTCCAGAAAACGACCGGTTCCGGCTGCACATTTGTCGTTCATGACAAAATCGGTGACATCTCCTTTTTCATTCAGATGGATGGCTTTACTGTCCTGTCCTCCGATATCGAGAATGGTGCGGATCTGCGGATTCAGATAATGTGCACCCTTTCCGTGACAGCTGATCTCGGTTACGTTTTCATCGGCAAAAGGAATGCTGACACGGCCGTAACCGGTGGACACAATTTTTATCAGGTCAGAGCGTTGCAGTCCGGCTTTTTCTAAAATCTCTTTCAAAATGCGCTGTGCACTTTCGCCGCTTTTGGCACCGGTGCGGATGACGGCAGATGCGATCAGTTCCCTGTTCTGGTTTAAAATCACTGCATTGGTGGACGTGGAGCCGCTGTCAATGCCCATGACATAGACCGGTGCAGAAGCGGAAGCTGCTGCGGGATGGTCTGCGGCTGCAGTTTTATTATTTGAACCGTTATCAGCTGTCTGCCGGGGAATGCCTTTGCTTTCCAGCGACTGTCGTTTGTTTTTAAATAACATGTTTTCTCCTTTTTTCGCGCGAAGGGATTCTAAAAATGCTTCCAGACGGGTCAGGATCTGACCGGCGCATTGAGCGGTGGCATCGGTTTCTATTTTCAGAATCGGCAGATCGGAGGTCTCGTGCAGTTTTGTATATTCATAGGCGTAGATATCACAGAATTTGACGGTGTGATAGATAATGCCGTCTATGCGTTTTTCATAAGCTTCCAGAATCCTCTGCCGGTTGGAGGCTGCAGCCATGCGCATGCAGGGAAGCTGATCCAGCAGGGCATGTGCGTAGGCGGGGAGGATTTGTGCTGCATGCAGGTCATAGTTGCGCTGAATGCCGGTGCAGGTCAGATCCAGAATGACTTTAGCCTGATGATCTGCGATCAGCTGCCGGATCTCGGATCCGGGGCGGGCACCGGCCAGGGCAATGTGGAGTTTGCCATCCTGTGAAGATGTGGACGAGTCATTCGTTGAAATTGTTGGGGCTGGTGAATGATCAACAATAGCTGCTGATCGCCAGGCGGATGCATCGAAATCCCGAGAAACATTTGTACGTTTCTGCTCTGTGGCACGTTTCCTGCAGATTTCCAGAAGTTTCTCTTCAGAAAATGTTTTCCCGGAAAAAGCAGTGTAAGCCTCAATAAGCTTTTCCAGCTGTCGGGTGTAAAGCGTGACGGCAAAGTCATTGATCTTGCGGGGCAGATCCAGGCAGAAGAAAAATTTGTCCGGAAACAGGTGACGGAGAATATCATAAAGGCGGCGGGAACTGTCACAACAGGAGGTGAAGATCATTCCGTCATAATCCTGTTTTTCAAATTCTTCCAGAACCGCTTTGGAAAAAGAGCACATATTCGGATGCATCAGGGCATCTGCCTGGGTGAAAGTTGTGACATGAGGTTCCATGCAGGTGATGTTCGTACCGAAAGCCTGAAATAATTCTTCCGGAACATATTTGCAAAAATAAGCCAGCATTATGCTTCCTCCTTTCTTTGTCGAAGTACTTCGAGAAATGCCTCAAAGCGGGTGCGGATCTGACCGTCGTGGCTGTTGCGGCGATCCATGCCATCGCCGTCCAGAACAAGGAGCGGAATATTTTGCCGGTCCAGTTCTTCTTTCAACAGCATGACTCCGCCGGAGGACTGCTTGCAGCCCCAGTGACAGAAATTGATGACACCGTCAGAATGCAGATCCTGTGCCAGTTCAGATACCAGTTTTGCTTTGCGTTCATATGGTCCGTTGTAGATATTCTGAACCATTTTTTCCGCCAGTGCATCCAGTGGATGTTCCGTGTTCAGCGGTGTGCGGTAATCCAGGTTCATCTCAATGGCCTGAATCTGGTAATTATCCGACAGATTGAAGTATTCTCGTAATGTTTCCTGATAGTAAGGCAGCAGATGCACCCAGAGAATATTAGTTCCGTGAAATTCCGGAGCAGCGGCCGCTTCAGCTTCCATCTGCTGATAAAAATGCAGGATTTCCGGTGTTCCGATATTCATGTGGGAGGCAAACAGCATATACATCTGCAGTGTCAGTGTGGACGGATAATGGTGGGTCTGCATGTGCTTTAAAAACCGTTCATAGCAGGCTTTCGATTCATTTTCCCGCTGCAGTACAGCGGTCAGTTCTTCCGGTTGGAATTTTTTGTGGAAAGTATCCTCCAGCATGGAGACCAGTTCTTTTAATTGCCCGGTAACGTATGCTGCCGCATCCGGCGTATCACATTGTGGGATATCCAGCAGAAAAGACGGTACATGATGCTTTTCAGACAGATGTCGGAACGTGTTGACGTTTCCGTCACAGATGGTTGACGTGGTGACCGCAAAGGCCGCCGGCGGGATGATGCCGCTGTCGATGGCACCAATGAAATTTTTGTGATAAGAGCACAGTGTGGAGGCCAGCCCTTCATTTTCCGCATAGTCAAGGAAATAGTCCTCAATGGTAAATCCGGACAGAAATGAAGACAGACATTCGATGGACAGGCTGTGCAGACCAAAGCATTGCAGCAGCTCCACTGGGGCAAAAATATTTGCCCAGACGGAAGTTTCCGGATGTTTCAGTGCTTCCAGTACTTCCCCTACGGCATAGGTGTTCAGATACTGGTAAGCACTTGGCAATTTCTTATCAGCAAGGTTCCGGCTGCGAAATTGCTCCAGTGCCAGACCGGCTTTGATCATGCGAAAAGCGGCCAGTGGATGATCCGGAGCATATTTTTTTATGATATTTCCATAAGTACGAATGATTTCCATAAAATTTGGGTTCTCTTTCTGTTTCATATTAAAACAATATTGAAAATGATTTCCATAGCATTATACAGGAAAACATCTTTTTTGGCGAGAAATACTTCAGAGGTGTAGCGGTGCAGTGATTCTGAGATGGATATGTCAGCTTACGCTGGCCAGAATTACGCACCAGGTCTCACATGCGTTCGACTTGAAGATAACGTCAAATGGGGATGGAGTTAAGAAAATTTTAACTGTAAAGAAAAGAGCGATTATGGTAAACTGAAAGTGGATGTCACTTCCCAAAAAATATTGATTATACGGATTGCTAAGTGCATCTATTAAGCGAGGAGTTAGAACAATGGAAAAATCAAAAGTATATTTCACATCATTTAAAACAAGTTTTACAGAAAATCTGATGCAGAAGCTGGCACGGCTGGTAAAGACTGCTGGTATCGAAAACATTGATTTTCAGGATCATTATGCAGCAATCAAAATTCATTTTGGAGAATATGGAAATCTGGCATTTCTGCGCCCGAATTATGCAAAAGTCATTGCAGATATCGTAAAAGAACAGGGTGGAAAAGCGTTTCTGACAGATTGTAATACACTGTATGTAGGAAGCCGTAAAAATGCGGTAGATCATCTGGAGACTGCATATATGAATGGATTTACTCCGTATGCTACCGGCTGCCCGGTTATCATCGCAGACGGACTGAAAGGTACCGATGAGGTACTTGTTCCGGTGGAGGGCGAGTATGTCAAAGAGGCAAAGATCGGCCGTGCGCTGATGGATGCGGATATCCTGATCTCCCTGACCCATTTCAAAGGACATGAGTCAACCGGTTTCGGCGGTGCCATCAAAAATATCGGTATGGGCGGCGGATCCCGGGCAGGAAAAATGGAGCAGCACAGTGCAGGCAAGCCATATGTGAACAAAAGACTCTGTGTGGGCTGCGGTATGTGTACGAGAGTATGTGCCCACGATGCCATTACCATTGACGAACGCAAAGCACAGATCAATCATGATAAATGTGTGGGCTGCGGCAGATGTGTTGGTGTCTGTCCGAAAGATGCAGTGACACCGGGGCTTTCCGAGTCCAATGATATCTTAAACTGCAAAATGGCAGAGTACACGCTGGCAATCTGCAAGGATCGTCCGTGTTTCCATATTTCACTGATTTGTGATGTGTCACCGAACTGTGACTGTCATCCAGAAAATGACCGCCCGATCATTCCGAACGTTGGTATGTTGGCATCTTTTGATCCGGTGGCTCTGGACATGGCTTGCGCGGATCTGTGTAATCAGCAGCCGGTATTGTCAAACAGTGTGCTGGCTGAAAATATAGAGCAGCATAAACATGAGCACGGAGAATGTGACTGCGGACACGGACACGATCATTTCTATTTTACACATCCGGATACAAACTGGAGAAGCTGCATCGAGCATGCGGTCAAGATTGGTCTTGGTACTGACCAGTATGAACTGATCGAAGTATAAAAATTCAAGTAGAAAAGAAGAAGGAATGAGGACAGGAAACTATGAGCCCACAAGATAAAGTAGAGCGGGTATTAAAAGAAATCCATGTGGCATTTTCAAAAAGTGAAACATACAATGGACACCCGGATAAAGTAATCATAGACCGCAAGCAGTTTTTGAATCTGTTGGATCGGCTGAATCAGGGGATTTACGATATGATGGATCAGTATGAGCAGACACGGCAGAGCAGAAGCAATGCGGAGCGGGCTTTTCGTAAAAAAGGGGATGAAATCATTGAGGCGGCCAATGCAAACGCGGAGGATGTGTATGCTGCATCTGTCATTTATACGGCAGATATGATCGGTGCGATCCGGGAACTGATGGATCATACCAACGATTCCATGAATGATTTGTTTTTGCAGTTCCGGAAAGATCTGCGGGAACAGAAGGACAAGCTGCAGGCACATGAAAACGAATTGCAGGGGCAACTGGCGGATCTGACGGACACAAAGAAATACCTGTCCATTATTGATGATATCAATAAAGAGCGGGCACGAAAAAAAAGGGATTTGGATGCTGAGCGGGAAACCGGAGTACAGTATGCAAAAAACATGATCTACACACCGCCTTCCAGTCCGGAAATCAAAGTGAATGAGCAGTATTTTGAAAATTCCGGAACAAAGAAACCGGAGGATATACTGTGCGAACCGGCACCGGCGGAAAAACCGGATATTAAGATCAATACAAATGCAGCTTATTTTAAATGGAGGGAAAGTCAGAACGCAAAAGCGGATGGTCAGGAGCAGACAGCAGATGCAGCGGATGGTTCCGGAGGAGAGAGCGTGCATCCAAATCCGGAATTTCCGGATGAAGAATCCATCCGTCAGGCGGTTCTGGCAGATGAATTTGCGGCAGAGCAGGCACAGAATACAGCCCGGAAAAAGGAAAAACGGGATGCAGGTTCGCTGTTGAAAGATCTGATCTTTGGAAAGGAGTAGGAGAGATTTTGTTGAACAATATATTAGTGTGTGATGATGATACAGCAATTGTAGATTCCATTGAGATTTATCTCCAGCAGGAAGGATATCATGTGATTAAGGCGTATGATGGTGTGCAGGCTCTGGAGGTACTTCGCAAGGAAGAGATACAGCTTGTCATCATCGATGTAATGATGCCGCGTCTGGACGGAATCCGTGCAATCTTAAAAATCCGGGAAGAGAGCAATATGCCAATCATCGTGCTGTCAGCAAAGACAGCAGATTCAGACAAGATTCTCGGATTGAATGTAGGAGCGGATGATTATGTCTCAAAGCCATTTAATCCGCTGGAACTGGTGGCAAGGGTCAATTCCCAGATGCGCCGTTATACAAAGCTGGGCAATGCGGCAGAGTCCAGCAAAGTATTTCAGAGCGGCGGACTGGCGATCAATGACGATCTGAAGTCCGTCAGTGTGGATGGAGAGGCAGTCCGTCTGACTCCGATTGAATATAACATTTTACTGCTTCTGGTGAAAAATCAGGGCAAGGTATTTTCTATTAATCAGATTTACGAAAATATATGGAATGAAGAAGCCATCGGAGCGGACAATACAGTAGCGGTACATATCCGCCACATCAGAGAAAAAATAGAGATTAATCCAAAGGAGCCGCAGTATCTGAAAGTGGTCTGGGGAGTTGGATACAAGATTGAAAAAATAGAACCGAGGTAATCGATGGAACAGAACAGAAAGCGCTATTCATCACTGGCAAAAGCCATTGTGATCGGTCTGCAGATGATTGCGGCGGTGGTGGCCTCAGTCAGTATCGTGTTGTTCAGTACCTGTGTCAATCAGAATATGCTGAATATGGGGGATCTGCAAAATTCTTCTTTCGTGGAATCCGGTTATTTTGAGCGGACGTTTTCGAAACAGATGATGCAGCTGCTGGATTATCTGAATCTGCGGGAAGCGTTTGAAACGGACGGAGTATTTGATGAGAACCGTCCGGAGACCGTGAACGCATCACCGGAAAAAATTGCGGATTACAAAGTTTACAACAACAAATATGACCAGAATAATACCAATGTATATTACTGGCTGGGTGATCTTAGGGATAATACATATGTGACAAATATGAAAGAAACCAAAACGCAGGAAGATGCCTATGATCAGGCGGTAAAATACGGACGGTATCTGAGTTATAACAACAAAACGTTCCGCTTTGAGACAAACATTGGCGGAATGGAAAATAACTATTATCAGAACATGGCACAGTATAACGAACTGCAGAAAGGCGACTTCAGTCTGATCGTAGCGGTGGATGTGAAATTTCCACAGGAGGATGATCTGGCTGTGGCAAAGCGGGAGTTTGATAAATTGTATCCCTGGGCGCAGCGGAGTCTTGTGCTGGCAGCAGTCGGTATTGTGGTGTGGCTGATCGGACTGTGTTATATGACAGTAGCTGCGGCAAAACGGAGTGAAGATAAGGAAGTGCATCTGACGAATTTTGACAAGATCCGGACGGAGCTTCCCATTGCGTTGTTGTTTGTGTTCAGTATCTGCCTGACGGCACTTGGCATGCGGGTGCACAGCCAGAGTTATGGTGTTATGAGCCGTATGGTTATAGTAGGAACCTTTGCCGTATTAGCGGATTGCTGTTTTATGGGCATGTACCTGAGCCTGGTGCGTCGAGTAAAGGCAGATACATTTTTTGAAAACAGTTACCTGCACTGGCTGCTGGTCAATTTGAAAGACACTATGCATAACCGTTATCTGGGCAACCGGATGACTCTGGTAATCTGGGGGATTGTACTGTCAAATGTCGCCATAGCCTATCTGGCTTTTCACTGTGGGTACATCTGGGCATACATTCTGCTGGCAATCTTCCTGGTGTTCACGCTGATCTATTTTTCACAACGTGTGATACAGCGAAGGAAGATTCTGGAAGGTATTGAACAGATCACCCAGGGAAAATTTGATTATAAACTGAATCTGAGTGAATATCAGGGCGATGAATATCAGCTGGCGGAAGGCATCAATCATATTGGCGAGGGTCTGGCCAATGCCATCGGTGAAAGCGTACGGGATGAGCGGATGAAAGCGAATATGATCACGAATATTTCCCATGATATCAAGACACCGCTTACATCCATCATTAATTATATCGGTCTGCTGCGCCGGGAAAAAATCGATAATCCAAGTGCGGAATCCTATATAGAAGTATTGGAATCGAAAGCGATGCGCTTAAAACAGTTAATGGAAGATCTGTTGGATGTGTCCCGTATTTCTTCCGGAAATATTACACTGCAGATGGATGACATTGATCTGGTGGAGCTGGTGCGTCAGACCGGCGGTGAATTTAATGAAAAACTGGAACAGAAAGGGCTGAATGTCATCAGTAAATTCCCAAAGGAAGCGGTGATGATCTATGCAGATGGAAGACAGCTGTGGCGTGTCATCGGAAATTTGTATAATAATACAGCAAAGTATGCGATGCCGGACACACGGGTGTATGCGGAGGTGGCTAAGGATGGCTATGAGGCAACCTTTACCATGAAAAATATTTCTGAAAAACTGCTGAATGTGGATGCAGATACGCTGGCGGAGCGGTTTGTGCGGGGAGATGAATCCCGCAGTACCGAAGGAAGCGGTCTGGGACTTTCCATCTCAAAAATGCTGACGGAACTTATGGGCGGCAAATTTGAGATTGATCTGGAGGATGATCTCTTCCGGGTGAAGCTTACGTTCCGCTGTAAGGAATAACATTAATGGTACGATTTACAACTTTAATTGACTGAAGTGAAAAACCTTGCTTTTTATGAGGCACCTTATTATAATAGAGAAGAATTATTGTCAAAATCACTGACAGAACAACAGAGAGTGTAAAAAAGAATTTTCTAAGGAGGGCACAGAACCATGAAATTACATGAGAATGGTGTATATCTGCTCAATGGAACGGAGATTATCGAAGATAATCAGGAGGCTGCTGCATGTCTTGCGGCAAAAACAGGAAAAACAGTGACCGCTGCAGAAGCTGCAACGGGTACAATGGCATATCGTATTTTGAAAGCACATAATACTTCCGGAAATATGGAACAGCTGCAGATTAAATTTGATAAGCTTACTTCCCATGACATTACTTTTGTCGGTATCATTCAGACTGCCCGTGCATCAGGTCTGGAGAAATTTCCGGTTCCGTATGTACTGACAAACTGTCACAACAGTTTATGCGCTGTTGGTGGAACCATCAACGAGGATGACCATATGTTTGGTCTGAGCTGTGCAAAGCGATATGGTGGAATTTATGTACCGCCTCATCAGGCAGTCATCCATCAGTTTGCCCGTGAAATGCTGGCAGGCGGCGGAAAAATGATTCTTGGTTCTGATTCTCATACAAGATATGGTGCACTGGGTACCATGGCAATGGGCGAGGGTGGACCGGAGCTGGTAAAACAGCTGCTCTGCAAAACATATGACATCAAAATGCCGGGTGTGGTAGCAATCTATCTGACCGGTGAGCCGATGAAAGGCGTCGGACCGCAGGATGTGGCTCTGGCAATTATCGGTGCCGTATTTAAAAACGGTTATGTGAATAATAAAGTTATGGAGTTTGTCGGACCTGGTGTGGCATCTTTGAGTGCTGATTTCCGTATCGGCGTGGATGTTATGACCACAGAGACCACCTGCCTGTCCTCCATCTGGGTAACAGATGACAAAATCAGAGAATTTTATGATATCCATGGCAGATCTGCAGATTATGCAGAACTGAAACCAGAGAAAATTGCTTATTATGATGGCTGTGTAGAAGTGAACTTAAGCGAAATCAAACCAATGATCGCTATGCCATTTCATCCGAGCAATACATATACGATTGAAGAAGTAAATGCAAACCTGGAAGACGTTCTGGCAGAGGTTGAGAAGAACGCGTTGGTAAGTCTGGACGGAGCCGTAGAATATAAACTGCGTGACAAGATCCGCAACGGAAAACTGTATGTAGATCAGGGTATTATCGCAGGATGTGCCGGCGGTGGATTTGAAAACATCTGTGCAGCAGCAGACATTCTGAATGGCAAGAGTATCGGACCGGATGAGTTTACCTTAAGTGTATATCCGGCAAGTATGCCTGTTTATATGGAACTGGTAAAAAATGGTGCAGCAGCGAAAATCATGGAGACCGGTGCGATCATGAAGACTGCATTCTGCGGACCATGCTTCGGAGCTGGTGATACACCGAACAACAACGGATTCAGTATCCGTCATACAACGAGAAACTTCCCGAACCGGGAAGGCTCCAAACTGCAGAACGGTCAGATCGCTTCCGTAGCACTGATGGATGCACGTTCCATCGCTGCAACCGCTGCAAACAAAGGATATCTGACACCGGCAACGGATCTGGATGTAGAATATACAGGACCGAAATATTTCTTTGATAAATCAATTTATGAAAACCGTGTATTTGACAGCAAGGGTGTAGCTGATCCGGATCAGGAACTGAAATTCGGACCGAACATCAAAGACTGGCCGGCAATGAGTGCACTGACAGACAACCTGGTACTGAAAGTAGTATCTGAGATCCACGATCCGGTTACTACAACAGATGAGCTGATTCCGTCCGGCGAGACTTCTTCTTACCGTTCCAATCCGCTGGCACTGGCTGAGTTTGCCCTGTCCAGAAAGGATCCGGAATATGTCGGCCGTGCGAAAGAAGTACAGAAGGCAGAGAAAGCAAGAGTTAACGGTGAAAAACCGACGGAAGCATTACCGGAACTTGCACCGGTGATCGAGACAATCAAGACAAAATATCCGGATCTGAACCGTGAAAACTTCGGTATCGGAAGTACGATTTTTGCAGTAAAACCGGGTGACGGTTCTGCCAGAGAGCAGGCTGCTTCCTGCCAGAAAGTGTTAGGCGGATGGGCGAATATTGCAAATGAATATGCAACAAAACGTTACCGTTCCAACCTGATCAACTGGGGTATGCTTCCATTTCTGATTCCGGAAGGAGACCTGCCATTTGCAAACGGTGATTATCTGTTTGTCCCGAATGTACGCAAAGCCATTGAGGACAAGCTGACAGATATCGAGGCATACGTGGTAAAAGACGGCGGGTTAAAATCGTTCACACTGAAAATGGGTGATCTGACAGACGATGAGAGAACCATTATTCTGAAAGGCTGCCTGATCAATTATTACAGAGATTAAGATTCTCAAACAGAGAAGAAACGAAAGTGTAGAGTACAGTGATTCTGAGAAAAATATGTCAGCTTTCGCTGACCAGAATCACGCACCAAGTCTCACGTGCGTTCGACTTGAAAAATATCTGATGAATAAAGTCAAAAAGAATCCTGGAAACGGGATTCTTTTTGATTTTTTTGTGAACAATTCTGTTATGTGCAGAAAAAGTATGGTATACTTATTTCATATTTTCAGTGGAGTCTGCAACCGGATTCCCAGATTTTTAGAAAGGCAGTTTTAGCATGCAGGAAGAGACAAAAAAAGAATATACTGCAACTCAGAAACAACCGGAGAAAAAGAAAGTAAATCTGGATATCCGCCCTTACCTGGCAATTGGTCTGACGGCCATTCTGGTGGTAATGGTGTGTATCGCAATCTTTTTTGTGGTATTGAGATTTGACGGGTTATTTTCCGGTTTTCAGGAGATTTTTCAAAGTCTTCAGGCTATTATTGTGGGATTGATCGTGGCATATCTGCTCAATCCGATCATGAAATGGTTTGAACGTTTTTTATATAAAAAAAGCAGACAGAAGTCAGAAGAACTGACACATAAGCAGTGTCAGAAAATACGGGCTGCATCGGTAGCGTTTGCCATGGCGGTATTTCTGACGATCATTGTAGTGCTGATCTGGCTGATCATACCGCAGCTGATCGTATGTATCGAAGATATTGTCCTGAGCATGAATGAAAAAGTGCAGAACCTGACCGAGTGGGTAGACCGCTTCTTAAAACAGGACAGCCCACTGGCCGGTCCGCTGGATACATTTATCGCAGATGCGTCCAAATATCTGGAGGAATGGCTGCGCAAGAGTGTACTGCAGCAGTCTGATTTTATTGCGAGTATTACGACCGGTGTCTATAACGTGGTGAAAGCTATATTTAATGTGATCATTGGATTTATCGTTTCCGTATATGTCCTGATGACAAAGGAAAAATTTATCGGGCAGTTAAAGAAAATCATTTATGCGATTTTCCGTCCACGTTACGGCAACGTAGTGATGGAAGTTGTCCGGAAAGCAGACGAGGTGTTTGGTGGATTTTTTATCGGAAAGATCATTGATTCCCTGATCATCGGGTGTATCTGTTTTGCAAGTCTGGCAATTTTGCGGATGCCGTATGTGGCACTTGTCAGTGTAATTGTTGGTGTGACAAATGTCATTCCGTTTTTCGGACCGTATATCGGAGCTATTCCAAGTGCAATCCTGATTTTTCTGGTAGATCCGATGAAGGGAATTTACTTCATTATCTACATTATCATTTTGCAGCAGGTGGACGGAAATGTCATCGGACCGAAAATCCTTGGCAACACGACGGGACTGTCACCGTTCTGGGTTATTTTTGCAATTCTGCTTTTCGGCGGAAGTTTCGGTGTAATAGGAATGCTGTTTGGTGTACCGATTTTTGCGGTACTGTACTATATCATAAAACGAGTGGTAGAACATGTGCTGAGAAAACGGCAGCTGCCGGAGCAGACGAAGGAATATATCGAGCTTGATACGGTAGATACCGTGACTAATCAGGTGAAGATGAAAGATCCAGAGAAAGAATTTGCAGAAAAAGCAGAAGAAAAAGAGTCAAAAACAAAGCATATCAATTTTAAAAAGAAAAAATAACATCTGAAAAATCAATAAAATACAGACATGAGGTGAATAACGGTGGATAAGTATGAGTATAAACTGAAACTTGAGCAGATTCAGAATCTGTTCGCAGCAGGAGATTATCTGACAGCAGCGGAGATGGCAGATACCATTAATTGGAAAAAGGTCCGCAGCAGCACAACGCTGTGCATGGTTGGCGAGATTTATGAAAAAACAGGCAAATACGATGCATGCCGTGAAGTATTGCTGCAGGCATATGATCATTCTCCGATTGGCAGAAATATCGTGTGCCAGCTGGCAGAGGTAGCCATTAAGGCAAAACATGTGGATGAGGCAGAGGAATATTACAACGAATTCCTTGAGATTGCACCGAAAGATAATATGCGTTATGTGCTGGCTTATGAGATTAGCTGTCTGAAAGATCAGCCACTGACAGACCGTATTGCAATCCTGGAAGAACTCAAAGAACATGAATATACAGAAAAATGGGCTTATGAGTTGGCAGTTCTGTACGGACAGGCAGAACTGCGGGACAAGTGTGTGGAAACCTGCGATGAACTGATCCTTTGGTTCGGCGATGGTGAATACGTGGAGAAAGCACTGGATCTGAAGCGTCTGTATCAGCCGTTGACTCCGGCACAGGAGGATAAATACAAGCAGTTCCGTGAGAAAAAAGGCATGGTGGAGATCAGTCTGCCGCAGAGTACAGAGCGGAAAAATGTCATCAAAGAGATGGTAAAGACAGCGGAGTGCGCATCCGAAGAAGCATCGGAGACAACTGTAACGGCAAGTAAATTTAATACTTCCAAGCTGCAGGAAGAACTGGCGAAAAGCATGCGTCAGATCATGAATGCTACAGAAAAAGAAACCGTTGCCGATACGATGGAAAATATCAAAAAGATTGTCAGTGATATTCCATATCTGAATGGCGAGCATGAAGAAGAGGCAGAGCATGCTTTTGATCAGGAAAAAATCAACGCCCAGGTAGACCGTTCCCTGAAAAAAGATTTCCATGCTTTAATGAAGGAACAGGAAGAATCGGAAAAAGAAGAGCAGGAGACTCAAAAGCAGGATATTGCAAAAGAAGAAGTAAGAGAAAATGCAGATGATACACAAAGTGAGATAAAAGAAATCAAACATGCCGGTGAAAAGGCAGATGCCGAGGAAGTCGCTTCTGCACAGGCAAGTATTGAGGAAGTACTGGAAGAGTGGAAGAAGACAAAGCGTGCGGCGGAAGCTGCCATGGCAGCAGCAGATCAGAAGAAGCTGGAAATGTCCAAAGAAAATGCATTGTTGGAAGCCGGTCAGATCATGGAGCGTCTGAAGACACTGATCCCGATTCTGTCTGCGACACCGGGAGAAGATCTTCCGGTTCCGGAAGATACCGTAGCTGCAAAACTTGCTTCTGGTGATGCGATGAAGGCAGCCGATGAAGAAGCGGCAGAAAATGAGAGCGCAGCAGCTCCTGAAGAGACAGAAAACGTTGAAGCATCGGATGATATATCGTCTGAAGATGAAACGGCAACAGCAAAAGCAGAATCCACAGATTCTGATGTTGATGCAGTTATGAAATCTACATCCGCAGAAAACAACGCTGATCAGGCAGAGACTTCCGTTGTTGAGGAAGCTGATTCTGATTTTGCAAGAGAAATGGCACAGGAAAACAGTGAAGCGGATGATACAGCCGATGATACGGTATCTACAGATACATCTGATTCTGTAGTAGAAGAGGATATTGCAGCAGCTGCATCAGCTGATATTTCCGGTGTTACAAGGGAAATGCCCGACCTTTCTGCATATCAGAACAGAGTGAGTGCAGAAACTCCGGATGAGTCTGGACATACAGAAGCAGGAGATGCAGAAACTACAGACACAGAAGCTGCGTCAGAAACAGTATCTGTATCCATGGAGGATCAAGCAGATGAGGATGAACTGCATGTGGTAGAATCTGCGCCGGATGAAGAACTGGAGAAAATGCTGGCACAGGCGACACAAATGTTTGTGGAGAATGCCAATGTGGAAGTACCGGTAGGCGAAGCAGCAGCGGTTTCACAGGATACCGGTGTTTTGCCGGAGATCAAACTGCCGGATGATTTGAAAGAAGAGCAGAAAGCATATGAGCTGACGGAAGAACAGAAAGAACTGTTCTCTTATTTCCTTCCGGTTCCGGGTATGGAAGATCAGATCAGCCAGATTTTACTGGGAACAAAATCCAGACTTGGTAATTCGGTTACATCTTTGACAGGCAACATTCTGATCCAGGGTGAGGAAGGCAGCGGTAAGACCGTATTTGCCACCAGCCTGATCAAAGCTATTGAGAAAGAAGTTGGAAATGAAGATGCCAAGATTGGTAAGATCAGTGCATCATCATTGAATGGAAAAGATTTTGCGGCACTGATTCCGCAGATCGACGGTGGTTATCTGATCATTGATAAAGCAGGAGAACTGAACCGTGAGACCGCACTCCGTATGTCTCAGTTGATGGAACAGAATACAAGAGGTATGGTGATCCTTCTGGAGGATACGAGAGCTGGAATCCGCAAGGCAATGCAGCTGGATTTTGGTTTTGCAAAGAAATTTACCGAGAAAGTGGACATCCCTATTTTTACGATCGATGAACTGGTAGAATTCGGAAAATCTTATGCAAAAGAGATGGAGTGCACCATTGACCAGATGGGGGTACTCGCTTTATACAATCGTATCAACAATATCCAAAAACTGGAGCGTGCAACCACACTGGCCGAGGTCAAGGATATTGTGGATGAGGCGATTGAAAATGCAGAAGGCGGCGGAATCAAGAAGGCGTTTGGTTCTATTTTCTCAAAGAAATATAATGAGAATGATTATCTGATTCTTCATGAAAAAGATTTTGAATAATCGCAATAAAAGTGAGTGGTTTTTAAGGAGGAAAACACTATGGGGAACATTTCTGAGTATGATATGTATCTGTTCGGCGCAGGTGTACATTATGACATGTATATGAAACTGGGGGCGCATCCATGTAAAAAGGGCAGATGGCAGGGTGTCAACTTTGCGGTATGGGCACCAAATGCAAAACGTGTATGGGTCATTGGTTCTTTCAATGACTGGAATGAGACCTCTCATGAAATGAAACGTCTGGAGCCAAATGGAATTTATGAACTGTTTATCAGCAATGTAAAGATTGGTGATATGTACAAATATCTCATTGAAACCCAGGATGGCAGAAAACTTTATAAGGCAGATCCTTATGCAAACTATGCGGAACTGCGTCCGGGCACTGCATCAAAAGTCGCAGATATCAGTAAGCTGAAATGGTCCGATGAAAAATGGATGGAAGCACGTGCGGCACATAAGGATGACGAGGTGTACCGTCAGCCAATGTCCATTTATGAAGTGCATCCGGGTTCCTGGAAACGTCATGCAGGCTATGAGGAAGACACCGGCTTTTATACATACCGTGAACTGGCAGTAGAACTGACAAAATATGTAAAGGAAATGGGTTACACCCATGTAGAAATGATGGGAATTTCCGAGTATCCGTTTGACGGTTCCTGGGGATATCAGGTAACAGGATATTTTGCACCGACGTCCCGCTACGGAACACCGGAGGATTTTGCATATATGATCAATTACCTGCACAGACATAAGATCGGTGTTATCCTGGACTGGGTTCCGGCGCATTTTCCGCGGGATGCCCACGGACTGGCTGAGTTTGACGGAACTTGCCTCTATGAGTACGCGGATCCGAGAAAAGGTGAGCATCCGGACTGGGGAACCAAGATTTTTGACTATGGTAAGACTGAGGTCAAGAATTTCCTTCTGAACTCTGCATTACTGTGGGTAGAGAAGTATCATATTGATGGTCTTCGTGTGGATGCGGTTGCTTCCATGCTGTATCTGGATTATGGTAAAGAAGCCGGACAATGGGTTCCAAATCAATACGGTGAAAATAAAAACCTGGAAGCGATTGAATTTTTCCGTCATCTGAATACACTGGTCTGCGGCAGAAATCCGGGAGCAGTTATGATCGCAGAGGAATCCACCGCATGGCCGATGGTAACCGGAAAAGCCGAGGACGGCGGACTGGATTTCACTTATAAATGGAACATGGGATGGATGCATGATTTTCTGGATTACATGAAACTGGATCCATATTTCCGCAAAGACAATCATAATAAGATGACATTTGCCATGAGTTACAATTATAGTGAGAAATACATTCTCGTACTTTCTCACGATGAAGTTGTTCATCTGAAATGTTCCATGTTGAATAAAATGCCGGGACTTGGCATTGACAAATACCGCAATCTGATGGCAGGATATGCGTTTATGATGGGACATCCGGGCAAAAAGCTGCTGTTCATGGGTCAGGACTTCGGACAGCTCCGGGAGTGGAGCGAAAAACGGGAACTTGACTGGGAACTTTTAAACGATGAGAATCACAGCCATTTACAGGCATTTGTAAAAGAACTGCTGACTATTTATAAAAAATATCCGGCAATGTATGAACTGGATGATCAACCGGATGGATTTGAATGGATCAATCCGAACGACGGATACCGCAGTATTTTCAGCTTTGTTCGTCACGGAAAATCCGGCAGAAACAACCTGTTGTTTGTATGCAATTTTACACCGATGGTACGTCCGGATTATCGCGTGGGTGTACCGAAAAAGAAAAAATATACGTTATTGCTGAACAGCGATGATGCAAAATTCGGTGGCGAGGGCACAGAACGTCCGACTGTTTATCAGTCTGAAAAATCAGAATGTGACGGAAGACCGTATTCCTTCGCATACGAACTCCCACCATACGGAGTGGCAATCTTTAAATTCTGATAAATATTAAGGAGTCCCACTGATACCTGCTTTTGTACAGTGGGACTTTCTTTATTGGAAAATTACGGTGAAGTGTGTGATAGCACATGTTTCACGTGCGTTCGACTTGAATGATAAAACAATCTGGAAAGGAAAGAGAGCAATGATAACGCTGGATACCGTTATTCAACAATTACATATATGGGATGGGCAGATTCTGCTTTTTATTCAGGAACATCTGCGTATGGAAGCACTGAATCCGATTGTGATCGCCATCACGAATCTTGGCAATACGGGAATCGTATGGATCGTGTTATCCATTGTTCTGCTGTTCCCCAAAAAGACCAGACGTGCGGGACTCCTTTCTCTGCTGGCATTATTGGGTTCCCTCTGCGTGACGAACTTCCTGCTGAAGAATTATGTGGCACGGGTCCGTCCTTATGAAGTGGTAGCAGGATTGCAGTGCCTGATCGCAGCACAGCCGGACTGGTCATTCCCTTCCGGTCATGCATCTGCTTCTTTTGCATCGGCAGTTGTGATCTATAAAAGCTGTCCGCGTGGAATCGGTGTGCCGGCATTGGTTCTGGCTTTTGCAATTTCGCTGTCCAGACTCTATGTGGGCGTGCATTATCCGAGCGATGTCATTGTGGGCATGGTGATCGGAACACTGATCGCACTGATCCTGTTCTGGATCTTCGGCGAGAAGAAATATAAGGCGCGGGCACGGCGACGTTAAGAGGCATGGCGTAAAAATTTTTGCATCGTAACGTAAATGCGTCCCATTTTATTTTTTCTTGGCAAGCGATTGCTAGCTGACAAGAAAAAATAAAATGGGACGCTTTCATTATTTTAAAGTTTTAGCCATGCAAACAAATTAGCATTTTTCCGGTTCCGGATAATCTACACCAAATGTCTCAACGGTTACTTTTGCCATTTTCTGCTGAGCCATTGGGCGGTCACTGTAATCGCAACGAACTTCTGCGATCTTATTTACATTTTCCATACCTTCGATGACCTTACCGAAGCCTGCATATTCGCCATCAAGATGCGGAGCAGCTGCATGCATGATGAAGAACTGGCTTCCGGCGGAGTTTGGCATCATAGTACGTGCCATGGAAAGAACACCCGGTGTATGTTTCAGGTTGTTTGTGAAACCATTGTTGGAGAATTCGCCGTGGATGCTGTATCCCGGTCCGCCGATACCGGTTCCTTCCGGATCTCCGCCCTGGATCATGAAACCTCTGATGACACGGTGGAAGATCACACCGTCATAAAATCCTTTGTTTACCAGAGAGATGAAATTATTTACTGTATTTGGGGCGATTTCCGGATAAAGCTCTGCTTTGATGATATCGCCGTTTTCCATTTCAATTGTTACGATTGGATTCTGTGCCATAATTGCCTCCTTATCATTGCCAAAAATTATAGTAAATTGGCGTTTCTACTAAGCATTGTATCTGAAAAGTAGTTTGTTTTCAAGAAAATTCAAAAAAATGGCTATTTTTTTGTAAAATCGTGTGATACTCTAAAAAGTAACAATTAAGTTACCGTCGGTATGGCGTTGATGGCGGTAACAAGCAGCATCTGCATTTGGAAAGCGTTGCAATTTATAATAAATTTCATTATAATGTTGGAATAGGTGGGATCGAGATGGAAACAAAAGAAAAAGAGATAATTTCAGAAAACAATAACATACCGCGGACGAAAATGCAGATTGATGAAGCTGCGCTTCAGTCAATTGAGCCGGCAGCCGTTCTGGACTCAGCGATCGTTCCAATCAGGGATTTTGTCAGTCCGGAGGAATTGCATCGGGATCTGATTGAGATTATACAGAAATATCATCCGTCAGCAGATATTTCCATGGTGGAAAAGGCATATCAGATTGCTGCGGAAGCACATAAGACGCAGGTGCGTAAATCCGGAGAACCGTATATTATCCATCCATTATATGTGGCCATTATTTTGGCGGAGCTTGAGATGGATAAGGAAACAATCGTGGCGGGACTGCTTCATGACGTAGTGGAAGATACGGTCATGACTGATGAGGAGATCAAAGAAGAATTTGGCCCGGAAGTGGCATTGTTGGTGGATGGTGTGACAAAGCTGGGACAGATTGCCTATGATGCGGATAAGATTGAAGTGCAGGCAGAAAATCTGCGAAAAATGTTCCTTGCCATGGCAAAGGATATCCGTGTCATTATTATCAAGCTGGCAGACCGTCTGCACAATATGCGTACTTTAAAATATATGAAGCCGGAGAAACAGAAGGAAAAAGCCCGTGAGACCATGGATATCTATGCACCGATCGCACAGCGGCTCGGTATTTCCAAGATCAAGATCGAGCTGGAGGATCTGTCGTTAAAGTATCTGGAGCCGGAAGCGTATTATGATCTGGTAGAAAAAATTGCTGTCCGGAAATCTGCCAGAGATGCGTATGTCCACAGACTGATGAATGATGTGGAGGCCTGTCTGAAGGATGCGGGTATCAAGGCTACGGTTATGGGAAGGGCAAAACATTTTTTCAGTATTTACAAGAAAATGGTAAACCAGAACAAAACTCTGGATCAGATCTATGATCTGTTTGCAATCCGTATTATTGTGGATGATGTCAAGGACTGTTATGCAGCACTGGGTGTGATCCATGAGAAATACAAACCGATTCCGGGACGTTTCAAAGATTATATCGCAATGCCGAAGCCAAATATGTATCAGTCTCTGCATACGACGCTGATCGGACCAACCGGTCAGCCATTTGAGATTCAGATCCGTACAGAAGAGATGCATCGTACTTCTGAATACGGTATTGCTGCTCATTGGAAATACAAAGAAGCAAATAACGGAAACAGCATCAACGGTGAGGAAGAAAAGTTAAGTTGGCTGCGCCAGATCCTTGAATGGCAGCGGGATATGTCCGATAACCGGGAGTTTATGAGCCTGTTAAAGAGTGATCTGGATCTGTTTTCTGACAGTGTATTCTGTTTTACGCCAAGCGGTGATGTTAAGAGTCTTCCGAAAGGCTCCACACCGATTGATTTTGCCTATGGGATCCATTCGGCCGTGGGCAATAAGATGATCGGAGCCAAGGTAAACGGACGGCTGGTAACCATAGATTATAATATCCGCAACGGTGACCGGATCGAGATTTTGACGTCGGCAAATTCCAAGGGCCCAAGCCGTGACTGGTTAAATCTGGTAAAAAGCACCCAGGCGAAGAATAAGATCAATCAGTGGTTCCGTAATCAGTTTAAAGAAGAAAATATCATCAAAGGCAAGGAGTTATTAACGAATTACTGTAAAACGAAAGGCATTAATTTTGGTGATATCAATAAGCCGGATTATCAGGCAAAGGTACAGCGGAAATATGGTTTCCGTGACTGGGAATCTGTGCTGGCTGCTGTGGGACATGGTGGTCTGACGGAATCACAGATCATAAACCGTATGATGGAAGAGTACCGTAAGGAGCATGCACAACAACTGACCGATGCACAGGTAGTGGAAAATGCTTCCGAGCAGAAAGAGAAACATGCGGAAGTCGAGCGGACAACCCACAAGAAGAGTGGTATTATTGTCAAAGGTCTGACGGATGTGGCAGTACATTTTTCCAAATGCTGCAGTCCGGTTCCGGGAGACGAGATCGTCGGATTCGTGACCAGAGGCCGTGGTGTGTCTATTCACAGAACAGACTGTGTTAATATCATGCAGCTGCCGGATTTTGACAGACAGCGTCTCATTGAGGCAGAGTGGCAGCAGGGAGCATCAGACGAAGAAAACGGCGGACATGGCCGTTACCTTGCAGAACTTAAAATTTTTGGAAACAATCGTACCGGCTTGTTGGTAGATATTTCAAAAGTGTTTACGGAGCGTGGCATTGATATTGATTCGATCAATTCACGGACCAGTAAGAAAGGAATTGCAACGATTGTGGTTTCCTTCTATACCAAAGGAAAAGATGAGCTGAGTATGCTGAGCGAAAAGCTGCGCCAGATTGAAAGTGTATTTGAGATTGAACGTACCACAGGCTGATAAATACAATGAAACAGGAGTGTATATGGCAGATTTAAGAATTGAAGAATATAATGTTGGCGATATCGGAACAAACTGTTACTTTATCGTAAACGCAGATACAAAAGAGATGGTGATCATTGATCCGGGTGGAGACGGTGCAGACCTGATCCGCCGCATCAAAGAGCGCGGGTTGAAACTGCAGGCAGTATTGCTGACACATGGACATTATGATCACGCACATCATGCGCGTATGGTGGCAGATGCCTTTGGTGTTCCGGTGTATGCAAGCGAGAAAGAAGAAGCTACCATGCACGACATTCAGAAAAATGTATCTGCGATGTTTGGCAATCCGGAGACATATGATGCTGATGTGTATGCAAAAGACGGTGATGTACTTGACCTGGCAGGATTTAAGATCAAAGTGATTTCTACACCGGGGCATACCGAGGGTGGATGTTGCTATTATTTTGATGGAAACAAAGTGTTGGCAAGCGGAGATACGTTGTTTTGCGGCTCCGTCGGCAGAACGGATTTCAAAGGTGGCAGCATGTCGGAACTGGTGCGTTCCGTGAAAGAAAAACTGTTTTTACTTCCAAATGATACGGCTGTCCTTCCGGGACATGAGGCACGTACCACGATTGGATACGAGAAACAGTATAATATGTACTTAGCATAATGATTTTAAAAGGAATTTTCATAATTATGAAAATTCCTTTTATCACGAAAGGGTATAAAGATGATCACAGTACAATTAAATGAACCAAATTTTGAATATGATATTCATTCTCTGGTAAAAGCATTTTATCCACAGCATGATGTGCTTGTAAAAGCCATGCCGCGGGAGGAGTTTCCGGAAAGTGTATTTCATCTTGTGGTGAATTATGACCGGAAAAACCACATGATTGATTTTAAGTTTTTTGAACATAATCAGAAAGAAACTCAGGAAGAGGATGATGCAGCAAAAGAAAAAACAGTTGCACAGGATCATGAGAATCGTGCAATGAAAGAAAAAATGGCACTGGACGGTAGTGTTCAGGTTGATTTTGAAGATCGGAAAAAGACGAAAAACGAGTTAAAGCAGCAATTGTATTACCTGCTGACTGTGTATGCAGGAAAGACACTTCCGTGGGGAACCCTGACCGGTATCCGTCCGACGAAGATTCCGATGGAACTTCTGGAGGAGGGAAAAAGCGAAGATGAGATTCGTTCCTATATGAAGGAAACATACCTTGCTTCTGATGAAAAGATCGAGCTGAGTCTGTCTGTTGCAAAGCGGGAGCTGGAACTGCTGAGCCGTATTGATTATGAGAACGGATACAGTCTGTATGTGGGCATTCCGTTTTGTCCGAGCACCTGTCTGTATTGCTCTTTTACCTCCTATCCGCTGGCAAAATGGGCGAACCGCATGGATGAATATCTGGATGCACTGGAAAAAGAAATTGCCTTCACGGCAGAGGTATGCAAGCATAAAGTATTGAATTCTGTTTATATCGGCGGAGGTACACCGACAACACTTTCCGCAGAGCAGATGGACCGCCTGCTGACTATGATCGGAAGCTATTTTGGCATTGCGGATGAGCAGGGCAGAATGATCTATGCAGATGAACATGTGAATGAAATAGATGTGATAGATGAAGCGCAGAATCCTATGGATGGAGCTGGAACTAAAAATGCTTTAACAGATGCCGACAATAAAATGGAAAAAGCGCGGAAACAGACGCAGCTTTTGGAATTTACGGTAGAAGCCGGCAGACCGGACAGTATCACAAGAGAAAAACTGGAAGTCATTCACAGACACAATATTTCCAGAATTTCTATCAATCCTCAGACGATGAAAGAAGAAACATTACGTCTCATCGGCCGTCAGCATACGGTGCAGCAGACCATCGACAGTTTCAAACTTGCACGGGAGGTTGGTTTTGACAATATCAATATGGATCTGATCGTGGGACTTCCGGAGGAAACCATCGAGGATGTGCGTGAGACGATGCGACAGCTGGAAGAACTGGATCCGGATAATATCACAGTCCATTCTCTGGCCATCAAACGTGCGGCCAGACTGCGGATGCAGAAAGAGCAGTATGAGAACCTGCACATTGAAAATACTGCGCAGACTATTGATCTGACCGCTGAGTGCTGCCACGAGATGGGACTGGAGCCATATTATCTGTATCGTCAGAAAAACATGGCAGGTAATTTTGAAAATGTCGGCTACGCAAAACCGGGAAAAGCCGGTGTGTACAACATTCTAATCATGGAAGAGAAACAGACCATTATGGCGCTTGGCGCAGGTGCCACCACAAAAGTTGTTTTTGAAGATGGCAAGCGTATCGAGCGTGTGGGAAATGTAAAAGATATTATAAATTACCTGGATCGTGTGGATGAGATGGTAGAGCGGAAGCGGGAATTGCTGAAAAACTGTGGTCAGCTCTGAGATACATTGATTTAAAATAAATACAGAAGAACTTTACAGAAAAATAATACACCTGGATATTGATTGGAATATGCATGTTTTTAAATCGGTATCTGGGTGTTTTCTTTTGCATTTTAATTATATCAAATAAAATTTAACTATATCATTTTTGGAAAAATGATATAGTTAACGTTGACAATAATATCAATGAATAATATAATTTAATTAAATAAGTTGGATAACAGCTATTTGATTATGAGCAAGTAGTATAAACGGATTGCAAATATCCAATTCCCATATGATTTGACCGGAGATGAAAATATCGGAGAAAAATAATGAGGCAGTTTAATTATCAGGAAAAATGGAAAAAATTGCTTACCCCAGAAATTGTAGCGTATTTAACACAAATACATGAATTTAAAGGCGAGCAAACATTATTTATTGAAGCGAAAGCAGATACACTGACGCAGTTGGTAGAAATTGCAAAAATACAAAGTACAGAAGCATCAAATAAAATTGAAGGAATTTACACGTCTGACGAGCGGTTGCGTGCACTGGTAAAGGATACGACGAGACCAAAAACCAGAAACGAGCGTGAGATTGCCGGATACAGGGACGTACTTTCAACGATTCATGAAAGCCACGATTATATTCCGCCAAAACCTTCTATTATTTTACAGTTACACAGAGACTTGTATAAATTTGAGGGTTATGATATTGGTGGCAAATATAAAAATGCGGATAATATTATAGAGGAAGAAGATGCAGATGGAAATACATCTGTAAGGTTCAGACCTGTGGCAGCATGGGAAACGCCGACCGCAATAGAGGATTTATGTCTTGCGTTTGAAGAAGCGCTGGTAACGGAACAGATTGATCCACTCATTCTGATTCCCATGTTTATTTTAGATTTTTTATGCATCCACCCATTCAAAGATGGAAATGGAAGAATGAGCAGATTACTGACATTGCTCTTGCTCTATCGGGCGGGCTATATTGTAGGAAAATATATCAGTATTGAAAAATTGATTGAAAATACAAAAGATCTCTATTATGAGTGTTTACAGGAAAGCTCTCAATTCTGGCATGAAGAAGAAAATGATTATGAGCCATTTGTGAAATATATGCTCAGTGTTATAACAGCGGCATACAGAGATTTTTCAGCAAGAGTAAAATTGCTCACGACAGAAGGCTTGTCAAAACCGGAGCGTGTGAGAGAACTCATAAAAAATACAATGGGTACGATAACAAAAACAGAAATATTGGAGAAATGTCCGGATATCAGTCAGATTACAGTACAGAGAACACTAGCAGAGTTGGTGGCATCCGGAGAGATTATAAAAATTGGTGGGGGAAGATACACCCGATACAGTTGGAATAATGAATATAGATAGTATTCTTATACAAAAGCTATTTATTATGGATCATGAGAGTACAGTGACAGGAGAAAAAGCAGAATGATAACAGGTGAATTAAAAAATAAAATTGACGGATTGTGGGATATATTTGCAGCAGGTGGACTGGTAAATCCATTGGAGGTAATTGAACAGATTACCTATCTGATGTTTATCCATGATCTGGATGATTCGGATAACAGAAGGGCGAAAGAAAGTGCGATGCTTGGCTTGCCGTATGAAAGTATTTTTGCGGAAGAAGTTAAGATTGGTGAAAGAAGTATAGATGGAACGCAGTTAAAGTGGTCTGTGTTTCATGATTTCCCGGCAGACAGAATGTATGCTGTAATGCAGGAATGGGTATTCCCATTTATTAAAACTTTGCACAGTGATAAAAACAGCGCATATTCAAAATATATGGAGGATGCTATTTTTAAATTGCCGACACCGCTGGTATTATCAAAAGTCGTGGATTCCTTGGATGAGATTTATAAAATTATGAATGAGATTCAGACTGTCGATGTGCGTGGGGATGTATACGAATATCTGCTTTCCAAGATTGCGCAGTCAGGATTAAATGGTCAGTTCCGTACACCGAGACATATTATTCGTATGATGGTAGAAATGATGGATCCGTCCAGTGATGAGGTGATTTGTGATCCAGCTTGCGGTACATCTGGTTTTCTGGTGGCAGCAGGTGAATATCTGAAAGAAAATAAGAAAGAGGAAATTTTTTTTGATAAACAGAAAAAAGAGCATTATATGAATCATATGTTTCACGGCTATGATATGGATCGGACAATGCTTTGTATCGGTGCTATGAACATGATGACACATGGAATCGACAATCCGTTTATTGAATACAGAGACAGTTTGTCAGATCAGAATCCGGATAAAGATAAATATACGCTGGTACTGGCAAATCCGCCATTTAAAGGAAGTCTGGATGCGGAGTCTGTATCTGGCGATTTGCTGAAATTATGTAAAACGAAAAAAACAGAGTTGCTTTTCCTGACATTGTTTTTGCGAATTTTGAAAATTGGCGGCCGGTGTGCATGTATCGTTCCGGATGGAGTATTGTTTGGTTCTTCCAAAGCACACAAATCCATTCGAAAAGAAATTGTAGAAAATCAGAGACTGGAAGCAGTTATTTCAATGCCGTCTGGTGTGTTTAAACCGTATGCCGGAGTATCCACAGCCATTCTGATTTTTACAAAAACAGAACATGGTGGAACCGATAACGTCTGGTTTTACGATATGACAGCAGATGGATTCAGTTTGGATGATAAGCGGACACCGATTGCAGACAATGATATTCCGGATATCATTGAGAGATTCAAACATTTGGAACAGGAAGCAGACCGAAAACGTACAGAAAAGTCTTTCATGGTTCCGAAAGAGGATATTGTAAATAATGAATATGATCTCAGTATTAATAAGTACAAGGAAGTGGAGTACATTCCGGTAGAGTATCCGCCCACATCAGAGATTATGGCAAATATTCATGAACTTGAGATGGAGATTGGGAAGAATCTGGCGGAGTTGGAAGAATTGCTTGGATTATAAAATAAAGGGGATGATGTAGATGCACAAAGTAAGTAGACGAGGAGGCTTTTCCGATAGAAATGGGATTAAGCCAGAAAACGTTGAGATACAGTTAAAGGATTTTGATAAACGTACAAGAGTACAATTACAAAATATGATTAATAACATGTATGCAAAAACATATAATTATGGGTTAAATGAATGGGATAGTGAGATACAGGAATTTTTTAGATACGTTCTAGGAGAGATTTATGCAGAACCTACTGATGTTCAGAAAAGGTATTACGCAACAGACATATTTTTGATTATCAATAACACAATTAATAAAGACTCATATGATGAGGTGCTTACCGTAATAGAGGCACTTGTTCAATATTGGGATTCCTATATGCAAGAATGTACAGTTGATGATTTTATAGAATATAATGAATCTGCAAATAGGACATTATATGAAGAAGCTAATGAAGTGTTTGAACGAGAATATGTAGGTTATAGATTTATTGATGAAAAAATCACGCCGATTAGCGATAAGTATGAAGTCGCGGCAGTGAACGAAGCGCTACAAAATATTTATCAACCAGTCAGGGAGCACATATCAAAAGCAAATTCACTGTTGGCAGATAGAGAAAATCCTGATTATGAAAATTCTATAAAAGAAAGTATTAGTGCAGTTGAAGCAATATGTGAAATCATTACGGGTGAAAGTGGAACTTTAGGGAAGTTGCTAACGAAAGTGGAACAAAAAGGTGTTTATATTCATTCAGCCTTACAGTCAGCATATAAAGTCTTGTATGGTTATACAAGCGATGCCAGTGGAATAAGACATGCAAGAAAATTGGGTGGTGTAGATTCGACATTTGCGGAAGCAAAGTATATGTTAGTTGCTTGTTCTGCATTTGTTAATTATCTTATGACATTAAATGCAGATTAATAAAAAGAAAGGAAAATGCAAATCGGATAAATTCCAATTTGTAGAGATAATAAATGGTAAAAATTAAAATCGGAGATGTGTGCGAAATTCTTAATGGTTATGCCTTTAAAAGCGATAAATACGTTGACGATGGAATTAGAATTATAAGAATAGCCAATGTTCAAAAGGGAAAAATTGAAGATAATGTGCCAGCTTTTTATCCGATTCATTCAGAAGGCATAGATAAATATATGCTTGAAGAAGGCGATTTGCTCATGTCTTTAACAGGAAACGTTGGTAGGGTTGCTGTATTAGAAAAAGAGTTCTTACCAGCAGCGCTAAACCAGCGAGTTGCTTGCTTAAGATTGAAAAACAAAAAAATATCTAAAGGTTTTTTGTTTCATGTTTTGAACAGTGATTTTTTCGAACAACAATGTATTCAGAATTCTAAAGGTGTTGCTCAGAAAAATATGAGTACAGAATGGTTAAAAGAATTTGAAATACCATTATATTCAATTGAAGAACAGACTAAGATAACAGAAATCCTTGATAAAATAAGAAACATTATAGCTAAGCGTAATGATGAATTCGAAAAACTAGATGATCTCATCAAAGCTCGATTTGTCGAACTCTTTGGTGATCCTATTGATAATTCAAAGGGCTATCCTGTCCACCAACTTTCGGAATATATTACGTCACTAACTTCGGGTTCACGTGGTTGGGCTCGGTATTGTGTTGAGGATGGTGATGAATGGTTTATTACCATCAAAAATGTAAAAAATTGCCATATCTTTACGGATAACATGCAGCCTGTTAATGCTCCAGATAATGCTGAAGCAAAGCGAACAAAAGTACAAGAAGGAGATCTCTTGATAAGCATTACAGCTGATCTTGGTAGAACTGGTGTTGTAACGAAAGAAATCGCTGAACATGGAGCATATATAAATCAACACTTGTCATGCATTCGAATTAATCGAGATGTACTGAATCCATTGTTTGTTGCACACTATATGGAAAGTCCTGCGGGAAAAGAACAGTTCATAGCCAAGAATCAGAGTGCTGTAAAAGCAGGATTAAATTTCAATTCAATAAATTCGTTGAAGCTAATGGTGCCGCCGTTGACAGAACAGAATAGATTCATTGATTTTATAGAACAAGTCGACAAATCAAAAGTTGCAGTGCAAAAATCACTGGATGAAACACAATTATTATTTGATTCATTGATGCAGAAATATTTTGGGTAAAATTATAGCGTATAAGTATTGATTTAGATAGCTACATGAGGAGAATTTTATATGGGAATGATGACAGTATATCATGGTGGATATCAACCAGTAGAAAAACCGGAAATCCGTAAAGGAAGAAACACAAAAGACTTTGGGATAGGATTCTACTGTACCATTATTAAAGAACAGGCGCAAAGATGGTCAAGAAGATACAATACAAAAATAGTTTCAGTATATGATGTTAACATGAATTTCAATTTGAATATAAAAGAGTTCAAAGAAATGACAGAAGAATGGTTGGATTTTATTATTACATGCCGAAGTGGTAAAGCACACAATTATGATATCGTAATTGGAGCAATGGCGGACGATCAGATTTACAATTATATTTCTGATTATATGGATGGAGTAATTACCCGAGAACAGTTCTGGATATTGGCAAAATTCAAATATCCAACACATCAAATTGTATTTTGTACAGATGATGCATTGAAATGCTTGCATTACAGAGGCTATGAGGAGGTTGTGTAATGGTTGGTGAAGGAAGAGAACCCAAAAAAGACAATGATTTATTTTATACTTGTAGCTTGATTGATTATATTTCAAGAAAAACAAAAAATGTGCGATCTTATGTAGTCAATAAACTGGGAAAAGAGCGATTAGAAAAAATATACAATCTTGCGGATGTGTATCATTGTGACAATATAGAACGAGTTTGTGATGATTTTATAGATGAAGCGAATATCGAGCAGGGAAATTTTGATAATGTGGCGGATTGCGGATATTCCATTCCAACTTATTGGGATATAGGAAAGGTATATAAGCGTTTGATCAAGCGCGTAGCAGAATATGAGAAGATTGACATTATAAGTGCATTGGAAAAAGTATACAATTCTTTTATCAGTCCGAAAATAGATGATTACAACAGCAGCGTTTATTATGAAAACCCGGAATATATATTTGAATGTTACAGGGAAAACCAGATGCTGTAAGTGATTTGTATAAAAATGTGCTGTAAAATGTTGGTAATGATCGAGAGGAGAATACCAACATGGATGAAAAATTAGTGAATATTATCAATGAAATGGCAGAGTATCTAAACATAGCACAGATGAAGAAGTTGCAGGAAGTATTATTGAGGCATTTGATAAATAGTGAAGTAGAGAAGTCGAATGTTTCAAATCTGGAATATTTGCAAATGTTTATAGATGCGAAGCGTATTGAAGGATGTTCAGACAGAACTTTGGGATATTATCAGGTGACAGTGGAACATCTACTGAAAACCGTTGACGTTGAAGTGCGAAAAATGATGACGGATGATTTGCGAAGTTATCTTGCTGAATATCAGCAGATTAATAATTGCAGTAAAGTAACGGTTGATAATATCCGAAGAAATTTATCCAGTTTCTTTTCGTGGCTTGAGGAAGAAGATTATATTTTGAGAAGTCCGATGCGGAGGATTCATAAAATTAAGACAAAGCAACAGGTAAAAGAAATTATCTCTGATGAAATGATTGAAAAAATGCGTGATAATTGCAAAACAAAAAGGGATTTGGCAATTATTGATTTGCTGTATTCAACGGGAATTCGTGTCGGTGAGCTAGTTCGCTTGAATATTTCGGATATAGATTTTGAAGAACGTGAATGTGTGGTATACGGAAAAGGTGATAAGGAACGCCGCGTGTATTTTGATGCAAAGGCAAAATTGCATTTACAGAATTATATTAAAAGCAGAACAGACGATAATCCGGCATTATTTGTTACATTAGATGCTCCGTATGATCGGCTGAAAATTAGTGGTGTGGAAATTCGGATGCGTGAACTTGGACGCAGTTTGAGCATTCCCAAAATTCATCCACATAAGTTCAGGAGAACAATGGCGACACGAGCCATTGATAAAGGAATGCCGATTGAACAGGTGCAGAAAATTTTGGGACATTCACAGATCGGCACAACTATGCAGTATGCGATTGTAAATCAGAATAATGTAAAAGCATCTCATAGAAGATATATTGCGTAGATAGGATAACAATTCCAATTTTTAGAAATAACTATTGTTATAATTACATGGAAAAAATTAAAAACAGATGGTTTGACATAAAAGCGGTTAAATGCTAATATAAATATGAAAAAAGTGCTACCGATAGACGGTTAGCCCAAAATATGTTTTAGTTAAAAAATAACCGCCACAGTTTTCTCAGGACAGGGCGGTTATTTTTGTGTCTTGGAATCACGCTTCCCATGCATGTAACCAAGACTATAAAAAGTCGCACACAGTGAAAGCACTGCGATTAAGTCACTGATGGTGAGCATAAGCAAGTTCTCCTTTCCGTAGATTTCCTGATGGATTTCTATGTAATCAGAGGTCACAGTCCTCTGTTGAAGGACTAACCGCCTACCGTATATGATAGCACTGAAAACATAATAGCAAACATTTGTTCTTTTATCAAGTGAATTTATTTCGTATGCAAAATTGAAGAATATGGCAAAATACAAGTTAGGTGATATTTGTGAAATTGTATCTGGAAGTACACCAAAAACGGGGATAGAAGAATTTTGGGACGGTAATATTAAATGGATAACACCTGCTGAAATAAATGAAGATACATATATTATAAATGATAGTATAAGAAAAATAACGGAATTAGCAGTTAAAAAAACTGGACTTTCGCCATTCCCGAAAGGAACGGTAATTTTATCATCACGTGCGCCGATAGGTAAAGTTGCCATTGCTGGTTGTGAAATGTATTGCAATCAGGGATTTAAAAATTTGATTTGTTCGGATATTATTTGCAATAAGTATTTGTATTGGTTTTTGAAGGGGAAGACGGAATATCTCAATTCATTAGGAAGAGGTGCAACATTTAAAGAACTTTCTAAAACAATTGTTTCTGAAATTCCAATAGATGTGCCGAGTATTGATGAGCAGATAAAAATAGCAGAAATTCTTGAAAAAATAAATGAGATAATTTTAATACGTAAACACGAATTAGAGGAATTGGATAAATTAATCAAAGCTCGATTTGTCGAGATGTTTGGTGAAGATATTAAGCAAAGTAATATGACAATTGCTGATATTGCCGAAGAAACGACAGTGGGAATAGCAAATTCGGCAACGCATGCTTATTCAGAATCTGGCGTTGTGATGTTAAGAAATCAGAATATAAGGGTCAATTATTTGGATGATAGGGATCTGATTTATATAAAACAAGATTTTGCCGAGAAATATAAGAATAAAGCACTTCATGAGGGAGATATTCTTGTTACGAGAACTGGTGCAAATGTAGGAATGGCATGCATTGTACCAAAGAAATATGAAGGATGTCAGACTTTTACAACACTTATTCTTAGGTTAAGAAAAGATATTAGCATCTCTCCAATATTTGTTTGCCATTATATTAATTCACCATTAGGAAAATCTTTTGTCGATGAGAATAAAATCGGTGGAGGACAACCAAATTTTGGAGCAAAACAATTGTCTATTATGCCGATTGTTGTTCCAAGTGAAGAAAAGCAAATAGCATTTGATTTATTTGTCAACCAAGTCGACAAATCAAAAGTTGTACATTACATATAAAAATAGCACACGACAAGCAATTGGGGGGTGAAACACATGAAAACCAATTTTGATTATTTAAAAACAGAAGCGAAATTTTCCACATTTGCAGATGTAGCCATTTCTGCCGAGAGGTTTGTATTGATGGATTCCGAGGTGAGTATCCTCAACTGCCGTCGTGCCATGGAGTTTGCGATTAAATGGATGTATTCGGTAGATGCGGAGTTGGACATGCCATATCAGGATAACTTGCAGAGTTTGTTAAATGCAGAGGAATATCGGCGTATTATTGGACCGGATCTGTGGAAACGAATGGATTACATTCGCAGATGTGGCAATAATGTGGCACATGGCAGTCGAAAACTGGGGCGGGATGAAGCAATGCTTTGTCTGGAAAATCTGTTTATTTTTCTGGATTATATTGCTTACTGTTATGCGGATGAATATACGGAGCGGACATTTGATAAAAGTATCATTACTGACAGGGTGAAGAAGGCAAAGGAATCCAGAGAAGCAGCAAATGCGGTAAAGCAGGATCTGGAAAAAGAACAGGAGAAGTCTGCACAGCAGGAGCTGGATTTACAGAAACTGATGGCAGAGAATGCTTCGTTAAAGGAAGAATTATCTGCCCGCAGACAGGAACAGCAGCAGACTTATGTTCCGAAACCATTGGATTTATCGGAATATAAAACCCGGAAATTATATATTGATGCGATGCTTCAGGATGCTGGTTGGAGAGAAGGCGAAAACTGGTTAAATGAAGTTCCGGTGGAAGGAATGCCAAATAAGTCGGAGACCGGTCGCATAGATTATGTTTTATATGATGATATGCATCAGCCGTTGGCAATTATTGAGGCAAAAAGAACCTGTGTGGACGTGGCAAAAGGTCGTCAGCAGGCAAAATTGTATGCTGATATTTTGGAAAAACAATACAAGAGACGCCCGGTTGTCTTTTTAACGAATGGATTTGAAACGCATATCATTGATGGAAAATATCCGGAACGAAAGTGTGCTGTGATTTATTCGAAACGCGATCTGGAGAAGTGGTTTAACCTGCTTCGTATGCGGACAAGTCTCAGACATGTTACCGTAAATAAAGATATTGCAGGCCGTTATTATCAGGAGGCAGCGATCAAAGCAACCTGTAATAGTTTTGATGAGAAAAATCGCCGGAAAGCGTTGCTTGTTATGGCTACCGGTTCAGGAAAAACCAGAACGGTGATTGCACTGTGCGATATATTGTTGAAGGCTGGATGGGTAAAAAATATATTGTTTCTGGCAGATCGTAATTCTCTTGTTACGCAGGCGAAGCGTAGTTTTGTAAATCTGTTGCCAAATTTATCCTGTACGAATCTGGTGGAAGAGAAGGACAATTATAATGCACATTGTGTTTTTTCCACGTATCAGACAATGATTCACTGTATTGATGAAGTAAATGATGCGGATGGCAAGATTTTTACCTGTGGACATTTTGATCTGGTGATTTGTGATGAGGCGCATCGATCTATTTATAATAAATACAGAGACATTTTTAATTATTTTGATGCGCCGCTGGTTGGTTTGACAGCAACACCAAAGGATGAGATTGATAAAAATACATATGAAATATTTGAACTGGAAAATGGTGTGCCGACTTATGGCTATGATCTGGCGCAGGCTGTAAAAGACGGATATCTGGTGGATTATGCTTCTGTTGAGTCAAAGTTGAAATTCATTGAGCAGGGCATCGTTTATGATGAATTGTCCGAGGAAGATAAAGAAGCATATGAAAATACATTTCAGAATGAGGATGGAACTGTCCCAAAAGCAATCGATTCATCCGCTTTAAATACATGGATTTTTAATGTGGATACGATTCGTCAGGTGCTGGATATTTTGATGACGGATGGAATCAAAGTTGATTATGGACAGAAAATTGGAAAGACTATTATTTTTGCAAAAAACCACAATCATGCAGAAAAGATTCTCGAAGTTTTTCATAAGGAATATCCGCATTTGCCGGATGATTTTGCAAAGGTGATTGATAATTATATGACCTATGCGCAAAGTGCGATTGATGAATTTTCAGATCCGAAAAAAATGCCGCAGATAGCGATTTCCGTTGATATGCTGGATACAGGAATTGATGTTCCGGAAGTTGTGAATCTTGTATTTTTCAAAAAGGTAATGAGCAAGGCAAAATTCTGGCAGATGATCGGGCGGGGAACCAGATTATGTTCGGGATTATTGGATGGAGAAGATAAGCAGAAGTTTTATATTTTTGATTTTTGCGGAAATTTTGAATTTTTCCGTATGAATAAGGGAAAAGCTACGGCAAATGCACTGGCATTACAGTGTGCGATCTTTAATTTGCAGTTTGAAATCACCTATAAATTGCAGGATCTTACCTATCAGACGGATAGATTGATCGCTTATCGAAATACACTGGTAAAACATATGAGTGAGAAAGTACAAGAATTGCCGAGAGATAATTTTGCAGTCAGACAACATCTGAAATATGTGGATTTGTATGCAAATGAAGATAATTATAAAGGATTAACTTATGAAGACACATTGCTGGTTCGGGAAGAAGTGGCACCACTGATTTTGCCGGATGGCGATGAGGCAAGTGCAGTTCGTTTTGATGCGTTGATGTATGGAATTGAACTTGCATATTTGTTGGGAAAGAAGTATACGCGCGCACGTCATGATTTGCGAAAAAAAGTAGAAGGGGTGGCGAGTGTAGCCAATATTCCGGAAATTCAGGCACAGTCAGATTTTATCTATGAATTGCTGCATACTGATTATGTGGAACGGGCAGGTGTGAATGAATTCGAGGAAATCAGAAACAGATTACGGGATTTGATGAAATACATTCCAAATACGGGAACAATAAAATATGAGACTGTTTTTACCGATGAGCTGTTGTCAAAGGAGTGGCATGAATCCGAACTGGAAAATGATGAATTGAAAAATTATAAAGCAAAAGCGGAGTATTATATTCGGCAGCATCAGGATAACAAAGCGATTGCAAAATTAAAGACGAATCAGCCATTGACGACATCAGATATTGAAAATCTGGAAAAAATTCTCTGGAAGGAAGTTGGAAGCAGAGAGGACTACGAACAGGAATATGGTGAAAAACCACTGGGAGAGTTTGTGCGGGAAATTATTGGCCTGGATATGAATGCGGCCAAGGAAGCATTTTCCGAATATCTGTCCGATACAAATATGGACAGCAGACAAATTTATTTTGTAAACCAGATCGTGGAGTATATTGTTCATAATGGAATGATGAAAGATCTGTCGGTACTTCAGGAGTCACCGTTTACAGATCGTGGAAGCGTCGTAGAAATATTTACGGATTTATCCGTATGGATGGGAATTCGCAGCGTGATTGACCGTATTAATGCAAATGCCGCAGCTTAAAGGATTGCCTGAGAAAAAACACTTGCTATATCAAACACACAAACGTATAATAAACTATGTATGTGAAAACAGAAGATGAGAAACCAGAATATAAAATACAGAGCAATCTGTATGGAATGGAGGATATACAGTGGCTTTAAAGAAAAAACCGGTAAACGGTATGAAAGATATTATGCCGGATGAGATGCAGATCCGTGATTATGTGCAGAGCGTAATCAAGGAGACGTATCGTGCATTCGGATTTACTCCGATTGAGACTCCGTGTATGGAAGACATTGCAAACCTGAGCAATAAGCAGGGCGGAGAAAATGAGAAACTGATTTTCAAAGTATTGAAACGTGGTGAGAAACTGAAATTAGAGACAGCACAGAGTGAGGCAGATCTGGTTGATTTCGGTATGAGATATGATCTGACCGTACCGCTTTGCCGTTACTATGCGAACCATGCAAATGATCTGCCGTCCCCGTTTAAGGCACTTCAGATGGGAAATGTATGGCGTGCAGACCGTCCGCAGAGAGGTCGTTATCGTCAGTTTATGCAGTGCGATATTGATATTCTTGGCGAGCCGTCCAACCTGGCAGAGATCGAGCTGATTCTTGCTACGACTACCACACTTGGCAAACTTGGATTCAAAAATTTTGAGATCCGTATCAACGAGCGTCGTATCTTAAAAGCAATGGCGGCTTACAGCGGATTTGCAGAGGAAGAGTTCGATACCGTATTTATCATTCTGGACAAGATGGACAAGATTGGTCTGGAAGGCGTTGCAGAGGAACTTGCAAAAGAAGGCTACGCACAGGAAGCAATCGACAAATATCTGTCTCTGTTCACCGGTGTGGAGCAGGCAGAGGATGGCATCAGCTATCTGGCAGATACTTTAGGTGACTATCTGGATGCAGAGATCGTTCAGAATATGAAAGAGATCGCATCTGCAGTCAATGCGACAAAAACAGCATCCTTTGAGCTGGTATTTGACCCGACTCTGGTACGAGGCATGTCTTACTATACAGGAACTATTTTTGAGATTGCGATTCCGGAGTTTGGCGGAAGCTGCGGTGGCGGCGGACGTTACGACAAGATGGTTGGAAACTTCACCGGAAAAGATGTTCCGGCCTGCGGATTTTCCATCGGATTTGAGCGTATTATTCTGCTTCTGATGGAAAACGGATTTCAGATTCCGGAGCAGCCGAAGAAGACGGCATATCTGATTGAAAAAGGATATCCGGGAGACAAACTCAGCGAAGTGATCGGACAGGCACAGCAGGCCCGTGCAAACGGCGAGCAGGTACTGGTTGTCCGCATGAATAAAAATAAAAAATTCCAGAAAGAGCAGCTTTCAAAAGAAGGTTATGAGGATTTTGTAGAATTTTTTAAATAAGAAATGAAACTGATGTAAGATGCAGATTTTTGAAAAACAGAAATGCATCGTGCATGAGTGATTACAGGAGGAATAAATTATGGCAGAGTCCATGCGTGGATTGAAAAGATCCCATAGATGTACAGAGGTATCCAGCGCAGATATCGGAAGTACCGTTACCGTTATGGGATGGGTACAGAGAAGAAGAAATCTGGGCAGCCTGATCTTTATTGATTTGAGAGACCGTTCCGGTCTGCTTCAGATCGTATTTGATGAAAACAGTGTAGGAAGCGACGGATTTGCAAAAGCAGAGACACTCAGAAGTGAGTATGTTATCGCAGTTGTTGGTAAGATCCAGAAACGTTCTGCAGCAGTAAATGAAAACTTAAAAACCGGTGATATTGAAGTGATCGCAGAGAGTCTTCGTATCCTTTCTGAGTCCGATACACCGCCGTTCCATATCGAGGAGAATTCCCAGACAAAAGATGAGATCCGTCTGAAATACCGTTACCTGGATCTGCGTCGTCCGGATTTACAGCGTAACCTGATGCTCAGAAGCAAAGTGGCTTATCTGATGCGTGATTTTATGGCAAAAGAAGGATTTATCGAGATTGAGACACCGGTTCTGACAAAATCTACCCCGGAGGGAGCAAGAGATTACCTGGTACCGAGCCGTGTACATCCGGGAAGCTTTTATGCACTTCCGCAGTCTCCACAGCTGTTCAAACAGCTGCTGATGTGCTCCGGATATGACCGTTATTTCCAGATTACCAAATGTTTCCGTGATGAGGACTTACGTGCTGACCGTCAACCGGAGTTTACACAGGCGGATATGGAGTTATCTTTCGTAGATGTAGATGATGTATTAGACGTAAATGAGCGTCTGTTAAAATATGTATTCAAAGAGGCAATCGGTGTGGATGTGCAGATCCCGCTTCCGCGTATGACATGGCAGGATGCGATGGACCGTTATGGTTCCGACAAACCGGATACTCGTTTCGGCATGGAATTACACGATGTATCTGAGGTTGTAAAAGACTGTGGATTCGGTGTATTTACCGGTGCATTGGAGAACGGCGGCAGCGTACGAGGTATCGCTGTTCCGGGCAAAGCGTCCATGGGACGTAAACAGATCGACAAACTGGTTGATCTGGCAAAAACATATGGAGCAAAGGGTCTGGCTTACCTGTGCGTAAATGAAGATGGCACATACAAATCTTCTTTTGCAAAATTCATGACAGAGGAAGAACTGGCAGCATTAGTAGAAGCTATGGAAGGAAAACCGGGCGATCTGCTGTTATTTGCTGCAGATAAAAATAAAGTCGTATGGGCAGTTCTTGGTGCATTGAGACTTCATATGGCAAAAGAGCTGAACCTGCTTGATCCGAATCAATATAATTTCCTCTGGGTAACAGAATTCCCGTTACTTGAGTGGTCTGACGAAGAAAATCGCTATATGGCAATGCATCATCCGTTTACTATGCCAATGGAAGAGGATTGGGATAAGATCGATTCTGATCCGGGCGCTGTCCGTGCAAAAGCATATGATATCGTATTAAACGGTACTGAGCTTGGCGGCGGTTCTGTCCGTATCCATCAGGATGATATTCAGGAGAAAATGTTTGAGGTACTTGGATTTACAAAAGAGCGTGCATGGGATCAGTTCGGTTTCCTGCTTTCCGCATTCAAGTATGGTGTACCGCCACACGCAGGGCTGGCTTACGGTTTAGACCGTATGGTAATGCATATGGTACATGCAGATTCCATCCGTGATGTCATTGCATTTCCGAAGGTAAAAGATGCTTCCTGTCTGATGACAGCGGCACCGGGCACTGTAGATGAAAAACAGTTAGAAGAACTTGGACTTGCCATCAACCTTCCGGAAGAGACAACCGAAGAGGACTAATTATAAAGATAGAATTGTGGGAGTACGAAGTACGGAACAATTCGTATGGCATCTTTTGCCCCTAACATTTTATAAATATAGACAAAAATGAGTAAAAAGCAGGAGTGGAAAATCCGTAGATTTTCCGCTCCTGTTTTTTGCATGTCTTGAAAATAAAGGATTTGTGGGAAAAAATGCGTGTTGTGCAATTTGTATAGTGGAAGAAATGCGGAAAAATTTATGGTTGACGGTCAAGGGAAAGTGGTATATATTCATGCTATTGTTCTTCAAACAAATCTGATTCAGATAAAATTGCATAGTTATCAGAGGGGTGATAGCTTACGAGCAGTCTAAATATTGTTGCACCGATTCGGTAAATATCAAGAAAAACAGAGTGATACATTGTATTAGTCAAACTATGAAAATAGAAAAAGAAGAAAGCTAATGAAACTTGAAATATGTAAATATTTCGTATGGAGGAGGTTGTTTGTAATGACAAAAAAGTTACGAGATTATTTTCCTATGCTGCAGACCAGAGAAGCAATTTTGAAAGAGATTAACAATAACGAAAAGATGTGGAGTACGTTTTATTCGTGGGAAGAAGAACGGCAGGAGGAATTTCTTGATTTTTGCACTGGAGCGCGGGGAGTAAAAGTGATGTATGATTTTGTGAGTAAAGAGGTTTTGAATCCAGAGTCAACACCAGAGCGTATTGATGAGTTATTGTCTCTGTTATTAAAGCAGGAGGTTCATGTGATGGAAGTTTTACCAAATGATGGAACACGACTGGCAGATGAATCATCACTTGTTATTATGGATATTGTAGTGCAGCTTTCAGATGGAAGTATTGCAAATCTGGAAATTCAAAAGATTGGATATAAGTTTCCGGGAGAGAGAAGTGCCTGTTATTCAGCGGATTTGTTGTTACGACAATATAAGCGGGTAAGAAGTGAACGAAAGAAAAAATTCAGCTATAAAGATATCAAAGACGTATATACAATAGTGTTGTTTGAGAACAGTCCGGCAGAATTTAAGAAATTTCCAGATGTATATATTCACTCTTTCGGGCAAAAATCAGATTCGGGATTGGAATTTAATCTGCTGCAAAAATATGTATTTGTAGCGCTTGACAATTTTAAAAATATTCAGCACAATAAAGAAAATAAGTATCTGATAAACAGTCGGCTTGATGCATGGATTGCGTTTTGTTGTATAGATGATCCGGAAATGATTATTGCGATTATTGAGCAGTATCCAGAGTTCAGAGCATACTATGAACAAATCTATGACATCTGTCGAAATATCGAAGGAGTGATGGATATGTTTTCGAAAGAATTGCAGGAACTTGACCGGAATACTGTGCAGTTGATGATTGATGAGATGCAGGAGGATTTGAAACAAAAAGGAAAAGAACTGGATCTTATAAATCAGAAATTAGGTGAGAAGAATCAGGAATTGGATGAGAAGAATCAGGAACTGAATGAAAAAAATCAGGAATTACAGGCGGCTTTAGCGCGTATTCGTGAGCTTGAAGAGGAAAAGGAAAAAGCAAATCAATAAAGTGGAAAATGAAAGCAGAATAAGCAAAGCGACTGCGTTCATGAGCAAGTAGCAAAAGCGGATTGCGAATGTCCGCTTTACTTCAAAACAGAAAGCCGGCAATTGCTGGCTTTCTGAAAAACATGCTAAAACTATACTATTCATAATCCACCCGGAAGGATGCAAAGTCCAGATCAGTTTCGGTGCCATCCTCGAGATGCAGATATGGTGTGACTTCCAAAGAGGTGAAGTCCTGTGTTAATGCTGGAAGCAAAATATTCGTGTGGAAACAATAATTTCCGTCATCATCAACATAGGTACTTTCTCCGGAAGTGTTCCAATGATCATCTCCGGTGTCGTTTGAGTCAAAGTAGATGGAGGAGAAGGTCTCTGAATCTGTCTTTGTATCAAAGGTATTTCCATTGGAATCAGTAATGCGACAGTAAATCCAGTTATGAATCGTATTACCGGAGATGATTTTATGGAACTTTTCATAGGAGGCTTTGTCCTGACCAAAATTCCAGGTCAGACTGAGATAGGTTCCGGAAGCGGAAACTTTACTTTCTCCAACCGTTACCGTTGCACCGTTTTTGGAAGAAGCAGTGACGGAAGGTTTGATATTAGCATTACCGGAAATATCAAAACTGATGGTCTGCATATAGAAATATCCGGTCTTCGGATCTCTGGCGGTCGTCAGTGGAACCTGCACTTTGCATGTATCTGGAAGATTTACATCAGAAAGTTCTACCGTAGCATGGAATGCACCGCGTTTATATTGTGGGTCACATCCGTCACCATAGATACCATTGATGTTCCAGGTAGCCAGATAAACCGTATCATTGATGACAATACGATCAGGAAGAAACCAGTCTCCCAAGGTTTTGATACCATATGGGGTTGCTTCACCGTAGATGGAAAGTAATCCACCATCATAATAAGCATCCATAACATTCATATATTGATTTGGCTGTTTTTGGTACTCACTGTCATAATCATACATTTCCAGCATAACATCCGGCCAGGTGTCAGAAAAAGTAGTAATAAGTCCGTTTTCTTCAGATACAATGGTAGCTGGTGATACGGAATCTGCGTTGTCGGAAATAGCAGGAATTTCTTCTTCGGAAGAAGTTTCCGGAGCAGTGATACGTCCTGTTTCCTGCAAATACTGCTGTGATCTTGCCTGATACTGTTTTACTCCGGCATATGCGCCGGTAGTGCCTACGGCAGCGCAGACAATCACGGCAGCGGCAACTTTTGCAGGAAAATATTTTTTGCGTGCTCTGTGCTTTACAATAGATGCCTTGCTTAACTCTTTTGTTACCTGAGCTGCAACAAATTGTTTAAAATGTTCCGGTGTTTTTGGATAATTTTCTTTTTCATATTCAAACTCATTATATTTCGGATCATGGTTCATATGGCAGCCTCCTTTTCAAACATGGTTCGCAGTTGGATTTTTCCGCGATTTAACCGCATTTTTATCGCACTTTCACTCATTTCCAGAATATCAGCAATTTCCCGTATTTTAAATCCGTCAAAATAATACATGACCAGTGGCAGTCGGTAGGAGATATCCAGCTGCATCAGATTCTGATACAGATCGGAGTAATCCAGCTGTGCGGCTTCTTCAGTCAGTACACGTTCCTCATAAGCGACTTCCCTTTTACGTTTCCGCAGGATCATCTGACATTCATTGATCAGTATGCGTGAAAACCATGTTTTTGCATATTCTTTCTGTTTTAATGTGCAGATTTTGCTAAACCCTTTTACAATCGCAGACGACATGGCATCTTCACAATCAGCATCTTCTTTCAGAATTGCCTTTGCAATGCGATAAAAGTCATCTGTGAAAGCAATGATTAAATCCCCTAATTCTTGTTTTGTCATAACTTCCCTCGTTTATGTCTTCTTTTCTCTGTTCGATTGATCTCAATTGCTCCGACATTTTTGGAATCGTTGTAATGGATGATCGAAGCAGTTACTGTAAATAGTTTCTGTAATAGCTATTACACCCATTAGATGTAGTTTAGCATAAAAAAGTCACAATATTATCCAATAAGTTTCGAAAATGAATGAGAAGAAATATTTGTTACGATCGTTGTGTGTGAACTGCTGATGATGTTCTGAAATTTTACCAACAATTTACAAGAACCTGATTCTGGATTTTACCAGATGATCATATGCTGAAAATGTTGCAAAGAAGTATGCGAATATTGGGGAGAATTGTGGGAGTACAAAGTACGGAACAATTTGTATGGCATCTTTTGATTCCAACATCAATTAATGACAGGAAAAATATAAAAAAGTGGTCATAAATCAAAAGATTGTGCATATATTATAGAGTGTGCAAAGAAAGGAGAGATGTATATTTGAAAGAAGAAAAGGTGAAAGAGATAAAACAAAACGCGGAAAGTTTAAAAAATGCAAATGGAGATACAGCAGTTAAGATAGCTGCTGAAATAAATAAGAATGAGAATACAACAGAGCAGACAGAAAACGCAACAGATACGGTAGATAAACTGAACGGTAAAAAAGAGAAAGGTAAGAAAACCACAGAAGAGGATAGCACTCAGCTAGGTGCAGATCTGGTACTTTTGGATGAACCAAATCTGCGGAATGAATATCTGGATTGCATGAAATACCTGTTGACGCAGATTACAGATTTTGGATTTGAGCAGGAGCAGCTAATAGGACGGAGCATTATCAGTCATACAAAGTACCGATTAAAAGACCGGGAAAGTATCATTGCAAAAATGGTAAAAAAGAAGAGAGAACTCACAGAGGAAAATGTGTTTACATACATCAACGATCTGGCAGGAATTCGGGTAATTTGCCTGTTTCTCGATGATATTTATCGTGTGCGGGATTTTATTTACCAGATACCTGGGATTTCCATCGTGAAAGAAAAGGATTTTGTGAAAAAACCGAAAAACAGTGGCTATCAGAGTCTGCACGTAATCGTGCAGTTTACAGATGGAAAAAAAGTAGAAATTCAGCTGCGGACGATCGGAATGGATTTCTGGTCGGTGCTGGAATATCAGTTGCAGTATAAGAAACATCATAAAAAGGAAAAAGCGTTGAAAAAAGAACTGTTTTCCTGTGCCATTGATGTGCGGAATATGGATCAGCGAATGCTGGATCTGAGACAGTCAATTGAAAATGTATAAAAGGTGTGCCTTCCCGGAAAGCACACCTTTTTAAATAAAATATAAAATTGTTTTTTATTTTATTCAAGTCGAATATATGTGAGATTTGATGCATGATTCTGGTCAGCATAAGCTGATATATTCTTTTTAGAATCACTGCACGCTACATTACTCGATTGGTTTCAGATCATCAGCGATGATCAGTTTTGCTTCTGTAGCAGCCTGGATCTCTTCAACAGTGAATTCCGGGTTGTACTCTTTTAATACGATTCCTTCCGGAGTAACCTCCATAACACCCATCTCTGTAACGATCAGGTTTACCTGAGCTTCTGCTGTCAGCGGTAAAGTACACTCTTTTAAGATTTTTGGTGCACCTTTCTGTGTGTGCTCCATAGCAACGATAACTCGTTTAGCACCTACTACAAGGTCCATAGCTCCACCCATTCCAGGAACCATTTTTCCAGGAATGATCCAGTTTGCGATGTTACCTTTCTCATCTACCTGAAGAGAACCAAGGATTGTAGCATCTACATGTCCACCACGGATGATGGAGAAAGATGTAGCACTGTCAAAGAACATACCGTCTTTCTCGATACCAGCCGGCTGTCCGCCTGCATTTACGATGTATGCAGCATCCGGATCTTCCGGATCAACAGCTGCAAGACCGATGAATCCGTTCTCAGACTGTAATGTAAGTTTAACAGATGGATCAAGGTAATCCGGAACCATAGTAGGAAGTCCGATACCGAGATTTACAACATCACCATCATGTAATTCTTTTGCAACACGTTTCGCGATATATGGTTTGATTTCACTTCTTTCCATCTTATGCTTCCTCCTTTACAACTAAATAATCAACATAAATGTGTGGAGTTTCCACATAGTTTGGACCGATTTCGCCAGCCGGAACGATTTTCTCAACTTCGGCAATAACGATATCAGCTGCAGAAGCCATCATCGGGTTGAAGTTACGGGTAGATCCTTTGTAACGGATATTTCCGGATTCATCAGCAATATATCCCTGGATGATTGCAACATTACCGCGGATTGCTTTCTCGAGAAGGTACTCTTTACCATCTAATTCGATGACCTGTTTGCCTTCCAGAGTTGTCGGTGAAGTACTGTCAGCAACGATAGTACCGATACCTGTTGGTGTAAGGAAACCTGCAAGACCAGCTCCGCCTGCACGTACCTGCTCAGCAAGTGTACCCTGTGGCTGAAGTTTTAACTCAATTTCGCCTGCGTTGAATTTTGCAGCAACTTCTTTGTTCAGACCTACATGTGTAGCGATCAGTCTTTTGATCAGACCGTTGTGAAGTAAACGACCTGTTCCTTCATTCTCGAAACCTGCATCGTTACATACAACAGTAAGGTTTTTTGCTGTTACTTCATTTACGATAGATTTTGCTGTTCCATTTGTCATGAATCCGCCGACTAATACAGTATCGCCATCTTTGATCAGTGCGGCAGCTTCTTTTGCAGAAATAACTTTTGTTCTAGCCATTTCTTTCCCTCCTATTAATTACATAATAATAATTTTGCTCTGTTGACAACGTCATACGTCCACATAGCCTGTTTCCATTATAACACCTTGCCCGGCAAAATCCAGAGATATTTCACAAAAAAAATGAAAAATATGTGAATTGTTTGTAAAAAAGTCAAATTAACGCTTTAAAGCGTTAAAATATTTTTGTTGATTTTTGGTATAAAGTAGGATAAAATGACAGAAGTGATTTTGAAATAAAGGAGACAAAAGACAATGATGGAAATCAAAGGAAACATGATGTCAGTACGTGAAGATGTCCGTGTACTGGACGCAACGCTGCGTGATGGAGGTCTGGTGAATGATTTTTATTTTACGGATGACTTTGTGTACGATTTATATAAAGCAAATCTGGCGGCCGGTGTGGATTATATGGAGTTTGGATACCGTGCGGACAAAAAGCAGTTTGATGTAAATAAATTCGGAAAATGGAAATTCGCAGAGGATGAGGATATCCGTGCAATCGTTGGGGACAATGATACGGATATGAAAATTTCCATTATGGCGGATGTGGGACGCTGCGATTACAAACACAGCATCAGAGACCGTGCGGACAGCCCGGTAGATCTGATCCGTGTGGCTACTTATATCAACACGATGCCTGAGGCGATCGCAATGATCGAAGATGCAGCGGCGAAAGGTTATGAGACAACCTGCAACATTATGGCAATTTCCAAATGTCAGGAGCGTGATATCCAGACAGCATTGGAGATGCTGGCAAAATCTTCTGTCAAAGGTGTCTATGTGGTAGACAGTTATGGTTCCCTGTATCCGATCCAGATCCGAGAGATCACGGATATGTATCTGAAAGCAATGGCGGAGAGTGAAAAACTGGTGGGAATCCATGCACATAATAATCAGCAGTGTGCTTTTGCAAACACCATTGAGGCGCTGTCGATCGGTGCAAGTATGGTGGACGGAACCGTCATGGGAATGGGGCGTGGTGCAGGAAACAGTTCGCTGGAAGGTCTGCTTGGTTTCCTGAAAAATCCGAAATATGAGATCGCACCGGTTCTTTCTTTTATTGAGAAACATATGTTGAAGCTTATTGAGGATGGTGCAGTATGGGGCTATAATATCCCGTATCTGCTGACCGGTCTGACGGATCAGCATCCGAGAACTGCCATTGCAGCAACAAAAAATCATGATACAAAATATCTGGATTTTTATCATATGCTGCTGGATGACTGATATAGAAAAATCTGAAAAAACGTTAGTATTTATCTCAGTCGAGAAGACTCCCACTTCTGCAAGTGGTGAGTAATAACAAGTCTTTCTCAGTGGGAGTACAATCTCCAACTGAGATAAACGCTCCGCGGGGATGTGCAGTGATTCTGAGAAGAATATGTCAGCTTACGCTGACCAGAATCACGCACCAAGTCTCACGTGCGTTCGACTTGAATGGATTGTAATGCAAGAGAAACGTAGGAATATAAAAGCTGTGAGAGTGGATAACACATTTCTCACAGCTTTTTTGGAACCAATGATGTTGCTAAGATATCCCATTTTTGATATGGGAAGTCTTAATAATGTTAATGTAACGATTGGTCTGCTATATGCAACTTTTTATAGTAGAGAAATCCCGTTAAATCGGCCAGAATCCATCCGATCGGAATTGCCCACCAGATAGCAGTGATACCCAGCGGAGTCGTTGGTGCCAGAGCATAGGCCAGAGCCACCCGGGTGCCTAGTGACACGATGGTGAGCACCAGTGACATGGCAGGGTGTTCAATGGCACGATAAAGACCATACAGCAGAAACAGACAGCCGATTCCCCAGTAAAAAGTGCCTTCAATGTGCAGATAATGGACACCTTCTGCGATGATGGATGTTTCATCTGCATCCACAAAAATCTGCATCAGCGGGCGGGCAAAAATCCAGATGATGGCAGAAATGACAATGCAGAAAGTAATGGATACCTGAACGGCGGTGTGAATTCCCACTCTAACCCGATCCTGGTGTTTTGCACCATGATTTTGTGAGATAAACAGCGAAAATGCATTGCCGAATTCCTGTACCGGCATATAAGCCAGTGTGTCGATTTTTACTGCAGCGGCAAAGGCGGCCATAATAGCAGTACCGAAACTGTTTACCAGTCCCTGGATCATTAAAATTCCAAAGTTCATAACGGATTGCTGCAGGCAGGTAAAAAATGCATAACGGCTTACTTCAGAAAGTGTACTTTTTTGAAAAATACGCTGTTCTTTTGACGGAAACAGCTGTGGGTTTTTCCAGAGTACAGCAATCGTAATACCGATGCCGGATACCGCCTGGGCAATTACCGTGGCACCTGCCGCACCTCCTACACCGAAATGCAGTCCGATGACAAACCAGAGATCCAGTGCAATGTTTAAAAGACTGGAGATTGCAAGAAAAATCAGTGGAAGGACGGAATTTCCCACCGCCCGCAGGACAAATGCAAAGTAATTGTACAAAAACGTAAAGCCAATGCCAAGGAATATAATGCGGGAATATGTCCGCATCAGACGGTAAATGTCTGCCGGAGTCTGCAGGAGGTTCAGAATGCCGTCTGTGCCGGGAAATACGATCAGGTACATAATGACGGTCACCAGCAGGATCAGCCAGAAGGAGATCCACATGCATTCTTTCATTTTGTTCTGATGACCAGCACCATAATGCATGGAAAACAACGCGCCGCATCCCATGCAGAGCCCGATCATGACGGAAGTCAGAAATGTCATCAGTGTGTAAGTGCTGCCAACGGCAGCCAGGGCGCCGGAACCGAGCACACGACCGACGATAATTGTATCTGTAATATTATAAATCTGCTGCAACAGGTTCCCGAGTATCATCGGGAGTGCAAACAGCAGAAGTGTTTTTAGTATAGGTCCTTTTGTTAAATCTTTTTCCATTTTTTCCTCTTTCTTATTCTTCCCAGTGAAGAAGCTCTTCTCTCAGGGTATCCAGAAGCTGATCCTCCGGAACCTTTTTTATGATCTCTCCCTTTTTGATCAGAAGCCCTACGCCCACTCCACCGGCAATTCCTATATCAGCTTCCTTTGCTTCTCCCGGTCCGTTTACCACGCAGCCCATAACAGCCACCTTAATATCAAGAGGGATGTCCTGGACCATTGTCTCCACCTGATTTGCAAGACCGATCAGGTCAATCCTGGTACGTCCGCAGGTAGGACAGGACACCACCTCGATCCCTCCTTTTCGAAGTCCCAG